>Ga0307474_10000464_pt1 | contig 29105 bp, 20 predicted proteins | sample atmos_gasesECM1C_2_FD_203312 | JGI IMG/M metagenome (GOLD analysis project Ga0307474, IMG submission 203312) | Hardwood forest soil microbial communities from Morgan-Monroe State Forest, Indiana, United States - atmos_gasesECM1C_05 | ecosystem: Environmental > Terrestrial > Soil > Temperate... | reverse complement strand
CTCTCGATGCCGACGAAAATCGCAAAGAAGTTCGTGTCTTTCATTGCCTGCAGCAGCTCGCTGTCATCAGCGATGTTGATCGAGGCTTCGGTCGAGAACTCGAACGGATAGTCGCGCTCTTCCTGCCAGGCTTTGAGCCGCGGCAGCAGGGTGCGGAGGTTTTTCTTGTTGCCGATGAAATTGTCGTCGACGAAATCGACATGCCCGCGATAACCGTGGTCGTAGAGCGCTTGCAGCTCGGCGAGGATCTGATCGTTGGTCTTGGTACGCGGCACGCGACCATACAGCTCGATAATATCGCAGAACTCGCAGGTGAACGGGCAGCCGCGCGAATATTGCACGCCAATGAAGAGATAGTGATCGAAGTTGATCAGATCGTAGCGGGGCATCGGGCTTTGCGTGACGTCGATCTTGAACTTCTCGGCGACGAACACGCCCTTGCGCTCGTCGCGTTCCCAGGCGGCGATGAAGTCCTCGATGACGTGCTCGGCCTCGCCGATCACCTGGAAGTCCGCGTCCGCGTAGAGATGCGGGCTCGAGGAGACGTCAGGCCCACCGACACATACCGGCTTGCCGTGGCGGTGGGCGAGATCGATCAGGTGGACGGCATCAGGCTGCTGATTGAGCATGCCGCCGGTCATGACGAGATCGGCCCAGTCGATGTCCGCGTCCGTCAAAGACTCGGTGTTGCGGTTGACGAGACGGATGTCCCAATGCTTCGGCAACATGGCGGCGACCGTGATCAGGCCGAGTGGCGCCGCGGGATACTTCGCGCCGAGGAGCTCGCAAGCTTCGGTATAGTTCCAAAACGAGTTCGGAACGAACTTCGGATAGATCATTAGGACGCGGCAGGGTGTCGTCATATTGCTCCGGCCTCGGCGTTGGGGGTCAGAATGCCACGCAGCTGCGGGATTCGGCTAAGGTCCAGAAGAAGTCCGCAACGAAGCGAGGACAGAGGATGAGAAGGTGGCACGGATATGGCGTGTTCATGGCGATCCAGAACGGCCGATGCCACGGTCTGTCGGCCTTGCCAGGCGAACGCAGCCCGGCTGCAAAGGGCCACACCAGAGCTAACCTGACGTTCGCTGCGGACGCAACAAGCAGGCTCCCGAGCCCAAAGATTGAGCAGACTTTTCCGGGCGATGTTGCAGAAATGTGACGCAATTGAATGATTTTGGTGCTCGGTCGGGGTGTGACTGCTGCTCTTGAAACTCAATTTCGGAAGTCGCAACTGTCCCGTGGGACCCCGCCGCAGGCCTTGCACGGCGTGAAGCATGACTGATCTTAGCCTGGCGAACGGTAATGTACGACTTGCGGCATAACTTGATCGAGAGATGCACACCCGTGGAGAGAGACACCTCACCGGATCACGACCCGCAAAAGGCCTACCACGCATAGTGCACGCCAAAGTCGCCCTTGACGCCGTCACGGCGCAACTGGCTGGAAGTGGCGAACTGGTAGCCGGCCTGGGCATAGAGGCTGAGGCCGGGCAGAATCTTTGCGCTGAGGCCACCGGCGAACTCAAGCCGCGTCGCCTGCTGGAGCAAGGGCACTGGATCGACGCCGAACATCGTGGTCGCGTCAGCACCCCAGTCGTGCCAGACATTGGCAAGCACGTAAGGCTGCCACACCCGCCCGGCCGCGTCGTTGATGGTCCACTTGCCGCGCAAGCCGAGCCGCCCGCTGGCGCCGGACGTCGTGCCGAGCCCGACCGGGCCGAGACCGTCATTGTCGTCGCGGAAAGAAACCTGCTGCCAGATGATCTGGCCTTCCGGCTCCAGCACAAAGCGAGGCCCGAGCCACGGCAGCGGGATCGGATAGCCCGCCTCCAGCGAGGAGGTGAAGCCCGTGCCACTGATCGGCAGGTTGGCAAACTGCGTCGCCGCGTTGCCGTTGTAGAACGAGCCCTGCAGCACCGCGTCGATGTACCAGCCGCCGGGGCCATGGTGGGTCCAGTAGCCCCCGATCGAATAGGCATTGAGATTCACCGAACCGGTGTGTTGCAGCACATAGGCGGTTGCTGCGGGGTTGGTGACCAGGCCGGTCACATCCGCGTTGCCATTACCATAGGCGAAGTAGACGCCGGCGTTGTCGCTGTGGCCTGGGATCAGGCTGCCGCGCCAGATATCGGCGCCGCTCTGGATGCCGGCCACCTGGCCGCTGGCGCGCGGGTCGGCAAAGGCCTCGTAGTGGTTGTCGATCTGCTGGCCGAACACGCGGCCCCACACCGCCTGCTGGCAGTTCTCATACGGGACGGGCGGGGCCTTGGTGATGGGTGGGGCCTTGGTGATGAGGCCGTCGTCGGGTGTCGCATTCAAGCAGGCCGCGTCCGCTGCCGCATCGCCGACGCGCTCATGGTAGGTGCCGAGCGTGGTGAGCCCCATCTGTCGGGCGATCGGCTGCACCACGCCATAGGTGGCAAGCTCCGGTCCGATGATCGGCCAGACGCCCGGCGGCAGCGGTTGCGGCGGTGGAGTAGGGCCAATCGGCTCCGTCGGCCCTCCGGGCTCCACGACGAAGTCCGAGCGCAGGAACCAGTCGCTGGGATTGCTGCCGCTGACGCCACCATGGAAGAGATCATAGTCGAAGGCGCCGCCGCGCACCTCGCCGACGAGCGCGAAAACGCCGGGTGCCGAACGGTTGGGGTCGAGCACCTGCACGACCAGGATGCCGTCGCCGACGGTGAGCGCACCTGTGCCGCCGGCGTTGCTGATTAACATCTTTGTCGCGCCGCCTGCGCCAAGGGAGGTGCCATCGACCACCAGCACGTCGGAACGTGAGTTCGCGCCACCTTCGTTCAGCACGGTATCGAGCAGCAACTGGCCGCCGTTTGAGATGAAAGTGCCTCCGCCGTTCGCTCCGGGCGTATGGCCGCCCGAAATCAGCAGCACGTCACCGGCAACGGGATTGGCCTGCAGGTCGATGATGCCGGAATTGGTGAACGTCGTTGCGCCGAGAATCTGGCCCTGCACGGGGCCGCCGAGCGACATCGCATTGAAGGTCAGTCCCAACGGCAGATATTGGCCGGTGGCATCAAGCGTGGTCGCGCCGGGACCGCCGAGCAACGCCAACCTGCCATTGTTGGTGAAGGTGCCGGGGCCAAGGTCCGTAACCGCGACGCGGAGCGTATCGCGCACGCCGTCCCCATTGGTGTCGGCGAAGTGCCGCAGGTCGAACGTGCCATTGTTGACGATGCTGTTATTGCTGCCCACGAGCTGCACAAAGCCCGTGATGGTGCCGTTGTTGATGATGCTGGTGTTGTTGCTGGGGAAGAGCGGACTGCTGGCAACTGCGCGATCGGACAGCGCGCCGATGGTGCCATCATTGGTCAGAGTCGCGGTGCCAACGGACGAACCGAGGATAACACCGGCGGCCGGTAGACCGTAGGTCGAACCGACACTGGTAACGTCAGGCTGCCAGCCGCCCATCACCGATCCGCCTGGCAGGATGTTGACCGTCACGCCCCCGCTGCCCGCCGTCGCGCTGATCCCGGTGCCGAACTGTCCCAATGTGGAGACGTTGGTCGCATTGACCTGCACCGACCCGGTCGTCAAGGTGGGCGACAAGCGTCTCGTGCTGGTGTCGGTGAGTACCCCACTCGTTTGAACGAGTGACGTGCCGCTGTCGGCGAGGATGCCGACCGCGTTGGAGCCGTCTGTTGTGTTGATCGGCCCTAAGGCATTAACGATGATGTTGCCGCTGCCAGAACTAGCAAAGATGCCGGAACCGTTCCCGCCCATGGTTGTAATGCCCGGACCGGTGTAATTCACAACGATTGGCGCATCCGTACCGCTATTAACGGCTTTAATACCGATCGGTAGGTTGGAGGGATTGGTGGTCGCCGGTCCGACACTCGTGATACTCGACGCCACGTCCGCAGTTAACTGGTTCGGCGCGGTGGCCGTGCTCGAAAAGACATAGACTCCGGCGCCCCCAAATTGCGCGCCGCTCACGTTGATAACGGTGCCGGCCGCGGTGGTGACCGTAGCAGACCCGATGCCATCAACCCACGCGAGGATGCCACGGGGCCGGATTGCGTTCACGTCGATCGTCCCGCTATTGAATGTCACGGACGCATTGCCGGCCCCCAGTACACCTGATATGAGCGGGTCACCGGCATGAGCGAGCAAGCCGTACTGGGTGGTGAGATTCCCGACGCCAGTGACGTTGATATTCCCCGAAGCTACGATGCTCGCGTTGCCAATGCCGCGGTTGTCCGCCTGTATGCCGCCCCCTTCAACTCCGGTAGTAGAGGTTAGGCTCGGGCCGCTCCAGGTTACGCTCGCATCATGGGGGAGCCCCGTCAGGTTTGGCATTGCGAACGCCAATATCGCCCAGTCGCTCGCAGTGCCGGCCACCTCAATTGTTGTGTTCGTGGCCGTAATGGTGGCGGCGCCGCTAGACTGTATTCGCAACCCGGTGTTGTTATTGCCACCGGGATTGGCTGCATTGTTGATGGTCACACTATCCGCAGTGATTGCGATGTTGGCGCTGCCCGGAGACACGCCTGTGGTATTAGCGGCGTTGACGGCACTTCCGCCGGCGGGGAGGTCTACAATGACACCCGGCTCAAGCGTAATGCTTAGAGCCTGCGTGGGGCCGCCATTGACATTGATGCCGCCGGGATAGGTGTTGCCACCCGAGGTGCAGACAAGGTCGGTCGTTCCTACGCACTGCGCCAGCGCTGGCGACAGGTCCGCCTCGAATGCGGCGACGGTGGTTACAAGAACGGCTAACGACACGCTCGACAGCAGGCGAGATCGGAGCGAACGGCACAAGTCGGGATCGCCGGCCAGTCGGCAGCGCTTGGCGGTCGTGATTGAACGCTGATCGCGATATTTTGTCGCGTTCCAGATGTACGTACCCGACATACGAGCGCCGACGGCCACGGCCCCATACTTCATTTGTTCCCCACCGAACTGATATTGCCAAATGAAAGGTCGGGTCGCCCCCGCTTGGGACGCGCAAATAACAATCGTTGCGTCACGCCGATCAGCCTGACGCGCAAATTCAAAAACCTGGCTTGACGCAAATAGCCAATGCCACAATCACAGGAGGAATTGCCGCAAGTGTGGCGACCGATGGGGGCGATGCCCTTTTTGAAGTCATTGTTGCTATCTCGTTACGCAGATGACAGTGACACTGACCAATTCCAGAATTTTGTCGGCTCGAGGAAGGCTCTGCCCGTCGCCCGTAAGTATGGCAGGGAGCTGGATAACCCAATCTTTCTTGATGGCTGTTGCGGTCGCGTTACGCAGTGGACAGCGAGGCTGACCAATTCCGAAATTTCGACCGCTCCTTGGTTGGGCTGGCGCCGTTCATAGGTTGAGCCGTCAGGCCAAAGGTCTACATGATCTCGCGAGAAACAACATCGGCAGGCAGCCGGCGAGACTAGCCCTCAAAGATCACTGACTCAAAGGGACGAGCTTGAACTCGTCGTCCTGTGCAGCATGAACTGCTTGGCAGACGCTTTGCGCATAAGGCATCGCGCCTGAGTGGCGACGACGAGTTTTCATTTCGGGCAGCTTTGTTGCCCGATCTGACCCGACTTCTCGGGGTTGTTGCCGAATGGGTTTGTCGCTGAGGCATTAAGAGCTGATAAGTCAGCTTGGTCCAAATAGGAAATCGCCCCTGGGTGCGTTGTAACCATCTTGCCCACAGCGGATTGAGGCACACCTATGCTTGCGGAGATTCTTGCCAGCTTCATCGTCAAAAGCATGGACTCCGTGTCTTCAATGTCGCGACTGTTCGACACGGAGTGGACGCCAATTTTCGGCTCGTTTCCAACGTAGCGCTTTGCGGCCGAAAAGAAGATGAATGCACAAGCCGAATTGCACTTGCCGTCAACATAGACAGCCAGCTCTTTCCGACGCACCAGATCTGCAATCCGCAGTCCTTCTTCCAGGATGCCTCCGGCAGAGCTTACATCCAGACCGACAATTGTCTCCGACCCCCTGAACTGAGACTTGAGCCGCGAATAGTCGCCCTCCTTGATGTCGCCGCGCAGGCGCAAGACGACACCCGAGCAATTCTGCACGCGCCGGATGTCCATGGCGGAACATGCTCCCGCCGATACCAGAGCCAATATACAAAGTACTCGGGATATCATCGGTTCAACCACGCTAACGGCTCAGAACCACACCGCACCACCGTGCCTTCATGGAGGCTTGCGAGCTGAGAACTGCTTTCCCTTGCATGCCTTGATCTGAGTCAAGCTGGCTGCTGCCTCGCGGCTACTGATTGAAAGGCGTTCCGGTGCAGCGGCCACCTGGTCTTCCCCCTCTGCTTTCTAAAGAGGTCGATGAAGGGTGATGAATGATGCAAAGCTCGGGTGAAACCGCACCGCGAAAATGCTGACTCACATCCCCTCCGCTGCTTGAGATTCGAATCGGAAAATCTTCTTACTCGTCCCGGCTTTCGCTGGGACGACGGCAGAGAAAAGCCAGTTGTTAAAGGCGCGTCCCCAAAATTCGAACAATTTGACTCATCTCCGAACCGCCTCGTGTTCATAATCTTCACCCGCGGCTGATAGCTGAGATTGCGGCGCTCTCAACATCTCGCTTTGGGAGCGAAACCGCTGAAGAGACCAAGAACAATGGCAACGCTCTATTCCCTGATCCACGAGATGCAGGATGCTTCCACGTCCGGATCGACCAAGCGGCAGCTCAGGGCGCTCACGCGAATCACCGATCTGTTTCTCGCCGGCTCCGCGCGCTATTCGAAGCGCCAGGTCGAGCTGTTCGACGAGGTGTTCAAGCTCCTGGTCGATGCGGTCGAGGTGAGGACACGCATCAAGCTTGCGCGGCGCTTTGCCGCGGACCCAGGCGCGCCGGCATCGCTGGTCCGCGCCTTTGCCGCCAATGACGCGGCAGCCGTAGCCGCTCCCGTGCTCAGCCAGTCCCCTGTTCTCTCCGAGCCCGATCTGGTCGCAAGCGCCCGCACCCAGAGCCAGGACCACCTGCTGGCGATTGCGCAGCGCCAGACGATCAGCGAGGCGATCACCGATATTCTGATCGAGCGTGGCCAGCAGAGGGTCGTGCGGGCGGTTGCGAAGAACTCGGGCGCGCAAATCTCAGACGACGGTTTTGGCGAGCTCGTGCTGCGGGCCGGTGCCGATGGCGAACTCGCGCTGCATGTCGGCACGCGTCGCGACATTCCGCGCCATCATTTTGTAAAGCTCCTGGAGACCGCCTCGGCCTCGGTGTGCAGCCGCATCATCGCGGCGAATCCGAGGCTCGCCGAGGTCGTGCGGGAGACCGTCACCGACGTCGTCGACGACATCAACGGCGAAGTGCGCAGGCATTCGCCGGTGCATGCCAAGGCCAAGTTCAGGGTCAAGCGGCTCAGCGAATGGAAGGAGTTGCGCGAGGGCGACGTGCACGCCGGTGCACGGGCGCAGAATTTCGAGAAGACGGTGACTGCGCTCGCAGCGCTCGCTGGCTGTCCAATCGAGATCGCGGAGCGGGCGGTGCTGAACGAGAATCCCGGCGCGGTGCAGGTCATCGCCAAGGCCGCCGGCTGCTCCTGGGCGACCGCGAAGGCGCTGTTGTTGATGACGGTTGCCGAGCGCAAGATGTCAAATATGGATCTGGAGCGGGCGCGCGCCAACTACGAACATCTCGAGCGGCGAACCGCCCAGCGCGTTCTGGAATTCTACGAGTCCCGCCGCAACATGCTCGCTCATACCGACCCTGCGATCACGTCAGGCGAAGCGGCGAAGCTGGAAGCGATGATGGGGTAGATGCGACGCGGCGGGATGGCTGATCGTTGCCGCTGTCATCGCTTTGCCTTAAAACAGCGAAAGGCTTGAAACGCTCTCGGCGTTCCGTTCTCTCGTGTCGTGACGCCATGACCTCCGCGCGCCCTCTAGGGGAACAGCGATGCAGTTGCGCCGCTTTGGACGGACAGGAATGCAACTCTCGGCGCTGGGCTTCGGCTGCGGTGCCGTTGGCGGATTGATGGTACGCGGACATCCTGCCGATCAGGAGCGCGCAATTGCGCGGGCGGTCGCCGCGGGTGTGAACTATTTCGACACCGCTGTGCAGTACGGCAATGGCGAATCGGAAAAAAACGTTGGCCGCATTCTGCAAAAGCTGAAGCCGGCCGACGCTGTCGTCGGCACCAAGGTCCGGCTGCCGCCCAGCGACTTCGGCCGCATTGCCGAAACGGTGGTGGCCTCACTCGAGGGTAGCCTGGCGCGGCTGCGGCTGGACCGGGTCGACATCCTTCACCTGCACAATCCGATTACTGAGGCGGAAGGTCGGTCGGCGCTGAGCGTCCGACAGGTGCTCGGTGACGTGGTGCCCGCGTTTGAGCGTCTGCGTGACCAGGGCAAGATTCGTTTTCTCGGGCTTACGGCCGTAGGCGACACGGCGGCACTGCATCAAGTGATCGACTCCGGGGCCTTCGATAGCGCGCAGGTCGGCTACAACATGCTCAATCCATCCGCAGCCGAGGACTTGCCGGCGAACTATCCGGCACAGGAATACGGGCGGCTGTTCGATCACACCAAAGCAGCCGGCGTTGGCGTCGTGGACATCCGCGTGCTGGCGGGCGGAGCGCTGTCCGGCTCGGCCGAGCGTCATCCGATTGCGAGCCCTGCGCCCGAGCCGATTGGCTCGGCCGCGACCTATGAGGCTGACGTCGATCGCGCCCGCCGTCTCATGCCGCTGATCGAGGATGGGTTCGCGGACAGCCTGACTGAAGCCGCTATCCGGTTCACGCTGTCGCATCCGGCGGTGGGCACGATTCTGGTCGGCATGGCGACTCCGCAACAGTTCGAGGACGCACTCGCCGCGGTCGAAAAAGGCCCGCTTCCGCAAGCAGCGCTCGACCGGCTGTCAGCGCTGCGACAGGCGTTCGCCGGCGAAGCACGCTGAGTGATTGCCGACACCGTCCGGCTTCGGCAAGACGCTGCGCCGGGCAGGCTTCGCCCTTGCGGTCCTTACCGGCTACGCGACGCGTAGCCGGTAAGGGCGAAGCGTGGTGCGCGCGGCCGGAATCGAACCAGTACTCCTTGCGGAACTCGATTTTGAGGATCGACTACGGCAAATTAGAACCAAACCTCTCAAACGTCGGAGTTTCTCGCGCTCTCACGTATCTAAGCCTCAGGGCCTGACTAACGAGGGCGTTCCCCAACATGAACAGCCGATTGCCTTCTGCACGGCCGCCGTCGGAGAGATGTGCAATCACCCACTCGGTTGGGCTAAGTCCATCGTATCTTTCCCGAGGCTTGAACAGCAAGCTCAACTGTCCGATCTCGCCCAGCACGTTCAATGTATAGCTAAACGGGTAAGGCCGGTTGACTCGATCAATGTCTGACCGGTCAAGATCCGGAAAGCAATCCACCATGCGGGTCAATTTCGCTTCGTCAATGAGGTCCATTCTCCCCGTGAGCATGGCTGTCTCAATGATGTACGCGTTGGATAGCCCATCCAGAAAAAAATTGGCGCCGGGATCGAGAATTGCAAGACTACCGACCAACTCCTCAACGAATTTGTCGAGGTCGGGTATCTGCTCATCCAGCCTCCGGAGATTGTAGAGCGCCATTATATAATACAAACTCATATGCGCCTTTTCAGCAGGGGCAATCTCTTCCCAATACAACCTCATATCGTTAAGACGGTCCCTGCCATACGATATATACGTCTCACGATTGGACATCGCGATGGCGTTGAGCATCGTTACAAGAGGATAGATTTTTTGAAATGCTGGTGTCGTAGGTTGGGGGAAAGTTACGGGGATGCTTATGCTGTTCGTGCTGTCCATGTAGTCGAGAACATCGCGCAAATAGTCTCTTTCTCCATCGAAAACAAATGCCTCGTATCCTAATAACGATATTGCCGAAAAAAGCATTGATCCTCCCCGCCCACGGAAAAATGGCGCGGGTATTTTATCGAGGACGCCTAGCGCATCTAAAACCAGGTTTCTATCCCCCGATATCAATCGATCATGGATACCCAAGTGGCCGAAGCTGAGAAAAAGCGCCGTGTACGCAAAGAGCTTTTCGTAATCTCCATGCCGACCCGCATTGTTATCCTGGATGTTATCCGCTCCGATTTCGTCGACCATGGACAAGACTTCTTGCGCGAAGTCGTTCCGCTCATTGATCAACAGCATCGTATCGAGACGCAACTTCGCGAACGACTCCATTAATATGCAAGCGGCTCCCACTCGGTAGTACGGATTCGGCTCCTTACGAATGACGTTCTTGATCTGCTCGATTGCACCGGCCAAATCAAGTTGCGAGACATCGGCAAACGGAGCTGTCACATCGAGCACCAGCGTCCCCAATAACCCGCAGAAATGCGTGTAGCCGTTCATTTCGGGAAGCTTGAGCGCGATCAAGTCGAACGCCTTTCGAAGATGCCCGGCGATCGTCGGATCGTACCCGACTGGATATTGACCAAGTCCGAGCCCGCGAACCATGCGGCTCCATGGCGTCGTAATCATCCGGGACTCGGCACCTAAGTCGCCGAGCCCCCTTACCGGCATTGCACCCCAGCGTTCCATCACTGGCCCCCGCTATCTTTGCCTAGGAATCCATCCATCGCTTATCGCAGCCTTGCGCTGTCTTCACCGCATCCAACAATCGAACTGCAGCAAGGGAGGTCCCCGTGTAACCAATGGCTGGTATCGGGACGTCGTTGTCGACAATAAGCTGGACGGACTTGTTCCCATGTCCCAGCTCGATGATAACGTCCGGGTCGAGCGCTCTAATCACTCTGATCGTATCCATCGATGCCATAACCCTATCTGTTATCGCCAATATGGCCTCCCGGACCTCATCGGCGGTGGTCAGCAGAGCCGCTCTGTCGTTCGATACCAGAGGTGTGATCGGGTTTCTAAATAGGATATCGCCTTCTTCGATATACCGATCCAAGGCAAGCCGCACTCTGTGCATTCGCTCCGAGTGGGCAAGAAAGGTTGTCGGCGCCTTCAGCTCCATTACGGAGACAGCTGGATAGTTTTTCATGAAATTTTCGAAGTCTGCTCTTACGCCTGCTCGCACGTATATGTTCGTCTGTCGCGGCGAATAGAGTTTATGGACTTCGACGTCAGCTTTTGAATAAGACTTGAGAATTTCGCGCAAGGCGTCTTGCAACTCCGCCGCGCCGCCGTGTAGCGCAATCACATGTGAAGGCTCCGCCACCAGCCTCTCACCTTCAAGCAGATCGATCAGGTACGCCATATTTGTTTGCGCAAACGGTTCGTCGATGCCCAGACCGTCCGCAGCAAGCATCATCAGAGGCGTAAAGATGTTCGCGATCTTGACTCCATCGTTGCAGCTAATCGCGCCTGCCGCCACGGCCGACGTGATGATTCCGAAGCTTTCGCCTGTGTAGGCAGCGAATTCTAGGTCCATCAACCCTGCGCTTGCAGCGACCTTGAGGTGTTCCCTCAGTGACAAGCTCTGCACTAGAACCGTCGCACCGATAAGGCCGTGGCGTTCCAACGCCGTAAGGTTGTCCGGGATCGCAAAAAAGTCCTGAGGATCGCAGCGAAGAGTTTCGGCAGCATCGACATAAATTTTGCGGACGGTTGGGAATGCGGATTTCAACAAGCCTCGATCGGCGTCCTTATAGGCAGCCCGACTTCCGAGACCGGGAAAGAAGCCAACGCAACGAATTCGACTCGGCATTTCAACGCTGCTCAATCCAAGGCGCCAACCGACTCACCGGGAAACTCGCCAACTCAAGCATAGCTTGCGACGCGCTCACCCACATGCACGACGACCGGCAGGCTGCCAAGGCTGCGGACTGAGTTATTGAGACGTCGCATCGGTGGTCCTGCTTCGATCCGATCAACGCGGCGGACAAGCGCCCCTAGCAGCGCATGCACCTCAGCGCGTGCCAAGCGTGCGCCCACGCAATTGTGGATGCCCGCGCCGAAGGCTACATGATCAACGGGATTGCGACGGATGTCGAACCGATCGGGGTGCACGTATTTTCTGTCGTCCCGATTTGCCGATCCGTACATAAGAATGACGCGGTCCCCGGCTTTCATTTGCGTTCCCTCGGCGTCGTAGTCCGCACGCAAGCTCCGCGCGAAGAACTGGACCGGAGATTCCAGCCGAAGGATTTCTTCGAGTGCCGCGGGGATCAACGACGGCTCGGCCTTCAAAGTACGCCACTGCTCAGGATGTGACGCCAGCAGCCAAACCGCATGACCGATAGCGCTGACCGTCGTATCCAAGCTCGGGAACAGATAGGAGAACATCAGTGGCAAAACCTGTTCCGGCTCCAGTTCTCCTCTGTCGGCAGCTTCGTAGAGAGATGCGCCGAGACTCCCCGGAGTCAGTCGATCGCGGGTGCCGTACGTCGAAATATATTTCTTCGTGTCCTCAAATACATGAAATGTTTCTAATCCACGCTTGTTTTTTGGCCCGAAGGCGTTGAACGAACCTCGCGAACGTTCCAAGAGCTTGTCGCGCTCTTCCAGGGGGAGCCCGATCAAATCCGCCACCAGCGAGACCGGAAACACTTCGGCGAAATCTCCGACCGCGTCGAAGCTCTCACGCGCGGCCAAATCGTCTACGAGCTTTTCGGCCCGCGCCTCAATATTTTCGTGCAACTCGCGCATCACACGGCCCGAGAGCCTCTCCGAGAAGAGAGCGCGCAGCTTGGTATGCTCAGGCGGATCTGAGGCGATAACCGTTCCGCGGCGGATTTCATTGAACTCCGGCTCAACGCCGACGCCTTCTCCCGAGGAGAACGTCTTCCAATCGGCGAGTGCGGCTCGCACTTGTGAATATCGCGGGAACGCCCACATATCATAGCGATCAAGCCAGACGGCAGGTCCAAGCGAACGCATCCTTGCAAATTCATCGTAAGGAAGGTCGAGCATTTCATCGGAATATATGTCGACGTCAGTGATTGGGCGTCTATTCATGATATGCTCTCCCTGCAGCCGCCAACGCGACTTCGCAATCCTGCCTGGACGACAACCTAAGCATCCATGGGACGAGGCGGATATGCGCGATCGTCCTGTTTTCTTGCTCGTCCTGTTTTCTTGCTCAAATGTCTGCGATCAAATGGAAAACGGTGGCCGACGGGATCAGCGAAAAACCATCGTCAATGCGACCGCCCGGCGTCTCGTGCGTAGCGCTTCGCCATCAGGTGGAGCGGTATCGTCCTGATACGCGAGGCTTGGCCGGCGGAACCGAACGCCTCGAACCGGCTCCGGCAGAGCGCGCGCGCCGCCGTCGTGGCGTCGGCCAGGAATTTCCGCGGATCGAACTCGTCCGGCCGCGTACCCATCAAGCGGCGCATGGCGCCCGTCATGGCGAGCCGGATGTCGGTGTCGATATTGACCTTGCGCACGCCGTGCCGGATGCCGTTCTGGATCTCGGCGACCGGCACGCCATAGGTCTCCCGGATCTGCCCGCCGTGCTCGCGGATCACGTCCAGCCACTCCTGGGGCACCGAAGACGATCCGTGCATGACGAGATGCGTATCGGGAATGCGAGCGTGGATCGCCTTGATGCGGTCGATGGCGAGAATGTCGCCAGTCGGTTGCCGCGAAAACTTGTAGGCGCCGTGGCTGGTGCCGATGGCGATCGCAAGCGCGTCGACGCCGGTCTGGGCGACGAAGTCGGCGGCCTGCTCGGGGTCGGTCAGGAGTTGCTCGCGGGCGAGCACGCCGCCGGCGCCGGAGCCATCCTCCTCGTGGGCCTCGCCGGTCTCGAGCGAGCCCAGCACGCCGAGCTCGCCCTCGACCGAGACACCGACCGCGTGCGCCATCTCCACCACCTTGCGGGTCACGGCGACGTTGTAGGCATAGCTCGCTGGGGTCTTCATGTCCTCCAGGAGCGAGCCGTCCATCATCACGCTGCTGAAGCCGGAGCGGATCGCGGCTTGGCAGACCGCGGGGCTCGCGCCGTGGTCCTGATGCATGACCACCGGAATATGCGGCCAGGTCTCGACCGCTGCTTCGACCAGATGGCGCAGGAATACCTCGCCGGCATATTTTCGCGCGCCGGTCGAACCCTGCAGAATCACCGGGCTGTTGCACTCGTCGGCCGCCTCCATGATTGCGCGGACCTGCTCCATGTTATTGACGTTGAAGGCCGGAAGCCCATAGCCGTGCTCGGCCGCATGGTCGAGCAGCTGGCGCATCGAGACGAGTGCCATTTGGTTTCTCCGATGGATCGTTGAACCTGATGTAGCCGGATCAGTTGCGGTCTCGCGCCGCGGCCACGACACGCTCGACGGTGAAGCCGAAATGCTCGAACAGCACCGGACCCGGCGCGGATTCGCCGAATCGGTCGAGCCCGATCACCGCCCCGTCGAGACCCACGTATTTGCGCCAGTAGTCCGTGACGCCGGCCTCGATCGCGACGCGCCTTACGTTTCTCGGCAGCACGGCGTCGCGGTAGACCGCGTGCTGGCGGTCGAACACGCTGGTGCAGGGCATCGAGACGACGCGCGTCGCGACACCGTCGGCCGCAAGGGCGTCGCGGGCCTGCATGGCGAGCGCGACCTCGGAGCCCGTCGCAATCAGACAGATCTGCGGCTTGCCGCCCGGCGCATCTGCGAGCACATAGCCGCCCTTGCGGACGCGCTCGCTACGATCGCGATTGTCGCGGCCGTCGCCTTGTCGCTGCGGCACGCTCTGTCGTGTCATGACGAGGCAGCACGGGCCGTCCGCACGCTCAATCGCTGCCTGCCAGGCAACGGCGGTCTCCATCAGATCGCACGGACGCCAGACATCCATGTGGGGGACCAGCCGCAGGGACGCGAGATGCTCGACCGGCTGATGGGTCGGTCCGTCCTCGCCGAGGCCGATCGAGTCGTGGGTGAGCACCACTATCAGCCGGATGCGCATCAGCGCAGCCAGCCGCAGCGCGTTGCGGGCATAGTCCGAGAACACCAGGAAGGTGCCGCCGTAAGCGAGGAAGCCGCCGTGCAGCGTGATCCCGTTGAGGATCGCCGTCATGCCAAACTCGCGCACGCCGTAATGGATGTAGTTACCGGCGCGATCGTGGCCGACATCCCGGCTCGCCTTCCAGGCGGTCAGATTGGAGCCGGTGAGGTCCGCCGATCCGCCAAGCAACTCGGGCAGAACCTTGGCGAACGCCTCGATCACAATCTGCGAAGCCTTTCTGGTCGCGAGCGCATCGACCAGCCCGGAGGCCTCGGCGACGATCGGCACGGCGCGCTCCGCGAAATTGGCCGGCAGTTTGCCGGCGATGCGCCGCGAGAATTCGGTCGCAAGCTCCGGATAGGCAGCCGCATAGGCGTCGAACCGGCGTTTCCACTCGGCGCTAGCCTCCGCACCCTTCGCCCGCGTATCCCAAGCCTGCCTGATGTCGTCGGGGATGTCGAACGGTCCATACGGCCAGTCGAGCGCCTTGCGTGTCGCGGCCACCTCCTCTGCACCAAGCGGGGCGCCATGCACCTCCTCGGTGCCGGCCTTGCGGGGCGCGCCCCATCCGATCACGGTCTTGCAGCAGACAAGCGTAGGCTTGCCCTCGGACCGCCGCGCGGCTTGCAGCGCGGTCTCGATCGACTTGACGTCGTGACCATCGACGTCGCGAATGACACGCCAACCATAAGCCTCGAGCCGCGCCGGTGTGTCGTCAGCAAACCAGCCCTTGACCGCGCCGTCGATCGAGATCCCGTTGTCGTCGTAAAGCACGATCAGCTTGTCCAGGCCGAGCGTGCCTGCGAGTGAGCAGGCCTCGTGCGAGATCCCCTCCATCAAGCAACCGTCGCCGACAATGCAATAGGTGCGATGGCAGACGATGGTGTGCTCTGGCCGGTTGAACTGCTGCGCCAGGAGTCTTTCGGCGATCGCCATGCCGACCGCATTGGCAAGACCCTGGCCGAGCGGACCGGTCGTGGTCTCGACCCCGGGCGTCACGTGGCGCTCGGGGTGCCCGGGAGTCTTGGAATGCAGCTGCCGGAACCGCCTGATCTCGTCGATGGAGAGATCGTAGCCGGTGAGGTGGAGCACCGCATAGAGCAGCATCGAGGCATGGCCGTTCGACAGCACGAGGCGGTCGCGGTCGGGCCAGTCGGGGTCCGTCGGATCGTACTTGAGGTAGCGCCGCCACAGCGCCTCAGCGATGTCGGCAAGCCCCATCGGAGCGCCCGGATGGCCGATCTTCGCCCGCTCGACGGCATCGACCGCTAACATCCGTACCGCGTTGGCAAGCCGGCGGCAGCGGACTGCATTTTCATCCTGCGTCGTTGTATCCATTTGCAACATTCCGGTCGTCGGACATGCAGCCCGAAATTGATCACCGCCTTTCGGGAATGGCTGCGCGTCCCCTTGTCCCGATACATCGCACGTTCCTCGTCTGGCGGCCGAGACTGAGGCCATCAGCCCTGGCCCGACCGGAATAGCGAGCGGCGGTGGAGCCGCGGGGTATCGAATGCAACGTCGTCGCCGCGGTCGAACGCGCTGTGATAGCGATGGAGCCGCTCGACCTCGAGTCGGGCCCCGAGAATAAGTGGGACGCGCTGGTGCAGGCTCTGTGGGACGAGCTCGAGGACGCGCTCCCGGCCGGTCGACGCCCTGCCTCCCGCCTGCTCGACAATCATCGCCATGGGATTGGCCTCGTAGAGGAGGCGCAGCCGCCCGGGCCTCGCCGGCTCCCGGCTGTCGCGCGGATACATGAAGACGCCGCCCCGGATCAGGATGCGGTGCACCTCGGCGACGAGCGACGCAATCCACCGCATGTTGAAATCGATCCCGCGCGGCCCTGCCGCTCCCTGGAGGCATTCGTCGACATAGCACCTGACGGGCTCCTCCCAGAATCGCCGGTTGGAGGCATTGATGGCGAACTCCCGTGCAGCCTCGGGGATGCGCAGGTCCGGATGGGTGAGGACAAAGGCGCGGTTGTCGTGATCGAGCGTGAAGCCGTGCACGCCGGACCCGAGCGTCATGACCATCATGGTCGCCGGCCCGTAGAGTGCGTAGCCGGCCGCGACCTGGCGCAGGCCGGGCTGCAGGAAATCATCGACTGCGGGATCGGTAACGCCCGCTGGCGCGCGCAGCACGGAGAAGATGGTGCCGACCGTCATGTCGACCGCGATATTCGACGAGCCGTCAAGCGGGTCGAATAACAGGAGATAGGGACCCCGCTTGAAGGCGGCAGGAATCCGATAGGGCTCTGCCATCTCCTCCGACACCATCCCGGCGAGGCGCCCGCTTTCCTCACAGAAGCTGATGATCGTGTCGTTCGCCAGCAGGTCGAGCGGCATCTGGACTTCGCCCTGGACGTTGATGCCAAGCTTCGGCCGCGCGCTCGCTCCAAGCGTTCCCTTGGCGGCCAAGCTGGCGATGGACTTGCACGCGGCCTGGACGGCTTCGAGCAGGACGACCAGATCGCGGTCCGGATGCCCCTCCGCACAGCCCGGCTCCGACATGTACCTATCGAAAAAAAGTTGCATCGCCTTGCTCCTCCCCTGGTGGGCGACGATCAATGCCGGAACACCTGGCTCGCCCGGAGATCATCTGCAGAAATGCTACAACGCAGCCCGGTCGACCGGCGTCTACGCGCGTCAGTAGGCCTCAAGGCGGGCCTTGACCTCGAACACGATGGCGGTCGTGTCCTTGAGATCAAACATCGCGATGCTCCACATCTCCCAGTAAACATCGCGCGGATGGCGAAGAATTCGCATCTTCGACTTCGACGGCGAATCATGAGGCGCTCCAGATCGGCCCGACATGTCCTGCAACTCACACCTATCCACGATCCAATCGCCAACCTATTTCACCTTCCTCGCCACGACATGGCGTCCTCAGCGTTCCGCGATTTACGCCACACCACTATGCAAACGTGGTGTGAAAGCGTTCGTCGTGAAGCCGCTTGAAAATAGAGCCGCCCGAATCTTTTGCGACCCGCAACATTAGGTGTGCTGTAGCAGCGGCGGTATGCTTACGGGGTAGGAGACCGTACGGTTGATGTCGGGTACCGGCACGCCATGGAATTCAGTGACCCTTCCGTCCAGCATGTCGATGGCCAAGTTCAGCCACTTCACCCCCTCCGCGTAGATCGCTAGCGGGCGCTTTTGATCCCATGGCGTGTCCCTCACCAAACCATCCTCGGCTCGGGTGAAATGGAATGGTGGCATCGCCATAAAGTGCGTTCCCATGAGAAATACAAAACGGATGAGCCAATAAGGGTCGTTTCGCCAAGTGGGTGCTTTTGGATTCCGTAGATCCCACGCTCGCGCCATTGCCGGCAGGAAATATCGTCCGATCCCGGTGTATGACTTCGAATATGGATTGTTGTCATGAAAGCTTATGTCGAGCTTGGTCAGCCCATCGCTGTCCGAGCACCGAATATCAAAGTGTTCACCGTGGATCATGTCATAGTTGCCAAGAGAGTTATGCCACGGTTTGTTGTCGTACATCGGGTCATCGGCGCCGGTGTCTTCTCCGTCCTCGTGGAAACCAATCGCCCGCGGGTCGAGGAACCGCACTTCGAGATCCTCTGCAGTAAACGGCGGGTTGTCGAAATCAACATCATGCCCGGCTGTGAGCAACGGCTCGATGTTCCCGATCTTGATATTCTCCGTGTTGGTGTCGCCAACGACGAGAGAATGGAATCTGGGCTCAAGAATTGCCTGGAAGCTCGGGTTGCTCCGGTACACGCGCAAGAGCTCGGGCACGTTCCGCAGGCGGCGTCCGTTGATCACGATCCAGTCGCGATCCAGTAGCCTTTCCGAGAAGGTATCGGGCGCTGTGGCTTGCGAAAGCCGAAGGCGCTTTTCGATCTTAGCGAAATACGAGCTCTCCAGTGTCGCACCGCTCGGGATCGTGAGACGATATCGGTGGATCCTGCGCGCCATCATTGCAAATAATTCGGCGTAAAGTAGAGCCACAACCGAAGGAGCTGGCCGGAATTCCCGAACGAAACGGCTGATTTCTATTCCGGGAACGAAAGTCATATCGTAGATGAATTCGTCCGGAGGTGGTTCAGTTAGCTCCGCGCGCGCCGGCGATCGGCCGCGCAGATCCAGGACGCGCGGGAATAGCGGCGCGACTTCGGTTGGAAGACTTTGCAGCCACTCGGCTTGCCGGCGCGCCTTGACGTGCGGCGCCAACATAACATCGCGGCCGTCCCGGTCCCAGGCCGCAGTGATCAGTGGAGCACTCAAAACCTTCCGCACGATATGCCCGCGCATTGGGCACCGTATAAAGAACGTCAGAGATTCGCTGCCGCCATAGCCGTGGCCCAGCAACGTTTCCCCTTCCTCAATGAATTCGGTTGGTTCTCTGCTGCTTCGTGGCGCCTGCCGAACGATGTCGGAGTCAGACTCTGCGCGCGAGGCTACAACCGTGACAGGCTGATCTCCGGCGTTATCGAGATCGTGACAATCGTTTGCGAGAGCCTTCATATCGATCGATTCGATCTGGGACATTGTGTGCTCCATAGGCAGCGAAGTCCAACACGCATCAGAGCCCTGGTCGGAAGTTACTTCATCAGCTTCCAGTGAATAGGATTCACTATCGAAGATGGCTCAGAACAAACCTTTCCATTCCCCGATGTTGATCATGACGCGAACGTTACGATGCGATGTAGTGAGATTATTGAAAGAGGACGGTGCGCGATATGTGCGATCATCTGAAAGCCATGCCTGAAGTTCTTTCCGGCAAGGTGCGCGGGGACTGGATGGCGGAGAGCCGAGACTCATGCACGGCATCGTCAAGTATCGGGGGGTGCTCGCGTGAGTCCCACGCCCCTTTGAATTCATTCCGCGCTGCTGATCGCTGCCCAAATCGTTCTATGCGACCGTCGCTTCGGTGCGCAGGGCTTCGATAATCGAGAGATGAGAGAGTAAAGGCGCGCAACATGAGCGAAAATACAGCCGGACAGCGTGGGCGATCACCTGGGCCGGGAAACGGTGATCACGACAACGAAGTTGCGTAGCTTGCTCATGCTGGCAATCGGGCTCGCGGCCGTCGGTCACGTCAGCTTGATGGTAACTCATTGACGGCACGTCGTAGCCTCGAATAACATTTGGCTACGTCACCTAGCTCTCAATTCAGGATGATCGCCATGCGTGCACTGTCTCCCTCATCGATTCGACCGCCCTTGGCACGATATAGCCACGGCATTGCCGTGCCGGTTGGCCACCGGCTGGTGTTCACTGCGGGGCAACTCGGCATCAGTCATGACGAGAGCATACCTGTGGACAGCGAGGCGCAGGCCGACATCTGTTTCGCGAACATTGCGGCGATCCTGGCCGAAGACGGGATGACGATGGCGAACATCGTCCGCCTCAGCGTCTATGTCACGGCTCGTGAGCACATGCAGGGCTACAGGCGGTCACGCGACCGGCAATTTCCGGAAACGCCGCCAACGACGACTCTAATAATGGTGTCCGGCTTGGCTCGGCCGGAATTCGTGGTCGAGATCGAAGCCATCGCAGCTGCTCCCGAGCGCTCCTAGTTAAGATAGGCAGCGGCGCATCGTCAATTCATCGAAAATGGGTCGCGCGGGCTCCCTTCACAGATCTTGGATCTTGCGACTATTGAGCCCGCGCATAAGGCGCGGAGCGACCGCGGCCGGAGATCTTCGGGCAGCGCAGGACTGACGCAATCAAGTTCCGACGACTGACGATGCCCGCACTTTGGCACCAGCGTTGGCACTTCCTTTCAGGTTATTGTACCGTCGGGCCGAATTCGCGAACCGCCCGAACTTCTCCGGGACCACGGCCCGTGATGCGCTTGAATACTTTTCGAAACGCGACTTCGCTCTTGTACCCCATCATTTCGGCGACCGCCGCTACCGACAGACGTCTTTCTTGCAGCAAGAGCTTGGCCTGCAATATGCGCCAGGAGGTGAGATATTGAATTGGAGAAATACCCATCACCTCGGTAAATCTCTGAGAGAACACTGACCGAGACATTCCCGCCACTCTGGCCAGCGAACTAAGATTCCAGTCTTCACCAGTGCGGCAATGAATGGCCTCAAGCGCCCGCGTCAGTCGGGCATCTGAAAGTGCCGAAAAAACTCCCCGCAACTCGCTCGATTGATTAAGGTATTCGCAGACAGCAAAGGCGAATATGGCGTCCGCCAGTTTGTTGATCACGACCTGTTTGCCAGCTCGATCTCCACGCGCCGCCAATATGAGCATCTGTGCTGTGCTGCGAAAGCATTCCCCGGAGCTATGAGAATTGACAATCAAGAATTGCGGCAACGACAGCAGTATCGGATTCGCTCCGCTTTCAGAGAACTCGAGAGCGCCGCACAGAAGCGAAGCGAAACCGGGGGACTCCGAGCCCGCGGCGTCCCCCGGCGGGATCTCGATATGCATACGCGAAGCGCCGAATGGAAAGACCACCAATTCTCCCGACCGAAGAATGATCGGGGTTTCAACGTTTTCCGCGTTGATCAGGAGCTCACCATTTTCGACCAAATAGAATACGCAACCTTCAAATTTAAATGCTGATGAAGTGCTACCACTGCCACAGATAGTTAGGAATTGTAGACGCGCGCGAAACTGATATCCGTTGAAGGCTCTCTCCAACACATTCTCGAATGGATAATTACGCATATAATCCCCCACGGATTTTTCGCGCGAATGCTCCATATTGGCATGGTCAAACATCGGGGCTTGGCCGCGTCAGTTTCCCGCCACTTTGGAATTCATAATGCCGCGCATCACCGTAGCGCCAGTTGCACGCCTTGCTCATGCTGGTGACCGTGCCTCTCGCACCGGCGCTCTGTAAGCGGCGATCGCGAGCGAGCCCAATATCAGAAGCATCGCAACCAATTCGCTGCGGGTTGGCGCTTGATGAAAAGCGACGGATCCCACGACAATACTGACGATTGGCGTAATCAGCGAGGAAAGTGAAGAAAACCCGATCGGCGTTATCAGAACCAGACGACTCCAAGCCCACTGGCAGAGCATGAAGACGATAATGATGTTGTAAAGCACGCCCAACATCACTGATAAATTCGTCCAATGATCCGACGGCCGATCAATCAGTGAGGCGGCAAAAAGGAGCGGTGGACCACCGATAACAAGCATCCATCCCGTTAAAACAGACGTAGGAATTGGAACCTGCCAACGACGTATGAGGACTATTCCGAGCGCCCACGACCAAGCGCCCAGCAGCATCAAGGCGATACCGAGTGGTGCAGACGACATTTCCTTGAAACTGTCTCCCATCAGCAAGCCGACCCCGCCTAATCCAAGTGCAAGCGCTGCTATGCGCCTGCCCGTGATCTTTTCTCCCAAGAATATTGCTGATAACGGCAGACACCAGAGCGGCATGGTGTAGTTGAGCAGCGACGCGCGACCGGCCGGTAGATACGACAAGCCGTAGATTGATAGCACTTGCCAGGCGACCACGTTAAATATGCTTAGCCAAATTATCTGAGACACCCGGTCGCGGGGAAGCGAAACGTCAATCCCGCGTATGCGGGCGACCGCCAATATTCCTAGACCGCCACACAACACACAAACCCCTCGAAAACTGAGCGGGGGCAAATACAAAAGGACGATCTTCATGATCGGCCAATTGGCGCCCCAACCGAACGTAGTGATTAGGAGAAGCGGTATCCCTTTCAGAATATTGCTTCTGCCCGACTCGATGCGGGCTTCCTCGACGGTCGTCATTCTCGCTCCTAATTTCCTAATCCATGGACGCTTGAGCTATGTGTTGCGCTCATTCGGATGCGTCCACGAGAGTGGCTTCACGGCGTCATCCAACTCCGTGTGTGCGAGCGCGTTCGTGAAGTCGGAAATCAGCTTCGCCGCCAAGCCGGTTAGTACCTCCAGCGCCTGGCGCTTCGAGTAACCGGCATTCAGAAATTTCAGAAGCTCGTCATCGCCGACATGGCCGCGCTTTTCCAGCATTGAGCGCACAAATGTTCGAAGAGCCTCCAGCTTCGCGTCGGTAAGCGCCACCCCGTCGCGAAGCGCCGCGATGACGGTCGTCGGAACATGCTTTCTCTGTGCCCGCATGGTATGACCGGCCATGGAATAATTGCCGCGATTCTCATAGCTTGCCGTCAGCATGATGAGTTCTTGTTCGACGGGTGAAAAAGTCGACCTGTTACTGAGGCCGTCGAGGGCTGTGTTATACATTTCATACGTCAGCGGCGCCTCCGCCAAAATCTGATGCATTCTCGGGAAGAATCCGTAGGTTTTGATCGATAGCTCGATGAGCGGCAAAGAGTCCGCAGGAGCCGTCTCTTTGGTGTGATATGTGAACATCGCGCCTACTTTCCGGTTGTGTGCCTGAGCATTAACGGACCAGCGACGGACGCCGCATGTCGCTGTTGTGAAAATCCCCGAGATCGGCAGTAGACGCATCGTCGCCCATAAAGGCGAATTCAACGCTGCGGCACCAGTGAGGGGTCCAAGCACTATCCCACCGGCGGTACGGGCTGCCAGCGGCAGTGGTGTCCAGAGAACGGCCAGTCTTCGATCTGCAGGGGGCATTCCCGTCAGCCACGTCCGAAATTGCTGCATGAGCCCTCGGCAACACGGTCGTCGACTCGCGAGAACTCCGATACGCTGTATTCGACACCGCTCTAAACCTCTCGGTTACCAGCTGCCCATCAAGCGTTCGACGAGCTTCGGTGTTGCTACGTGGATCACTCGAGCTTGGATCAGCCGATCGAAATCGCATGGACACTATTTGCAACCAAGAGATGTTTGTCGTCAATGGCGAAACGGCTACCACCTCATCTCACGTTTTTGCGTTTTGAAAATGTGATGAGTTTCTGTCGTCGAATGCAAGGTTTTGACTGATGCAACGAGGTTATAGTCGATGTCGAAAATGTTATGCGCTAACGAGAAAGTCTCGAAAGTGCTACACGACTTGCCTGGCTACAGAGAATTCTCGATTTGCTGAAGTCGCGGTCCGATGTGGCGACGCATCGCCATCGATCATCGTCTGTCTTTCGGAATAGGCAGGCGTACCACAGCGGATATGCTCTACGAGAAGCGGCGCAGCGCCACCCGCCCGCCCGTGTTAGCCCTTCATGTCCGATCAATATGGAGGGATTTGCCTTCCACGGCAGCAGCCTAGCAAGGGCAAGAGCATTTTCTTGTCGATCGTGAGCTCCGCCTGATCGACGTAACGAGCGCTGACGCCATCTTCGACCTATCGGAGCGGTACGCAGTGAGTCGCGCGGATATCTCGATTCATCTGAGAGCCAGAAGTGACCCGCGGCTGTGCCGATCAGGGTCCCGCTGACGAACCCAGCCTGCGTTCTATTCCTTTATTGTAGAGAAGGCGTTGGCCACGATCGCCGCAAGTTCGGAATGGTCGATAGCTTCCAAAACGTTCCTGACCGACGTGAACTGTTCCTTCGGCAACTCGCGAGCCAAAATTGCAATGAGCTCTATCACCGCTCGCGATTCACTGTCTCGAGATACGGACTGCCGCGCTTCGCGACCAAGGACGGCGGCGTCATTAGCCGAATCATCATTCCCCTGCTTCTTGGCGGCCTCGCTAAGCTCCTTCAGTTCACGCCTTATGCTCGCTGGCGATATGGGCAGACCGGCGGCTACTCTCTCCACTATAGCGTCCGCAAAGTCAGCAGGGGTTGTCGGCGCTGAAAGCAGATAGACCAACGAAAGCGGAAGTCCCGCGACAACTTTGCCTTTGTTAGAACTCCACACCGCTGCGCGCATGTATAGCTGTGCGGTTCGCGCAGTGATCCCCACTTCGGTTTCGACCCAAATTAGGAAGTTTCCGTGCGAGAGATATCGTTTGGCTTGAACCAGCGCGCTACCGATCTGGAGAACTGTAGTCGCGCTTTGCCTCCGAATTCGTTCCGCCTGTCCTCGCAAAAAGCGCGCGACTGATGGGTCGACCAAGCTGTAGTCAAAAGATCCTTCCACCAGGTAGTCGATCTTTTGCGCATCAAGGTTAGACCGCCGCTCTACTGCGCGTGCAGCATCGACGCTTCCCACCTCAGCGGTGTTCAGGTTGTCGAGTTGATGCCGGCCGAACATCTGATCGCGCCGACTTGATTGACCCTCGGAGTCGTCCGCCATCGAATTTCACGACGCATTTGGAGTCCGCAACCCGGCTAAGGTTATGCTATCGTAGGTTGCTGCTATAATGCAAGCTCAATCTCGCACCTGCGAGAAAAATGCGCCGTGAGTGAAAAAAGGCGCTTTTCCTGCGGTGGCCGCGTAGTCCGGAAACGCGAATCCATTTCGCATTTGCGAACAGCCGATTTCCTGAGAATTGACGGGAGCTGCTGCGGCTCGATGCTTCGCGCTTCTTGCGCAAGAGGCGCGCCGGGCGCAGATGCTGGCGTCGCAAGGACTTTATCTTGATCTAAGCGCCCGGTGCATGGAACTACTTTCAACGAAGCTCCTTTTAGAGGCGCAAGTCAGCCATCAAGTCAGCCATAGCGTGGCAGGCCGTCATGCATATGTCATCGTAGACAAGCTTTCCGGCCAAGAGCCGAACGGCGACCTCGCGACGCTATAACCAGCACGTATGATTAAATGATGGCCGCCTGTAGGCGGCGGACCCGCATAACGCTTATCTGTTCTTGCCTCCCGATGATGCTATCACCAAGTCAAATGGAAGCTGTCTCCGTCACTCGACCTTCTGTTCGACAGCACCTATGATGGCGGCGCCAGTTCTCGTGCGAGGTTCACGTGTGTCCTTGAGGGCATTGGCCGGATTAAGGCTGGCGTGTGCTTGGTGGTGATCTTGTCGATTCCAGAAAGCCCTATGCGGTTGTAGCCAATCCGCCATCGACCGGAATAACAGCGCCACAAACAAAGCTGCTGGCACGCGACGCGAGATATAGCGCGATTCCAGCCATATCCTCGGGCGCCCCCATACGTTTCATCGGCGCGTTCTCGATGACCTGGCGGGAGCCGTGCTCGTCGATCGCGCTAGTCATCTTGGAAGGGAAATAGCCGGGCGCGATGGCGTTGACTGCGATATGCTTGGGCGCCAAGAACTTGGCCATGATACGAGTGAGGTGATTGACCCCCGCCTTCGAGGCGGCGTACGAGTAGGCTTCCAGATGTGAAGTACGGATACCTTCGATTGAGCCGATATTAATGACTCGCGAATAGGCCGTTTCGGAGCCCGCCGCCTGCAGCAGTTCTAAGAGCCTCTGTGTCAGGAAGAAGACCGACTTGACGTTGAGGTCCATGACCTTGTCCCAGCCGTTCTCCGGAAATTCGTGGAACTGAGCACCCCAACTCGCGCCAGCGTTGTTGACGAGGATGTCCAGCTTCTTTTCACGCTTGTGCAGTTCCTCGGAAAGCCGCTCGATCTCCTCCATCTTCGATAGGTCCGCCGGAATGGCGATGCATTCCCCGATCTGCGACAGTTCCCGCGCCAACTCCGCGCAGGCGTCGGCTTTGCGCGCGGTGATGTACACCTTGGCGCCGTTCTCGACATAGGCACGGGCGATCATCTCGCCGAGGCCGCGGCTGCCCCCGGTAACCAGCGCGATCTTGCCCTTCACGGAAAATAGATCTTCGACCTTCATCCATCGCTCCTGAAAAACTGAAACTTCCCTACTTGAATGGTCCTCTACCAACGACGTCTGCGGCGCCGAATCCGGCTTCCCTCGGAACGTCGTCGGTGTGCTGCGCGACTGAGGGCGGTATCCAGAACTGGGCTTCGTTCAGATGCTGCGGTGGCATGTTCGACCGCGGTTTCGAGATCGGCCTCGAAGCGCAGTTTGCTTCGAGGTCCGCGGTCGAAAGCTCCAGCAGATCCATTATTCGACAGATTGCTGCGGATGTAGTCGCGCACCAACAGCTTTGCGTCCGAGCGCGGATCATTGACAACAACCTCCAACGACGTTCGGCTTCGGTTGCCAGCCGGTGTGGTGCCCGTGAACTGTGACAAGATCGGCATCTGCGACGGCCATGCGAGGTCATAGGTGAGGCCGGTGAGAGTCGGCATCATAGCGGCAACGCGGTCGGCCATCCGGAGTTGCCGGCTTGTGCTGTTTGTAGTTCTTGCCAAAAATGCTGCTCAACGACCAAGGATTTCGGTCAAGGCCCTGATCGGCGCCCAACATTGATCCCAGGACGGAGCAGATCTGTCTAGCCCATGCATACGCTCGATCCGCCGCGCGGAAAGCCTATCTGTCAAGCGTGGTGGACGCGATCATTGTGTCGGAGAAATAGATCCGGATCGTCGGCCCAAACAACAATATCCGGTCCGCGTTCGGACCCGGCGGGCAACCCGCACCCAGGGTTCGCATGTTCAGGAATGGTGCCCCTGGCCGACACTCGACTACTGCCATAACCATCTGAATATAAAGTAATTTTTGTCGTCGATTGCTGCCGATACCAACAGAAATACCAACACGACGATGCGCGGTATAGCTGGCAAAAATAAAAGCAGGCTCCCCGGCGCGTAGGCGCGCGCCATGCCGTTCGGGTCTCCACAATCGCCTCGACCGGAATCGAACCCTGCTCCGACTCGAAATCCCGACCGAGATCGACCTAGCGCGATATCGCGAGGTCACGGGAGGGTCTTGTCATGCGTATCGGCGAACGATCCGCACCTGCAAGGACGCCCGATTGCTTGCTTCTTGAGCGTGCCGGCACATTCAGCCTCTTGGCACATCTGAGCCCTTGAACAGATCATTATCAGCAGTCGGCTATCAGGGGTCCGAATCCCTCCCTCTCCGCCAGCACACACAGAAGTCCAATAAAATCAATAGGTCATTGATTGACATAGGCTTTTCCGCCCGAAATTGGTACACACGGGTGGTGCACGTGACTCTTTCAATGACTCGTCCCTGGAAGCATCCCGACAGCGGCTACTATTGGTTCTGGAAGCGCGTTCCGGATGATCTTCGCAACCTTATCGGCAAGCGGGAAGAGCGCTTCAGTTTGGGTACACGGGACCCGGCAGAGGCGAAGCGGCTACACGCAATCAAGCTGGCCGAGGTAGAAGAGCGCTGGTCCAATCTGCGTGCCGGCCAGCGTCCATTGTTGCCGGATGACATCGCGCGAGAGGCTGTGGCGATTGGTGATCAGGTCCGCCTCGAGCTTGAGGCAGATCCGTACCAGCCCCTGCGATGGGATATCGAGATCGGTGCGAGCCTTTGGAGTGTGGGCGTGACCAAGGGCCACTACTACACGGATATCATCCAGCTGCTGAGCCCGGCGGAGGAGAAGCGGCTTGCCCAAAGAGTCATGTGCTATGGGCTCGTCGATCAGCGCTTGGCTGCAAAAGGGTCCGCTGTACAACCAGACGATCGTGAACGACTAGCCCGCGCGGTTTCCCTCGAGCTGCAACGGATCGTCCAAGATCACCACTCCTATTTGGTGGGTAAGAGAGAGGTCCGACCGATTGGAGTCGGTACCTCGACGATACGGGTGGCGGCGGCACCTGTGACATTCCAGACCATCATTGAAGGCTGGCTTGTCGAAAAGAGGCCGAACCAGAAAACGGAATATACCTGGCGCAAGGTCATGACCCAGCTATCTGGGTTCATCGGGCACGATGATGCGAGCCGCGTAAGCCCGGACGACCTCGTGTCATGGAAAGCAGATCTCCTGGCGAAAGGCCTGAAGGCCAAGACCATCCGCGACAGCAAGCTTGCGCCGGTGCGAGCAATTTTCCAATGGGCGGTGGACAATCGAAAGCTCCACGCCAATCCTGCTGTGCGCATCAACATCGACCTCAAGGCCCGATCGTCTGAGAAGAGACGAGGTTACTCGGATGAAGAGGCCAGAATCGTTTTGCAAGCTGCTCGACGCGAGAAAGAAACGCACAAGCGATGGGTGCCGTGGGTCTGCGCGTATACGGGGGCGCGGATCTCCGAAATATGTCAGCTTCGCTCCGAGGACGTTAAGGAGATCGATGGCATCTGGTGCATTGCCTTTGCCGCGGAAGCGGGTTCGCTGAAGAATGTGAACTCCGAACGTATTGTACCTGTGCACGACGCGTAGAAGGACGAAGGCTTCCTGCAATTTGTGGCGTCCTGCCGCAAGGGGCCGCTCTTCAAGGAACTCTCGCCGGATCGTTTCGGTAGTCGGGGCGGCACAGGGACAAAAATCCTTAGCAGGTGGATTCGGTCGCTCGGTGTGACGGACACGCGGATTTCACCAAATCACTCATGGCGTCACCGATTAAAGACCCTTGGACGGCGACATGGGCTCGCTGTTGATATTCTCGATGCG
>Ga0307474_10000463_pt1 | contig 29111 bp, 26 predicted proteins | sample atmos_gasesECM1C_2_FD_203312 | JGI IMG/M metagenome (GOLD analysis project Ga0307474, IMG submission 203312) | Hardwood forest soil microbial communities from Morgan-Monroe State Forest, Indiana, United States - atmos_gasesECM1C_05 | ecosystem: Environmental > Terrestrial > Soil > Temperate... | reverse complement strand
TGGGGCCGGGTCTTATTAGCCGGACCCCCGCCTGAATTGCGGGGGACCCCTTAGCCGGGACCCCGGCAATTTAGACCGGGCCCCATACATTTTAGACCGGGCCCCATACAAGCCGAGGTTTGTATGGGGGGGCCACCGATTTTGTATGGCGGTTTTTTTTTTTTTGGGATTCAGATCTTCTCATCGGAGATTTGACATGCATGGAATATAATAAAAATTCACCTTGGGTGGCACCGTCCAGTTCCACGATCCGAGGGGTGATCTCTGTTTCACCCCTAGAAAAAAACATTCAACCATCTCCACGGCTTTAGTTTTGTTTGGAGTGCACTACACAACGGATGATGTTTTGTCACTTCTCAAAAAGCTCCAACACATCGCTCAGAAAAGTACCATACGGAGGGTCTCGCTTCACCCTCGGTCTTATTTTTTTTCGAGACTTTCAGACCGGCCCCACCGCTATTTACCCGACTTCCTGCCAGCGATAACTCGACTACAAAAAGTCACGCGGCCACATCGATGATTCATAGATATATAAGAGGGGTAGTAGTGGTCTCTCATACAAAAGTATGATGCCGACTAATTACCCGCAAACCAACCCGGGGGAACCCGGGTTGCACGCGCCGGCGTACCCCCGGCGCTCCCCTGGCCGGGTAACCGGCCAGGGGACCCCCCGGGCGGTGGCCCGGGAACCCGCGCCGGGGTACCCCCGGCGCTCCCCTCGCCGGGTAACCGGCCGGGGACCACCCGGGGGGAGCCCCGGAAGCCTACGGGGGGGTACCCCCGGCGCTCCCCTCGGGGATCGTTTGGGCAAACCAACCCGGGGGTTAGCCCGGGTAGCCTACGGGGGTGTACCCCCGGCGCTCCCCTCGGGGATAGCGTGGGCAAACCAACCCGGGGGTCAGCCCGGGTGCCCGGTCCGGCGTACCCCCGGCGCTCCCCTCGGGGAGCGCTGGGGGTAGGCTGGGCCGGGCACCCGGTCTGACCCCTCGGGTTGGTTTGCCCACGGTATCCCGGAGGGTTGCGCCGGGGGTACGCTCTCGCAGGCACGGGGGGAAGCAGGCGGGGTACCCGCCTAGGGGGCAATACGGACGTACGGGCTAACCGCCCTGGCACCGCGCAGGCGGTGGTCCAGGCCGGGCTAGTGACCCTGGGCACACGCCCGGGGATGCTCGCTCGGCATTGGGCTGCCAATAGCAGGGGTCTCGATTCGCTACGCGTACCAGGCTGGGCCTGGTCCAGGCTGGGCCTGGGCCTACACGCGGGTGAACCAGGACCACGCCAGGGTCGGGGAACCCAGAAGCCGCACGGGGGTAGTACGGGCAACCGGTAGACGGTGGTCCAGACCGGGCTAGTGACCCTGGGCACACGCCCGGGGATGCTAGCTGGGTTCTGGGCTATCAAAAGCCGGGGTCTCGGTTCACTGCGCGTACCAGGCTGGGCCTGGTCCAGGCCGGGCCTGGGCCTACACGCGGGTGAACCAGGACCACGCCCAGGGGTCGGCGCCCAGCTGAGAGGGCTTGCAGAATACCAGCAGGCGGGGTTACCCGCTTAGGGGGCAATACGGACGTACGGGCTAACCGCCCTGGCACCGCGCAGGCGGTGGTCCAGGCCGGCTTGTGACCCTGGGCACACGCCCGGGGATGCTCGCTCGGCATTGGGCTGCCAATAGCAGGGGTCTCGATTCGCTACGCGTACCAGGCTGTGCCTGGGCCTACACACGGGTGAACCAGGACCACGCCAGGGTCGGGGAACCCAGAAGCCGCATGGGGGTAGTACGGGCAACCGGCAGACGGTGGTCCAGACCGGGCTAGTGACCCTGGGCACACGCCTGGGGATGCTAGCTGGGTTCTGGGCTATCAAAAGCCGGGGTCTCGGTTCATTGCGCGTACCAGGCCGGGCCTGGTCCAGGCTGGGCCTGGGCCTACACGCGGGTGAACCAGGACCACGCCCAGGGGTCGGCGCCCAGCTGAGAGGGCTTGCAGAATATCCAGCAGGGGGCAATACGGACGTACGGGCTAACCGCCCTGGCACCGCGCAAGCGGTGGTCCAGGCTGGCTTGTGACCCTGGGCACACGCCCGGAGATGCTCGCTCGGCATTGGGCTGCCAATAGCAGGGGTCTCGATTCGCTACGCGTACCAGGCTGGGCCTGGTCCAGGCTGGGCCTGGGCCTACACGCGGGTGAACCAGGACCACGCCAGGGTCGGGGAACCCGGAAGCCGCACGGGGGGTAAAACTTGCTTGGATCATGTGGACCCGGATGCTTTCAGGGCTGGTCAGTACCCCGACGGGGGGAAAAGCCGGTTGCTGCGCTCCGGAAGGGTATTGGGTTACGCGCTCCTGGCCCGCTGTAGCGGTTGTCCAGTCCGGTGGGATCCTCGGGCTATATGCCCCTGGTGAAAGCTGGGCCACCTGGCAGCTCAAGCAGCCCCCCAGGGCGGTAAACCCATTATCACGGCATCACTCATATAGACAGGCGCTGCTTTGGTCCGGCCACAAACCGGGGTTCTGCAGTGTGTTGTTCGGGGGCGTAAATCCCTGGGCACAAATCGTGGTCGGCGTGTGGTCTGGTAGTACCCCATTGCGGAAGCTCTGGTGGCATACGCCTGCTGCATCTGGCCATTACAGCGTGGAATCCAGACGGGGGTCAGTCACGGCTATCGGTACGGTTTGGGAACCCGAATGGGCCCCTGCTTATTGCTAGCCCGGCTTTCCTCCCCTGGTCCCCCCACGCTTTTACACAACCAACCGAACATCTATCAAATGGGCTACTGGGGCTCACGATAAAAGCTGGGTCACGGTGCGGGTTTCCCTATACTGGGCCTCACGCTAATCCCCCCCCGCTGCCTCCGGGCATGGGAGGGTGTGTGTGGGAAACCTGGGCTTTATAAGGATACCTGTGCCGGGTCCCCGGCATACAGGGGGGGGTGCAAATGCTGGGTTTGTTTTGCTTGGGGGGTGGGCGCGGTTCTGGCGGTCTAATCTGCTGGTACCAACCCCGATCAACCTCGGGCGAGGCTCTCCTGGCCCGCATTTCTCCCTGGGGAGGTTACCGCTGGCTTGTTCTGAACCCGGGGGTGCAGCAGCGCTTTTTTGGGGGACGGACGGGCTGGGGGGAGTCCACCCACTACCTGGGTGGTTGTTCAGCTTCGCTTGGGGGTCGTCGGCATTCTCGGGGCAGGGTATTAATTCCAACCCACGGTTCCTAGGAACCCGGGCGGGTCACCCGCTTTAACCTCCTTTTTTACCCATACTTCCCGCTTCGAATCGGGGCTTCTGCCCAGGGATATCCCTTTTATCCACCAAAACAGGGGCACAAACCGTATATATCTTATGCCGGACCTATGGGTTCGAGCACGACCAGGTCAGTCCTCGTCAGGGGGTTTATACCGGGTTTCTTTTGCGTTTTGAGTTCTGCTTCGACTTGATGCCCTGGGCTACCTCGGTAGTTCAGGGGGCCACCCTGGTTCAGAGCCTTGGTGTCAGAGGAAAGAGTTACTGGGACGGAAATCACAGCTGTATTATATGAACAGTGCAGGTAACCATAAAGCCCCTGCCCACGGCCCCCCTCGCCTACTCTGGGGATCAGCCGTGGTAGTACAGTTGTCCTGACCATTTGACTAGTTTCTCCGACCGTGTACCCTTCGGGGAGACACCGTAGGCGCGGATTAACCACGTTATCGTGGTCATGACCAGGATCCGTCTTTAAGCAAGAGCATTTCGCTCGGGATTCCCATCCAATTATTCCCTCTCCTGGGGATTGGTCTGGTACTGGATCAGGCGTGTCGGTACCTGGAGGGGGGTCCTTCTAGCGGGTGTGCCCTGTGCATGCTTGCTTCTGGGGCCCTTCCTGTACGCGTGGGTTGGGGAATTGGTTTTTACTCGCAATTTACTGTCTGCTTCGACTTTATGCTCCGGCTACCTAGGTAGTTGGGGGGTAAACCCGATCCAGAGCCTTGGTGTCATAGGAAAGAGTTACTGGGACGGTAATCACGGCTGTATTATAAGTACAGTGCAGGTAAGCACCTGCCCATGGCCCCCCTCCCCTATTCTGGGGATCAGCTGTGGTAGTACAGTCGTCCTGACCATTTGACCAGTTTCTCCGACCGCATACCCTTCGGGGGAGACACCGTAGGCGCGGATTAACCACGTTATCGTGGTCATGATTGGGACATGCCGTCTTTAAGCGTGAGAGCATTTCGCAGGTTTTTGCCTGTTATTTCTCCTTCCCCCATATCTCTGGTGGGTAAAACCCCTCTGGGTACCGTGGGATTGGCGTCGGTATTCGATAGAATAGGGCGGGGAGGGTTGGGTAGGGGGGGGGTTCGCCCCCTCTCTCCCCTCTCTCCCTGGGCTCCTCCCAAATATAATATGCGTGCGGTGGGGGTTTATACCGGGTTTCTTTTGCGTTTTGAGTTCTGCTTCGACTTGATGCCCTGGGCTACCTCGGTAGTTCAGGGGGCCACCCTAGTTCAGAGCCTGGGTATCAGAGGAAAGAGTTACTAGTACGGTCATCACGGTTGTATTATAAGTTACAGTGCGGGTACAGTCCCCGCCCATGGCCCCCCTCACCTACTCTGGGGATCAGCTGTGGTAGTACAGTTGTCCTGACCATTTTACCAGTTTCTCCGACCGCGTGCCCTTCGGGGAGACACCATAGGCGCGGATTAACCACGTTATCGTGGTCATGACCGGGGTCCGTCTTTAAGCAAGAGCATTTCGCCGGGATTCCCATCCAATTATTCCCTCTCCCTCGCTTTTTTGGGGGGTTCACCCTCCGGGGTGCCGTGAGACTGGGTACGCTATGGGGGCGCTGTTTGCGGGCCTGGGTTGTGAATCTTTTACCCGCGACGGGTTAGTCTTTCCACTTCCCCCCGGGTCCAATGCAGCATCTATGCCCTCCTGTATCTCGGTCTTCTCCCTAAGCAATTAAATCCAATGAGCCGGGCAGGCCCACTGCCTGGATTGATCGTTCTGGGTGCTCCTGGGGGTGCGGGTTCCGTGCTCAAGCACGACGTTTAGAAACCCACCTGATCCCAGTAGCCCGCCTCTCGGGGGCATCCAGGCGGTCGCAGATAAGACTAAAGCCGTCAAAATTTACTGGCAGGTTCCATTAACGGGAACCGGGACCAGGCAGGGTTTGGTGCCCCACCCCAAAACGTCCTGTACATTCTACTGGGTGTTTTACCTGCCTACCTGGTTGATCCTGCCAGTAGCGTATGCTTCTCCTAAGGACTAAGCCATGCATGCCTCGAATAGAGGGGGTGATCTCTCGAATCTGCGAACGGCTCCGCACACCAGTTGTAATACATTGCACCTCACGCTCGGCGTCGGGCGTCCGGTCCTCCGGGGCTGGGCGTTGGACCCGGGCACCGCAACATGGATATCCCTGGTAATTCTGGGGCTAATACATGGTATAAATACTGAACCGGTTCGTCTTCGTGGGGGGTCAGGTCTCCTGTCTCCATTCAACTGCGGGGAATTGGACCGGGGACGTGCGAGCTTCCAACCAAATACGGCTGGGGTTCAATACATTCTATCGGGACGGAACGCACGTCTGAACCTGCTCCCGCTCGACGGGACTGGGTCCGGTCACCGAGCCCTTCTGGGGCCGGGGTTAGGCTTGCCTGGCTTCGGTTTTCCGGATTGGCAGAGTACCGCTCCCAGGCAGGTGGGTGCTGCGGCTTCTGACCTATCAACTAGAATGCGGTAAAATGGGCTGCATTGGTGACAACGGGTACAGAGGATTAGGGTTCGATCCTGGAGAGTGGGCCTGAGAGATTGCTCCTACTTCTAAGGAAGGCAGCAGGCGCGCAAAGTTCCCCTTGGGCTATGCCTGAGGGCGCTAGGGGACATATGAATGGCCGTCATAATGGCGGCCAATTCAAATGGGTCTGTCGTAAACAGGCTCTCGAGTAACAATTGGAGGACAAGTCTGGTGCCAGCACCCGCGAACTGGATCCGCGGGGAAAGTGCAAGAAAAACCTTGTGCTAGTGGGTGAATTGCAATCTATGCACAGCATTTCATCTGCAACACCGTCAAATTGCGGGAAGTCCCTAAAGCCACTGTAACTAACCACGCGTCGAAAGGCGGAAAAATTGCCAGCGTTTGTACCTCTGTACAGGGGGAGTTGGGCACGTGGGGCCAGGGTAATGACCTCGGGTATAGTAAAATCACAGTGGATCCGTGATCCAGGAGGACGGCTTGGCAAGCCTATCAGCCTCTTGTTTCCTAACGAATGGGTAATCCGCAGCCAAGTCCGTAATCATGCGAGTTGCGTGACAGACTGATTCAGGTGTACCCTGTAAAAAGGGTATTCTCTGGGTGAATGACTGTCTTTCTTTGCATGGTCGGATGCAGTTCAGAGACTAGATGTCGGTGGGCGTCAAACCCTATTACACATAGGGTTTGATGCATAAGGTATAGTCCGCCCTCCTGTGAAAGCAGGCCAGAAGATGAAGGAGTGTGCACTCCCCGAGCTTCTGGGACTAGGCTTTTGGCCTAGTTTGGTTGGTGTGTGTGTATGTGTGTGGGAATGTGATTACAAGCGTCCGAGCTGTATGACGCGAAACTAATAGCCTCTGTGTTTTGCCTTCTTTCTTGTGCGTGTCTGTCTCAAAACATACCTAACCAATCGTAAAGGTAGATAATGGAGGCAGCAAAACAACGACTGAAGGACCGCCCAGAGAAGGGAAAGCCCTCCACAGCCACAGGCGTGAAATCCAAGGACAAGCCCCAGGACAAGGACAAGCCCCAGGACAAGGCCAAGCCCCAGGACAAGGCCAAGCCCCAGGACAAGCCCCAGGACAAGGACATGCCCAAGGAGAAAAAGAAGCGTGTCAAAGGCTTCTTTAACCACGTTGAGCACGGCTCGGGGGATGTTACGGCTCACAACAGTAAACCGTTTACGGGGGCACAGTACCTGTATACTACCATCAAGGACATCCTTCATGCGTACAAAGGCCTCCCTGGAAAAATGACGATGGAGAGAGACGAGGATGGGGGGTGTTTGTACCTCAAAATTGGTGGTGACCGTGTGACTGCTTTCCACTCACTCAATGCCTATCGGGTGTGCTGGATTGTGTATCACCTTGTCGAGGAGTTTGGTAACTCATTGTTCGAGTTGGGCCCGTCTGAGGGTGTTCCCCCCGCTGTAGTCGCGGCCACCCTGGGACTCAAGGCATCCAATCAAACTCGGCACTTGTGTAAATCGAATTCCAAGAACGGATCCTGTGTGAACCCAGGGCATTTGCTAGAGGGAACGCAGGCCCAAAATGAGGTTGATAAGCACTTCCAGTACTTTCTTTCCAATCCTGAAACTCGCACATCAGCATTGTCTGCATTCCGCCCAGGAGGTCAGTTGCGTGAAGCCTTTGTGGCGGTCTACGGGGATGTAGACCCCATCCAGGAGTTTTATTTAATGTCTGGCCCTATGATAACTGCTGTAAACCTTTTTTTTTCTTACAAATTTTAAAAACAAAAAAAAAAAAAAAAAAAAAAAAAAAAAAAAAAAAAACACACGCACTGCGGTAATTCCAGCTCCAATAGCATACGTTAATGTTGTTGCGGTTAAAACGCTCGTAGTCGCGGTCGGTCCGACAGAAAGCTCAGGCGAGACCGCTGGGTCCACACGCCGCTCACCCGCAAGGGTGTCGTCGTGCCAGTAGTCGAGCAGGGGTTGGGCGTCGGTACCAACCAAAGTGCCTCTTGGCGTGCGGCGCAAGCCGATTACAGGGCGCGTGCTTTCCTCTTGCTATTCCAAACCCCGGGGGCTTCGGCTTTTGGGGGGCTTGGGGGGACACACGTCTGGCCAGGAGGTGCCCGATTGCCGTGATTAAACTGGCGTGATCAAGGCAGGGCATTGCGCCTCTTGAACAGCACAGCATGGCATGAGGACAGCCATCGGGTCATTTCCCACCTCCTAGCCGGGGGATGGCCCGTTGGTGCACTTAAAGGGTTGTGTTCAGGGAAGCCGAATTGCCGGGCGAGTGGTGAAATACGTTGACCCTGGCAAGTCGACCAAAGGCGAAAGCAGCTTCCCGGGGCCTTCCCCTTGATCAAGAGCGAAAGTTAAGGGCTCGAAGACGATCAGATACCGTCGTAGTCTTAACTATAAATGCTACTGACCAGGTATAGGGCAGTGTCCATACCGACTTCCTCTGGGCCTTAGGGAAACCAAAGTCTTTGAGTTCCGGGGGGAGTATGGTCGCAAGTCTGAAACTTAAAGGAATTGACGGAAGGGCACACAAAGAGTGGAACCTGCGGCTTAATTTGACTCAACACGGGCCAACTCACCGGTGCAAGATACATTCATGAAGGACAGATTGCACGATCTTTCCCAATGATGTAAGTGGTGGTGCATGGCCGTTCTTAGTTCGTGGAGTGATCTGTCTGGTCTATTCCGATAACGAGCGAGACCCCAATCCCTAACTAGGGGTGCGTAGCCCGGCGGGTGTCCTGCGCCTTCGCTCTCGTCTCCTGAAGCCGCAAGGCGGATGGGGGCAGGGGTGGGGGAATTGGGGGCGCTTTGCCAGCTGCCGCCTACGAGCGCGAGCTCCTTCTTAGGGAGACCGGGGCCGATAAGGTCTCTGAAATGGGGTAATAACAGGTCAGTGATGCCCTTAGATGTTCCGGGCCGCACGCGGGTTACAATGGCAAGCAAAATAGGCTTGCCCCCCACCAACACGTCCTTCATCTGGATGTGGGGGGGCAGTCCTACCGCATAACGGTGAGTAGTAATCCTTAGGGCTTGCCCCGCCTGGGACTGTCTTTTGGAATTATTGGTCACAAACGCGGAATTTTTAGTAGTCGTGGGTCATTAACCCACGACGAATTAGTCCCTGCCCTTTGTACACACCGCCCGTCGCTGCTACCGATTGGGTATGGCAGTTATGCGTTCGGAGGCTGGGGAGTCCAGGGTTTGCTTCACGGCAGGCTCTTTCTTCGGCCGAAGTTCTACTTACTGCCGTGCCTAGAGGAAGCAGAAGTCGTAACAAGGTAATCGTAGGTGAACCTGCGTTTGGATCATTAACACCGGAATACTTGCTTGGGATCGTGCGTATGGTGATCGGGTTGTGTGCTTGGTTCATCCGTAATTCCACGGGTGGGCGGGTGGTTTGGGGTTCATAAGGCTGGGGTTGGTCGGTTTCTCGCTTCCTGTTTACCGGGATTCAGGCTTCCTTCCTATTCCTCCCCTTCCTTCCCTTCCCTCCCCCCTCCCATTGGTCGGGTAATCCTCGCACATGCTCTCCCTTTTGCTGTGTGTGTGGTGATCGGGTTGTGCTTGGTTCATCCGTAATTCCACGGGTGGGCGGGCGGGTTTGGGGTTCATAAGGCTGGGGCTGGTCGGTTTCTCGCTTCCTGTTTACCAGGATTCGGGCTTCCTTCCTATTCCTCCCCTTCCTTCCCTTTCCTTCCCCCCTCCCATTGGTCGGGTAATCCTCGCACATGCTCTCCCTTTTGCTGTGCACGGTGATCGGGTTGTGTGCTTGGTTCATCCATAATTCCACGGGTGGGCGGGCGGGTTTGGGGTTCATAAGGCTGGGGTTGGTCGGTTTCTCGCTTCCTGTTTATCGGGATTCGGGCTTCCTTCCTATTCCTCCCCTTCCTTCCCTTCCCCTCCCCCCTCCCATTGGTCGGGTAATCCTCGCATACGCTCTCCCTTTTGCCACACTTTCTCGGCTTGTAAACCATTTGTCGTACTGGTGAACCTACGGCAGCGGTCCTGGACCAGCCCCCCTTCCCCTTCCACGTGGGGTTGGGGGATACTGGGCCAGTTGATAGCAGTGGCCTTCGGGCTGCACCTGGGCGATGGGTGTGGTAGTCCCCCCCGGGGAAACGGTTCGCAGGAGTTCGTGCGTAGCTCAAAAGCAAAAAAGCCGACCGGGCAAGGAGGGTCCCCATTCGCTTGGGGCTCCCCCCGCTATGTGTCCAACTGGCAAACGCGAGTAGAGCCAATGACCTGCGTTCCAAAGTACCTGTGCTAGGAAAGGCTCCCCCTAGTGATGGCCTCGCGTGCCCACAGTTTTAGTGCGTAACGCCTAGCTGTGGGAGGCTTCGCGTAAACGTCCCAGTCTCTGCGGTCTCTTCCCTTAAGGCCTTCCCTGTTTTTTTAACTCAGTACCCCCTTCGCTTCCCTCTGTCTATCGGAGGACCCGTAGGCACCGGGCTTTGTTAAAATTCGGGGTCGGACGCGGGGGTCGAGCCTGCTCTGACACCCTGTAAACCTAATCATACACCGCTAGACGATGGATTGTTAGGCAACCGCTTCGACGAAGAGCGCAGTGAACCGCGATAGTCCACGTGACACGCAGGATCTGTGATCGTTGTCTCCTCGAACATTTGGTGCGGCCTTGTTCTCTTACCGGAGCACTGGCCCCCTTGGTTTGATTTGCTGTGAGTATTACTAGACACTCCACTGTTTCACGTGTGGCAACGGAGTACTGTCGCAATCCAAACGTCTTCCCACCAAAGGAAGGGAACTGGCCTGGCCGGATCTGGTCCGCCCCTGGTTTAACCACTCGGTTGGTTTTCCAGGCTCCGCAGGGAGGTCTTGTTGGTTCTCTATCCCGGGTTGGCGGCTTCGGTACTGGCTCGTGGCAGGTAAACGGAGTACGGCTGAACTACACCGCGCTGATGCGATGTCCTTCGGTTGCTCTCTAGTACAGTCGAATAAGTGCGTTCCCCCGAACAAATTTCATGCATCCCTTCACGCGTGGGCAAACTGAGTAGTTATGGTTGACCCTGTGCGGCCACGGATTAGCTATCCTACGAGCTTATACCATTCAATGTACTCGAAAGGCGCGTTTGTTCGTGAAGGAGTGCGCTCTGCTCTCTGGGGCTTCGGCCGTGGGGGGGGTGGGGCGAGCAGGCCACTTCGGTGACGCAGTGGGGAAAGGCGCGCGGGGCACGCTGGAACCTTCTGTGGCTGCTGGGGGGGGTCGGCACTGACGGGTGATCCACCAGGGTGCTTCGGCACAAGTCGTAACTGCTCTGCTTCGGCATCAGGGAGAGCCCAGGGGGTATATACCGGCTGGGGACCGCCATGTGGGTGCCACCTGATTTCATTCTGATCTTCCAACTTGCTTTAGGAACAATGGTACGCTAACTATGCCGGGAGTTGTATGCAGGTTTGCTGGCTCTTTGGCTGGGGGTCTCCGGGCTCCTGGACTCGTACGGCCGTGGACCACCTATTGCGGGGAGGTTGGGAAAGTTTGCGAGAATGGTGGGGTAACGTCCTGCTTGGTAGGCCTAGTTTAAAAATTGGGATTGTGACCTCTTTTATCAGCCCTCCTGTTGGGCCTTCCTGAATCCAGACCTCCCTCCCATCGCGGGACTCGAGGCGCGGTGCGATGGTCGGCCGCCCAGGCTGGTGAAGCGTTAATCGAGGGAACGTTGGGAATCTCGATCTCTTAGGGGGGGCGTGCGTAATGAGACTGGACCGAGGTATTGCGACTGGGCGCTCGCGAGGCGTGTTACCGAGGCAGTGCGTGAGACCATGGCGGGGTACAGAGACCCGACAGCGTGGCGGAATCACCAACATGGTGCCCGGTAGCCAAGGGTGTCGGCCTGCAATGACTTTGAAGCATAACGGCTAAGCTTTCAGGTAGTGTTCATGGCAAAATATAGCCCCGGGCACGTAGCTCCCTGATCGCGACTGGCTGGCCCTGAATGAAACCACAGTATTGTGCCCAATATGCGCCCGGGCCGGGTGCGGGAGGGTACTGTGGGAGTAGTAATAATCCAAACACCCGCTTGTGGGCCATCGTGGCGCTGGCTTTGCAAACCAGTTGCCCCTTGGTGAGGGCTGCAAGGGGAGGATGAGGAACGTGGACGGTCTCTGGGGATCCCTCACAACGAAAGCACGGGCCTTGTGTAGTCCTGAGCGAGTGGGGGTTTCTCTGTTTCCTGAAGCGTGGGAGGTTGCATCATCGTTTAAACGCATTACTACACAATCTGTAACGAGGAACTGGTCTTTCCCACACACGACTTCTCAGGCTTGAGCTTCTGTGTATTGCTGTGGGGGTTTGGGGTGGGGGGTGGGGTGGCTTTGGGGGAGCCTTCGGGTGCCCTCTCTGCCGGCGTTTATCGTCTATCCTCTCCCTCTCTCCCTCTCTTCCCTGGCATTACGCAAGGCAATTGGTCTGTTGAAGGGGAAGGGCCGACCCCGAGTTGCCGGTTGAGATGGTGTTCGTTCGTTTGCGTTATGACTTCGCGGGGTCGTTCAGACTGTTGACGCGACGCATGCAGGTGGTGTTCTGATTTCTGGCTTCTGAAAAACTGGTGGTCCTGTCACACATACACCTGTCAGAGAACCGGCTTGCAAACCTGAATCCTTTATACTTGGACGGGGCGAGAGCGTAGCTCACAAACCTTACATATACTGGAAAGACGGGGCGGGAGCGCAGGTGGCTGGCACGTGGTGGCAAAATCGACCCGCTCGAAAGACGAAAGCCCTATGCTTAGCACTGTGCGGCTACTTAGGGTAAGTAACTCGGACGTACGGCCCTGCTGGGCTCTCCCGTAATCCGGACGCCTCGGCGTCAGTTGGGCGAGTCGGCCTTGGCGTGTGGGGGGGGAAGGCTGCGGCCGACCATTCCAAACCCTTCGCTCGCTCGGGCAGAGTGCGGTGGAAACATGGTAATTGACCGGGTAAGGACCGCATGACCTAGTTCTGCACCGCCGGCTATCCCACTCACTCACACAAGCAATTGGCATGTCGGGCCTCCAGCAGAGTATTTAGCGGATAGGTTCATTTCATTCTGCAGTGCTCCCCCTGCCGGGATACTAATTCCCCCCCTTTTTTTACCCCCTTCTCCCCCCACCCAATGCCTTCTCCCTTCGGGGCGGGGCGGGAGGGCGCGTTTGGAGTCGGGGGTTGTTTTGGGAGGGTTGCGGTTGAAAAGCAGGGCTGCTTTAGTGGAACGCAGCTTTCTGGACGCAGATGGGGACAACGGAGGCCGTTTTTTCGCAGTGGGAGGACGACCGCCACGTTTCCGTATGCACAATGACTCGCTAAGAAAGATTGGTGGTTCAATACCCGGGTCAACCATTGTAGCTAGTTCCAAGGCCGGGCTAGTGAAGCGCAAAGCGTATAACGCCAGGATTCAACAGTGCAGATCAAACGATGTACACTGCTGGGTGCGGCCGTATATCCTGCCAAGGCTAAGACACTAACGAAAAGGGGTTCCTCGGCATTCGTGCCTTGGTTCCTTCGGATCAGTTAGGGCCGGGTGCCGGAGGAGGGCTATACTGGCAATGGTTGATCCCCTTTTGCAAGTTCACCTTGTCATAGAAGACTCGATATACACCCGATTGTCTAAGGCCTGGGGGTTCCGAAAGTCTTGGAACCCAACCCGAAACGCTGCGGCAAAGTAAGTGCGGGGAATAGACAACACACAGCTCCAAACTGTTGATCCGAATGCTGACCCGATGGGACCCGTGTATCCCAAAGCCCCAGCGCTAGAGTAAGGGCGGAGCAGGAGGTCCTACTTTAAACCAGGCACATTCATGAGGGGAGTATAGGCCTCGGGCACATCTATACAGTGAGCTCTGTGGGTGGAACTTACCTGGCATCTTTTTGCTGGGGTTCACACATAAAAAACTGCAACTCACGGGTGATCGTTATAAGCCAAAGGTATACCGTGGCTTGCATTAGGAGGCAATTAGGGTGGGTCCGCTCTGGTAAATACTGACCCAGAAGCGTGGTTATCCATCAGATTTGCACCCTGTTTACTCCCGATGGGTCCACCTCAGCTGCTGTTGCGCTGGTCACCTTGCTGGGCTCTTGTTCTTCAGTCGGGGTGTTTCCTGAGGGCGGTTCCCGTGTCTCCTCGGTCGCTTCCTAGGCGTTCGTTTTCAGAAGGTGTTCCCGGCAGGGACCTGGATGGACGATCAGACGGGTTGCTTTCCCTGGTTTCATGGTGTTCATCCCAATGGGCATCCCCCTGATGCCAGGGGTTTACTCGTTCTCGATTCGTCGCGTTGGGCTTATCTGCTCGTTCTCCGATACGTCGGGCTCGGGTCAGTATTCACTTCTCGATTCGTCGGTGCGGGTTTTGCGCTTTCATCCCTGCTGTATGCAGGGTGGGGCGTACCGATGGGTGTATTTGGTAATACAGAGTGTGGAGGGGTAGGCCGCCAATAAAAATGGACCCCCGGGAGTTCGAGGGGATGGGTCTTGCTTTGTTCTATGTGGCGGAGCTACGTCACAGTAGGTTTCGGGACCACAAATGGTGTACTCGCGAACGGATGTGGTATAGGCTTTCAGTATCTTGGTGATCGGAAAGAGTTCTCCACTCTTGATGATAAACCAGTAACACGGGATGCAATCTCCGGCTCCTGTGGGGTCTCCTCGATACTGATAAACCGAACGGTTTTGAAAAATGCCTTTCGGCGGCTCGCTTTTTTTGGTGGGGCACCCGTCACTGGGGGACCACCTCCTTAGCCTCCCTCACTCCCACTCCACGTGGGTAGGGGGGGGGGCGGGGGGCCCTCCTTTGGCAAACGCTCTTCCCCTAATCGCGTTCAGCTGTACTGCACTTCTTCGCTTAAAAATCTGTTGTTTTCTGCTGGGCATCTTCGGGTGGCCGCGGTTAGTGACAGCTTCGGTGGGCAACCTGGGTCCTGGGTCTTCGGACTGGGCTTTGCAGGTCTGCGCGGATCCCCTATTTTCCCAATTAGCTGCGTATTGGTCGTTCTTCAGCGTGGGTGCCCTGTTTTACGTGGATTGGCCCGGTGACAGCCATTCCGATCGGGGGGTCCGGGGTAATCGCCCGCTTTACCAAGGCGGTTATCTCGGGTCTGTATCCTCATAATGGGTGGGCAGGCGTTGGGTTGTGTGAATCCCTCGCCCAGCCGCTACTAGAGGTCACTTAGCACATTAACCACGAACCACTGGAGGGGGATCAAGTGTGTGGGGGGAATGCAACCTCTTTTCTCCCCCCCTTTCCCGCAAGGGAGGGGGTGGGGGGTTGGAGGGGGGGTGAGGCCTGGGCAGCATCGTCAACTCAGGAGGTTTTAGTAGGGCATAGGGGGAAAAGGGCTAAGCAACGTAGTAGAAAACGCTAAGGGTTAGGGGTGCCTTCACTGGCGTCGCTTTCTCTTCATGTCGGTGGTCTTCAGTAGGCGGCAGAGCGGAACTGGTTTGAGACAGTATTAGCTGGGAATCGGGTACCTTCTTCTCTTCCTGATCTGGTTGTCCGTGAGAGGCTCATGTCCAATCCGAGCTCCTGAGGGCTTCACTGTAACGTCCAACCCACCCCGTCATTTCTTAACTGAAGGCGGGCTCTGGGGGGGTGAGTGTCGCCCGAGGCGAGGGGGTGACTTCCAGAAGACGGTCGGGGAAGATGTTGTTAAAACCAGGGGGCGTGCAGTGTGTTACCAGCGGGGGACGGTTCTTCAATCGAATCTTCCACTCATATGCGAGTCAAGTAAACCCAGCAAGGGGTCCGTGAGGTCGTCCCAGACCGTACCGGGCAAAAACCCTGAGCATAAGCGGGAGAACGTCCAGCTGTGGGTGCGTCGGCCTTTGTTCCCGTCAACTTTCGCAGCCCTTTAACCGGTAGCACAGGTATCTTGCACGTTCATTGGACTCGGTTCGCTGGGAAAAGAGTTCACCGCCAGGTGTGGGGGGGGAGGGGGTTCGTCCTCCGATCCTTGCAGGGCTTGCCCTGCCTCTAGTCCTTGAAGGTTGCACCTTCTTGGTACCGGATTAGCCCCTGGGGGTAATGGCTGTCCCAGATCCTTGCCAGGGAGGGTGCTGTTTAGCTCTGAGGACTACATAATCCCGTTCGTGCGATCTACGTTGCTGGTTCACGGTACTTCTATGCTCGAAAATTCCGCTTGCTCAACCAAGGCGGCTCTGGGGGAACAACCCCTGTCCGGATTAGGGTGAACCGGTCGTTCTGTGGGCTTGGTCGACTTACTCCCGAAAGGCCTCCGTGCCCTGTAGGTTGTCAGGATCGTCTTGCTTACTCTACTTCCGGGGAAGCCGACGTTTGGTCAGGGGAGCTGACCTCAAATCACTCTGAGCTGTAATCCTGTCGCTAGCCGTGTCATCTGAGTTTGCCTGCTCCTCTAGTACCGAGTGGTGCCTTGTGGCAGTGTTGTCGAGTTCCCTTGGGGGTCTGGGCGGGGGTCCATTTGCACTGGTCCATCCCAAACTCGCCCATTCTCCCTCATGTCATTCCAGTAAGGCTGAGGTGCTTCCGTGTGAGTGGGGATCACGGCCTCAAAAGCTGAGGACCCACAATACCACTCGCTGGCTTGACGGGGTAAGTGACTTCGCAGCTGCAGACATCCTGGGGTCGTAACGAAAGGGGTCCATCCCCCGCTTTAGGGTCCGGGGTCCGGGGGGGGCTGCTTTATGCGGCTTTCTTCGTTTCTCTCGGCTTTTTTGCGGACAGGAAGCCGGGATTCGGGTCTGGGTTTTCGCACCCCCGTGTGTGTTGCCCTTTCTTTGTTGACCGGCTTTCCCTACCCACGTTGTTATACGCGGGGTGGTCTCTAAGTAGCTGCGGCTTCGGGAGATTCGCTCTCTTTCTCCATTTACGGCGCTTGGCTTGGGCAACGCAAGGCCTTTGCTCGGGCAATGTGGTGGGGATCGGGGGCGAGAGTGCCATTCTGTGCGTACTCGGGAATCGCCTGGGCGCCAATCCTCTAGCTTCGGCTTTTGGTGCGGGTAACGCCTGGGAAATGATGCCGGGGTGGGGGGTGTGTTCGAGCGTCGCCCTATGGCGGGCAAGGGATGGATGGCCTCGCAAGCCTTCGCTTTCCCGTATTGCTCCCATAGTGCCAGGATCGCTTGCTCGGCTCTGGAGGGCTGGGTGGGTGTGCCTGGGCACACACCGGTACCTAAGGGTAATGGCTCCGGTGTCGTGCACGCCTCACAGGAAGACATACAATTCCGGTACCGCATCCCGGGTGGTGTTCGTTTCACGTCGGGTGGTCCCTTTCCCGTGTAAAATTCCCCCCTTTCCCTGCTCGGACGCGTACATTGGGGGGAGCACTGGGGAATATCACCCTTCGTGGCGGGCAAATAAGCCATCCTAGCGGGTACACCGCGGTCTCGATCAACCCCGCCGCTGGAGAGCGATCGCTGGTTTACTTTCCTCCCTGTTTCCAGATGGGCCTGGTTCAGGGGGTCGCTCTTCCACAAGGGGCCTACACAAAGCCGTGTTGTTTCTCCACTGTACCTTGGAACCCTGGGTCATCGCTGGTTTAATGTACTCGAGATTGGGCACCCATACAGAACCGGTGTAGAGTTAGGTGGAAAAAGTCCGGGGAGCTAGGGTGGTGTTCCTTCAGTACAGACGCCTGAATACTCCGGAGCTTGGGTATAAGGGTACCAGCCAGTCTAGCTGCGGCCTACCAGTCAAGCTATTCCAAACAGCTAATCAGTGATACGCTGGGTTGACTGTAGTGGGTTATAACCGTACAGCTAACAGGACAATTCCAAGGATACCGATACAGTGTGGGGAACAACAATTGAACTACCAATGCGAATATCCGGAAAGATCATCAGGTATCGGCCAACCAGCCTTCTGTGAGCACGCGCGCTCTTCTCTTTCTCGCTCTCTCCCCCTCTCTCCCTCGGCTTTTGATTAAGCTCCTGGGGTTTGGGAGGGCAGGGCGGGGGGCGGGGGGCAAAGCGTCAGTGCAGGAGTCGGGCTGAGACGAAGATCACCCGGGTAGGGGGGGCAAAAGGGTACTTGGCAGGGACGCCTATTTGCAGAGAGGCGGGAAGCTAGTAGGCAGCGCTCTGGGGAGCCGAGGCAAAACCAAAGCAAAGCCGAACGCCGGTCTAAACTGATCTGCTCTTAGGGGTCTCGGTATCCATCCCTGAACCCACCTGTCCCATGCATACTACTTGGAAGCGTGGTGTCGTGCGTTCTCTCCAGATAACGGTCTCCAATAAGCCCATTTATGAGGTTCTTTCTCACTCTCCACGGGTAGGCGGGAATTCAACGGGTCCTTCTCCTTTATGGTGCCATTCCGGCTTCGGCTAGTTTGGATCCACGCCATCTTGTGAGGGGGAAACGCCCTCTAATGCTTGTGGGGGGAGGGAATGGAGTGTGGCCTTTGCGTGTGGTCGGGTGAAAGCGCGCCAATAACGGGGACCTCCCGAGGGTTTCCCTAGTGCCCAAACCCACCACATGCGGGGTTCATTCCTCCGTGAGTGACTGGATATCGTTCGAGGCTTCGGGTTTCGTTCCGCATCAGGGGGTCCTGCGAAAGCCAGCTTTGCCCAGTAGTCCTGCCCGTGTAAGTCAACCGGTTGCTCCTACAATGCCCGCTTAATTGCGGCTTTTGGGGCTCCCGGGGCATCGGTCCACAGGTCGAACCAGCAATGCCTGCGCTAGTAGCTAATTTCCTCGTACTATGGAACGGGATCCTGGGCTTTGGGCCAACACCGGACCCACTTGCGTACCTCGGGCGCCATGCAGGGCGGACTGCAACCAATGGGTGCGCATCGGGTGAAAGCGGGCTCGCAAGCCGTGGAAACCCTAATACTGGAATGGCACGGGACGAAAAAGACCACGGTTTGGGACTGGAGGCTGCCGACTCGGGAGAAGTGGCTTCCTGACCGCTCTGTGGCCAAGTACGGACCCACATGGCCCCTCACATGACGCTGTTGATGAGGGGTTCCGGACCAGTTATGCGTCACAGCTTTGGGTGGTGTTCTGGCATTTACCCTACCCTGGGCAAACACACCGCGAGGTGTGGAGTAAGCCAGGGTCCAATTGTCAGCTCACTAAGATATAGCCCCAATGGCTCACCTCGCCAGCCTCGTACCGGCATTTTAAGCCGGGGGGGTGGGGGGGGGTAAAACTCGGATGGTCGGGCGGAGACGGGTGTTTTCTGCGGTGACTCTCTGGGGAGGTAGAACGGCCTTTCCATGTGTCCCACCCGCGGGGTTCACCTTGACCCGTCCTTCGTACTGAGGGGCCGTAATAATAGCAGGCTTCGGCCTATCCCGCAGGCAGCAAACGATCGAACGGTGCCACCACCAGAACCGCGCCTCACAGTAGCCCCAGCACCCTCAGGGCGAGCCGGGGCGTGGGAGAACGGTGGTGGGACCTACAGTACCATCTCTCTGGCAATGTGAGGTCAACCCGTCCCGCTCCTGGTGTTAGTGTAATGCTAGCCAGGGCGAGGCGGGTAAAGTGGGGGGCTCCCAGTCTCCATGTCGCTGGTGGGTGCAAACCGCCTTCGTCTGCTGGGTAGTTCCTCTGCGAGTCCTCGAGGCGCCTCCTACACCAAAGGCCGGACATCTCGAGTCCCCCGTAGGAGAGTGCTTAGGTCCCCAGTAACCAATCTGAACCACGAATGTGCCAAGGAGGGTCTGGTTGGCGATTTTAGCCCACTGGGTATTCCACCGTAGTCAAGGCAGGCGTGGGGAGGAGGGGCCGACCGTGAATGCTGGCTAAGGGGGGTAATTTCAGTCCACTCGCCGTACTTAACCCGGGTTAGGCCTGGGTAGATGGGTGATGGTCCGTTCCGCCTCTCGAAAACCCGGCAAATCACACAAACAAGACTGCAAATCTCACAATACAGCATCAGACCAGGGCGTTCACCCGCTGAACTTAAGCATATCAGTCAGCGGAGGAAAAGAAATCAATAGAGATTCCCTAAGTAGCTGCGAGCGAAAGGGGATTAGCCCGAGACCGAATCCCTCCCCATCCCGTAATCGAAAGAACGCGGTGGTGGGGCAGGGAGCTGTAGTCGAAGGGATGGGCCGCTAAGGGGGGTGCTCGGTCACGGTACTCGGGATGAATTCCCGGTGCACAGGGCGTTTCACACGACCTGGTGGCCTCGGCACACTATCCCCCGTCAGAGGTCCACTTCTCCCGAGAGTAGGCCAGCTTGAAAGTGCTGACTGAATACGGGTGGTGCTTACCATCCAAGGCTAAATATGAAAGCGGTTGACCGATAGCAAACAAGTACCGTAAGGGAAAGCTGAAAAGGACCTCGCGAAGGAGTCCAAAGAACATGAAATCCGTCTAGTGTGAACCGTAAATCCCAGCCCGTGGAAAGGCGCCGGGATCCTCGTGGGGATGCGTCGGGGGCCTCGGCCTCCGTCCTGAACCGCGGCTTCCCACACGACGCTCAGTACCACGCAGCCACATTGGTGGGCTACAGGCCCTGTGATCCGGTGTCGTCTTGGCGGTCCGCTGCCTCGTCAATCCGGGTTCAGGTCCCCCTGATCTGTCCTGCTAATCGTCGGTATGGCCTAGTGCGGTAGGGTTCTCTCGCAATAATTGGTCCCAGCGCGACTGCTAGATAACCTGTACACCTCGTACGTCCGATCGGTTGAAGATCCCGCAAGGGTGACGCTCCCGAACCCGGGCTGCTTGGATCCCTGCGGGTGGGAAGGCGGCAAGCGGGGTTCCAGTGGGGGTTCTCTACACCGGACAAAAAAGCGCCGCGTGAGGGCAGTGGGTCTACGACCCGTCTTGAAACACGGACCAAGGAGTCTAACGTACAAGCGAGTCTAACAGCATCCCGATGCTGCAGGCGAAGCTATTGCAAAAAGCACCAAGGGTACCGGTTCGCCCGGGCCCCGCCGTGCTCTCCTGTGCAGGGTCCCCGGGCCTCGCAACGGAGTTTGAGCTTGTAATGTTAGGTCCCGAAAAACGACGAGCTATGCTTGAGTAGGTCGAAGCCAGGAGAAATCTTGGTGGAAGGCCGCAGCAGTACTGACGTGCAAATCGTTTGTCAAACTTGAGCATAGGGGCGAAAGACCAATCGAGTCGTTTAGTAGCTGGTTTCCACCGAAGTTTCCCTCAGGATAGCGGAGAGGCAGGTCTGATGAGAGCGTGCTTAGCGGTAAAGACAATGATTAGGGGTCCCGGGCGTGCAATGCGCTCGGCTCATTCTCAAACTTTAAATGCTACGGAGTCCGGGGTCAGTCTTAATTGCTGGCTTCGGGCGTTCTTCATAGGCTTCTTCAGTGGGCCACGTTGGTAAGCAAGGATGGCAAAAAGGGTTCAAACTTGTGGGTGGTTAGGCGTGCCAACTCCTCGGTCATCACCATCAAAAAGGCGTTGCTCCATACCGACAGCTGGACGGTGGCCATGGAAGCCGGCATCCGCTAAGGAGTGCGTAACAGCTCACCAGCCGAATGGAGTAGCCCTGAAAATGGAAGCAGTTCAACCGGGGGCGCTATACCATCCCGAGTCCCAGATGTAGCATATAGGCACGGCTGGATTCAGGTTTTCCTGGGTACATCCCCCGCTAACATGGGTTAACGAGTAGGGCGGATACCCGAGGTTGGGTTGAAGTGTCCTGTTGACAGGGCATGGACCGGCCCGGGCAGCAGATCTTGGTAGTAGTAGCAAATATTCATACGCACATCCTGAAGGCCGAGGTGGAGGAGGGTTCCTCAACAACAGCAGTTGCTTGGGGGTTAGCCGGAAGCTCTAAGCACCTCGGGAAACCATTGGTTGAACGTAGGAATCCACAAGTCGTAGTTAGTCCCTCCTTCCCTGGGGGAGCCTGCCTGCTCTTTTGGTCGTTGGCACGTTTTACCGTGCCCTCGTCCTGGGAGACCTGGGGGGGCCCCTAATACCCTTGGGGAAGGCGCCGGGTCCGGCAGGGCGTGTTCGGTTCTCGCTCTCCCTACATATCATTACGAGGGGGTGTGGGGTTTCCTTGGGTAGGTACTGAAAGTGCCTCAAATTCATGGACGAAGTACCTCGGCGAAGCTGTATGGGTTGTGAATCCTGTCTCCCTCTCCCCCCTTGCGGGGGAAGGGGGGCGCGTTGCCCTTCTGTTAGCCGGGAGAAGTACCTTGGCGAAGCTGCACTGGGTTGTGAATCCTGTCTCTCTCTCCCCTCCTCGTGGGGGGAAGGGGGGCGCGTTGCCCTTTTCTGTTAGCCGGGGGTTTGCCAGGCTTTTGGGTGAGCGAGTAGGCCGTAAACCCTGGGGTTTCTCTGCGCTTTTTACTGTTCGGGTGATTGGGCGGGCAAAGGGCCTTACTCTCTCGTAAGCCCGGCCTCCGGGTTCGGATTTCACTGCGTGCGCTGGAGTAGTAAAAGGCGGTCGGGCGGGTCGCATTTGTTAAGGAGTGACCTGGTCGGGCTCAGGCTCGGTTCATTTCGGGGAAACACGGGTGGTTTCGATTGTGTACCTAAAGGTCTGGCCATGGCCCTGTATCAGTAGCCCAGTATGCTGTGCAGGGTGACGGATGCCGTCTAGGGGCTTTGTTCAATTAACACCCTGGTGTTTTTGGGCATTGTCACCGGGTAACCTCACGCGTCCGCTGGGCGTGTGCGGGCAGCTCCTTGGGTACCTTCGCTATCACTCCCCCCTCTTGGGCCTCCCTGGTATGAGGGCCAAACTACCACCTGGCTTATGGTCAGTCCGCTAATTCACAGGGCGGGGAATACTGGGTGATTCCCACAAGTTCGCTCGGAAAGGGAGTACTGCTCACACGAAACGGGTCCTCTCCTGCTTTTCGAGGGCGTGGTCATACGCCGTGTGGGTGGTTACGGGGTTCCACGGGGAATTGGTCTGCGTGGGCTTTCGCAGCCGACAGCGTGTTCGGGCAGGGTGCTAATCCGCGGATGGGCACTGTCACGGCGCCTAGGCTCTGGGGTCCTCTCTCTCCTTGTGATCCGGAGGCGCACCCTCCTTGTAGTATATGTCGGTGGGGGTCGGACCCCGTGCTTGCGTGCGCGCTTGCGTCGGGACAATCCTTCCTACCACGGTAGATCTCTCCGACCAACCTGAGGCTTCGTGCCGACTGGCTTGGGTGCATTGGGGCGAGCATGATACGCAGTGGTCAGACGGCATCCTCTGGGGGGGTTCTGGGCTTTTCCTGCGCTCCTTCGTGGGCAATGGCTTGGCTTTTTTCCCCTTTTTTGGCGCCCGACGGCAGACGGTATCATGGGCGTTGTGGGCACTGGCCGTTACCAGTTGCCCTTCTCTGCTGGGGAGCCCCTACTACGAGTGTTCTTGCCAGTATTCGCTTCTCCGATCCACATGCTTTCAGTCCTGCAGCACAGGGCTTGGTCAGTTCGCGGCTTTAAAGCAGGCGCGGTCGGTTCCCTGGAACGAGGTACAGTACGCTTCGATGTAGTCGGGCCAGCCCAAAAAGCCCCCCTTCTCTTCTTAGCCGAGCCACCTGCGGTTCTACATCCTTCCAACCCTCCCGTTGGGCTTTCCTCGATACCGCTGTGGGGCTGGGTGTGCTGCTTTAACCGGCCGCGTCGTGTACATATCGGCTTTTTCCTAGTGTGCGAAAGAGAAGCAGGTTAATATTCCTGCGCCTCTACCGGGCTAGACAATGGGCGACCAATTTCCGAAGGTGGTGACGCAACTGGGAGCATCGAGGGGGATTTTCCCTCCCTTATAAGAGTGCCTACGCTCTGGCTAGTTCGCATTGCGCGGTTATACCAGGCATCCGGCATCTCCAAGGGCACGCCGTTTACCGGTGCTGTTCGGTGTCGCCTTCCGTTGCCCTAGAAAAGCCTCCTGAGGGTTCAACGATATCAATCGCGCACGGTGGTGGGAATGAGGTTCAGGCTCGCCCTCTCGCCGTGAAGTGCGGGGTATCGCAACGTCTATCGCCCGGGGAGTCCGTACCTAATCCGCAACAGGTCTCCAAGATGAGCAGTCTCTGGCGTCTAGAACAAAGTAGCGTAAGGGAATTCGGCAAGCCGGATTCGTAACTTTGGGATAAGGATTGGCTCTATGGGCTAGGTTCTCCTGGGTCCAGTCGGGCTCTGCTCGGTTTGCCTTCGCGGGCGGCCGTTTATCCTTGCTGGCCGGTGCGTGGAGGCCTCGTTGGGGCACCTGCTCTCGTCTGGGGGTTCGCCTCCTCTCGGGTTCAGGACCGTTCCGGCTTGGTGGAAGCGCATCGGACCGGGAGGCCGTATACAGCCCGTCATAGAACCTATAAAGGCTAGGGGAATCCAACTGTATAATTAAAACATAGCAATCTGCTAGTGCCAAAGCGTGCGAACAGATTGTGATTTCTGCCCAGTGCTCTGGATGTTAAAATGGCGAGATCCAACCAAGCTCGGGTAAACGGCGGGAGTAACTATGACTCTCTTAAGGTAGCCAAATGCCTCGTCATTTAATTTGTGACGCGCATGAATGGATTAATGAGATTCCCACTGTCCCTACCTACTATCTAGCGAAACCACAGCCAAGGGAACGGGCTTGGCACAATTAGCGGGGAAAGAAGACCCTGTTGAGCTTGACTCTAGGCATGACCGCGAGGTGATTCTGAAGGTGTAGCATAGGCGGGAGGGTCCTCCTTGGGAAGCAGGCCCCTCAAAAGGCTTGTGTACTGGGGGGGGTATACCCGACCCTGAAATACCGCCACTTTAGACATTGCTTTGCTAATGCTGTGACAATCGGATGACCATTCAGGTTCGTACGCTCGGTCGGCCATCGCTGGTCGGCAGGGCTGGCCTGGTGGCCTCATTCTGGAATTCAGGCCCGATTGCCGGTCGTCATGATCAACCTTCCCTCCTGGGTGAGTACACTGGGGCCTGGTACTGGGCTTCCGAGCTTGGTGCCTGTCTGCTTCCGGTGGAACTAGGGGCGTCTGGGGGTCTGGTCCTCTGGCAACTGGATTTTTGAGGGTGCGTAATTTCTGGTGCAGCAGACAATTCATGTTTGGGAGTTTGGCTGGGGCGGAAAGCTGCTACACGGCAACGGCAGCCTCCTAAGGTGCGCTCAGGGGCGACAGAAACGTCCCGTTGAGTATAAGGGCATATGCGCGCTTAACTCGTACTCTCAGTGATAGTGCGAAGCGGGAAACCGCGGCCTAACGATCCTTAACGGCGGGTGTAAGCCCACGTTTGAGGTGAGAGAAAAGTTACCACAGGGATAACTGGCTTGTGGCCGCCAAGCGTTCATAGCGACGCGGCTTTTTGATCCTTCGATGTCGGCTCTTCCTATCATACCAAAGCAGAATTCGGTAAGTGTTGGATTGTTCACCCACTTAAGGGAACGTGAGCTGGGTTTAGACCGTCGTGAGACAGGTTAGTTTTACCCTACTAATTGGCAGAAATTGTTTATAAAACAAAGCGAACGCGCGAGGTCATACCGTCAAGGCGGTGGTGGTTTCGCCCGGTCCATTGGGTGGCGAAAGCTCATGGGCCTCGGATTCCATTGCAGCGAACGGTTGCTTTTTGGCATCGAATAGCGAAAAGCGGGTTGCTTCTTCCAACTTGGTGACTCTCGGTCTCTCGCAGGGTGTTCTGGGCTCCAAGGAGCCTGTTCACTTGGATTAAATAAATCAGCGTTAGGCAGAGCTGAGGTGAAGAGCTGTTAGGACCCTATAAAGGCTGGCAGCAGGCGCACCTCGGGCCAGGTCAGACCTATATCTTGGTTCTCCTCCGGTTGCAGGGGGTGAGCGGGCTCCGGGTATTCGTACCTGCGTGTCTTGCCCCTCGTTCTCTGCGTAAGTTCCGGTGGTTGGCCTTTTGGGGTCGCGGATTTAGCCTACCTGCTTAGTAGGGGTTCTTTGGCCGACTTGCAGCGTAGTAGTTGTGCTGGCTTCGTGACGAACGGTACTTCAGGCTTAATGAAGACGGGTTATTCCAACCTGATAATCCCCCAACTGGCACAGAGCGAACGTTCCCCGGGAATTCGTTTGCCCGCGCGACTGGATACTAGTTCTCTGTGTTGGACGGTTGGGGCTGGGACTGCTGAGCTGTTGTGACCACCTCCCCGGTCGCATCAGCAGACGCAGACACCCAGGTCGGGTCAGTCTTTCCCATTCAGTGCTCCTCCAGTGGCATGGCCGAACGGGCTCCGGGTATTCGTACCCGCGCGTCTTGCCCCCAGTTGTCTGTGCAGTTCTGGAGCGTGTTTAGTGCTGGGTGGGTGGATGGCTTCTTCCTGCTTTTCGGTCATTCGTGGCTAAATAGCGGGTTGGGGCTAACCTCCCTCGTGGGGTCGGTTTAGCCTGGGATAGTTGGCTGTATGCGGTGGCCTAGTAGTTGCGAGACGAACAGTAACGTCAGGTATCGTATGAAGACGGGTTATGCCAACCTGATAATCCCCTGACTGGCACAGAGCGAACGTTCCCCGGGAATTCGTTTGCCCGCGCGACAGGATACTAGTTCTCTGTGTTGGACGGTTGGGGCTGGGCCTGCTGAGCTGTTGTGACCACCTCCCCGGTTGCATCAGCAGACGCAGTATCCAGGTCGGGTTAGTACCCCATTCAGTACTCCTCCAGTGGCATGGTCAAACGGGCTCCGGGTATTCATGCCCGCGTGTCTTGCCCCTAGTTGTCTGTGCAGTTCTGGAGCGTGTTTAGTGCTGGGTGGGTTGTGGCTTCTTCTCGCTTTGCGGTCATTCGTGGCTAAATAGCGGGTTGGGGCTATGAACTCTCATTGTGGGTTGGTCTATCCAGTACTCCTCTGGTTTGCATGGCCGAACGGGCTCCGGGTATTCGTACCCGCGCGTCTTGCCCCTAGTTGTCTGTGCAGTTCTGGAGCGTGTTTAGTGCTGGGTGGGTCGTGGCTTCTTCTCAGTACTCCTCCAGTGGCATGGCTGAACGGGCTCCGGGTATTCGTGCCCGCGTGTCTTGCCCCTAGTCGTCTGTGCCGCAGTTCTGGAGCGTGTTTAGTGCTGGGTGGGTCATGGCTTCTTCTCGCTTTGCGGTCATTCGTGGCTAAATAGCGGGTTGGGGCTAAGCCTTCATTGTGGGTTGGTGCCCGGGATATAGTACTTTGCCAGACGTGGCCTAGTAGTGCTGGCTTGTGATGAACAGTGGCTTCAGGTATATCGGTGCGAAAAATGGGTTATTTCCAACCTGATAATCCCCCGACTGGCACAGAGCGAATGTTCCCCGGGAATTCGTTTGCCCGCGATTGGATACTGGTTCTCTGTGTTGGACGGTCGGGGCTGGGGCTGCCATGGCAACCATTGGGTGCGCCCTTTGGTCTGCGTCAGCGGAACAGTACCCAGGTCAGGTCAAGGCTTCTATTCAGTGCACCTCTGGGTCGTAGGCCGAACGTTTCCCCGGGAATTCGTTTGCCCGCGCGACTGGATACTAGTTGTCTACGCAATCTCAGAGCGTGTTTTGTGCTGGGTAGCGGATGCTTTTACTTGCTATTGCTAGCTGTGGTATTAGCCAGGTCATATGGCATTACAAGACCTTTGTATCATGCCCGGCCTGGGGTCATCAGAGGGGGACTGCGGTCTCTAAATGCCCATCACCGGAGATGGGCCGGCTTAGCAAGCCCCCACAGCGAATAGTAGCGGGTAGGAGTTAGCCCCTTGTGGGTCGGATTTAGCTCAAAGTAGTACTTTTTGCCGGCTGTTGCCTAGTAGTTCCTCTGGGGTTTGGGGTTACAAACATCGGTGCGCTTCCCGTTTTAGAGCGATGGTGGAGAACCCGCCCACAATAATCCCTCTTCTTCCAGCCTGCTTGTGGGCTGGTTGAAGGTATGTTCAATTTATCTGGCAGGGCGGCTATCTGGGACTAATTTTCTACATAGGTGGACTATCCAGAATCAACCTGTTGGGTCTCAGTGGATGGGATTAGGGCGGCGTGTATTTCTCGTTAAATCCAGCTCTTGATGGGGTTAGCGTAAAGGTGTGACATGCGTGAGTCCGTTGTGGTTGCTCGGATTACTCCCTTATTTGGGCCTCCTAGCCTGACCGTGTACCAAGCACACGGGGGATGTCCTCGAGGTCTGTTTGGGGTGTGAGGTGGGTCGGCATATCAGCTGTTCACTGTCTATCAGTTGTCCACTGCGCCGTCCTTACCCGTTAACCTCAGTGGGTGGGGGGTGTGAGGTGGGTCGGCATATCAGCTGTTTTCACTGTCTATCAGTTGTTCACTGCGCCGTCCTTACCCGTTAACCCCCCTCCCCCTGTCCTCGGGATGACTCTCAGGGTCTGTCTGGCGGGGGTTTGGCATAAACCAGTTGCTCACTGTCTACCAGTTGTTCACTGCGCCTTTCCCTTTAGCTCTCTCCCTGGGGATGCTTCCCCGTGGTAATTACATCTGTACATGACTCTAGGTTAGACGAACATCTCGGGCGAATAGCCGCAATGGCAACGACCTTTTTAGACCGTGGGGTGCCACCCCTCGTGCCTGCTGGGGGTTCACTGACAGTAGATCACTTTAGTACGAGAGGAACCGGTGATTCAGGCCGCTGGTATTAGCTGCTGCTCGAGCTGGCACGCAGCGAAGCTACGCCTGTGGGTTAAGGGCTGGAGGCATCTAAGCCTGAAACCCTGCTGAACAAGATGAGCCCCCAAGTTACCCAATCCTCCCCTTGACCGGGGGGGACTGCCGGGGAACATCGCACTGGGTGTTTATTCATTAAACCACGCTGTTGGGTGTAGCAATCACCGCAGGATGACACGGGCACGCTAATGCCTTGGGGTTTGGGAGTTCGACCTCCCGGCCTCTTGTGAATTCCAGCAAATGCATGGGCGCAGTGCTACCTGGGCAGCTATCCCGTTCCCAGGCACACAGCCTCCCCTTCAGTCGTGACCAGGCTATTACATATCCACGATATGAACACGCTGGGACAAACGATCCCACTATTCACCACGCTCCTGTGGGCATATTGAGCCACACAGAGCACGGGCAACCAAGCTCAGGCGAGTTGCTGAGGGTAGCGGCGTTGGTGCACGCGATTTCCCCCCTCTGCAGCCTAGGGCGGTAAGCTCTAGGCTGATGCCCTGGCTTATGCGAGGGCTTGAGGGGGTAGGGGGGTAATGGGGGTTAAGACCAGGCTAAGTACCCTGGCTTAGGCTTAGGCTTAGGCTTAGGCTTAGGCTTGGGACTTAGTCACGGCTTGGGCTTAGGGCTAAGTACTCGGCCTTAGGGCTAAGTACCCGGCTAAGTACTCGGCCTTAGGGCTAAGTACCCGGCTAAGTACTCGGGGTTAGGGCTAGGTACCCGGCTAAGTACTCGGCCTTAGGGCTAAGTACCTGGCTAAGTACCCAGGGTTGGGGCTAAGTACCCAGGGTTGGGGCTAAGTACCCAGGGTTGGGGCTAAGTACCCAGGGTTGGGGCTAAGTACCCAGGGTTAGGGTTAGGGTTAGGGTTAGGGTTAGGGTTAGGGTTAGGGTTAGGGTTAGGGTTAGGTTTAGGGTTAGGTTTATGTTTATGGTTATGGTTAGTGT
>Ga0307474_10000461_pt1 | contig 29156 bp, 23 predicted proteins | sample atmos_gasesECM1C_2_FD_203312 | JGI IMG/M metagenome (GOLD analysis project Ga0307474, IMG submission 203312) | Hardwood forest soil microbial communities from Morgan-Monroe State Forest, Indiana, United States - atmos_gasesECM1C_05 | ecosystem: Environmental > Terrestrial > Soil > Temperate... | reverse complement strand
CCTGAAAGAAGCGTTTGTCTTGTCCCTGGATGCGCACTTCGAAGCGATGAAGCTGATGCGACCGGATCTATACGAATACCAGGTGGCCGCCAAGATGATGGAAGTCCATGCCTGGGGAGGCTCGGAAGCGGAGGGCTACGCCCCGATTATCGGGGCTGGTCCCAACTCCACCGCGCTCCACTACGACAAGCTCTCGCGCAAAATGGCAGACGGCGATATCGTGGTCATGGACGTTGGCGCGCAATACGCGGGTTATTCGGCGGATATAACGCGCACCATCCCCGCCAACGGTAAATTCACGCCGCGCCAGCGCGAAATCTACGAGATCGTACTTGGCGCGCAAAACGCCGCAATTGCCGCACTCAAGCCGGGCATGGATTTTTGTAGCAAAGGCGACAAGAGTGTCCAAAAGATCGCCTACAACTACATCAACTCCCATGGAAAAGACCTTCACGGCAAGGCGCTTGGCGCTTATTTCATTCACGGTCTTGGCCATCATATTGGTTTGAATGTCCACGACGCGGGCGATCACTGCGCTCCTTTCCAACCCGGAATGGTTATCACCATCGAACCTGGCATTTACATTCCCGAGGAAAATCTTGGCGTGCGCATCGAGGACGACCTCCTCATCACCGGCTCTGGTTACAAACTGCTGAGCGAACGCCTGCCCCGCGATCCTGCTGAAATCGAAAAGATCATGGGGGAAGCTCGATTGGCACGCTCCAACGGTCGGGGAGGTGAAGTTCGCGGCAAGCTTTCGCCAGAGGAAACCGCCGCTGATAACGGGGCAATTCGCAGCTTGCTTGAGAAATACGCGCAATCGGTTGACGCCGCGGACACGACTCTGGCCGCCGAAGTCTGGCTTGATTCTCCGGAGGTCTCTTTCATCCACCCGGTGGGACAAGAACATGGCTTCGAACAAATCAAGCAAAATGTCTACAACCGCCTGATGGGAGAGACTTTCTCGGAACGCCAACTAAGTGTTCATGACGTTTCCATCCATGTTTTTGGAGAAGCCGCCTGGGCCGAGTTCTATTGGGATTTCGTGGCCAAATTCAGAAAAGACGGCTCGCCCCTTACAACCCACGGCAGGGAAACGCAGCTCTATCGGAAGATACAAGGCCGCTGGCGCCTGGTTCATGTCCACTATTCCGGCATGCCAGCCACAAATTGAGAATGCAAAGTTAGATTGACAGGGTTCCAGTGGTCTTCTATTCTAAGTTTGTCTTGGTAGAGGTGCGGAAGTCAGGAGTAGCCGGGCCAGCCATTCCGATCAGCTTCGGAGGCTCGTGCGAAAGGGGCATTTGAGTTGTTGAAGTTGTCCGCCGAAATCGCCGCAGTAGCTGAAACCGCGGTGGTTGGGGAATAGGCCCAAGGCCTGTTCACTGTCGTCCGTGGTACGCCGTCCGCTTTGCGGCCGGATATGAACCGGATGAAGCGCTATCGAGAGGCGGCAGCCGGATTTGTATCCTCGCGGTTCCTTCCTTTCGTTTCGCTCATCTAGAAATGCCTGATTCGAATGGATGTATTTGAACTGACACGCGCGCTTGTCGATATTGAATCGACCACCAACCACGAAAAAAATGTGAGTGACTACTTGTTTGCGCATTTGTCCGCGCTGAGCGCGCGACACCGTGGGCGCGTGGAGCGAATTCCGGCCGAACCGAATCGAGACAATATTTTCGCGTCTTGGGGCGAGCCGCTAGTGACGCTGTCCACGCACATGGATACGGTGCCGCCGTTTTTCGGGTCGCGCGAGGATGGCGATTTCATTTGGGGCCGCGGCTCTTGTGACGCGAAAGGCATCATCGCGGCAATGATTGCGGCCGCGGAAAAACTCCTCCTTACGGGGATGCGCAATCTCGGGCTGCTCTTTGTGGTCGGGGAAGAGCGTAACAGCGCTGGTGCGATAGCCGCGGCGGCAACTCCACGCGGCTCGCGATTTCTGATCAATGGCGAGCCCACGGAAAACCGGCTGGCGCTCGGCTCGAAAGGCGCGCTGCGCTACGAAATCAGGGTTCGCGGAAAACTCGCGCATTCGGCGTACCCCGAGCTCGGCCATTCGGCTGTTCACACTCTTCTCGATGTTCTTAACGACATTCGCAATATTCCGCTGCCAAGCGACGCGTTGCTGGGACCGAGCACGCTGAATATCGGCACGATTGATGGTGGCCGCGCGCCTAACGTTGTAGCCGATGCGGCGGAAGCGGAAATCATGTTTCGCACCGTCGGCGATCCGGCGAGGACCAGGGAACGAGTGCTGGCGGCCACAGCGGGGCGCGCGGAGGCCCGCGAGGTTTTTTACACGCCGGCTCTGCAATTGGCGGAGCTCGCTGGTCTGCCTACAACGGTTGTGGCTTTCACGACGGACATACCAAGTTTTGAAGGCACCTGGGGACAGCCTTTTCTGATCGGTCCCGGCAGCATTCAAGTCGCGCACACGGCGGAGGAGCGCATCCCGAAGAAAGCGTTATCAGCAGCGGTGGATATTTACACCAGCATGGCGACGCAACTCCTTACCAATGGCCGGAGCGAAACATGAACCTGGGGCTGGCCATCGTAGGTTACGGAAAAATGGGCAAGCTCATCGAGCGGCTCGCGCCGGAACATGGATTTGAAGTTCGTGCGAAATTTCACAGCGGAAACAACGCGCGCGCGCAGGCGCTCTCGCATGAAACGCTGCGCGGGGTGGATGTGGCGATGGAGTTCACGAGGTCGGAAGCGGCGCCAGAAAATATCCGGCGGCTTGCGGTGCTGGGGATCAACACCGTGGTAGGGACGACCGGCTGGTTCGAGCAGCTTCCGGATGCACGCGAGGCGGTGGAGCAAGGCAAGACGGGCTTGGTCTGGGCGCCGAATTTTTCGCTGGGAGTAAACCTATTTTTACAGTCTGTCGGTCATGCAGCGGCGCTCTTTGCCAGGTACTCCGAGTATGAGGCGTGGGGCTGGGAAATTCATCACGCGGCGAAAAAGGATGCGCCTTCGGGGACACTCAAGAGAGCCGCGGAAGAAATGCGCGCCGCGGGCTATGGCCGGGAGATGACTCTGAGCGCTAACCGAGCTGGCGCGCATCCAGGGACGCACGAAATTGGATTTGACTCTGCGTCGGATACCATCACCCTGCGGCACACGGCGCGAAGCCGTGAAGGATTTGCCCATGGCGCACTGCGAGCGGCGCAGTGGCTTGCGGGCAAAAAAGGATTTTTTGAGTTCCGGGAGATTCTGGGCGAGCTGGATTGAAGCGTCTGGAGAGGCCCAGTTTGCGGAGGCGGTTTTGGGTTAGACAGTAAGACTCAGGTAAGAAGGAGAATCACTATGTTTACGGGCACTGGAACTGCACTGGTCACTCCGTTTCGCGGAGATGGCTCGCTGGACGAAAGCACGCTGCGGGCATTGATCAAGCGGCAGATGGAGGCGGGGATCGATTTTCTTGTGCCTTGTGGCACAACGGGAGAGAGCCCCACGCTTACGCATGACGAGCATCTTCGCGTCGTTGAAATTGCGGTCGAACTGGCGAAGGGGCGCGTCCCGGTATTGGCCGGCGCGGGCGGGTATAACACTCGAGAGGTCATGGCACTGGCGCGCGAACTTGCTGTGATTGGCGTGGATGGATGTCTCTCGGTCACGCCCTACTACAACAAGCCGACGCAAGAGGGGCTCTTTCAGCACTATCGCGCTATCGCGGATGCCGTGGCCTTGCCGATCATCCTTTACAGCGTGCCGGGCCGCACCGGGGTGAACATCGAGCCTGCCACTGTGAAGCGGCTCGCCGGAATCGAAAACATCGTTGGGATCAAGGAAGCCTCCGGCAGCGTGGCACAGATGGCGGCCATTCTCAACGCTGTGCCGGATGACTTCGTGGTTCTGTCCGGGGACGATGCGATCACCTTGCCAGTAGTGTCGCTGGGTGGGCGCGGGGTGATTTCCGTTGTATCCAACGAAATCCCGGCGGAAATGTCGCAATTGACGAGGCTGGCTCTGAACGGCGATTTTGCCGGAGCGCGCGCGATTCATCGCCGGTATCATCCACTGATGGAAATAAACTTCGTCGAATCGAATCCTATCCCAGTGAAGGCGGCAATGGCGGAAATGGGGTTACTCGAACCGGTGTGGCGCTTGCCACTGGTGGCGCCGAAGGTGGAGAATCAGGTTCGCATCCGTGCGGTGCTGGAATCGCTCGAACTCCTAGAGCAGAATCTGGCTGCGCGCGGCGCCGAGAAGGCTCATGCTGCCATCGCAAGTTGAGCGGCTGTTTGACGAAGCGCCAAGGCAATACCAAGAAGAACATCAATGGCTCTTCCGCGATTTCAAAGCCGCGCTGAATCGCGGGGAAATTCGCGCCGCGGAACCGGATGCTTCCACAAAGTCTGGCTGGCGCACAAATGCTTGGGTTAAGAAAGGAATTCTTCTCGGGTTTCGGATGGGCGCGATCGCCGACATGTCCATCGACGCCGCAAAACAGCCCTTTTTCGATAAGTCCACGTACCCCGTCCGCTCTTTGACTTCCTCTGACGGCGTGCGCATTGTTCCTGGTGGATCCAGCATCCGCGATGGCAGTTACATCGGGCGCGGCGTGATTTGTATGCCGCCGATGTTCATAAACGTGGGCGCGTATGTGGGAGAGGGCACGATGATCGATTCTCACGCGCTGGTGGGGAGTTGCGCGCAGATCGGGTGCAATTGCCATATTTCGGCTGGCTCGCAAATCGGCGGTGTCCTTGAGCCTGTCGGTGCTTTGCCGGTGATTATCGAAGACGAGGTTCTGGTAGGGGGAAATTCGGGCGTATATGAGGGAACAGTGGTAAAGCGCCGCGCCGTTCTCGGCACGGGCACGATCCTTAATCGGTCGATTCCAGTTTACGATCTCGTTCGCGATGCGGTGTACACAGCCACAGGGACCGAACCGCTGATTATTCCCGAAGAAGCTATCGTGGTGCCTGGCGCGCGGGCGGTTTCGCATCCCAGTGGCGCAAAATGGGGGCTTTCGCTGCAAGCTGCCGTAGTCGTAAAATATCGAGATTCGCAGACGGACACGCGCGTCCAGCTTGAGGATCTCTTGCGCTAAGGCCTTATTGCGTCAGCACTTTTTCAAAAAACTGAAGGGCGCGCGGATCGTTGGATTGTCCTAGCCAGAACATGGCTTGCTTCCGGACCTCGGCATTGTGGTTGGTCTGCGCCACTTCGATCAGTTTCGGTACGCCTTCATCTTTTGGCAATTGGCTCAGGGCAAAGACGGCTTTTTTCTTAACGTCCGTATCGGGATCATTTTCAATCGCTCCGGTGATGGTCCCCACGGCTTTCTTTCCCGCTTTTTGCGCCAGCCAGAAAAGGGCTTGTCCCCTCACGTGAGAGCTGGCATCGTCGCGGGCCATGCGGATCATCTCATCCAGCGCTCCGGCTTCATGGCTCACCGACAGCGCGAACGTTACATGAGCCCGCACGTCGGAACTCCCTTCCGTTTTTGCCATATGCTGCAATGCCGTCAACCCTGCTTTGCCACGGGCTGCGCCCATCCAGAAAGCTGCCTGCCTGCGCAAACCTTCGTGCTGATCTGGTTTTACAAACGATTCGAGAGCCTGGTCAGCGGACGCATCCGCGTGCAGAGCGATCGCTGTCAACGCTCCGTTGCCAATTCCGCGGTCGCCGTGATCTTCCAAGTCCGAGCCGCGCACGTAGGCCGCGAGCAGCGCGACGCTCTCGGGAGCTTTGACTCCCGTCAGCCAGATGAAGGGCAGGCCGCCCGCGTCCAGAGTGCAATCCGCCGTCGCCAAACGAATTCTAACGACGCGTTTTGCTTCCCAACGAAAGAGCACGACAAGCTGGCGAGAGCCTTCTAGTTTGACGGCGCCTTCGATGTGCTTGGCGCCAACAGCTCCGTCATTTTCCTTTTCCAGGCGGCAGGTACCGCAATTGCCGTCGTTCCAGTTGTTGTTGCAGCACACGCCATGGTCACCAGCGATTTCGTCGACGTTATAGCCGACCCATTCGGGCTGCTCGGCTCTTTCCGACAGTTCGCGGATCGTTGCTGCGAGACTGGCGCCGGCTGCTTGCGTCTGCAGTCTGGCATTCTCGATGCGCGGGGCTTCCGACGCTTGGGCACTTGCTGGGCTTGCTTCGACTGATCGGGCCTGGGCGCCGCCATTCGCCAGCTGCACGGCGGCACAAGTAATCCCCGCAGTGATCAACGCTAGGCCGATTATTTTCCGCAACGCTGTAATCGTTCGTTCTTCTCGCATGGCTCTCCCTTCACTTTTGCAGCAGCTCCATCAGGTAGTCGGTACCTTCCTTGGAATGCATCAACGACAATTTGGATACCGCGGTCTTCTTGAGTTCCGGGTCCTTCTCGTTTCGCGCGATCGCCACCAGCGCTTTGGCGTTTCCCTGAAGGAAATAGGCGTTCAATACTTCCGCTTTGACCTCATGGTCCGTTTCCTTGCTGTAAATTTCTTGCAACGCTTTCGCCGAATCGTCGGAGTTGATAAGGCCGAGGCTGCGAATCGCCGCGCCCCGCAATTCTGGGTCTTTTTCGCCCTGCGCGGCTTCGACGAGCCTCCCCGAATCGCCGGCAAGGAAAAAGGCTTGGAGGATTTCCCGGCGCACGTCGGAAGAAGATTCAGCTTTATACAACTGCTCCAGCTCGCCCGTGCCATGGACGAGACCGAGCTGGCGGATGGCCTCGCGGCGCAACGATTCGTCCTTTTCGCTTTTCGCTGCGGCGAAGAGGCGGTCGCGATCGCCGGCGATCATGTAGCTACGGAGAATGGCGTGTTTTATGGAGACATCGCCAGTTGAGGCATAAACGTCGGCCAGCGTTTTCCGCGCTTCCGAACCACCGAAGAGTCCCAGGTATTCAACCGCTTTGCGCTGCAGCTCGGGATTGCTCTGTCCTCTCGCGATTTTGCCCAGGGTTTCCCGGGCTTCCGGCCTGCCGCTCTGTGCGGCCATGAAAAGCGCTTGCGATTTCAACTTAGGAGTCCCTGATCCGCTGAGAATGCCTTCCAACATAGAAATGCCTTTTTGCGGATCCCCGTTCATGATTCCCCGGAGCGCCAGCATTCTCAGTTCGTCATCACTCTGATCCGCCGGCCTTACCGATTGGCCCGCGGACTGCCGCACCTCGATCTCCAGCGCGCTGGCGTCTTTTTGCCAGCGGCTTTGCGGAAAGCGGTGCTTCAGGTCAGCGATCGCCGCGAGTGCTGTATCGCGCTTGCCCAGCCGGTTCTCCGCATAGGCAATCCAGTAAAGAGCCGCATCTGTTTGCGGGCCGTTCATGCCCGCGAGCTGCTTGAACTTTGCCGCCGCTTGGTCGTAGCGGTCTTCGTCCAGGTCATCGCGGCCGTCGTCGTATAATTCCTGGAGCCGGTCGAGCTTTTCCTGCGCGCGGTCGCGGGCTTCCTGTTCACGATCTCGTTTCTCTTGCTCCCTGTCGCGCGCCTCCTGTTCGCGGTCGCGCTTCTCCTGCTCTTTGTCCTGGGCCTCTTGTGGATCCTGAAGAGAAACCGCAGATGGCAGCAATGTCTTGGGCAGACGCGCGTGCGCGATTGCGGGCGCCAGCAGCAGCGCGGCGATCGCGATCCAGGCCATGCTTGTCTTTCCGACTGAATTACCGATGGTCATACTTTGTTCCTCTCTCTCTTCGCGGAATCGCTCGGCGCTGGCGCAGGAGTTGTGGTCTCTTGGCGCTGCTGCAATTCCTTGTTGACCACGCGAACCTTAAACAGAATTCCGCGCGCTTCAATCTTTTTCTGAATGGCTTCGAGTTGTGCCGGCGTTACCTCGTCCGGGCTGTGAGCTACGTCGAGCAGCACGCGCTCAAGCTCATCGAGCACGCTGGCGAGGCCCGTATCGCCATCTTCGAGGGCGGTCTGCCGGTATAACCGATTTTCCTGGAGCAAATCTTCTGCGCGGCGCTGCTCGGCCGAGATGTTTACTTCTTTTTGCTTTGGATCGTTGGGCGCCGCGTTGGAAAGCTCGACCAGCATCCTTTCCGAGTGGCCCAAGTGTTCGCCAACGGCAACCACTAATACACGTTCGCGCACCCGTTCCTTGCTGGCGATGCTGTCACCCTGGCCGCCTCGGTTTGTAAAACGCCCGGCGACGAATGCCGCGATAATCAGAGCCATAATCGCGCCTGCGGCCGCGAGCCGTCGCGGTTCAAGCCATGTCTGCCACCAGCGTCCGGGGGTTTCTGGGAGCCGCGGGGCAATTTCTTTCCATACTTGCCGGCCGTAATCAGCCCCCGGGTCGGGCACCGGCAGAGTATCGAGCGCCGCCAGCACTGCCTCGATTCTTTCTAACTCCGCGCGGCAATCTGAGCAAGCTGCCAGATGCTCGGAAATCGGCGCTCGCTGCTCGGCGACACCTTCGCGGTAGGCAATCAATTCTTCTTCCGTCATGTGTTTCATGATTCCGTTCCCATGGCGCGCGCTTGCGCTTTTGATTCCACGAAAGGCTCGAGCGCTTGCCGAAGTTTCTGCACGGCTCGAAAGACGGTATTCTTCGTCGCATTCGAACTGGATTTCAAGACCGCCGCGATTTCTTCAATTCCACAACCTTCCCAATGCCGCATCACGAATGCAGTTCTCTCAGCGTCCGAGAGCGCGGCCAGCGCTTGTTCAATCTGCTTTCGCAGCTCGATGCTTTGGGTCAACCGTTCCGGTGTTGGCGCTTCATCCTTGACGCGATGCAATGGATCATTCTCCATTCCGTCTGTTTCCTCCGTTCTCCGCACTTCCCGCCGGGCTTCTTCTTTCTGGCGCTGGCGCAAGCGGTCAATCGCATAGTTCGCCGCGATGCGATAGACCCAGGTCCCGAAATTCGATCGGGCCGCGAACTGCCCCAGCTTCTGATATCCGCGCAAAAATGCCTCCTGGACGACTTCTTCGGCATCGTGCCGGTTCCCAGTCATCCGGTAAGCCAGCCGGAAAACGATGTGGCTATGCCGCTCGACGAGAACGCGATAGGCGTCTCGATCGCCCGCAAGCGTGCGTTCGACGGCAATGGCGTCGCTCTCAGCGATGGCCTGGGTGCTTTCGACGCTCTGTGGCATCCGATTCATTAGACAGGATTTTAGGCTTGCGGTTAGGCCAAGCTTAGGCCTTTCCTATCAACAATATAGGGCTTCTCGGATATCCAAAAGCGTGTTGCGGAAGGGAAAGCTCTTTTCTAGTCTCGAGGTTGCGGTAGGGACGCCGGTTACCCGGCGCCCCCCGCGCGGATCCGTGCGGCGGCTTTCACCTGCTCCAACTTGGCGAGAAGTCGCTCCCGGATGGTTTTGCGCAGCACGAAGAACTTTCCATTCTTCCAGGATTGTCCGCAAATGTGCGTAAACCCAAGGAAGTTGAACGTCTCCGGCTTGCCCTCACCCCGTCGCTTCCGGTCTTGGACCGCAAACCGCCCGAACTCAATCAGCCGGGTCTTGTCCGGATGAAGTTCCAGACCGAACTTCTGCAGCCGCTCCCTCCATTCTCGGAGGAAACGTTCCGCGTCCGCGCGGTACTGAAATCCTATATACACTGTCGTCCGCATAACGAACCACGATGACTTCCCCCATGGCCCGATGCTGCCGCCAGTGCTGAACCCAAAGATCGAAGGCGTAGTGTAGGTAGACGACCCGGCGTTCTTATTCGTACCTCAAAGCTACCATGGGGTCCACGTTCATGGCTCTGCGAGCGGGGACGTAACAAGCGGTCAAGGCCACGACGGCCACAAGGATGGCCACGCTAAAGAAGGTCAGCGGGTCGGTCGTACCCACGCCGTACAATTCGCCCGACAAGATACGCATCACGGCAAACCCCCCGGTCACGCCCAGCGCAATCCCCGCCACGGTTAACTTCGCGCCTTCGCCGATCACGGATCGCAGCACGTCCCTTCTTTGGGCTCCCAGCGCCATGCGAATGCCGATCTCCCGGGTGCGACTCGAGACGAGAAAAGAAAGAACTCCGTAAATGCCGATCGTTCCCAGGACCAAAGCCAAAGCGGCAAAGACTACCATGAGGACTGTAGTTGATGCCGGAGTGGATACAGCTTCGGAAACCACAGCGCGCATGGTTTTCACCTCACTGACCGGCACTTCCTGGTTGAGGGCGCCAACGGTACTGCGAAGCATGGTCCCGATTTGCGAATCATCCATCGTTGTTCGGATGGCTATAGTCATCTCCGTGGGCATTCGCCGATCTTCCATGGTGGCATTCGAGTTGTAAGGCACATAAGCAATGCCGTTGATCCATTCGGGCATATTTCGTCGAAGATCGTACGCTCGCACATCGGGAATAACGCCAACGACGGTGCGCCAATCTTTGTCGTCGAGCAGTCGGATGTGTTTCCCGACGGCACTTTGATGGGGCCAGTATTGACGCGCTGTCCCTTCGGTCACGATCGCCACTGGAGCTCCGGAGACATCGGAATCGGCGAACGCCCGGCCAGCGAGGAAAGGAATGCCCATGACGCGAAAGTAGTCGGGAGTTACGGCATTAAGCCAGAAAAGAGGTGCGTCTTCACCAGCAGGAACGTCGTAACCCTCGAGCTCGAGAGAGCGTTTACTGACTCTGCCTCCAAGAGGAAGAGTATTCACAAGTGCCGCCCCACTCGCGCCAGGAAAGGCTTGGACCTGGTCGAGCACATTGCGGTAGAAAGCAACGCAACGCGCCGCATCGCTGCAGAACGACTCATTTGGTGTAATGCGTGCGGTAAGGACGTGTTCAGAACGAAAACCTGGATTCCTATGTGATATTGCCCAAAAGCTTCGGATCATAAGCCCGGCGGCGATTACCAGCAGCACTGCAAACGCCACTTGCGTGATTGCCAACGAGCTTCGCAAACGCTGGGACACGGAGACGGCCGTGCCACGGCCGCCAGACTTCAATGCTTCCGTGAGAGCGGCGCGCGAGGAGTGGAGAGCCGGAGCCAGTCCGAAGACTAGACCGGTCAGGATCGCGAGCGCTCCCGTAAACACCAGCACGCGCCAATCGATATGCGCTTCGTCCAGACGCGGCGTATCCGCGGGCAGAATCGTCTTCAGCAAAACCAGCCCCTCCTTGGCAAAAGCCAGTCCGAGCAATCCTCCCAACAAGGCTTGCATCACGCTTTCGGTGAGGAGCTGGCGGGTAATTCGCTGCCGCCCCGCGCCTAGCGCAGTACGAATACTGATTTCCTTTTCCCGCGTCGCGGCGCGGGAAAGCGTCAGATTGGCGACGTTTGAGCATGCGATCAGCAGAATCAGCGCAACAGCGCCCAACAGAATCAACAAGCGTGCGCGCACGTCGCCGACCATGCCGTCGCGGAGCGGCACTACACTGGCATTAGCATTCCAAGTCGCGGGCATCGGCCAGGGAAACAGCGCCCCAACATGCGACTGGAACATCCGAACCTCGGCGCTCGCTTGCTCGATCGTCGAACCTGGACGAAGCCGCCCGATTCCGGGCATGTAGTCGCCCGCCCAGTAGCTCACCGTGTTTCGCGGATCGTTGTGCAAAGGGATCCAGAATTGCGCTTTCGTGGATGGAAAGCGAAACTCGGCTGGCATCACGCCAATCACTTGACGGCTCACTCCTCCCAACTCGATCGACTTCCCAAGTATGCTCGCGTCGCCCCCTAAGCGCTGCTCCCAGAGCGCGTGGCTCAAAATGACGAAATTGTCCTGGCCGGGAATGTCCTCTCCCGGATAAAACGCCCGTCCCATCTCCGGCCGCGGGCCGAGGATCGAAAACAATTCCGCCGATACAGAAGTTCCAGTCAGACGCACGGGCTCCCCAAAGCCGGTCAAGTTAAGTTCCTGACCTTCAACGTATCCTCCGACGGCCATCGTGCGGACCTGTTCTCTCATCGCGACGAATGCGCCTTTCGGATAAGCGCCTGTGATGCTGACAAGCTGTTCTGGATTGGGGTAGGGCAGAGAGGCGAGCAGAATTCCATTCACTAGACTGAAGATGGCCGTGTTGGCTCCAATGCCCAACGCCAGCGTCAGGACAGCAATCGCTGTAAACCCGGGAGACTTGCACATTCTCCTCAGCCCATAGCGCGCGTCTTCAACAACCTCTTCCACCCAACGCCCTCCCCACTGGTCTCGCGCGATCTCCTTCACTAGGCTCACGTTCCCAAATTCTTGCCGCGACGCCCGTTCCGCTGCGCTGGCTTCGACGCCTCTGTCAACGCGTTCCTGCGCCGCCATCTCCAGATGGCCCTGCACCTCTTCTTCAAGTTCCTTCTCCCGTTTCAACCAGTTCATTGCGGCTCCTCTTTCAATTTCCGTTTTCTAATTCCCAGTTTCCAATTTCTATTCCTTAGGAAATGGCCATAACCCCTTTACTTTCAACGGACATGTTGCGGCTATTTTCATGGTTCGCTTGTGGCTCGAAAGAGCCATGATTTATTCGTATCTCAGTGCCACAACGGGATCTATCGACGACGCTCTCCGCGCAGGTATGAAGCATGACAAGCTAGCAGTTGCGACCATGAGCAAAATCACGCCGGCGAGGACCAGCGCATCGAGTGAACTGTCTTGAATCCAGCGCGCGAGCACGCGGTTGAGCGTGATGGTCAGAACTACTCCCGTCAGAACGCCGCCACCGACGCTGATCGCGGCCGAGCGAAACACCATCAGCAGAACATCTCGACGCCCTGCTCCAAGCGCCATGCGTATGCCGAATTCGCCCGTACGCTGACCAACGGCATAGGAAATGACGCTGTACAGTCCCGTAGCGGCCAGTGCTAAAGCCAGGATTGCAAATCCTGCAAACAGGCTTGCGACCAGGTGTCCCTGTTCCCATTCAGGTTGCGTGGTAATCCACCCGTCGAGATCGCGAACATTCCTAGCTGCTTGCTGGTCTGGATCGACGGAGCGAATCTGCTCGCGGACAGCGCGGAGGATCGTGAGCGGCGGAACGTTGGTCCGGACCAGGATCTGCGTATATTGCGGCATCATGATTGTGTATGGCACAAATACGGACGGTTTGATGGGATTGCGCATGCCGTCATCGCGAGCATCGCCGACGATGCCAATGACTTGAAACCAGCCGTCACTCCCGGCGACCGCCAGGTTAAAGGGAGGCTCGCCCTTCAGTCCGGGTACGCGAATCTCACTGCCAACGGCATCGCCATTCGGAAAATATTGCCGCGCCAGGGTCTGATTGATCAACGCGAGTTTGGCGCCGCGCATTACCTCGCTCTCATCCCAGATTCTTCCCTGCAGCAACGGAACGCGGAGCACGGCGAAATACTCTGGGCTAATCACGTTGAAGCGGCCTAGTTGTTGCTCAGCCATTGGTTTCCCGGAAATCTCGAAGCGTTGTTGCCATCCGTTGTTTGGTGGTGTGGCGTTCGTCGAGATCCCGGCCGAAACAACGTCCGGCATCGCACCCACCTTTTGAAGGAGCTGATGGAAGTACGCTCTCCGGGCCTCCCACGTGGTATAGGTGTTGTCGTGCACCGGGATTCCGACGGACATGACGTTGTGCGGATCATATCCAAGGTTCACATTCATCATGCGTACGAAACCTCGCATGGCCACGCCGGCTCCCGCCAGTAACAAAAGCGTCAGGGCAATCTGGCCCGCGATCAGGATGGTGTGGGTCCTGCGGCCATGAACTCCAGCCGTAATCTTGCGCGTATTCGCTTGCATCACTTGTGCAACATCCGGACGCGCCGATTGAAGCGCCGGTGAAATGCCAAAGACGATGCCCGTTAGGAGCGCAAGGCCGACGCTGAAGAGCAGCACCGGCAGATTGATGCTGATTGTTGCTTCATGCGGGAATGAAAATTGCGGCAGCCAGTTCACGATGAGCTTCACCAAGCTGTTTGCCAGTGCCACCCCGAGAAGCGCTCCCGTAAACGACAGCATCAGGGCTTCCGTGAGCAACTGTCGCACGAGCCGGGAGCCTTCCGCGCCGATTGCCGACCGCACCGCCAACTCGTGTTGGCGCGCTGTGCCCCGGGCCAACAAAAGAATCGAAACGTTTCCGCACCCAATGAGCAACAACAATGCAACGGCGCCGAGCAACAGGGACAATGTGCCGCCGATGTCAGTTACAAAGTGGTCGTTCAATCCTTCGACTGCCACGCGGAAATGTTCAGGGAAATGCGTTGGAGTTTCCTTCGCGAATTGCTCTACGAGCGACTGAAACTCCGCATTTACTACCGCGCGCGTAACCCCTGGTTTAAGCCGGATCATCGGGAAGTAGGTCCGTACTGGGTCGGCTGTAAGCTTAAGCGGCAAATAGACTTCGCCGTCGCCCCAGGTAAACCGTGGCCGCACCACCCCAACAATCAAATAGCTCTTATGGACCAGCTGAATGTTCTTACCGACGATGTCGGGATCGCCACCATAATGTCTTTGCCAGAATTGGTACCCCAGCACGGCCACGTTCTCGGGGTCCTGGCCCTCGGGCGCATCCGATGGCAACAGTCCACGCCCGAGCAGGGTTGGCACGCCAAAATGGACAAAAGCGTTGGAAGTGAGATACACGGCTTCCACGTTTTCAGGAAGGTCGCCTTCCGTTGTAGTGAGTGCCCACTCATCCATGGCGGCGGAGCTTTCGACCGAGGTGGCCTGCCGAAGTTGCTGCAATTGCGGTCCAGTAAGGTTGATGAAAAAACGGCGGTTGCCGTGGGCGTCGTTGGCCACCAGATGCACCATGCGGTCAGAATTGGCATACGGGTATGGGTTCACCATGACGCCGTAAATCACGCTGAACATTGCTGTCGTGGCGCTGATTCCCAAAGCCAGTGAAAGAATCGCAACAATCGCGAATCCCGGGTTCTTCAGCAACATTCTTATTCCGTAACGCGCATCAACGGTGATGTCTCCCAGCCATCTCCCTCCCCAGACGTCCCGCGTGAACTCCTTTACAAGTCCCACATTCCCGAACTCCCGGCGCGCTGCCTGTTCCGCTTCTCTAGGTTCGGCGCCCCGATCCACACCTTCCCGCGCGGCCATTTGCAAGTGGCTTTGTACCTCCGCTTCCAGTTCCTCCTCGCACTTCTTACGTCGCCAAAAATTCACGTGCCACCTCCACACTTGCCTACATTCTGTGTTTCTCTCCGTTACTACTGGGTAGCCAGTGAGTCGTCACTACTCCTCAGGCTGTAGCACTCCCGCGATGGCGTCCGAAAGCTGCGACCACTTCGAGCGCTCCCGCGTAAGTTGCTTCTTACCAGTCGCCGTGAGCCGGTAATACTTTGCGCGCTGCTTGTTTTCGGAGATTCGCCATTCCGCCTTGATCCATTTCTGTCTCTCCAGGCGGTGCAGGGCCGGATAAAGCGAACCGGTGTCCACCTGCAGCAACTCGCCCGAGCGATTGCGAATCGCCACGCTGATCCCATAGCCATGCTGAGATCCCCACTGCAGGGTCTGCAAAATCAGCAGGTCCAGCGTCCCCTGTAAAATCTCAATCCGGTTCTGGTACCGCTCGCTCTTTTCGCCCATTGTTCTCTTCCTTTGCTTATGCCCTGCCGCCTAAGTTATGTTCCTGGAGCTCTTCCTGCCGGTCCATTCGCCGCATCCGTTCTTACTGACGATGGAACTGGGTACTTTGTCCCATCCAGGAAGTCGACATTCTACTGCCAGGCTGTAGACACTCTACACCCTTGCCCCGTGCAACTCTCCTGCCTCTCTCCGAGTCACCGGCAATTCCTTCCGGTTCAACGTCTTAAACGGCCAGCAGCTTCCGGCGGTCCCTAGCGGCCCGTTCACTTCCGTGATTGCCCATCCCAATTTCGGACAGTCGGTCTGCTGGGGCGCCAAGCGAACCGCTCTCTATCTGCGGTATCATGGGGGAGGAACTTTTGAGAAATTTCTCGCATTGTTCGCTAGAGCGTCTCGGGAGAAGCAATTGATTCCACGTTACACCCGCCAGGAAATGGGCCACGTTTGGAGCGACGCGAATAAGTTTGCAAAATGGCTGGAAGTCGAACTGGCCGCCACCGAGACTCTTGCCGAAGCAGGCCAGGTCCCCAAGGATGCCGCCGCCACGATTCGCTCTCGCGCCAAGATTGACGTGGTGCAAATCCATCAGATCGAAGCCCGTGTGCAACACGATGTCATCGCCTTCACCATGGCCGTAGGCGAATCCATCGCCGATCCCACCGCCGCGCGTTGGCTGCACTATGGCATGACTTCAAATGACGTGGTGGACACCGCGCAAGCTCTCCAGGTTCGCGACGCGTCGAGACTGATCGAGCGCGGCTTGGTGATGTTTGGAGAAATTCTCGATCTCCGCGCTCACGAATTCCGCAAAACTCCGCAGATCGGCCGCACGCATGGCATTCATGCCGAGCCCATCACTTTCGGCCTGAAAATCGCGAATTGGTTTTCCGAGAACCAGCGCAACATCGCGCGTTTCCGGGATGCCGCCGCGCAAATGGCTGTCGGAAAAATTTCCGGCGCTGTCGGCAACGCTTCGCATCTTGGCCCTGAAATGGAAGAGCGCATCTGCAAACGCCTGGGCCTTACCGTTGCGCCCGTCGCTTCACAAGTGATTCAACGCGACCGTCACGCGCAGTATCTCAGTGCTCTCGCGCTTATCGCCGCCACGCTCGAAAAAATCGCGCTCGAAATTCGCCACCTCCAGCGCACCGAAGTCCGCGAAGCCGAAGAACCATTCGGCGGCGAGCAGCGCGGCAGCTCCGCGATGCCGCACAAACGCAATCCCGTCACCTGCGAGCAAATTTGCGGCCTCGCGCGTCTCGTCCGTTCGAACATGCTTGCCGCCTTCGAAAACGTCGGCCTTTGGCACGAACGCGACATCTCCCACAGTTCCGTGGAACGCGTCATTCTTCCCGATACCACCATTCTCGTCGACTACATGCTTTCCAAAATGACCGTGGTCCTCGGTCAGATGCGCGTCTTCCCCGAACGCATGATGCGAAATCTCGAATCCACGCACGGCCTCATCTATTCCGGTCAATTGCTGCAGGATTTAGTGGAGAAAGGCATGCCTCGGGACGATGCCTACAAAGCGGTGCAAGAGAACGCCATGGCCGCGTGGGAGTCCGACACGAGTTTCCAGGAACGCGTTGCAAATGACCAGCGCATCGTAAAATATCTCGACAGCAAAGCGCTCGCGCACACCTTCGATTTGCAGCGTCAGCTCCGCAACGTGGATGCCATCTTCGACCGCGTGTTTGGCGCACATCCTGCCGGCGAGTCGGCGGCAGGAGCAGCGGGAAAACGCTGAGAGAAAAAAGAAAAGGCGCCCCAGTTTCCACCAGGACGCCCTTTTGCCTCTTCTAATTCCGGCTTGCGCAGAAATTAGCTGCGGAGGCGGAAAATCAATTGCTATCATCTACCAGGCGCGGGCAAAAACAAAGAACTAAGAATTACTCGACGCGCTGAACGTAACGAGCTTCGGAAGTGTCCACCTTAATTTTGTCACCCTCGTTCACAAATGGCGGAACTTGGACCACTAGCCCAGTTTCGAGTGTTGCTGGCTTCATAACTGCGCTGGCGGTGGCTTTTTGCAGCGTCGGCTCGGTTTGGATCACTTTCATGTCCATGGTGTCGGGCAAGTCCACGCCGATGGCCTTATCCTCGAAAAACTCCACCTTCACGATGGTGCTGGGAATTAAATAATAGACAGATTCGCCCAGCTCTTCGCGGCTCATCTGCATCTGCTCGTAGTTCTTGGTGTTCATGAAGTGAAAATCGTCGCCCTCGTTGTAGAGATATTCGAATTCGACTTCATCGAGGATGGCGCGGTCGACGAATTCTTCGGCGCGGAACCGGTAGTCGATGATTGCTCCGGTTCGCAGGTTCCTCATGCGCGTCTGCATCGAGCCGCGCTTGTTGCCTGGCGTGCGGTGATCGACGCTGAAGATAGTGTAAAGCTGGCCCTCGTGCTGGATGACCATGCCGGGGCGGAGTTGTGTTGCTTTAACGCTGCTCATTTTTTTTTTGCGGCCGCAAAGCGGCCGACTGCTCCCTAGAACGATTGCGATTTCGGAAATTCAGGCGGGCCAGGAACACGGCCGCATCCGGAATGACTCGAGGCACGCTGGAAGGAAAGACGAGTCCAACGCGGAACCACAGTATAAATGGCCGCGCTTGCCACGGTCAATCATCCTCAATTCAGGGCGGAGACGCGGTCAGAAGCTTCGGTGTTGGTAGTGACGGAGTCCACAGAGCGAAAGGTGTGGCTCGGACCGGATGCGATTGGAAAGACGCTACGCGGATGGGAGAAAAAAAGGTATCAAGCCGTGGGAGTGGTGCGGGATTCGCTAGGCCTCGCACTTGGGACGGACCGATAGGCGGTTCTTTTACATGATGGCGGGACCGGCAGAGCAAGACCGGCGGCAATGGCTGGTAGACAGCAAGAGCGGCGGCGTGGTCGGGGCCCTGGCGCTGCTGCTGGCTTCGATCGGAGTACATGGCGTCGTTTCCTACGGAGTCAGCCGGCGGACTCGCGAAACCGGCATGGACATGACCAGATCCCTTGCGTTTGTCGGTGTGCCGCTATTTTTGCCGGGCATTGCGTTTTCTTGCGAGCTACATTCCTGCGCGCCGCGCCGTTCGCCTAGACCCGGTCGTCCCCCGAAAATCCCCAAAAAGACTTGACAGGAGAACAGGGCGGGGCTATGAGGACACCCCAGTTGTCTAGACAACTGGGGTGTGAAGTGGACTCCCTCAATCTCGACCGCCACGGCGTCATTCCTCTTTACTACCAGATTCAGCAGCATCTTCTTCATGACATTCGCTCCGGCAGGCTGAAGGCCGGGAAGCCCCTTCCTTCCGAGGAAATGATTTCCAAACGTCTGCGCGTCAGCCGCATGACGGCGCGGCAGGCCCTGAAATCCCTTTGCAGCCTGGGCGTCGCTTACAGCCAGCGCGGCAAAGGCACTTTTGTCTCTGAGATCAAGCTGGAAAAAAACTTCCGCGAAGTGCAATCCTTCACCGAAGAAATGGAAGCTCGAGGTTCCCGGCCGCATTCCAAACTGATCTCGTCGGAAGTGGTCGCCGCCGACGAGGGAACGGCCGAGGCTCTGCACCTTTCTCCCGAAGAGAAGGTGCTCCGCATCCGCCGCGTGCGTCTGGCGGACGCGCTGCCAATGGGCGTAGAGACGACGTGCCTGCCCGAACCCCTTTGCCCGGACTTGCTCGACAGGTTTGATCCGCGCACTTCGCTGTACCGCGCGCTTTCGCAGGTTTATGGAATCCATATGGTGCAAGCAGACGAGGTGGTCGAAGCGGGTTTGGCCAACGCGGAAGAGGCGCGATTACTGGGAATCCCCAAAGGAAGCCCGGTGTTTTTGTTTACGCGCACAGCTTACGTGGAAGGCGGAAAGGCGGTGGAGTACGTAAAGTCTACGTTTCGGGGGGATCGCTACAAGATCACGAACCGGTTGGGGGCAGTTTAGTGGTAGCTATTTCTGGGGGGTGGAGCATGAAGAAAGCATTTGAAACAGGGGTGGAAAATCGAAGTCGAAATCTTTTTGACTTATCGCGGGTGGTCGGACGAAGGAGGTCTTGCATGAAAGGCATAGCCGGGAAGTGTTTAGGCGTAATGTTGCTGATGTGCTGCCTGAGTTGCCGAAGCTTCAGCCAGAACGTCACGGGAACGATTTCGGGAACGGTGCTGGACTCAAAAGGAGGTGCGGTTCCCAACGTCAAAATCACCGCAACTAATAATGACCAGAAAGTGGACGTACGCACGGTGATGACTGACGATCACGGCGGCTACGTGGCTCCGCTGTTGCCCATAGGACACTATAGCGTCACGGCGGAAGCCGCGGGATTCAAGAAAGCGATACAGACGGGTGTCGTCGTTAATGTAAATGACACTCTAGCGGTCAATTTCACGCTGGAAGTGGGCGCGGTCAGCGAAAGCGTGACCGTCGAGGCCAACGCTCTGCACGTGGATACCGAGACGGCAACTCCTGCGGGAGTTATCTCCGGCGTACAAGTTCGCGAGCTTGCCCTGAACGGTCGCAATTGGGAACAACTAGTAAAGCTAGTTCCCGGCGTATCGGATAGCGGGAATTCCGATACTTTGTATGTGGGCGCGTTTGCGCCCCAGGGCACAAACCTCGTCACGTTTTCGATGAACGGCGGACGGAGGGAAGAGAACAACTATATGATCGACGGCGCTGATAACATCGACCGGGGCTCAAACCTTACCTTATTGTCTTTTCCAAGCGTTGACTCCATTGCCGAGTTCCGCGTAATCCGCGGGCAATACGACCCCGAATACGGGCGCGCAGCCAGCGGCCAGGTGAACGTGATCACGCGCTCGGGAACGAGCGACCTCCATGGGAACCTGTACGAGTTCTTCCGCAATGACCTTCTCAATGCCCGGAGCTTTGCCAGCCTCTACCCAACAATACTGCCCCATAAGCCATACCTGCGTTACAACGATTTCGGAGGCACGGTAGGCGGACCCGTTTGGATTCCGAAAATCTACGAGCAGAAGAATAAGACCTTCTTCTTCTTCTCCGAAGAAGCGCGCCGAAACCTCACCTACGTGAACGGATCTGCCGCCGTTCCGACGCAAGGAATGTTGAATGGTCAATTTGCGGATCCGGTTTGCGTTAGCTTCAACGCGAACAATACCTGCGCAGCCACGGGCACATCGATCGCATCCACTTCGTTCGATCCGATCGCACAGGCTTATATCAAAGACGTATTCTCGAAGTACCCAACTCCCAACGCGGCCACCACGAGCAATCCGTTTGGCTTTACGTCGACGCTAAAGAATATCTTCAATTTTCACGAAGAGATCATCAAAATAGATCAGATCGTCAACAAGAAGCTCAGCTTCTCCGGAAAGATTCTCCGCGACACCATTCCCACGCAGGAAGCTCAGGGTGTATTCACTTCCGGACCGCCTCTCCAGGGCGTAGGTACTACTTCGACCAATTCTCCCGGGTATAACTACACAGTTCGCGCAACCATTACACTTAGCCCGACGCTTCTGATCGAGCCAGGTTATGCCTATTCCTACGGAGCGATCATAAGCAATCCGATCGGGCTCGTGACCACGCAAAACTCGCCGGACGTGGCGAGTGCCGTTGTTCTTCCGTTTAAACCAACGCTGGCGCGCATCCCCAACCTGACACTTACAGGGGGCAACGGACCTGGAGGGTTTGGACCGTATCGCGACTACAATCGCAACCACACGGCCTTCGGAAACGTCACCAAAATCGTCGGCGGTCACACCTTTAAGTTCGGAGCCATCTACTATCACTACAACAAGGATGAAAACGCCGCCGGCAACAATGTCGGCACTTATGCCTTTAACAATAACGGCGTCCCGGCTGGCACCTTCAGCTTCGAGCAAGCTTGGGCAAACTTTTTGCTGGGCCGAGTGGGCACCTTTTCGCAGAGCTCCTTGGACCTCACGGCGAATATCATGGACAATCAATTTGAATACTACGCCCAGGACAGCTGGCGGGTGAAATCCAACCTCACATTGACATATGGCGTGCGCCATTCGTTCTTCCGCCAGCCCACTTCTGCCAATGGCATGCTAGGGCAGTTTGATCCAGCCTTCTACGATCCGGCTAAGGCACCCTGTGTTTTGTCGAATGGCAACCTTGACACCAGCCTTAATTCAAGCGGGCAGGTAGTCAGTGCCTGTAATCCCAATTTTGACCCCCTCAACGGGTATATATTCGCCGCCGCTAACGTGCCTGCGGGAGGAACCAAATCTCCTTACGGAAGCAAGGTTGGCAAAGAATATAACGCAGGAATTGCCCCACGCCTGGGACTGGCATGGGATCCCTGGAACAACGGCAAGACATCGGTCCGCGCTGGCTTTGGCATGTATTACGACAACGGTCAGGAGTTTGGTAACGCCGAGAATGACGTTTTTCTCGGTTCCGGCTTCAATACAAATCTGAGTGTGACAAACACTACCACTCAAAACCCGACTGGTGGCACGCGTAGCTTTTCTCCGGCGGCTCCGCAATTGCAAATGCGCGTTCCGATCAACTACAAGTATCCCTACACGACACAATGGAGCCTCGACGTGCAGCGCGAGATGCTCCGCGGGTGGATTTTCGACATGGGCTATTACGGGGACAGCGGCATTCGTTTGCCCGGGTTCATTGACAATAATCAGCCAGCGCCCGGCGCATATCTGAATTGCAATGCCGCGACCCCGTGCATGAGCGGAACGAACAGCATCAGCTTTACTCACAACGTCAACGGCGTGCCGATGACCGTGGTGGATAACAGCAACACGAACTTGCTGAACGCAATTCGCCCGTATATCGGATGGAACGGCGGCAACGCCTTCGAAGAGATTTATACCTCGAATTACCACAGCTTGCAGACTCAGGTTCAGAAGCAATTTAAAGGCAATTCCCTGGTCAACGTTTCCTACACCTGGTCTCACTGCCTCACCACCTACCAGGCTGACCGCAGCACCGGCAGCATCATGCCGGTACAGGGCGATCTCCGGAGCAACTACGGTCCATGCGTCGCCGACCGGCGCCATGTCGTGACTGCAAACTTCGTTTATGATCTTCCGTTCTATCGGAAGCAGCAGGGTTTCGTCGGCCATGCCCTGGGAGGCTGGGAAGTGTCCGGCATCCAGAACGTCCAGACAGGCTTGCCGGCTACGGTTGCTTCGAATCAGTTGATTGATCCTACGGGCGCGGATTGTTTGGGTCCATCGCCTTGCTCATTACGCGCCAACCAAGTTGGCAACCCCAGTACTAGTGAGCCGCACAGCTTTGAGGATTGGTTCAATGCAACGGCGTTTACAAATCCGGTGGCCGGCCAGACCACAGCTCCCTCGGAAGGACCAGGGGCAGTTCGCCTTCCGGGCTACTGGACGACTGACGTTGGCATGTTCAAAGACCTAAAGTTTACGGAGCGTTTCGGCGGCCAATTCCGCTTCGAGGCGTTCAACGTTTTCAATCACCTTAATCCAATCTGCTGCGCATCTTTCACAACCAGCAGCTCGCTCTACGACAAGATCCGTTCCGCGCGCGACCCGCGCATTCTGCAGCTAGCCTTGAAGCTCAATTTCTAACGGTCGGCGACATTTCTGCGCCGTGGCCCGAGGTACTCGACCTATTCGGTTTTAGTTAGCCTTCAGCACCAGAGCACAACAACTTTTACTTGGTGCCATACGAAGACCACCGTTTCCACCAACGGAGTATCCAATCAGGCGCCGATCAGCCTCGGATCAAAAACTAACGCTTGCAGGCGGAAATGTCTGGCGTAATGGCGTTGCGTTTGAGCTACTTCGCTCACCGCAAGCCCCGGCAGTGGCCGACGGAAAGCGCGAATTCAGGAGTATCCGGCACTGGAACGCCTCTCATGGGCAACCGCCTCGAGAAGATGTTCTGCATAGAACAATTCCCCGGCCGGCAGCGTCAGTTTTGGTCGAATTTGCTTGGCAATCTGATCCGCCATGCTAAAGCGCACATCGCCGGGAAGCGAGCTCCGCCGATTCAAGAACGCCTCAATCAGCGCGAACTCCTCCGACGTAAGCCGCTCCGACCCGTAGGTGGTGGTGGCCGGTGCCGCCTGTCCGGGGAGGGCTGATTGCCAAACGGGCTTGGCATCCACCAGCGATTTTTCATGAACTACAATAGTGCCCGCGACGAAATCGCCGAGCCGCTTGTTTTGACGGCTTAGCAACACGCTGCCGATTCCAACGGCATAAAACGCCGGCAACTGGTCCACGATGCGCAAAAGGTTGCGGCCAACAGCCTCCGACGGTGTAATCGGCCGGCCGGAATCCTTGATGACGCGCAGCCCTTCCTTTTTTTTCCCCGGCGTCTGACCGTTCCAAATGATTTCAAAAATGGCGAAATACCCAAAATAAAGGACGAAATAAGCGAGAAGAATGATGGCCACAAACCACATTCCAGTCTTTGCCGAGTTGGGCATCGCCATGCCGGCGACGACCAAGATCACCAGCAGAACCATCCCCAGCAGAATCTGGATCAGCGTATCGAAAGCCAGCGCCAGAAAGCGGCTCCCGATTCCCGCGATTTCGAACTCCAAAACCGTCTGTTCCGGAGTTTCAATGGTAAGCTTGTCCCGGAAATCACCCGGAACACCGTTTTGCGACCGGTCTGTCATGATCTCCACTCGCTGGCTGGAAAAACGAAAACCCTACTGGTCCAGGCTTGAATCGCTCGTCGATCGTTCAAACAAAGGCGGCATCTCGGCCCTCGATCATCGGGAATTGCAGGAACTCGGTCTATTGTACCGGCAGACGGCATCAGATCTCGCAACCGTGCGTGAGGATGTAACCAGCCATCAACTGTCTTTCTACCTGAATCAGCTTTTGGGACGCGCGCACAACCTCATCTACATGGGCCACCGGCAAAAAATCAGCGGACTCGTCCGTTTCTACGCCCAGACTTTTCCCCAGGTCTTCCGGGAAACATTCCGTCAGACGTTTCTCGCTTTTCTTATTTTCATTGTGACGGGCGTGGCGACCTGGGCCCTGACGATTCACGATCCGACTTTCGCGCATCGCATGCTGGGGCCGCACATGATGGACACCATCGAGAAAAAAGAGATGTGGACCCAGTCCATCGTGACTATCAAGCCGCTCGCCGCTTCCTCCATTATGACCAACAACCTGTCCGTATCCTTTACGACGTTTGCGCTGGGAATTACTGCTGGCATCGGAACCATCTGGATGATGGCGGTCAATGGCATGCTCATTGGCGTAATCGGCGCGGCCACCTGGCAAGCCGGCATGGCGCTCCAGCTGTGGAGCTTCGTCGCGCCCCACGGAGTCCTGGAACTCCCGGCCATCTTTATTGCTGGCGGGGCCGGGTTGGAAATCGCTCGCGGGATGCTCTTCCCCGGCTTGCTTCCGAGGCGCGAATCTCTGGCGCTGGCAGGCGGGCGCGCGGCGCGGCTGGTGCTCGGGATTGTGCCCATACTGGTCATCGCCGGGATCATCGAAGGATTCCTGTCTCCCTCCGGAATTGCCAAATCCCTTAAGTTTCTCCTTGCCGCCGTGTTATTTGCAGCGCTGATCACGTATCTGACTCGCCGGGGCGCTCCGCAGCCGGAAACGAACTGAACAAACTACAATATGCTGCGCTCCTTAATGTCCAGGTACTGGGTCACCAGCGAACTCGCCAGCAGGCCCGGCAACAACTCCAGGGCTAGAACGCCGCGCTGCCGCAGACCGCGCAGCAAGATGTCGCGTCTTTCGGAGATTTCCAACGCCGCCCCGTGACGGTAGATGTCCGCAGTCGCGGCTGGAATCGTCGCGGCAAGGGTCTGCAGATCCGGCTGGCTCATGGCCGCGAACACCACCAAGTGGCGTGGAGTTAAGTGCATGGCGTATTCGATGACTTCTGGAATGGTTGCCGTTTCGGCGAAGTCCGTGATCCACACCACCAAGCTGCGCCGTTTCTGCGCATGCAGCAAAGCTCGCACGGCACGCCCGTGATCCGATTCAAAAGCTTCCGCGCGAACTTGTGCGAGGGATTCGATCATCGCTCGCAGGTGATGGCCGCCACGGCCGGCTTGTAGATTCTGTTGAATCCGGCGGCCATAGGCCAGCAGCCCCACCCGGTCGCCGCAATACAGGGCCACCTCGGCCAGCGAAAGCGCCGCGTTGACGGCATAGTCCAGTTTCGAAAATCGCCGGGCATCGCCCGATTCCCGCACTTGCGCCCGAAGGAGTCGCCCGGCATCCAACACCAGCCAGACATTCTGGCTGCGCTCCATTTGAAAAACGCGCGTGATCAGGTGATGCCGGCGTGCCGTCGCGGTCCAGGAAATATCGCGAAGCTCATCGCCTTCGCGATATTCTCTCAAGCTGTCAAACTCACGCCCGATGCCGCGCTGGCGCCGCCGGCGCTTTTCCAATTCCACCTGCCGGCTGCGAATCAGGTAAAGTGTTTGCCGTCTTGCTTGTTCAAGATTGGGAAGCACGCGAATGGTTTGCTGAGTTTCCGCCACGGCCCACCGCTCCGCCAATCCCAATGGCGACTGATAGCGAATGAAAGTTCGGCCAAGCCGCATATCACCGCGTTCTGCCGGCATCACGGAATAGCGCGCCTCCGCGGAGTCGCCTGCCTTTACGACGAAACTTAACTCGGGGGGCTGGCTGCGCAATGAAGTGGGGGTTTCGTCGACCAGGCGCGCGCGAATCGATAGTTTCCCGCCATTCCGAATCTCTAGGACCACACTGCCGGACGCTCCAAGGCAAGGCCGTTTCTCCCAGCCGCGGCGAACCTCCAATTGTTCCGGGCGCGGGAGTCTTAATAAATCCCAGAGCCAGACGGCGAGAACTATGCCGTCCCACAGAAACATGGCCGCGATCGCTTGTCGAAACCACCACGCCGGGCCCAGCGCCACGAATCCCAGAAGCAGAGCCACTAAGAACCGCGGGCCCCAGGCAAAGGAGATTCTCCCCAGCTTATGCGCGCGAGCCAGCGCCGCCGAAGGGCTCAGCGGCTCGGAATAAATCATTTAGGAACCTCGACGGTCGAAAGGATTTCCGCGATGACTCTGTCTGCATTCAGTCCTTCCAGGTCTGCTTCGGGTTTCAACACAACACGGTGACGCAGAACAGGCAATGCCGCAGTCTTAATGTCGTCGGGAATCAGGAAATCGCGGCCTTCCACGCCAGCCAGTGCCCGCGCCAGGAAGAGGAGGCCGATTGCGGCGCGCGGGCTGGCGCCCAGCGATAGCGCCGGCCAATCGCGAGTGCGGCGCACCAGCGTCACAATGTAAGGACGCAGCGTCGGCTCAACGCGTATCCCGCTGATGTCCTGCCGGGCTGCTGCCAGCAACTCCTTATCGACAGGAACAAGCGAAGCCAGATCCAGCCGCCGCGGATCAAATCCCTGTTCATACCGCCCCAGGATGTCCGACTCTTCCTGAGCCGATGGATAGTCAAGCCGGATTTTCAAAAGAAACCGGTCGAGTTGTGCTTCGGGAAGCGGATAAGTGCCTTCGAATTCGATGGGGTTTTGCGTCGCAAACACCGTAAAGTTTTCGCCCAGCGGATAACGCGTTCCGTCAATGGTGACCTGGCGCTCCTCCATCGCCTCCAGAAGCGCTGCTTGCGTACGGGGAGAGGTCCGGTTGATTTCATCCACCAGCAGCAAATCCGTAAAAATGGGACCGCGATGCAACGAAAACGAGCTAGTCGCCATGTTGAAAATATTCGTGCCCATCACGTCCGCGGGCATGAGGTCGGCGGTGCATTGCACGCGCTGGAATCCCAGCCCGCAGATTTTCGCCAGCGTCTTTACCGCCAGCGTCTTGGCAAGCCCGGGAACTCCTTCAATGAGGGTGTGCCCGCCGCAAATCAGCACCAGAAGCAATTGGTCAATGACCTCTTGCTGGCCTACAATGACCTTCGACATTTCCGTGCGTACGTGCGCGGCGAGGCGAGTGATGTTTTCCACAATCAGGATTTCTCCTTTGCCATTTTCTTCTTTAAGCCGAGTTGCTCTTGGAATCGTTCGAGTTCCCTGATCAAACCAAGCGCTTCCTCGGGGGCCACTTTCTTGGCCCGGCTGGCTACCAGAGCGCGCGCCATGGTCGTCTTTAGTCCGCTTTCTTTCCAGCCCAGGCGGCCTTCGACGGCGTCAGCGAGTTCCGTATCGCTCATGCTTGGAGAAAGGCGCAACTGCCCCGAAAGCGTCGCACGAAATCGCTGGTAGACGAAGCCCACCACTGCCGGCTCGGCTCCCGCGCGCTCGTACAGGCCCCCGAGCGTTTCCACAAACTCCAGCGGAGAAAGCCGCGACACCACCCGCGGCATCACCACCGGCCCACTCCTCCTGCCAAACGTAAAAAAAACAACCAGCCCCAGTATCCCCACCTGTGCCAATCCCCAAGCTAGCGGCGTCTTCCCAACGTAACTCCACAGCGAGGTTCGCTGCCCATGAAAATATTCATCCCAGTAGATTTGCAATGCCGAGTGCTCCCCCGGCACGGGAGAGTTCATCGCATTAAGAAAAAGATTTAGGTTCCCTTCTTGCGTGATGCCAGAATTTGTCAACGGCGTCGCCGCTGCCCACCACAGAATTCTTCCTTCTCCGATTCTCCAGCTGACCACCACGGGGGAATCCTTCTCTCCATACAACGCGAGCTGGCTGCCCACAGGAGCCTGCCATGTCGCTCCTGATTCCAGAACAATCTTTTCGGCGCCCAACGTGTAATTGCTGGGAAAATCCGCCGTATAGGTCTTCCATTCGAGGGTACGAATTTCCGGATCGACTTTTGCCTGTGGAAAGAAAGTTTTGATCCGCGACCCGGTAAAAAGTACCTGGCCGCCTTCCTCAACAAAGTCTTCTAGCGCCGCTCGTTCCTGTTTGCTGGGCGATTCCATCGGGTCCGCAAGAATTAGAACCGCGTCTTGCGGATCGCCAGGAAGCTCGGTAGGCGACCGTTCCCAGCGCGAAACTTTGTTGTGAAGCTCCTCGAGAAGCAAATAGGCCGCACGTGCGCCACCGGACCCGGACGAGTACGTCGAGGGAATCGACCTCCCCTGCTCCTGCGGGTCCACTCCAACAACAGCGAGCCCGACCGTGAGCACCAGCAGGATCGCTGCCCCAATCAGCAACAACTTGCGATCTCCCTGATCTATCGAAGCTGGCATCCCAGGGCCTCAACGCTTTCGATGGCGTTTGTAAAATCCTGATTGCTGGCAGGCCGCCTTCCATACCAGACCTGCTCAAGAGCTATCGTCAGGGCCGCTAGCGCCTCGCGCGTTCTCCGGCCGGAGGCCGCAAGTTCGGTGGCATGCGAAACCGAGCGCAGGTACTCTCGTGGCGTGCGCGCACGATCTTTCTTCACCACACCGCTGTCTTCGAGATAAGAGATTCCCGCCCAATACGTGGAATGAACTGCTTTCCGGAAATCTCCTCGCGTGGCGGCTTCGCGGGCCGTGCGGATCCACTCCTGCCAGGTGCGCACGAAAGCCACGGCATCGGGTGTCTGCAATTCTTCCCTGGCCGCGCGCTTCGTCCAGTAGCGGAAGAGCGCCACGGCCAGCCACACGACAACCGCGATAACGATCCCCCAGTACAAAATCTTGGCGCCGATCGGATACCGCCCGATCTGCCGGAAGAAACGCATCAGCAAATTCTCAATCCAATGGTTGATTCGCTGTCGAAATAGATCCCAAGCGGTCGGACCATGCACGCTGCCGAATTCCCGCCGGTTCAGGATCCGCTCGAGCGTAGGCCGCGCGCCCAGCGCACTGTGCGTTTGCACTCCG
>Ga0307474_10000460_pt1 | contig 29239 bp, 26 predicted proteins | sample atmos_gasesECM1C_2_FD_203312 | JGI IMG/M metagenome (GOLD analysis project Ga0307474, IMG submission 203312) | Hardwood forest soil microbial communities from Morgan-Monroe State Forest, Indiana, United States - atmos_gasesECM1C_05 | ecosystem: Environmental > Terrestrial > Soil > Temperate... | reverse complement strand
GGAGTTGAGCACCCGCCAAAAATTTGAATATATTGGCGTCAACATTGCGATTTGACACTTCGCCGCGTTGCGCCCATAATTGCTTGTACGTCACTCCTGCGGAGGGCTAACAAGCCCGCGTATTTGCGCAGTGCGGGCTCTAATGGATGGCGCCAAAATATATCTTTGTTACCGGCGGTGTTGTTTCCTCACTCGGAAAAGGCGTAGCGGCCTCCTCAATCGGTTGTCTCCTCGAAAGTCGCGGTTTCAAAGTCACCCTTCAGAAGTGCGATCCTTACCTTAATGTCGATCCCGGCACCATGAGCCCGTTTCAGCACGGCGAAGTCTTCGTCACGGAAGACGGCGCAGAGACCGACCTGGACCTCGGACACTACGAGCGCTTCACCCACGCCAAGCTTTCGCGCGACAATAACTGGACCACCGGGCGTATCTACGAAACCATTCTCACCAAAGAGCGCCGCGGCGATTTCCTCGGCAAGACCGTTCAGGTAATCCCTCACGTTACCGACGAAATCAAAGCCACTATAAAAAAAGTTTCTGAAGGCGTCGACGTCGTAATCGTTGAAATCGGCGGCACCGTCGGCGATATCGAGTCCCTTCCATTCCTCGAGGCTATCCGCCAAATGCGCCTCGAACTCGGCGCCGAAAACACGCTCTTCGTGCACGTAACGCTAGTTCCCTTTATAGCCGCAGCCGGCGAACTCAAAACCAAGCCCACCCAGCACAGCGTAAAAGAAATGCTCGGCATTGGGATCCAACCGGATATTTTACTGTGCCGCAGCGACCGCCACATCCCCGCCGACCTAAAAAAGAAGATCGCGCTCTTCTGCAACGTCGCCGAATCCTGCGTCATTTCCATGGAAGACGTGGATACCATCTACGCGGTCCCGGTGGAGCTCGGTCGTGAAGGCCTGGACGCCCAGATTCTGCGCCTGCTCAAACTCGAGCATCATCCCCAGGATCTCCAGCCGTGGATCAATCTAGTCCACCGCCTCCATCATCCCGCTGGTGAGGTCCGCATCGCTGTCGTCGGCAAGTACGTCCAGCTCGAAGACGCCTACAAGAGCCTCCGCGAAGCCCTGCTACATGGCGGCTTGGCCCACAACCACAAAACCGTCCTCGAATGGATCGAAGCCGAAGAAATCGATTCTGCCGACACGGCTGCGGCTCGCCTGCGCGGCTACGACGGCATCCTGGTTCCCGGCGGCTTCGGCAAGCGCGGCATCCAGGGTATGGTCCACACCATTCAGTACGCTCGCGAGCACAAAGTTCCCTTCTTCGGCATTTGCCTCGGCATGCAGTGCGCCACCATCGAATACGCCCGCGATGTCGCCGATCTAAAAACCGCGGACAGTACCGAGTTCGATCCGCAAACACCCCATCGCGTCATCTACAAACTCCGCGAACTCCTCGGCGTCGATGAAATGGGCGGCACCATGCGCCTCGGCGCCTGGACCTGCAAGCTCACCCCCGGCTCATTCGCCCATCGCGCCTACGGCAAACTCGAAATCAGCGAGCGCCACCGCCACCGCTACGAATTCAATCGCGATTACGAGAAAATCCTAACCGGCGCCGGCCTACAGATCACCGGCCGTACCCCCGACGAAAATTACGTAGAGATCATCGAAGCCCCCGAACACCCCTGGTTCCTCGGCTGTCAGTTCCACCCCGAATTCAAGTCCAAACCGTTAGAGCCCCACCCCCTATTCGCCGCCTTCATAGGCGCCTCGCTGGAACGCAAGCACAACAAGACGCGCCCCCAGCCAGAGCCAGCCCACGCCCAAGCAGTAGCGCAAGTCCCCGCCTAATATGGAGTGCGGCGGTCTTGCCGCCGCCTTAACAGAGTAGGCCACACCAGGGCGAATTGTGCGTGCGCGCTTTTGGCTTGCGGTACGATTGCCCGAGAGACAGGAGGCAGCATGGACACCCTTCTCCAGGACTTGCGCCACGCCCTTCGCATGCTCGCCAAATCCCCCGGATTCGCCGCGATCGCGATTTTGACGCTGGCCCTTGGAATCGGCGCGAATACCGCGCTCTTCTCCGTAGTCAATGGCGTCCTGCTCAATCCGCTGGCCTACCCACACCCCGGCCAGCTCGTCGCACTCTACGGAAGAACGCCCGGAATCGATCTAGCCCCCATTTCCTATCTCAACTTTCTCGATTGGCAGCGCGACTCGCAAGCCTTCTCCTCCATCGCCATCTACCGCAACAACGATTACAACTTCACCGGCGCCGGCGAAGCCGAACGTCTCACCGGCTACATGGTTTCCGCGGACTTCTTCTCAACTCTCGGCGTAACCCCAATTCTGGGCCGCACCTTCCTTCCCGACGACGATCACCCCGGCGCCGCCCCAGTAGTAATCCTCGGCGGAGGCTTTTGGAAGCGCAAATTCGGCTCTTCCCTCGAGGTCGCCGGCAAATCCATGACCCTGAATGGCACGAACTACACCATCATCGGCGTGATCCCGGCAGGCTTTACGTTCTATGGTCGCGATCGCGACGTTTATACGCCCATCGGCCAGTGGACTGACCCCAATTTTCGCGACCGCCGCGTCGACGTCAGCTCGCACGGAATTGGCCGCCTCAAGCCAGGCGTAACTCTCTCTCAGGCCAAGGCCGACATGGACGCCCTCGCCAAAAATCAAGCCGCAGCCTACCCCGAAGCCGATAAAGCTGTGGGCATCGCGCTCGTTTCCATGAAGGAAGACATCGTCGGCAACGTCCAGCCATTCCTGATCGTCCTGCTGGCAGCCGTCGGTTTTCTCCTACTGATTGCATGCGCCAACGTCGCCAATCTTCTTCTCGCGCGCTGCATGGCTCGCTCCCACGAGTTCGCCATTCGCGCCGCCATGGGTGCCAGCCACGTCCGCGTGATTCGCCAAATGCTCACCGAAAGCATTCTGCTCGCAGGCCTTGGCGGAGCGCCGGGACTCCTGCTGGCTTTCTGGGGCACCAAAACTGTCATCGGCACCTTGCCTGGCGCCGTACCGCGCGCCAATGAAGTCTCGCTAGACTCGCGCGTCCTGTTGTTCACAATCGCGCTCTCTCTATTTGCGGGACTCGTCTTCGGCCTAGCTCCCGCCCTAAAAACCTCCCGCGTGAATCTGCAAGAGATCCTGAAGGAAAGCGGCCGGGGCTCGAGCGGCACTCGCCACGGCCTGCAGGGAGTTTTCGTCGCCGTCGAAGTAGCCCTGGCGCTGATTTTGCTTGTCGGCGCCGGCTTAATGGTCCGCAGCCTCGCCTCGCTTTGGCGCGTCAATCCCGGTTTCAATCCCACTCACGCCATAACCTTCAGCTTGTCGCTTCCCGATGCCGCCAAAACCACCGCCGCGGAAACCCGCGCCCGTCTTCGCCACTTTGACGACGAAATGCACAACATCCCCAGCGTCCAAGCCGTTTCCGTAACTCTCGGCTCCCGCCCAATGATCCATAATTCCTCTTTGCCTTTCTGGATCGATGGCCAGCCCAAGCCGGCCAATCTTCAGGAAATGCACCAAGCGATGTTTTATCTAGCCGAAGCCGGCTTCCAGCAAGCCATGGGCATCGCCCTTGAGCGCGGCCGCTTCATCACGCCGCAAGACGACGAGCATGCGCCGATAGTCATCGACATCGACGACGTTTTCGCGCGCACTTATTTCCCCAACGAAAATCCAATCGGAAAGCGCCTCAATATCACCGGCTTCAACGTGCAAGCGGAAATCGTCGGCGTAGTCGGCCACCTAAAGCAGTGGGGCCTCGACGCCGATTCGAGTGCGGTCATCGAGGCCCAGTTCGATTACCCCTTCATGCAGCTTCCCGAAAAGCTTATGCCCTTGGTCGCCGACGCGGTGGCCGTAGTGCTGCGCACACAGGGCGATCCCGCCGCGGTCATGACCGACGTTCGCCGCGCCGTCCGGCAAATCGACTCCCGCGAAGTGATCTACAACGTCCAAACTATGAACGAAGTTGTCTCCAATTCCTTCGCCGCGCGCAGACTCTCCATGATTCTCCTCAGCGTCTTTGCAGCGCTCGCCCTGCTCCTAGCCTGCGTCGGAATCTACGGCGTCATTTCCTATCTGACCGGCCAGCGCACCCACGAGATTGGTGTGCGCATGGCCCTCGGCGCGCAACCCAGCGACGTGTTGCGCCTGATGGTCGGCCACGGGGCAAGAATGGCGCTGATCGGCGTAGCCATTGGCATAGTCGCCGCACTTGGACTGACGCGCCTGATGGCCAACCAACTCTTCGGCGTGAGCCCCTACGACCCGCTAACTTTTGCCGGCGTAGCCACATTGTTGGCGATTGTGGCCGTAGCCGCCTGCTACATGCCCGCCCGTCGCGCCACGCGCGTCGACCCCATGATCGCCCTGCGTCACGAATAGTGTTTAGAGTTGAAGGCGCGACTTCTCGTGGAAAACAAACCTGCGAGCATTCCAGCGAGACAGCCAGTCATTTCAATTTCGCGTATTCCGACTGGGCGGCGACCAAAACGGGAATGCCTCGGTCGGCGTCTTTCCACAGTGTCAAAAAGGAAGCATATGCAGCCCGAGCCTCGGGTATCTCCCCAGAGAGCGAATGCGCGCGAGCCAGCCCAAGATGCGCCAGTGCCCCTATTGGCTCGTTCACCACAACGCCAGGCCAATCCAGAATTTTCTGAAATTCGGCCGCCGCCTGAGCTCCCTGGCGAGCAGCAAGCAAAGCCTGCCCGCGTACATACACTGGATAGAGGTTAGTCCAGAAGGTGCTGTTCCCGGAGATCCCTAGCTCGTAAGGAGAAGCCGCGGCAAGAGCCTCAATCGCCTTCTCTGAGCCATTGGGAGCATCGAGGGCCAGCTGTGCCCGCAGCGTCGGAAGATAGTTGTAACGCACAACGGTGTCATCGGAAAATCGCGAGTCTAAATCATCGGCCAGAGATCGAGCGCGCGACAAATCGCCAGCCAACGCGAGCGCCAATGCGGCGACATACTGGGCATCGCGGCCATTCGACTCAGCCAGCGTACTGGAAGCGTGTTGCCGAACCGCCGAAGCGTTTCCGTAGAGCGCCTCCCAAAGCGCCGCGGCCGCTTCGCAGCCTGCCGCCATCTCCTTTGCGCCCGCCCGTCGGGCAGACGTCGACGCTTGGTGCGAGAGTTCCAGAGCGGCAGTCAACTTGCCTGAATAAGCGGCCGTGTCGGCCTCCAGATAGAGCATGGTATTTTCCTGAGGTTTGCCTACTGACCAAGAAGCCTGCTGCGCCATACCAGCCTGGTCGTGGTTTAGAAAAGCCAATTGGTACAGGTAGAGACGCAGGTCCGCGGAATCGAGATTTCTTGTGAGGGCTTCGTTAGCCGTCACTCGCGCATCGCCAAGGTGATGTAGATGAATTTGGCCCAAAACGAGATTGGCGAAGTTGAGACCCTCCGACGAACTGAGGTGCAGTGCCTCGCGGAAGTCGGCTAGAGATTTATCGTACTGACCGAGAGTCTGATAGATAACGCCGAGATTCATCAACGGCACCGGCTCGCGTGGATAGAGTTGTCCCCACAGCTCGTAAATCTGCCGGGCCTTCTCCAGGTCGCCAGTGACGAAGTGATGGTAGTGCGACTCGATGTAAAACTTCTCCCACTCACTGACGTGAGAGCGGAGGTCGTAGGCTTTCTTGGTATTTTCCGCCGAGAGAATTTTTTCGCCGAGGTTGTGATACGCAGTACCCAACGTCGCGTAAGCCATGGCGAATTTCGGATCAATCTGAATGGAACGCTCGAACAAGGGGACCGCGGCGGTGTAGTCGCCTTTCGTCTGCATGGTCTTGCGCCCCAGGGAATAGGCCTGCAGCGCTTCGAGAGAGGGCGTGGTGACCTGTTCGATCGGAGTATCGAGTTTCTGGACGGTCTTAAGCGACTCGCCAAGTTTTTCCCGCAGTCGCGTGGAAGCTCCTCCCAGCGCCTTTAAAACGTTTTCTTTCCCATTGGCAGTCACCTGTTCCTCGGCCAGGTAATCGCCGCTCTGACAATCCACCGCGCTGATGCCAATCACGTACTGGCTGCCTATGCTGGAGATAGAACCGCTCAGATATGCCTTGCTCCCCGCACGCAAGCAAAGATCGCCGGCAATGGCGGGCGACAGCTTGCTATCAGGCGGTAAGCCCATGAGCCGCAGCGTTTGTTGAATGCGCTGCTCAGACACCAGGCTCAAGAACGGCGATTGCTGAAGTTGCGCGGCCAGACCTTGGCGAAGCGTATCGTCAAAGATCGGATCACCGGTCTTATTGGTAAAGCCGACAAGGACAATCGTGTCCATCTGGTTCAGGGCATGCGCCCGGCGCAGGTTGTAGAACCGCCCTGCGACCGCCAGAAGGACCGCCAATACCGCAGCCCCGGCAGCCGCTTCCTTCCAACCAAAGCGCCGGCCGTGAACTGGCGGCAGAGCGGGTGCGGTCGGCGTGATTACCTGGCTGGATTCCGATGCACGCTTGAGCTGCTGCAAGTCCGCGCGCACCTCCGCGGCACTCGCGTAGCGCAAGTTCCTGTCCTTCTGAAGACACTTATCGATGACTTCTTCCAGCCCTGTGGGGATCCCAGGATTCAAGCTCCGCACGGGTGGCAGAGTTCGCGTGAGAATCGCTTCAATAATCGCGCCACCGGTTCTGCCGCTGAACCCCTGTCGACCCGTGGCCATCTCGTACAGCAGCAGTCCCAAGGCAAATATGTCTGTCCGCGAGTCCAGTTCGTCGCCGCGAACCTGTTCGGGCGACATGTACGAGGGTGTGCCGCTAATGACGCCGATGACGGAGACAGGTTCCGAAGCCCCTTTGGACGAGGAATCTTCCAGACCAACGTCCAAGATGCCCTTAGAAACCAGCTTGGCCAAACCAAAATCGAGTACCTTGGCTTGTCCGCGCTTGGTCACGAAGACGTTGGAGGGCTTGATATCCCGATGGATGATGCCTCCCGCGTGGGCGACGTCAAGAGCGTCCGCAATTTGAATCCCGAGGTCGAGAATTTTCTCCACAGGAAGCGGCTGTCCGTGGATATGCTCCCGCAAAGTATCGCCGTCGATAAACTCCATGGCGATGAAAGGCCGGTGATCCTCCTCGCCAATGTCATAGATTGTGCAGATACCGGGGTGGGTCAGTGCGGAGGCGGCGTGCGCTTCTCGCCGAAAGCGTTCCAATGCTTGCGAGTCCCGCACCATGTTATCCGGTAGAAATTTCAGCGCCACGGCGCGGTCCAGGCGCGTGTCCACGGCCTTGTAGACCACACCCATCCCCCCGGCACCCAGTTTCTCGACGATGCGAAAGTGAGAGATGGTTTGGCCGATCATTGGCGAGCCCGCGCTTCAGGAAGCGGCCACTCAGATCACAACGTGTTGTCGTTCACCGCGGCATCATCCGCTCTTCGCCGCTCGACATTGGGTGGCTTCGGAGCCCCCAGCATGCCCAGCACCCGGGTTCCCTCTCCGTAAGCACTCAAGTCGACCGTGTGTTCCAGTTCAAACGTGACGTTTTTGTTGCACACCGTGCACACCAAAGAACCGTACGCCGCTCCATCGCTCTGCTGAAACAGGTTGTAGCGCATCACCCGTTCGCAACAGACTGGAACCCAGACGTTTGGTGTTTGCACGGAACTCAAGTGCCACCCTGCAACAGCAAATTACCCGAATTATACACAAAAAGCCGATTGCCGACTCGCCGCCAATCACCCCCGCCAATTCCGGACGCTTGCGAGGCGCCGCGTCAGCAATTCAAGGACGCGACACCATCGGAGGAAAAAATGGGAACAGCCTGCGAATCTCTTCTTCGCTAGGCTGACTCCCGTATTCCGTAATTTCGAACGCCTCTACGTACTTGATTTTGCTCGCCTGCGCGCCATACCTCTTCTCTAGCGGCTCCGCCCAGTCACCTTTGGCACTCTTCAACACCGGTGGCTTCCGGCCCTCCAGCAGCCATTTCTTTCGCTCTGCGGGATCCTTCGGCACCTGCTCCAACGCTCCCTCCGTCCACGGCAGCCACTCGTAGAACTGCGAAACGTGCGCGTCCAACATATCGATCTTCTTTTCGACCACATCGTCGATGGACACCACAACGTCCGGACGAAACGCCTGCGGACGCATAAACCGGTCACTGTAGTAAAGAAAAACAGGATTCCGCTTCAGCGCGGGTGTATCTCTCACCAAACTTGGCACGATTACCATGTACGACGCATCCTGCACCAACACTCCCGTGTAGCGATGATCCGGATGATAGTCGTTGGGCCGCGGGGCGATGACCACATCCGCCTTCCACTGTCGAATCTCGCGGATGACTTGTTCACGAACCTCCAGTGTAGGCAGCAGCTTCCCGTCATGGTTATCGAGCACTTCGTATTCGATGCCGATGCGTCGCCCTGCTTCCTGCGCCTCGGCACGCCGGCGCCTGGCCAGCTCTTCTCCATACTGTGATTGATGCCCCGCATCGCCGTTGGTCAGCGAAACGAACTTCACCTTGTAGCCCAGCGCAGCATACTTGGCGGCCAGCCCGCCCGCGCCCAGGTCGCAGTCGTCGGGATGCGCGCCGAAAGCAATGACGCGCACGCCCTGATTCTGCGCCCGCGCCGGCACCCCGGAGAACCACAGCGCACCGATCGCGCACGCTAGCCACATCAACCAAGAACGAGAGAGCATATAACGTAGCCCCTTCCTTGACTTGAACACGTGGCATCCACCTCGGGCCGAATCATATAACGACATCCGGGGGCAAAGCTTGGCGGACAAACCTGGATTCCCTTCCCGAATTCGCTTGAATGATGCCCCTCGGTTCGGCCGAAGCTGGAAGAACTCAGCGCGTACTTGCTCGAAACTGACCCAATTCCTGCACGGCCTTCCACAGGGTTTCGTAAGAACTATCGACCTCGTATGCTCGGATCTTTCCCTCACCATCGATGAGTACGGTTGTCGGAATTCCGCCAACCTTGTATAGGTTCTTAACCCTGTTTCCCGGGTCGGCCAGCGAGGAAAACGAGTATCCGAACTTTCCTAGGAACTCCTTCTGTTCTCCTGACTCCTCGTCGTCAATCCCCAAAACAATGAGCCCGCTATCTTTGAGCTCTCGATGCAGCAGCTCTGTTGTCGGCATGGCAGCACGGCAGGGCGCGCACCAGGTGGCCCAAAAATCGAGCAACACCATCTTCCCGCGCATATCGCTCAGCCGGACCTCTTTCCCCTCCAGGTTACGCAACACGAATTCCGGGGCCACTGTTCCGATGCTCGCGACCGGTGCAGCCTTCTGCAATTCTCGGCGCTCTTTCGCATGCATTTTTCCAGGATCAAAGGAGAAAAGCGTGCTCTCCGGACTTTCCACAGGGCGCGCCACTGAGAAAGTAATCGAACTAGTGGACGTGCTTTCGCCTCCCCTGGTTGAAATATCTCTGGTTTCCTCTTTGCGGACAAAATTCGTCTTGCGATCAATCCAGAGTGCCCGAGTATGATCGGCGTCGCCGATGGCGACCACAGTGCAGTCCGCATCAGCAACGCGTCCGGCCCCAGTGATTCGCGCAGGCGCTCGAATCTCGTCTAACACAGCGTAAGCATAAATGTACGGGGCGGAGATTTGGTTCCCGGCGGGCATCGCATTGTATTCGTTCGACTCTGGGAAGAACGTCCACTTGGTTTTGCCGTCGGAGATGGTGACAACGGGTTCTCTAGCCCCGCTTTCTTCAACTCTCTCCGCTCTGAATTTGCCGAATTTCGAAATCGTTATTTTGTAAACGATCGTCGTCCGCAAGGCACTCTGTTGGCTTAGAGACTCAACAAATTGCTCCGACTCGAATCGTGCCCCGGGAATAGTCCGATATGTTTCCGCGACTTTCTTGAGCAACGCTTTCGCTGCGACGGATTCGGCGTCCTGTTCAGCTACTTTTTTTCGAACAAAAAATTCAACGTGATCAGTATCGGATTGATTCGATTTGTCTTGGAAATCGGACTTGTAAACCACAAGCAACCTGCCGTCCGGGAGCGGGATAAATTCCATTGCGGTCATCAAGAAACCCAAGTCAAAAACGCTTCTCGCTAAACCATTCCCGGCGACTACATCCGTTATCCCCCAATCGCAATCTCTGGGGTTGCAACTCCCCCACACATGCGCTTGCAGCCGATCATTCCCGCTGTCATTGATGGCAATCTCGGTGATCCCGCCTGTTGACGAATCCTGATTTACCCAGCTTCCCACCAACGGGTTCGTCGCCGTTGTTTGACTCTGGAAAAAAGACAGCAGGAACAGGGCAATCTTCAACACTCGGCACCCCCAAATCAATCTTCAAGTGTCGATTGTACTCCAGCGAGTGTCTCAGAAACGGCAGTACGCGCTAGCTGTTCGGCTTGGCCCCGATCGATGCCCTCAACGCCTTCGTCACTTCGCTGGCAATATCGTCCTGCACCATCAAGATGTCGCCGAATGGCCGGTCGTATGTTTCCGACCACACCACGAATCCGTTGTCCGCGCGAATCAACCGCGCCGCGACTCGCAATCTTCCGTGTGACTTGCGTACGCTCCCGTCCAGCACGTAAGTTACACCCAACGCCTTGGCCACATCGGCGACGGTAAGTTGCGGAGTCCCGTGCGCCAGCGGCCATAGCTTGCCCTTGAAATAAAATGACGACGTAGGAGGCGGCAGCCGCAAGCCGGGAACCTTGCTGAGTTTGTCGATCAGCTCCTCGGTCATGCCGTCGGCGAATTCCTCTTCTTTCATCCCCTCGGTCAAGTCCAGAAACGGCAGCACCGCGATGGATTTCTGTTGCTGCGCAGCAATGGCCGACGATGCGGAGCGCTCATTGTTCGCCACTTTGCCATACAAAAGAAAAGCTACGACCAGCGCGATCCCTACCGCCGCGCCGGCGGCCCACAAGAGGACGCTCCGGCGCGGCCCCGGCGTCGAAGCATCGCTAGTCGCCCCGGCGGCCGTCGATGTATGCCCATCGTTCGCAGCCCGCGCGGCGTCGGCCTCTGCCCCGCTCGGCGCTCCAAGCTGATCCGGCCAAGCACCCACCGGCGCCACCAGCCGATACCCAAGCCGCGGCACGGTCGCAATATAACTGGGCTGCTTGGGGTCGTCGCCAAGCAGCCGCCGCAATGACGCCACCGCCTGGTAAACCGAATCCGGAGCAACGCTAACCTCCGGCCACACCTGCCTAAGCAACTCCTCGATGCTGACCACCTCGCCGGCACGTTCGGCGAGGCACACCAGCAGCCGCATCGTCCTCACCTCGACGTGCGCGGTGTCTCCATCTCGCGAAATCTGGCCAGCTACCGGATTAACGCACCAGGTGCCGATGCGCAGCATTGTCGTGGTTGGGCCTTCCATACAGAATCCGTACTACCTGCCTTCCAATAGCAAAGCGCAACTCGCAGAGTATACCAACAGGAAACAGAAGCGCCCCCGGCTGCACCCAATCCGCACCATAGGCACCGCCGCCGATCCCGATTCGTGGCCCACTACGCACAACTCACTGCCCACTGGCTTTATTCAGAACTATTCAGACAATTTCAACCCAGGACGCAAGATTTCCCGCGTCTTACGGTACTGAGTCTGAATTTGCAGGTTGTGAATAAATCCGAATCGAAAGGAAGAACCGTTGATGATTGCAGAGTCTGCGACCAGGCCATCGAGCAAAAACAGCGCCCTGTTAGCCATCGTCACGGGCGGTGGAATTGCTGGTACTTTAGACCTTCTCCGGGCATGCGTCCTCTTTGGCTGGAAGATTCCGCTCGTTATCGCCGCTGGCCTGCTGGGACGCCAAGCTGTCCATGGAGGCGTCGCCACCTATGTTCTGGGCGTCGCACTGCACTTCTTCATCGCATGCTCGGCTGCGGGGGTTTATTACGCGGTCAGCCGCAAGCTTCGCTTCTTGACCGAGCACCCGCTAGTCTGTGGCTTGTTCTTCGGCGCCGCCGTAGAAGAGGTAATGAATCTCATCGTCCTGCCCCTCTCCGCGCTTCATGCCAGCGGGCCTTATTCGCTTCATGACCTGATTCTAGGTCTCGTGGTGCACATGGTCGTAATCGGCCTGCCGATCTCCTTTAGCGTCCGCCACTTCGCAAAATAGACCTGTGGCGGCATTCAGCAGTTGGGCAAGATTGGGAGTCGCGAATTTTCTGGGTTGCGTCGGGCGCTTACTTGAAAAAAAAGGAGAAAGAACTCATGAAGACCAGCCACAAACGATCCTGTGTGCGCATCCCCGCGAAATGCAAAAGATGGCTCGTTTGCGTCGCCCCGCTGCTTTCTTTTGCCGCTGGATCGCTAATCACCGCCCGCCTGATGCACCTGAACCAGGTGCGCGCCGACAGCCATCGTGTCTTCGAGCTAATGATTTACCATACTGTTCCAGGCCAAGTGCCCGCCCTCGAGTCGATCTTCCGGGACGTTGCAAAGCTGCAATCCAAACACGATCTCAATGTCGTCGGCTACTGGGTCCCCACCGATGATCCGGCCTGGGCCAACACCTTCATCTACGTTGTAGCTCATCCCAGCCAGGAAGAAGCGAAAAAGAACTGGCACGCTCTTCACGCCGACCCCGCCTTTCCGGAATATCGGAAACAGGCCGCCCCGCTCATCGAAAAGGCGGGCGAAGAGTATAAAGTTGACGAAGTCTATATGCGTCCGACCGATTATTCCGCGATGAAATAACCTGCGTCGGAGGGAGATCAATGGCACAACTCATGCGACGCACCACTACGCTGGCGTTTCTCGCCCTATCCTTTACGGCCGTCGCCGCCGCGGAGCCGGCTCACTGGGTGGTTAGCTGGGGCGCAAGCCCTTCTCCCCCTCTCGAGGCAGCCCAACTCCAAAAAAAGGGACTCGAATTCGACAATCAGACCCTCCGTGAAATCGTTCACCTGAGCATCGGCGGTTCCCTCGTCCGCGTCCGTTTCTCGAATTTCTTCGGTCCGCAGAGCCTAGAAATCGGATCCGCTCATCTGGCGCTGCACGCCAGCGATTCCGCCATTCTCGTGTCCTCCGATCACGCCCTAACCTTCGGCGGCCGTCCCGAAGTCACGATTCCGCCCAACGCCTTTGTCCTCAGCGATCCGGTGAACCTCGCTGTCCTCGCCGAGAGCGATCTCGCCATCAGCATCTTTGTTCCTCACAAAGCAACCGCTGCCGGCATTCATTCTTTCGCGCAGCAAACCTCCTATGTGGGCACCGGCAATCTGACTGCCGCACTTTCCATCGCCAACCCGCGCGCCATCACCTCCTGGATATTTCTCGCAGGTGTGGACGTCAGCGCACCACTCTCGACCTCAGCCGTAGCCGTGTTTGGCGACTCCCGCGTCGATGGCGACGGGTCTACGCCAAACACCAACCACCGCTGGCCCAACCTCCTCGCCAAACGCCTGTCGCAGCAAAGCTACCCGCTCGGCGTGCTCAACGCAGGAATCATCGGCAACCGCATTCTTCACGACGCGCCGCCGGTTGCCGTCGAACTCGGCGTAAACGCCCTAGCTCGCTTCGATCGCGACGCCCTAGATCAGCCCGGCGTCAAATACGTCATCGTTCTGGACGGCATCGTCGATATTGGACTTCCAGGTACCCCGGTTGCGCCCGCCTCCGAAGCCGTTAGCGTCGATGATTTGATCGCCGGCATGAAGCAACTCATTGAGCGGGCCCACGACCGCGGGATGAAGGTTTTTGGCGCCACGCAAACTCCTTTCAGCGGCGCCAACACCATCCCCGGCATCTTCAGCGCCGAGAAGGAAGCCCGGCGCAAGGCTTTGAATCGGTGGATTCGCTCCAGCCACGCCTTCGATGCCGTAATTGACTTTGACAAGGTGACGCTCGATCCGGCCAACCCGGAACAAATCCGCCCAGCCTTCGATAGCGGCGACCACCTCCACCCCAACGACGCCGGATACCAAGCCATGGCCAACTTTATCGATATCAACTTGTTTCGCTAACCCAATGCCGTGGTGTGCCCGACGTAATGAAGCTCATCGTCTTGCTCCCCTCCGCGCTTCATGCCAGGGGCCCTTATACGTTCCATGACCTAATTCTAGGTCTCGGGGTGCACATGGTCTTGGTCGGCCTGCCGATCTCCTTTAGCATCCGCCACTTCGCAAAATAGACTGTGATTCTGTGATCGCATCCGTCCTTCAATGGATTGAGGCGTGATTCTCGCCCCCCGCTCGCTTTCAGAGCTTGATTTTCTAATCCCACGGGTGCCTAATGCGGGTCGCACAGCTAAATGCAATGCAAGCTGTTGCATAACCATTCTCCTGTCCTCGACGATTCCGCGGCACATGATGAAGCCGAAGGAGGTCCCCATGAAATACAAAGGATGGCTGCCAGGAGCTATCGTGATATGCCTGCTCATGGCGGGTACGGTTCCGCCGGCAAAGCAGGGTTCCGCGTCCCCGCAATCTAGGGTGGTGCCTCAGTTTGCTGGACATTCGGTTTTCTCGCCAGCTGTAGCTGATTGGCACTTGATTTCTAGCGGCACAGCGCCGCCACCTGAGTCAGCCTGCTTCGCTGCCGGCGTTCGCTGCTTTACGCCGGCGGCGATGACAGCGGCTTATAACTACCCCCCACTTTATGCGCAGGGTTTTACTGGCAAGGGTAAAACGATTGCTATCATTGACTCGTTCGGGAGCCCCACCATTGCCAGCGATCTGCACATCTTCAACACCGCGTTTGGGCTCCAGCCGATGTGCGGCGAGGCCGGAGTGACTTGCACGCCGGATATGCCGACTTTTCAAGTCCTGCAAATACAGGGCTCGCCGCCGCCCGTGCCCCAACCCCCCAACAATGGCACCGGACAGGAGAATCATTTCGGGTGGGCAGTTGAGGTCTCTCTGGACGTCGAGTGGGCGCATGCCACCGCTCCTGGCGCCAACATTATCCTGGTCACCACACCCACCGCGGAAACCCTCGGCGTCCAGGGATTTTCACAGATGATGAACTCGATACAATTCGTGGTGGACAATCACCTTGCCGACGTCATCAGCATGAGTCTCGGCGCCGCTGAAGCCACCTTTGCAAATGGCCAGGCGTCCTTATTGCAACTGCGCAAGGCTTTTGTGGATGCGCAAGCCAAAGGCATTACCGTCATCGCTTCTTCCGGCGACAACGGAACAAGCAACCCTCTCAAAGAACCGGTCAAAAATCCTGCGCTGATTCCTTATCCTAGCGTTGGCTGGCCGGCTTCGGATCCGCTCGTCACCGGCATCGGCGGCACTCGGCTATGCGCTGATCCCACTGCCACAGCCTCGCGAACCCCGGATAACACCGATCCGCCAAGCGTTTGCCAAGTGAGTCCGGCGCAAACCGAAATCGCCTGGCCCGGTTCCGGCGGAGGTTACAGCATCCTATTTCCGCGCCCGGCATTTCAGAACACCTTACCGGCCGGCAGCGTTTTCGTCGGCAGCTCGGTGGGTGCGCCCGGCCCGAATTCCAACATGCGTGGTGTGCCAGACGTCGCCTATCAGGCTAGTTCGGGAACGGGTCCGCTGGTCTATCTCGGTGCCTTCGGTTGGTTTTTCGTCGGCGGCACCAGCTGCGGCGCTCCACAATGGGCAGGGTTGATCGCCATTGCCGACCAGATTTCAGGCAACAATCTTGGATTTATCAATCCAGCCTTGTACAAAATTGGCAGCGATGCAACGCGCTACGCCAACGACTTCTTCGATGTCACCACGGGTGGCAATCAGACCTCGTCGATTCCGGGTTACTCCGCCTCGCAAGGATGGGACGCGGTGACCGGCCTGGGAACGCCGAATGCTCCCAACTTTGCGCATGATCTGGTTGCCGCGGTTCACGGACAGTAACCGCCAACACCGGTATTGAAGGCTGGACTCTGTTTGGGTCCAGCCGGCAATCTTGAGACTTCGGTCAAAATCAAACCTGCGAAAACCCTTAAAATGGGTGCCGTCGAGGTTTGCGTTCACATGCCCGCAGCGCCGAAGCGCACAATTACTTCTCCCCGTATAACTGCCTTCGTTCGCTGCTCGTGCTAACCCCCAGTTGTGCTTAATCTTGTAATACCAGGACCCACTTAATGTATTGACGACTTTGATAATTCGTCTTATCAAATCTCGTGAATACTCGGCAAAGTCGTCAGATCCTGCCACGGATAACTACCTTTAAAATCAACACTTGCAAAAGTGTATCAAAGCAAACGACTTTAACTCCCTTTAGAATGAACACTTGTGAAAAACCCCGGGGGAGGGGGGTATAGCGAAAAGGATTGTTCTAGCCAACCCCGCAACTGATTTGCCTCGGAATTGGTGTCCCCGAATCTGCGGCTGGAATCACATGGCTCCGCTGATCGCCGTCAGCGGCGGAGAGCCGCCTAGCGACGTGCGTTCGTGCTATCTTCTTTGCTCCGCATGGATAGCACACGTGAGATTCCTGTGGGCTCGCTGCGCCTGGGGGGCGCCCACCCGCTCTTCCTGATCGCCGGACCCTGCGTCATCGAAAGTGAAGCGCACGCCCGCAAGATGGCCGAGCATGTCGCGCGCACGGCCTCCGATGCAGGCATGCCCTTTATTTTCAAGGCTTCCTACGACAAGGCCAACCGCTCTTCGGTAACAGGCTTTCGCGGCCCCGGCCTGAAAGAGGGCTTGCGCATTCTGGCCAAGATCAAGACGGACCTGAAGTTGCCGATCCTGACCGATATTCACGACTCGGCCCAAGCAGCGGAAGCAGCCGAAACCTGCGATATCCTGCAGATTCCCGCGTTCCTTTCCCGGCAAACCGATCTCCTGGTGGCCGCCGCGAAAACCGGCCGCGTCGTGAACGTGAAGAAGGGACAATTCTTGTCTCCCTGGGACATGACCAACGTGGTAGAGAAAATCGCCAACGCCGGCAACACCAATATCGTGGTGACGGAGCGCGGCACCTCCTTTGGCTATCAGAATCTAGTCGTGGACATGCGCGCGTTTCCAATCCTGCGCAAGCTCGGCTATCCGGTCGTCTTCGACGTAACCCATTCCGTACAACTCCCCGGCGGCCAAGGCCAGTCCAGCGGCGGCCAGCCCGAATTCATCGAGCCGCTAGCCCGCGCAGGGGTAGCCGCAGGCGTCCACGGCATCTTCCTCGAAACCCACGATAATCCGTCGGCCGCTCTTTCCGATGGCGCCAATGCCCTACCCCTTCAGCAGTTAGCCGGATTGCTATCCCGTCTGAAAGAATTGTCGTTGGTAGTCCGGCGCTGGGAAAAACCATGAGCAATTTTCACGTAGGGGCGCAGGACCGCTGCGCCCCAGTTGAGCAAGCGTGACGATGATGAGGAGATTTCGGTGAGTCTGGACACCGCCCGCAGGGTTCTCGAAATCGAAGCGCGTGCACTGCAAGAAGTGAAGGCGCGCCTCGACGCCACGTTCACTAAAGCCGTAGACCTTCTTTTTGCCTGCAAAGGCCGTGTCGCCGTCACCGGCATGGGCAAATCCGGCCTGATCGGACGCAAAATCTCCGCAACGCTTTCCAGCACCGGGACACCGTCCTTTTTTCTCCACCCCGCGGAAGCCCTGCACGGAGACCTGGGCATGCTGGCGCGTGGTGACGCCATGCTGGCGGTATCCTACGGCGGCGAAACCGAAGAAATTATTCACCTGCTGGAAGCCCTAAAGCGCCTGGAGATACCGCTGGTGACTCTGACCGGAAAAATTGACTCCACGCTGGGTGAAGCGAGCGAAGTGGCCTTGGACGTGAGTGTGCGCGAGGAAGCCTGCTCGCTGAATCTAGCTCCCACCGCGAGCACGACAGTCGCGATGGCCGTGGGCGATGCTTTGGCCGTCGCGCTGCTGGAACGCCGCGGATTTCGGCAGGACGATTTTGCCGCTCTGCATCCGGCCGGACGGCTCGGCAAGAAATTGCTTCGCGTGGAGCACTTAATGCATGCGGGAGAAGCCCTCCCGCATGTCACGGAAAAAGCTTCGATGCCCGACACCTTTCACGAAATGAGCAAGAAGGGCTTGGGCATGACCACCGTGTTACAGGCCGACGGGCGCCTGGCCGGCATAATCACCGACGGCGATTTGCGGCGCCTGATGGAAAAACATCGCGGAGCCACCCTGGAAATGAATGCCGGAGCGTGCATGACCAGAAATCCGCAAACCATCGGCCCGCACATGCTAGCCAGCGAAGCCCTCAACGCGATGGAGAAGCGCAAGATCACGTCAATCGTAGTAGTGGACGCCGCGGGCGGCGTACTCGGCGTCGTGCATCTGCACGATTTGTGGGGCCTCGAGCTAATTTAGGCGCTGCGGGCAACCGAGAACTTTTGGAGTGCGCCGGCCAAGCCGCCGCTTTTTCGCAGGATCAACGCCACGAATGCAAAGGGGACCAAGATTGCTCACGACCCGAATGAAGATTTCGCCAGCGGTCAGAAAGCGCGCGAAGCAAATAGAGGTTTTGCTCATGGACGTCGACGGAACCATCACGCCAGGAACCGTCACGCTGCTTTCCCAGCCCGATGGCACGGCCCTGGAAATCAAAACTTTCAACGCCCACGATGGTCAGGGCCTGTCGCTAGCGCGCACTGCCGGTCTTCGCACCGGAGTGATTACCGGCCGCGAGAGCGCAGCCATGCGCCGGCGCGCTCGCGAATTGGACATCGAGTTTGTCTACGAGAAGCAGCCCACCAAAATCGCCGCGTATGAGGAGATACTGAAGAAGACCGGCGTGCCGGAATCCGCGGTCGCCTACCTGGGCGACGATCTGCCCGATTTGCCGCTGATGCGGCGGGTAGGCTTGGCCGTCGCGGTAGGCGATGCGGCGCTGGAAGTAAAACTGGCCGCTCACTTTGTCACCAAAGCAATTGGCGGCAGGGGCGCAGCACGCGAGCTGGTGGAATTGATTCTGAAAAGCAAAGGCATCTGGGAAGAAATGATCGAGAAAGCGCGCGCTTGAGAAAGGCCTACCGTGGTTAATGCATGGCACGATGTTTCGCCCGGCGATGATTTGCCGCGCGATTTCCAGGCAGTCATCGAGATTCCGCTAGGCTCCAACGTAAAATACGAACTCGACAAAGCCACCGGTCTGCTGAAAGTGGACCGCATCATTCATTCCGCGGTTTTCTATCCCGCCAACTACGGCTTCATTCCGCAAACTTATGCGGAAGATAACGATCCGCTGGATGTGCTGGTTCTATGCCAGGAGCCGGTGCAGCCGCTGGCCCTGATCCGCGCTCGCGCCATCGGCCTGATGACCATGATCGATTCCGGCGCTAGTGACGACAAAGTGATCGCGGTAGCCACCAACGACCCGGAATTCAGCGGGTACGTGGAGGCTCGCGACCTGGCGCCACACCGTTTGCTGGTGCTCAAGCGATTTTTCCAGGACTATAAGCAACTGGAAGGCAAGCGCGTAGAAGTGGAAGACATACGGCCCGCGTACGCCGCTGTTACGGTAATCGAGCGAGCTTTGGCGCGGTATCAACAGGAGCGCCAAAAGCTAATCGCCAAGGCGGGTGGGCAGTAGGACGTAATGTATAAACATTATTCCGCCGCCTTCCGGCTGGTGCTATGGTTCGCACACAATTCTCCGGGCCAACGGAAAAACTTCTTGGAGTCGCAATCATGAGCCGTTTCTGGAAATGGACGCTGGGCAGCGTTGTGGGACTGCTGGTGATTGCCTTCGCCGGCCTGTCCTTTATGGCCGGCAGCCCCAAGGATGTCTACGGCCTGGTCCGCTACGCCCTGCCGCACATGCACCGGGGCAAGCTGCACGTCGGAGAAGATGCACCGGATGTGAAACTGCTGGCCCTGGACGGCTCCAGCCGTTTTCATTTGCGCGAACGCACTGGCTCGCGGCCCCTGGTGGTGATCTTCGGCAGCTACACTTGACCGCCCTTCCGGCGCCACGTCGGCGACGTGGTCAAGATTTATAGCGATTACAAAGATCGCGCCGACTTCCTGACCGTCTACGTGCGCGAAGCGCATCCCACCGATGAGTGGCAGATGAAATCCAACGTCAAGGAAGATGTCTGCTACGCACAGCCGAAGACGCTGGAGCAGCGCGTGGCCATTGCCAAGGACTTCGTCGAGCGGCAGAAGTATCCGCTGCCCTTCGGCATCGACGACATGAATAACGCCGCCGATCTCGCGTATTCTGCCTGGCCGGAACGCCTCTATGTGATCGACGAGCGCGGCCACATCGCTTACGCTGGCGGTATCGGCCCATTCAAGTACGACCCACAAGAAGTGCGCGCCTGGCTCACGAAGCGCTTCGGCCCGGTGACACAGACGAGTCCGACGGTGACGCCTTCAGCTCCGACGGGGTCCGCACAGCCGGGAGGTCCTGCGACCGCGGCATTGCCCGCCGCGACGCCAGCTACGGCGGATGGGACGCGCTAAAGCCCAGCCCCTACAACGCCGACGATGCGGGCGCAAGTTTTAGGCGGCGGCAAATTTCGTCTACGATTTCTTCTGGCGATCCGCCGATATCGACGGTTACTGCGTCGCTGGGTTCTTCCAGGTCGGCGAATTGGCCGGCGAGAATGTGCTCGTCGGCGAAATGTCCTTTGCGGCTGCGCAGACGATTCGCGATCAATTCGTAGCGGCCTTTGAGATAGACGAATTGCACTTCGGGGCCGGTCCAAAGGAGTTGCCGATAGCTTTGTTTCAGCGCCGAACAGGCCAGTACCACGTTTTGTTGCGCGGCCACCCACTTCCCCATCTGGTCGTGGATTGCTGCAAGCCAGGGCAGGCGATCGGCGTCGGTCAGCGGAACCCCCTGATGCATCTTGGCTTTGTTGGCAGCGGAATGAAATTCATCGGCGTCAGAAAATTTCCAGCGGAGACACGTGGCGAGCAGGCTGCCAATCGTGGTCTTACCGGAACCGGTAACCCCCATCACTACGATAACCATGCGGATTCTGACCTCAGCTCAGAGTAGAAAAAGAATACGTTAGTTTCAGCGCAGGAAAAAACAAGTCAGAGCATGCACTCGCAGCGAGAATGGCGACTAATGCCAGCGCAGCAAGAGAATCACGTCGAGCGCGACGAGAACGGCGACCACCGCCTCCAGCACAAACATGCGACGCTCGTTAAATTGCGCGACCATAAATTCGTACAGTTCGCCCGCGGTCTTCAGTTTCTCGCTGACCAGTGCTTTGTAATCCTCGACGCCAATCTTCGCGGAAATGAGCCGGTAGACGCGCGCGTAGTACGTGTCGCTTATGAATTTTACCGCGTATTCGGTTCGCTCCGCTAAATCCATGATGTCCAGACGCAGGCGGTTGACGCGACCAGCACGGCGGGGCAAGCGCCAGCGAGAGAGAAAACTTTCGCGGCCCTCAAGGGAGCTGTATACGTTCGAAAGCAGGCTGGTGAGAACCTCGTCGTAATAACGGAACTCCAGCAATTGCGTGTTCGCATATTCGAGCAGGTCGATGATGGCCGAAGTCGCGTCGGGCTTGTCATAGATCAGCGCGGCAGCCCAGCCGGCGACAATCAAATCGGTCGGATAGTAGGAAAGAGCGCCGCGCAGAATCTCGTCGCGCTCGGTCGCGGAAAGCGGGGTGAGTTCGCCGCGCACGAGCTGCGTGATCGGGTCGCCATAGTTCTTAAGCAATTCCTCGGCAGTAGGCGGTCGGCCATCGTCGTGATTAGCGGATTGGATGTCAATCACCAGATAGTCTTCGTCAAGCCATTTGGGAGACGGCCTGATTAGCGCCGGCTGAAAGCGTTCGAGGCGGGCGCGCAACAAATCTTCCGCGGCTTTTTCGACTTCCGGTGCATTCATCCAGCGGTAGGAATCGCCGCACAGGGCATTCAGGTCGCACTGGAACGGCGTGGTCAGCTCCACACTGGCCACGCCGAACCAATAATATTTAATCTTTCCGCCCAACTCTTCGCCGCTGGGAAGGGTCACCGGCTCGAGGGATTCCTCGATCGGTGGATTTTGCGCCTGCGCGTATTCGGGAGTGAGATGGACAAACCCGGGAGAACGGGGAGCAGCGCTGGGACCAAGAAGAGAACGCAACTTGTCCAGATCAATCGCCTCGGCGATATCGAAGAAGTTGAGCATACGAAAGAAGCCGCGGGTGATCATTCTCGCGGAACTGGTGTCCCGAAGCTGTGGCTCTACTGGCGGTGCTATAGCCATAAGAGATTGGATGCACGGACACTAGGTCCGAGCATGCACGAGTTTAGCTTAGCAGTGGAGGAAAAAATCGAGATACGGTCTTACGCCCGGGCAAGCTGGGGCGCAGCTTGCTGCGCCCCTACCTGTACGCTTGCGCGACGGCGCGTAGGTCAGCGGTTTTATGTTGCGGACGCCTTTGGCGACTTGTTCGACAACGCCGACGCCTTCATGACCGAGAACAGTTCCTTCTTGCATACCCGGCACGATGCCACGCACGAAATGCAAATCGCTGCCGCAGATAGGGCTGGCTGTCAAACGCACAATGGCGTCGAAATCGTGTTGTAGAAAAGGCTCCTTGATATTGTCGAGTCGAATGTCTCCAATCCCATGGTAAGCGACGGCTTTCATAGCTATTCTTCGTACGAGTCATTTGGGATTTATTTGCTTTGGCTGTCAATCAGGAGACTGGCGTTCCCAGGGGCATGTCCTCCAGAAATGACGGGCCGAGATCATCCCGTTTGAATGCCGAGTTCTTCGATGTGGGCCAGTAAGTCGCCGGGATCGTCGTAGACGCGATAAGCTCCAGCGCGCTCCAACTCCGACTGTGCATACCCGCCGCACAGCAAGCCAACTCCAAGACCTCTCATGCGCTGGGCGGCGAGAAGATCCCAGGGACTGTCGCCGATCACGACGGAGTCGTGCGGCGAGACCTCGAGGCGTTCAGCGGCGAGAAGAAAGGTGTCGGGAGCGGGTTTTGCGGCAGGCACGTCGTCGCCGGTTATCACCGGAACGCCGGAAGGGATAGCGAAATTTTTGAGCAATTGATCCACTTGCGAGCGTTCGCCGCTGGTGGCCACAGCCCAGCGAGCGCCGACCTTGGCAAAATATTGCAGCAGCTCCCTGGCACCAGGTTGAATGCGAATCTCGGGAATTCTTTTGCGGAAGATGCTGGCGCGTATCTTTTCGATGGATTGAATTTCGGCCTTGTCAATGTTTTTGCCGAGTTCGCGCAGAAGAGTGGGGAGAAAGAGCCTGCCACTCATGCCCATGCGGCGATGAATTTTCCAATTGGGTAAGCGAATTTCAGCTTCTTCGAGGGCTTCGCGCCAAGCCATTACGTGTTCGTAGACGCTGTCAACGAGAGTGCCATCGAGATCGAGGAGGAGCGGTGGGATGCGTTGTGCCGCGGCTGGCTTGGGGACTACACGGATGCCGCGGGTGTCCGGCGCGCTGGCGCGAAACCTAGTGTGGGTGCTGTGCTGCATTCGTCGGCCGCAGAAACTGTTGCGAATGCCTCCAACGCCATGGTTGGCGTTAGCTCAAAAAGTTTCTATACCCCGTTTGCGGTATTTTTCGCGGGTGAGGGCATCGTTGGAGCTGTAATGACGGATAGTCGATACCACCTCATCTGGGGGAACGACAACCAGCCAGACCGCAAAGGCAAAAAAACCTCGGCCAACGGCTGCTCTCCATGCACTGTTGCCAGCGTAAAAGCGGCGGCCCGCCTGCGGCAGGCAGGCAAGACCGCCGCAGTCCACACGCGATAGACGAGCTAAGATTTCGATTGAAACCGAAACAAACCGACGACTCTGTTACATCGACTTGTAGACATTGGTGGTTGGTTACTTTTTTGCGGGGGTCGAAGCTGGAGCCGGAGCCGACTTCACGTCAGCGGCTAGTTTTTGCAGGTCGGCTACGGAGGAGGAGTCGAGCCGGTAGAGGGCGAAATCGTTCTCGCGCTTGGCGACGTAATTGTCGCCCGACTTGGCGATGAGAACCTTTTCCACGCGCTTGCCATCGTTGGAAGTGACGAACAATTCCATGTCCGGCGAGGTGAATCCGGAGTCGACGAATTTGCTGGCGGAGAGTTCGCGGATTTTGTCGATCAGAGATTGCACGGCAGAAGCATCCAATTTTTTACTGTCGGGCGACCACCAGTCTTGGCCGCCCTTGGTGAAGAAATAGGCTTTTGCGCCGTCGTGGAGTTCGACTTTGCTTGGCTCATCGAAGCCAAAGTCGAAAAGCTTCTTGTTGCGGAAATCGTCGGCGCTTTTGTCGAGCCCCTGCGCTACGTCGCTGGTGACTTTGTAGATGCCGGGGATAGCGGTCGATTTCGCGTAGTAGTCGTCTTTATTTTTGCGGATTTGCAGTTCTTGGGTGGTGGCGGCGTCCGTTACTTTTGCCGTGACGACCTGGGGTGCGGAGGCAAACGCGGCTGCGGCTTTCTTGGCGTCGGCATCGGTGGAAGAAGCGTCCATCTTGGCGTCGCGGAGCTTGCGAACGATTTCCTCGACCTGGAAATTATCGGCGCGAGAGGGCTTGGGCTTAACGATTTGCCATTCCTGCTTGTTGCGGCCGAACTGGATGTCTTGTTTCTTGGTGACCAGCTCAAGTTGGCTGAGTTTGTCGAAATCGAGGGTGAGCAGGCGCTTGTCGCGGAGATCGTTGGCTGATTTGTCGAGGCTGGTTTTATTGTAGCTGGCGATGGTGAAGACGCGCGGATCGTTTTCGAGCTTGGCAAACGCGGCGTTGCCAGCGGGGGTATCATCGCCGAGGAAAAGCTTTCGCGGCTTGGCGTCTTTGGTGGTGATGTCGAGTTCGAGCGACGGCTGGGCGAGGCCGTATTGGGCGAGGTCGGTGGCTTTATCTTCCACGAGGCGATCGGAACTTAGGGAAGACACGGTGGAGAGCAGGCTGGAGACAGCTTCCTGATCAGCACCGAGCGGCTTGGGGGCAGTGATCTGCCACCTGCCGGAATCGCCCTTGGCGAGGTCCAGCGCTTCCCCGCCCTTCTTCTTGATTTCGAGCTTGGAGATTTCGTCCTGCTTGAGGGTGAGAATTTTGGGCGGAGTGTCGAGGGAAGCCTTGGCGGTGTTTTCCGACGCCGGATGACGATTGGACCAATAGAGTACGCCGCTGAGCGCAGCGAGGACGACGGCAGCAATCAGAAGGCCGGTGTTTTTCATGACTTTGGTTGAGGTCGCGATGCCTTCATCGGACGTTCGCTATCTTCTGCGCCACCAAACCGAGACGCCCGCGAAAACCACGATGAGCGGCAGCAGAAATTGACTGGTGGTGCGAACCCAATTCATTTGCGCGCGGGTCAAGGTGATGCGGCGATCTTCCGGCTCTTTGGGACGAATCGAGATTAGGTCTTCGTCGGAAGAGAGCCAGTTCATGGCATTGAGCGCGAGGTCGCGATTGCCGTTGAAATTGATGAAGGAGTTGGCGGCCCATTGAGAGCTGCCGACCACCACAAAGCGGCCCTGCGAATTTTCTTTACCGGTGTTGTAGGTGCCGGCGGCGGCGAGGGTCATGGGACCTTTTTTGTTCTTGGGATCGCTGGGGTTGACCTCCGGGGAGTTCAGCTTTTCGGTGGCGAGACTGGACTCCGAAGAGCCAAAGAGCTTACTGACCGAGGTTTTGTCGCCGTTCTTTACGTCGATCGACCGCGAAAGCGGGAATCCGGTTGCCGTGCCCTTCATTTCGCTGACGATAGGATGCGAATCGTAGCTGGTGACGAGAGCGACTTGCGGGCCGAGGCCGGCGAGTTGGCCGATGGGATTCATGTCGAGGATCAAATCCTTGTCGACCGTGACGCCCCAATCTTTCAGCAAGCCGGTCAAGGCGTCGTTGTCAGCGATTTCGGAGCGGCCCATTTTCAACGGGGGATCCAGCAGGAAAAGGGAGCGGCCGCCGGTTCCGACGAATGTCTTGATGGCATCGACTTCCGGCTGCTGGTAATCGCCACTGGGTCCGCCGACAACCAGGACCGTGCAGTCGCTGGGGATTTCGGCTTTTTGCAAAAGGCTGACGGATTTCGCGACGTACTCGTCTTTGCCCAACAATTCCTTGAAGCGGGAGTAACCGTTGCGGGTGGAGTCGTCGATCTGGTGCTCGCCGCTGCCGGTGACGAAGCAAACAGTGCGCGTGGTATTTTTCAGATCGCGGATAAGCGCGCCGGTGATGCCTTCTTCGTTGACGCCTTTGGCTTCCTGCTTGTTTGCGCCAACCTGAACGATGGCGGTGCCATAGTTCTTGATGCCAGCTTCGCGGGCGAGCTGAGGCTTCTTGTCGGGGTCGACGTACTCGACATGGACTTTGTGGGATAGATTGGCGTACAGATCGAGCTGATCTTTGGCGGATTGAAAACGGCTGGATTGATCGAAATAAGTGATGGTGGCGTCTTGCTTCAGGCCCTTGACGATTTTCGCGGTCTGATCGGAGAGGCTGTAACGTTTATTGGAAGTGGCGTCGTAAGACTTGTCGTAGCGATTGGCCAACACGTTCGCGGTGGCGATTATGGCGATAACCACCAGGATGTAGGTGGCCGCATAGCCTGCGTATTTGGTTTGTCTGGCTTTGAGGAACTGAACGCCCACTTATGACCTCCACCGCAGGGATTCCAGGGAACGCGCCGTGAGAAAGAGCGCGAAGAAAATCAGGGTGACAAAGAAAATGGCATCTTTGGAGTCCAGCAACCCTTTCGCGAAAGACTCATAGTGGGTTATGACTGACATGTACGCCATCACCCGCGCCCAAGTGGCTGTTTCGTAACCGCTGACCCACTCGAGGACCCACAGGAGCAGACAGACGCCGAAGGTCGCGGCGCCGGCGATGATCTGGTTTTTGGTCAGCGTGGATATGAATGTGCCGATGGCTAACAGTGCGCCGGCTTGCAGGAGCAAACCGAGATAGCCGATGAGCAGTGGCTTCCAGTCGGGATGGCCGTATTTGAAGACGAAAAGGAAATTCAGCGCGGTGAGCAGCAGCATGGAGGAGTACATAACCATGGCGGAAAGCCACTTGCCGAGAATCACCTCGACATCGCTTATCGGTGAAGTCGCCAGCAATTCGATGGTGCCGGTGCGCTTTTCTTCGGCGAAGAGGCGCATGGTGATCATGGGGATCAGGAACAGACCAATCACGCTAACGTTGGAGAGCAGCGGGCGGATCACGTCCTCGTTTACGTTCATGGGGAAGGACTGGCCGCGCATCTGCATTTCCATGCCACGGAAGACGAAGAAGCCAAGGATGTTCCAGAAGAAGAACCCGAAAATTACGGCAAACATGGCCAGCAACAGATACGCAACGGGGGAAACGAAATAGCTGCGCAGCTCTTTGCGGCAGATGATCCAGACATTTCGCATCTACTTGACTCCTGCAGGAACAGCTTCTTCGGCGGGCGCTGGGGCAACGTCACCGGTAAGCTGCAAAAAGACTTCTTCGAGGCTGACGGCCGCCGGACGCATTTCGTTGAGGTCCCAGCCGGCTTCGACTACAGCGCGAGCGAGATCGCCGCGGACGAGGCCTTTCCGGCTTTCGACTTCAAAGACGGAGCGATTCTCGCGTTTGTTCTTGAGGGTGACCCGGCTGACACCGGAGACAAGCTCCAAGCGGGTTTGCACCTTGGCGGGATCCACCAGGCCGTTACGCGCGCCGACCTCGATGAGCAGCGATTCGGCCCCGCGCGCGCGATTCTGCAAATTGCTTACCGAATCAGTGGCGACGAGTTTGCCCTTGTTGATGATGATGACCTGCTCGCAGGTCTGTTCGACTTCGGGAAGAATGTGAGTGCTCAGGATGATGGTGTGATCGCCGGCCAGGCTTCGGATGAGCTCGCGGGTCTCGTTGATCTGCTTGGGGTCGAGGCCGGAGGTGGGCTCGTCGAGAATCAGGACGTCGGGATTGTGGATGATAGCTTGCGCGAGACCTACGCGCTGGCGATAGCCCTTGGAGAGCTTGCCGAGCAATTTGTCTTTTACATCGGCGATGGCACACCGGTCACAAACATATTCGACGCGCTTGGCCAGCTCGGCCTTGGCCAGGCCCTTCAAGCTGCCGACAAATTGCAGATATTCGACGGTGCGCATTTCAGGATACAGGGGCGGCGCTTCCGGCAAATAGCCGATGCGCTTCTTGACCTCGAAAGATTGCTCGAGGACATCAAAGCCCGCGACAGTAGCGGTGCCGGACGTGGGCGGGAGAAAACACGTCAGCATGCGCATGGTGGTGGTCTTTCCTGCGCCATTGGGCCCAAGGAATCCGACGATCTGCCCTTTGTGGACCTCGAAGGAAATGTGGTCCACAGCCGTGTGGCGCGCGTACCTCTTGGTAAGGTCGGTTACTGTGATCATATAAATTTAGCTTTACACAACGATGTACAACACTTGCACAACTTGCAGCGACTCCAACCGCAGTTCTGAACTTCCAGATGAATGTCTATGTTAAGAAGCCGATGCCTTGTTGTCAAACGGTTGTAAGCCTTGCGGGCAATAAATTTTTTGGGTGGGGTCGGGTGCTCACAGCGGATACCGTTGCGAAAACGCTGCTCACGAGTTGGCGACAGCAGCCGTCTATGCCCACAGCAGTGTGCGGAATCGCGTCCTGAGGGAACGGTTCCCAATCGAAGAGGAGGGTGTGTGTATGAAGAGATTTCTGAGTTCGTGTGCCAGCCTTACGCTGGCGCTTGGCGGTTTCGCTGCAGCTGCGCAGGCGCAATTCAAAAATGGCGGGCAGGCGATTGAGCTGCGGCTTCCTACGCTGAGCCAGCGGGCTATCGGTACGCAGCGGATCGGGCTCACGGATATCACCGTGAATTATTGCCGGCCGCTGGTGGGAGGGCGCGAAATCTGGGGCAAAGCCGTTCCGTATGGCCAGCCGTGGCGTTCGGGAGCGAACGAGAACACGACGATTTCCTTCAGCGATGATGTTTCCGTCGAGGGCCGTGCCCTACCGGCAGGGACGTATGGACTGCACACGATTCCCACCGCGGATCAATGGACGATTATTTTTTCCAAAAACTCCACATCCTGGGGCAGCTTCAGCTATGACGAAAAGGAAGACGCGCTGCGCGTGAACGTCAAGCCGCACGCCGCGGAATTCGTGGAGGCGCTGGAGTATTCGTTCGATGAGCCCAAGCCGGATTCGGTGGTGGTCACTTTGCGCTGGGAAAAGCTGGCAGTTCCTCTCAAAGTGTCGGTGGATACGAATGCCATTGTGTTGCGGAGCATCAAAAACCAGCTTCGCAACACCGGTGGATTCAGCTGGGCGGGCTTCGATGAGGCGGCGAATTGGCTGCTGGATACCAATACGAATCTCGATCAGGCGATGAAGTGGGAGGATCAATCGATCCAAATCGAAGAACGCTTTGAGAATCTGTTGGGTAAATCACAGATACTGGAAGCGCAAGGCAAGAAGGAGGAAGCCGCCGCGTTGAAGACAAG
>Ga0307474_10000459_pt1 | contig 29268 bp, 33 predicted proteins | sample atmos_gasesECM1C_2_FD_203312 | JGI IMG/M metagenome (GOLD analysis project Ga0307474, IMG submission 203312) | Hardwood forest soil microbial communities from Morgan-Monroe State Forest, Indiana, United States - atmos_gasesECM1C_05 | ecosystem: Environmental > Terrestrial > Soil > Temperate... | reverse complement strand
TGCTGCGGCGTCAAGCGCAGCCGGATCTCTTGCGCAACGGCCTTGGCTACATCGTCTTCGATGGTAAGAATGTCTTTTGCCGGATAGTCGTAATCCCTTGACCACAGGTGAGTTTGATCCTTCACCTGAATCAGCTGAGAGGTAAGGCGTATGTGATTTCCGCTTTCGCGGAGGCTGTTTTCCAGCACATACTGTACAGAAAGATCGCGTCCGATCTGGTCCAGGCGCGTGTCCTTGTGCTTGTATCCCATCACGGACGTTCGCGCGATCACACCTAATTGTTCCGGCTTCAGCCGGCCTAACTCTGAGATCGTCTCCTCCGTCAGACCGTCCGCAAGGTAATCCTTATTGGGGTCGCCGGTGAGATTTTCAAACGGCAGTACGGCGAGCATGATCTTTTCCGATCGCGCTCGTGCTGTAGTCCGAAAGTGCCGCCAAGTCATGTAACCGGCGACGACCAAAATCACAGCACACACAGCGACGACCGCAGCTTTCCCCCAATGTTTTGGTGTACCCGGTTCTCGCTCACCCATCGGGCCTTCGATCCCGGGTAGCGTCTCGGCGAGCGATCCGAGTGTGTCCTGAGCAGCTATCGAACTCTGTTGCCATTCGACTGGTGCGATGAGTCTGTATCCGCGACGTGCCAGAGTTTCAATGTACTTGGGGTGGTCGGCATCGTCTGCGAGCGCCTTGCGCAGGATCGCCATTGCAACGTTAATGCTTCTGTCGTAGTCCACGAAGGTGTCGTTCGGCCAAAGGATCTGCCGTATTTCCTGGCGGGAAACAATTTGGCCTTGCCGCTCGACCAGAATTCGCAGAATGCGGAAGGGTTGCTCCCGGAGCAGGACCTTGGCAGACTCAGATTCCACAGGCTCGGTTCCGATGGGGACAAGTTCCCCGGTTCGGACATTGAGCTCAAATGTTCCAAATCGGACTCGCTCGACGAGATTGATCGACTCCTCATTCATACGTCGGGTCTAAACTCCCTTGCCTAATCACGTCGCGACCGCCGTCCAACTCATTCATCGGCAAATAGATAACGGAAATAACCGCAAAATAATGCCTAAGTGTATTTACCTCCGAAACAGGAAAGAGTCAAAGTCAGGTCAATGCGGACCACGGGAAGGAAGGCGCTGACCCGCCAAGGTGGCGCCGATGCTCCAATTTGGTCGGTCGGATCATAGGAGAAGAGATGATTCTGTTCGCGGCTGCAAGTCCCAGGTCCATCTGCTGAAATTCGGAAACGTCAAAGGCGAACTCATGGCGAGCCAAAACATCCCAGTAGGCTCTGAAAGTGTCAAGCGAACCCTCAAATGTGGGCTGTCTGAACCCGAATTGAGTCACGCGATGCAAAGCTGGGTCTGCGCCAATCTCGACGTTCAGGAACGCAAACTAGCCGAGTTCTACCTTGCCGAGGGACAGCGGCTGGCGCACATGGGCAGTTGGACGTTCAACGCGGCCGGTTTCGGGCACTGGTCTCCCGAGCTGTTTGCGATTCATGGCCTCGACCCCGGCAGTACGGCGCCGAGCATCCCGGAATACATGGAGCTCGTCCACCCCGACGATCGGGAGTTCGTCGCTCAGGAAATCCGCACGGTGCTGGCAGAGCATCGCGGCTTCGACTTCACGACACGAATTGTGCGTCCAGGCGGGTCAGTTCGTCATGTGCGGTGCGTCGGAACGCCTGCGACCAGCGGTGGGATGTTCCAGGGTTTCGTCGGGATCGAGATGGATGTGACCGAGCATGAGGAACTCATAACGGCGCTGCGCAAGAGCGAGGCAGAGCTTCGGCAGATGCTGGACTTCGCGCCTCAACTTGTTGGTGTATACGGACCCAACCGAGAACGCCTTCATATCAACCGCGTCGGACTTGATTACCTGGGCTTTAGTCTAGAACAGTGGCGGCAGTCGCGTGAAAGGGGTGCGTTCGTTCATCCGAATGACCGAGGCCAGGAGCAAGAATATTTTGATCGTGCTGTCTCTACGGGCTCGGCCTACGAGTTGGAGTTGCGGCTGCGCAAGGTCGATGGGAGTTACCGCTGGTTTTTGGCTCGTTCCAACCCAGTTCGCGATGACCAGGGACAAATCATCCGCTGGTATGTCGCTTGTACCGATATCGACGATCGCAAAAGTGCCGAGGAGAGGCTCCAGCAGGAAAACGTCGCTCTGCGTGAGGAAGTCGACAAAGCCTCGATGTTCGAGGAGATTGTCGGCGCCTCGCCAACGTTGATGGCGGTGCTCTCGCGCGTGTGCAAGGTCGCCGGCAGCGATTCGACTGTGCTCATCACCGGTGAAACCGGCACGGGAAAGGAACTCGTCGCGCGAGCGATTCACCGGCGGTCTCGGCGTGCCTCACGAGCGTTCGTCGCGGTGAATTGCGCGGCCATTCCACGCGACTTGATTGCCTCGGAGCTCTTCGGTCATGAGAAAGGCGCATTCACCGGGGCCGTGCAACGGCAACTCGGTCGTTTCGAGCTGGCGAACGGGGGCACGATCTTCCTGGACGAGGTGGGCGAACTATCGTCCGAAACACAGGTGGCGTTGCTGCGGATCCTCCAGGAGCGGGAATTCGAGCGCGTGGGAGGGCGACAGCGGATCCAGGTCGATGTTCGCATCATCGCCGCGACGAATCGTGACTTGATGGCGGCTGTGGCGGACGGCACGTTTCGCGAGGATCTGTTTTATCGGCTCAACGTGTTTCCCCTCGAGATGCCTCCATTGCGGGAACGGCGAGAAGACATTCCCATGCTAGTGGAGTACTTCATCGGTCGGTACACGCGAAGGGCCGGGAAGACATTCCGACGGGTGGGCAAGCGGACACTCGACTGTCTGCAGTCCTATCCGTGGCCCGGAAACGTGCGCGAGCTGCAAAACGTCATCGAGCGGTCCGTGATCGTCTCGGACACCGACGAATTCACGGTCGACGAGAGCTGGCTGTCTTCGCGGGGGGGGCGATTAGGAGCCGGGGTAGGGTTGTCCAGCTCGCTCGCCGCGCACGAGAAGGCGATCGTCGAGGATGCGCTGCGCGCAAGCCGCGGGCGCGTATTCGGGCCCTCAGGAGCGGCGGCGCGACTCGGGATTCCGCGTTCGACGCTTGAATCGAGGATTCGCGCGCTAAAGATTGACAAGAGACGTTTCCGAACGCTAGCGAAGATTTCGTAACCCTGGTGCTGCCCAGTTTTTCACCATTGGCGAGATCTCGTCCGTCTGGCATCTGCTGACATTCTTCAGATTCAGTCGTTTTTCTTTGGAGCCGCAATTGCGTTCCGCACCACGTAGCGTTGCTGAAGACCACAGTGCACGATGGACCAGCACGGTCGTGTTCAAGTCAGTGGTCGAATCGACGGCAACTTGATTGCCGGACACCCGCAATACTCCGGCGGTGCTGTCGCCCGACTCGTGATTGAAGCGCTAAACCTGTAGCTGCAAAAATGCGAGCCATTTCTGACGTACGGATGAGAGCCGAGTGCAAATAGTGTTCAGGATCTTAGAGGTGTTGATATTGCTTGTGGTCATTGCAGGGGCGAATCGAATGATAGGACAAGAAAAACCGGCTTCGCTTCCGCGCCCCTTTTATCCGCTTCCTCGTTTTGAAGAGGATTGGGGCTTTCTGTCCGATCCGGCGAAACGCGACGATTCTTGGGATCCGATCAAATTCATCCCGCTTAATAATGAGGATAGAAACGTTTTCCTGTCCCTTGGCGGTGAGATCCGCGAGACCTACGAGCGCTTTCACAATACGAATTTTGGTCTCAGCCCCGATGACCAGGGCGGTTATCTTCTGCAGCGCTATTTGTTTCACGTCGACTTACATGCGGGACAGCGATTTCGATTCTTCGGCAAACTCAACAGCTCACTCGAAGAGGGACGAACCGGAGGTCCGCGCCCTTTAGACGAAGACAAACTCGACGTGCACCGGGGTTTCCTTGAATTTGTAATACTAAAGCCACGGGCAAATTCTTCACTGACCATGCGCATTGGGCGCCAGGAGATGGCCTTCGGGTCCGGTCGAGTCGTCGACTTGCGGGAAGGGCCTAATGTGCCACTCAGTTTCGACGGCGTTCGACTGTCTTGGAAATCTCCAAAGAGGCAGCTTGACGGCTTCGCAACCCAGCCGGTGCAAAACGAGCCGGGAGTCTTCGACGATCCTCCGCAGCACGACTTCGCTTTTTGGGGCCTTTATGCAACTCATGCCCTAGACCAAGCGCAAAGAAAGGCGCTCGATTTCTACTATCTGGGTTTGGATCTAAAACACACGGTATTTAGCCAAGGGGCAGGACATGAGAAGCGGCACACTCTGGGTGCGCGTATTTGGGCCGAGCGGGGACCGTGGGCTTACGACGTCGAAGCGATCTATCAGTTCGGTAGTTTTGGCGTCGGCCACAATCAACGCGTGGCGTGTAGCTGCCGATAATTCGTACTCTCTTACATCCGTCCGCTGGCGTCCGCGCATCGGATTAGCAACCGATTTGGCGAGCGGGATAAGAATCCAGCAAACCCCGATCTCCAGACATTCAATTCGTTGTTCCAGAGCGGCACATATTCTGGACGCGCGAACATCTTAGGACCAGACAACGCCATCCGTCTGGAACCTTCACTTGGTCTCTTCTTTTCTGAGCGTCTGACGCTGTCGACTGGCTGGGGATTCTTTTGGCGTGAAAGTTCGAACGACGGACTGTATGGAATCGCAGGCAACCTCATCGTGCCCAGCAATGGTGTAAAGTCGCGATACGAAGGCAGCCGTCCCATCGCGCAGCTGGATTGGCAGATGACTCGTCATCTCTCGACTCACGTTAATTACATCTACGTTTTCAATGCTTCATTTGAGGAACAGTCCGTCCACGCGACAACCAGCATGAGCTACATATCGCCGTGGATAACGTATCGCTTTTGAGTTGGAGGTAATGAATGGACGGGATTCCAGATTCAAGTGAAGGAAATCACGCTGTTCTCCGGGCGACGAAGTTAAGGGCCAAATCAAAGTCATTGTCACGGACGGCGCAACATGATGGCTTCGATGATACGCCGCACACTTAGGATGCGAATCGGCTTCGGAGCAGCCATCATCCCGCGTCTTGCCAATGACGGCCTGTGTTGTGAGGGTTATCTGCCGTGCCCGACTCCTGGATAACGTGGGATTACTAGCGAAAACACGCATGTGCTGGTTGAAATATTTGCGCAAAATCGCTTGGCCCCAATACGGCCCCCTTCCTCGGGAGCGCCTGCTAGCGAAAACCCAGTCATCCGGCTTAGTGGCGATGCATTTTTTTCGCCAGTCCAAGAGAGACTCGACAAGGAGCGGATGCACTGGCACCGGCTTTTGCGACGACACGGTCTTACACGGCCCGACGACGTCGTAGACGATGGATCGCGTTACGTTCATCGTTCTTTGGGCAAAGTCCATGTCGCCCCATTTCAACCCGAACAACTCGCTCTGCCGCAAGCCGGTGGACACTGCCAAGAGAACCAAGGTGCGTTCTCGAATCCGCAAATTCTCCACCAACGCCTTGATTTCGGCGGGCATCAGGACGGTTGGTGTTCTGCGGCTCTTCGCACTCTGACGAACTAGATAAATTGGGTTCCGATCAAACAATTCATACCGGCAGGCGTGATTGAATAGCAGGGACATTAGATTTCGGATCTTGGCACAACTGCCCTTCGCTAATGGCAGTGAGCGAAGCCAAGACTCCACCTGTACGGTTCTAACCTCGGCCAGTTCGTATTGCCGCCAGTGAGGGAGAATCCAGCGGATTAAATAGGCATGATAAGTTTCTTGGTTGCATAACTGCGCCAGGCATTTTCCTTAGCGAGTTCTCGCTGCTCGAAGTGACCGCAAAGCTGCGCGATTGTAATCGAGCGAGAACCCACCCTCGGCTTATACGAATTTAGTTCTTGCAACAAGACCGTGACCGCACTGCGGGCAGCACCCTCGTCTTGATAGCGCTCAACTGTGCCAATCACTCTCTTCCGTTGGACTCGAATTCCATGCAAATCCTTTTCAGACCGGCGAAATTGCCAGACTGAGGGTCCATCTTTGCGACTGACCATTGCCAGACTTCCGCGTTGCATTCTGATCCTCCTCGCCAAGGTTTGGCGCCAAAGAATCTTCATGTATGGAGGGCTAAGACAAACAGGCCAGGCCAGGCGCGCAAGTGAATTGCCTTGCGGCGGCAATGCTCTGTCGTTGCGCGCCCAGGCGTGTGAAAACTTCCGAATTGCCGAACAGACCAACAGACCTACCGGGTGCTACGTTGATGAGCGTGGACTGTCGCCGTCCGGTGGAATTCGCGGACCTCCTGAGAATTGGGTTGTCGGGATGAGCGACTCACTTATTCAGATGGCGAGGTCATGTTTGTATCGACAAGGGCCGATCTTTGGCCAAGCCAGAAAACTCGCAAATGCGTTGACAACCGATATCTTTGACCAATGCAGGAGCCAGGATGTTGTTTCAGCACGTTTTCATTCGGGGATTGGCTTTGCCTAGGCGGGTTCGTCATACACGCCAATCTCGGCCACGTGGGGCATCTCTTTGCTGGGCTCCAACAGTAGTCGGACCCTCTGCGCTGAGACGCGTGGAATACGAAGAATTGTCGTCGGTGCTGGTGTTTCACCGCCCATCAGAGTGATCCATTTCACGCCGTCCCAGCGCTGAAAACGATAACTCCGGATGCGGCTTTGCGGGTAGTCATCCCATCGACCGACAGGCTCCACCAGCGAGACAACGTTGAAGCTCTCCTGCTTTCTCAAATCCAATTCCAACCAGCCAGAGGTTTGGCCTTCATCCAGGTACCAACTCGATCTGAAGTCACCGTCGTTCGCCTCATCCGGTCCCACGGTATCTGGGTAGGAGCTAGCATGAATGGGCTTGTCCTTCGCCAGGTTCCGTGTCGTGATTACAACGTGCTCGCTGAGTTTTGCCATGGGCCCGGGATGCTTCCACGCTTTGCCGATCTCTTCCAGTCGACTCATAACGTTCGGAGCCAGGCGTCCTTCACGGGTTGGGGGAGCATTCAGAATCAAGTTACAGTGTCTGCGATTCAGCGGCTCTAGCCACTCGTCCACCACGGTCGTCACCGCCTTGAGATGTCCATTCGCGTCCCGCTGTTTCCAGAACCAACCGTCCGTAAGGGTCACACATGAAAGTGCCGGCACGTCGCTGTCTTCAGGGACCTTCTGTCCGGCATTCTGCTCAAACGCCTTCACATCGGAATAGTAGAGTCCGCCCGAAGGATATTGACTGGCGTTGAGATCGCAGAGCAGGCAGTTGGGCTGCAAATTCTTGATATGCTCATAGATCTCCCGGAACGGTACCTCTTCGTAAGTAATACGGCTCCACGGTGCATCCCATCCATCAGTGATGAGGATGTCGACCTCTCCATAGCCGGTGAGCAGTTCCGTCAGCTGATCTCTGATGAGCTTTACCTTGGCCGGAGTGATGTTGAAATGGCGGATATCGTCGCGCAGCGACAGGATCGAATAATAGAGGCCCACCTGCAGGCCTGCCCTGCGAAATGAATTCACGTAGGCCCGCACAACATCAGCCGAATGCGATGTCTGCCCCACGCTTGCCGCCGATGTCTTTGTCGGCCATATGCAGAAGCCATCGTGATGCCGCGTCGTCAGGCAGCCCCAAGTCATGCCGGCCGACCGCGCCGCAGCGGCCCATTGATCCGTGTCGAGAGCGGCGGGATGAAACAGATCAGGGAGTGCTGTCGGATCACCCCATTCGCGGTCCTGAAATGTCGCCATGTTGAAGTGCACGAACATGCCGAAACGCAAATCCACAAACCGCTGTTGCAAATCGAGGAGCGGCCGTCCGCGACGCGGAGTTACGCGATGCGCTTCGTTCCGTTCCGCCGCAGCTCTGTGATTACGGGCCAGCATCGCGGCTGTCGCAGATTGTGCAGCCAACCGAAAAAACTCTCTTCTTGTCATCATCTTTAAGATGTTAGAACGATTTTCGAATCCTGGGCGGAAAGGCTGTACTTTCCAACATTGCCAAATAGATTCCCTTTTCGCCAGAGTCACAATCGAAGTCCAGGAGAAACTTTTGGTCTTGCGACTGCGCGCTCAGCAAGCAGTCACATGCGAACCCAATCAGGCTGTCTGGGAGCCCCTAGCCGAAAAGCGGGAGATGACCGGTCGTCTTAGAACTGTGGTAGCATCGTGTCGTATTTATCGACGGCCGGCCGCATTACCCAACTCAGATGGCACAGCCCGATGTGTCTTCAAAAGATAGCAGAGCTTTCCGACCGTCCGAGGTGTCACTCGCTCCTTCCGTCGCGTTTTTTCAGTTAACTGAGCGGTCTCGTTCCAAGGTACCTGCTTTGTGGAAGAACGAGAACAACTTTACGATCACAAGGCTCCAGTCGCCATTCGGGCTTTCTACGCGAATCGTTAAGGTGTCGGCCGTGAAGGCTGTTCTTGTTTCAGTCAGTCTTCGCTCTATCCCTTTGGGTGGATACCAGCTTTGGGCGGATGCAAAACAGCTGCCGACGTCCTACGTACCAACGTTTCGATCGAACGTAATCGATTTTGACGCCCGTCCGGCCTGCTCGGCCGATCAGGCATTTGACTTCGTCCACTATCACGTGCCTCGAGAGAGTCTTGATGACATCGCGGAAGATTTGGGATTCGGTCCAGTCTCCGAGCTCCAGCAATCAGTGAACGAACACGATATCGTCCTGGCGCAAATGACAAAGAACGTTCTTCCTTCCCTCAACATGGAGAAGAAGCCTTGTTCGCTAGCGTTAGATCAGTTCCAGATGGCCTTGGGGGCTCATCTTCTTCAGAGGTATGGAAGAATTGCAAGAGCGCAAGTCCCAGCAGCGGGAGGACTTGCAAAGTGGCAAAAGCAACGAGCGCTTGAACTACTCCGCGAGAATTTGAACGGTAGCGTTCGGCTTTGCGACCTGGCAAAAGAGTGCGGGCTTTCGGTTAGCCACTTTGCACGCGCATTCAAAGCTGCGCTTGGCATTTCTAGCCACCAGTGGCTGATTCGCCAGCGCATTGATCGCGCGCAAGAACTTCTCGTTCAAACAAAACTGCCTCTTTGCGATGTGGCAGTGCAGTCTGGATTCGGAGACCAGCCCGCGTTCACGCGAACCTTTCATCGCGTCGTCGGAGCCAGTCCGGGACACTGGAGACGCGAACACCAGGCTAGATAGTGTGGTATCCCTGCCTGAGACCTTACAACGTCGCGCAGGCATCGTATCCTTCTAACGAGTGACGAGGTGGCATTGGCGCGAGGAGACGCAACACGAGAGAAGCTCTTGAAGACGGCCATAAGCCTATTCCACGAGTTCGGCTACAACGGTACCAGCGTGCAGGATATTGTCAGTGGGGCCAAGGTTCCAAAGGGGTCCTTCTACAATTATTTCAAGAGCAAAGAAGAATTGGCGATCGCGGCGTCGGATGTGTTTTACCCCTATGCGCTTGGATTTTTGGAGTTGGAAAACGCCTCCTCCCCCGTGGCCCGGCTTCGCAAATACTTCCGGCTGACACTGAAGGAAATGCGGCGCTACGGATATGTGCGCGGATGCCTGGTGGGCAACTTTGCATCAGAAATTACGAACGCGACGCCAGCGCTCAAAAGGCGTGTCGCTGAGCTTCTGGACGAAGCCACTCGTCGGATCGCGGTTGTCGTATCGCAAGCACAACAGATGGGTGAAATCGATCCTGATGTGCCAACGATGGACCTCTCGCGATTTATTCTGAATTCGCTTTATGGCGCGATTTTCCGCTCTAAAACCGATCGGACGCAACGGCCAATGAAGCTGCTTGAGCAGTTCGCACTCGATCTTTTTGTGGTCAAGAAACGCTAGTACAGTCCCTACCTCCGCTTCTGCCGATCCAGCATCCATTCCCGCCGCAATAAACGACAAAATCGGTAGAAACGAGCAAGATGCAACATCACGGCATCGCCTATGCTCATACCGGAAAAGGGAGGTTGCATGGGCAGTCTCATGAAAACAATGCTGGCTGTTGCTTCGCTCGGAATTCTCATTACTGCAGGGTCGCTCATGGCGCAAAGCGCGCCCGCCAAGGACTTACTCCTCATTCACGGAGCCTTTGCCGACGGCTCAAGCTGGTCAAAGGTCATTCCTTTGCTTCAATCCAAAGGCTTCCATGTAGAGTCGGTCGGAATCCCGCTAACCTCCTTCGCAGACGACGTTGCAGCGACTAAGCGCGCCATTGCCGCTGAAGAGGGGCCGGTGATTCTCGTCGGCCACTCGTATGGTGGTCTGGTCATCACCGAGGCGGGAAATGATCCGAAGGTTGCTGGCCTGGTCTACGTTGCCGCGTTCGCTCCGGATACGAACCAGACCATTACGGAGATCAGTAAGCCGTTCCCGCCGCCACTTGGTCTCACAAAACTGAAACCACTTTCAGACGGGTTTCTCCTGTTGTCTTCGGAAGGTATAGAGACGGCGTTTGCCCAAGATCTGAGCAATGAAGAGAAGGCGCTTCTTGTTGCGGTCCAGCCTCAAACGGCGGGTTCCATTTTCGAGGCAAAACCCACCGCGGCGGCGTGGCACAACAAACCATCGTGGTACATCGTGGCAAGCAATGACAACATGATTGCTCCTGAACAAGAAAAGAGCATGGCCAAGCAGATCAACGCTACGACTACGATTCTTCCGTCGAGCCATGTGGTGATGTTGTCCCACCCCAAAGAAGTAGCGAGGGTGATTGAAGACGCGGCAGTAGGCAAGAAGTGAACATGGCCCCTGAACTACTTCATAAAGCGCTTGCAGCACACGGCGGCTTGGACCGATGGAAGCGCTTTGAGAAAGTACAGGCCACGATTGTCACCGGAGGTCAATTGTTTACAATGAAGGGTACGCCGCAAGATCCAACGCGCCGCCGTATGACCGTGGCGACCAAACGCGAATGGGCCTCAGTGGCTCCCTATGGTCCGGATGACCAGCGTACCGACTTTACAGCGAGCCGGATCGCGATCGAAAGAATGAATGGGACTGTTGTCAAAGAACGGCTTCATCCCTCAGAGCACGCCGAGGGCAAAGCGGTCGATGCTCCCTGGGATGGTCTCGATCGAGCTTACTTCAACGGCTACGCACTCTGGACGTATCTAACAACGCCCTTCCACTCCGAACTGCCCGGTTTTGCCGTTGAGAAAATAGAGGCATGGCACGAAAAGGGCGAGGCGTGGGGCGGCCTCCGTGTAACGTACCCAGCGAACATCGCGAGCCACAGCAGACAGCTGGGTTTCTATTTCGGCTCAGACTTTCTTCTTCGCCGGCATGACTACCATGTGGAGGCTTCGGGACGCTTCGCTGCGGCTCAATATGTTTCGGACAACGTAACCGCCCAAGGCATCGTGTTTCCCACGAAGAGGCGGGCATACATGCGGGATAAACGGCTCCTGCCGATTGATGATCGTCTGATGGTTTCGATTGATCACTCGGATATTTCATTGTCCTAGTCAGTTAGAGTCCTTTCAATGCGCATCGCGGCGAATCTCGGTAAACGGTGCTCCTGGGTCAACCTAGATGACTCGCTGTTGGTCCAATATCACGATCGCGAGTGGGGCGTCCCCGTGCACAAGGACCGTAAACATTTCGAAGTGCTAATTCTTTCGGGCGTGCAAGCCGGATTGAATTGGTCGCTCGTACTGAAAAAGCGTGAAGGGTACCGGCGTGCTTTCGACGCGTTCGATCCCAAGAAAGTCGCGCGATATTCCCGGAAACAAATTCAGAAGCTTCTTTCCAACCGCGAGATCATCCGCAATCGGATGAAGATCGAAGCTGCGGTGCATAACGCCCGCGCGTTTCTCAAGGTCCAGGAAGCGTTCGGGAACTTTGACTCTTACTGTTGGCGGTTTGTCGACGGGCGGCCCATAGCCAACCGTTGGAAAACCGTGCGGCAGATACCGGCGCTTTCGCCCGAATCCGAGAAACTCAGCAAAGACCTTAAGAACCGGGGATTTAACTTTGTCGGTCCAACCGTTACCTACGCCTACATGCAGGCGATTGGAATGGTGACCGATCACACTGTGGATTGTTTTCGATACCCGGAGATCGTTGAGGATTCAGCCCATGCAAACTGAACAATCGATGAACTTCGACGTCTTGTCCGCAGAAACAACCGGTGGAATTGCGGTCATTACCTTGGGCAGTGCAAAGCGCATTTATTTCGATGCTGAGATGGGCGGCGCGCTCACACAAGCGTTGGAGGAATTCGCCGGCGATCCCAACATTCGTGTGGTGATCGGGACGGGGGGCGCTCCGGGTTATTTCAATCGTCACTTCAGCATTCCTGCGCTCATCGAATTCGCCGAATCCGTGCGCGCCTCGGGTCGCGAATGGCCGGACAGCGCAACCTACCACGGAGGATTCTTCGACAAGGCTATGGCGCTGTGCGAGAGCATGCCCAAGCCTGTCATCGCCGCGATTTCCGGAACCGCCCTTGCCGGGGCTTTCGAATTCGCACTCTCCTGCGATCTCCGTATCGCTGAGGATGGTGACTATCTAATTGGGTTGCCGGAGGCAGAACTCGGTCTCCTGCCGGGCGCTGCGGCACACAAAGGCTGCCCCGCACTATCGGAACGGCGCCCGCACTCACGCACATCCTTATGGGGCAACCGCTAAATCCGCGCGGGGCCGAAAAGAAGGGCCTTGTGCACCAAATTGTCAGCGGCAGGGCCGTCGATCGCGCGATGGAGATTGCAAAACGGCTGTCCTCACATACACCGGAATCACTCGGCTACATCAAGCGTGTTGTCCGCAATGCTACCGATACCCCTCTCGCTCAAGGACTAGCTCTCGAGCGAAATCTCTTCATGAGATTGTGCGTCTCCGATCAGGGACTCGCGCGCATGCGCTCTTATGAAGAGAAGAAGATCACCTCGCCGTCCCGCTCGATTGAAATCTAAGGAGGACGAACCATGACCACAATTAATACCGCGGCGCCCATGCGGGTGGTTGAGGAAACGCCTGCGTACTGGAGAGTCGTCTTCGACTATCCACCCTTCAACGTCGTGGACGCGGACATCTTGCAAGCCCTCCAAGACGTTCTTGTCCGGATGGAGACGACTGAGACCCTGTGTGTGGTTGTTTTCGAGAGCGCGATTCCAGACTTTTACCTGTCGCACTTCGATCTGACGGGCAAGATCGGAAACATTATGACCACTGTTGGCCCCTCGGGCTTACCTATTCTGATGGATACGTTCGTGCGCATCACGAAATCCCCGGTGGTGAGTCTTGCCAAGATCCGGGGTTGCGTCCGGGGAGTAAGCAGCGAGTTTGTTCTCGCCTGCGACATGCGCTTTGCGTCGCGCGAGAACACGAGGCTCGGCCATCCCGAACTCGGGGTTGGCCTGCATCCCGGCGGCGGCGGTACCGAACGGCTGCCCCATCTAGTCGGTCGCGGGCGTGCGCTCGAAATCGTTCTCAGCGCCAATGACTTCGATGGCGAAACCGCTGAGCGATACGGTTATGTCAACCGAGCGCTTCCGGACGCCGAGCTGGATGGCTTTGTCGATGCACTCGCGCGCAGAATTGCCTCGTTCGACCGTCGCGCTCTCGCCGCCGCGAAGAATCTCGTTAACCATGTCTCGTTGCCCTCAGCCGACCGACTCCTGGACGCTTTCACTTCGTTTGGGACCGCGCTGACGTGGCCCGAGGCCCAGCACCGAATACAAGCTGTGCTGGAGCACGGACTACAACGGGACGCCGACTTCGAGAAAACTTGGCCAGAGGTCCTCGGCAATCTCCTCGAGAGTGAGAAGAAAGGATCAAGGCCATGATAGGCAAAATTGAGGTTGAGCGTTTCTCCCTGACATCGTCCCGGCCATTCGGTGAGGTGCTAGCTTCGATTAAGGGCGCTGTCGGCCATCCGGACATGGTTGAGTTTGCAAAGACGACCGCAGCTACAAGGACGTTTTCAGAACTCGAAAGCACGATTCGCAAGGGATTGGGCAGAACCGGATTGATGCTCTTCATGGAGCTCGACCATGGCGCTGTAATCCGTAAAGCGACAAGTCCCGACAAGTCTCGGATGGTCCGGCTTATCATGGGCAATCCGCTCATCATGCAAGAAATGGCCAAGCGCGTTCCGGACGCTGGCTCTTACGCTCCAGTCACCGTGCTCGTCGACGAGCGTTCGGACGGCGTGCATATCTCTTACGACAGAATGGCTAGCTTTCTAGCTCCCTACGGGAACGCCGACGCACTCGCAGTCGCGCGTGACCTCGACAAGAAGGTGGAGTCCCTTTTGTCCGAGGCGGCAGGCTGAGCTGGACCCGGTCCGTTAGTGAGGAGTATCTATGTCTAGTCACTCGAGGCGGATCGTTTCAACCACTCACGCACCCCTCCGCCTCGGACGATGCGGTCTCGGCTTAACGCTTGCGACCCGCGACTAACGACGGTTTCTAAAGAACGTCTGGAGCACTTCCGCGCAACGGGCAGCTAAAACTCCGCCGCGAACCTCAACACGGTGGTTCACTGCCGGGCAATTCAGCAGCTGCATTACTGAACGAACCGCCCCGGCCTTGGGGTCTTCTGCGCCGTAAACCAAACGCTTGATGCGCGCATGGACCACGGCGCCAGCGCACATCGCGCACGGCTCAATTGTAACAAACAGCTGGCAGTCTCCCAGGCGGTGATTGCCCAAGGTTGTACCTGCTTCGCGCAGGGCGATGATCTCGGCGTGGGCGGTGGGATCTGATTCGCGGATGTTGCGGTTCCATCCCTGGCCGACGATGCGTCCCTCGCACAAAACGACGGCGCCTACTGGCACCTCGGCGGCTTCGAGGGCGCGCCGGGCACAGCGCAGGGCTTCTTCCATCCAAAGTTCATCCGAGACTGCCTCGCTTTTTAGCGGTTTGGTCTTAGAGTGATTCCTGGTGGCTGTTTTATGTCGAGGCACGGTTCGGCAACATTCTAGCGTTTTGCGGACGGGCGCAGGGAACATGTTCGCAGCCGATCTTTGCAGGCGAGCGCTGGTTTCTTGTGATCGGACTTAGATCACGCTGAGCACCGTTCGCACCACATCGGGCACAACCGCGTGCACCACGGCCGGGACCACGACGGAGACGACCGGGTACGCAATTACGACCGCGGGTACAACCAAAAGCATCCAGATCTTGGTAGGCAGGTTGGTGAAGTAGGCCTTCATAACTTCCTCTCCCACTGGATACGCTGAGAAGGCAGAAAAAGTTCCCGCTTCGCCTTGCGTTCCTGTTCGCTTTATCTTCGCTGCCTTCGTTGCCACCATAGCAGCGGACCGCTTAACGCAAGCACCGGCAAAGAGAGGCTGAAGACGGCAGCTACGATCCGCGCGGGCCAGCCCCCAATATCCCCCGTGTGGATCTCGCGGTTGAGGCGAGTCACGTAGGCCACGGCAGCGGGTTCAGCGCGCGAACTGTTGAGCGCCAGCACCTTCCCCGAATAGGCATCGAGAAAAACGCGGGTACGGCCGGCGGGCGTGTGATCCTCGGGAAATTTCATGATCACCACAGCCGGACGGGCATGGTCAGACAATTCGATAACGGTAGGCCGCGCGCCGGGAACGGCAGCCTGCGCCAGCGCCAGCAGCCCTGCGGGCTCCACGGGCAGCGCTCCGGATGGAGGCGAATCGGGCCGCGGGTCGGCCGGGCGGGCCACCCCGCTGACTTTGCTCGCCCAAGCACGGGCGGCGTCGCCCCAATGAACGACGACTCCGGTCCAAGCGAACGCCAGCAGGAAGACGGACGAGACAACCCCGATTGTGTTGTGCAGGTCATACTGAAATTTCGGCCCTGAGGTCTGGAGATCAATGCGGAAGATCTTGCTACGCCACCACAGAATCAGGCCGGAGATGGACAGGAATAAAAGAATCACCGAGCTCCAACCGACGATTGCCGATCCCACCTCTCCCGCCAGAAGATCGGTATGGAATCGGTGCAGCTTGCGCGCGAAGCGATTGTTGTCCCATATCCCCAGAGCCTTCCCGCTGTAGGGATCCACCGCTACGTCGATGCCTTCGCCCGAAGGCGACTGGAGATATGCAGCGCTAGCCAGGTCGGGCGCTTCGGCGATGTTGAATGACAACACACGATAGCCGGGATACTGGCGTTCGAGAGCGGCCTTCAACTCGGTTAGAGAGAGCGCCGACCCAGACGGTGAGACGCGGGCGAGCTTGTAGTTCAAGGCCTGATCGATCTGGGTTTCGAAAATCAGCAGAGCCCCCGATGCTCCCGCGAAAAGCAAAACGAGGGCGGCGGTGATCCCGACCCACAGGTGCAGCTGAAGAACGACCTTGCGGAATGTTTTGCTTGCCACTGGATCTCCGCCCTCGGCCGCTCTGAACCCAAGCGGCCAATTCAGGATGGATCAAATGTTAAGACTGTATCGCGGCTCTAGACGTTTGGGAATTAAAAGAGGCCCCCTTCTCGTGCGGGGCCACCGAGCCGGGACTTTGGTCCGGCACGTAGGTTAATGGTATTCTAACGGCATCATGGGCATGCCAAGCTTGCTCCGGAAAGTATTCCTGGTGGACCTGTTGCAGGGCCTGAAGGTTACCTTCCGCTACCAGGATCCCAAGGAAATCTACACCGAGCAGTATCCTCTGGAACGGCCGCAGGTGGCCGAGCGTTACCGCGGGGCACCGCGGCTGAACGTGAACCCTGACACCGACGAGACCATGTGCATTGCCTGCGACTTGTGCGCGCTGGCGTGCCCCGAGCATCTGATCGTTGTGTCAAGCGAACGCAACGAAAAAACCCGCCGCAAGGAACTGACCAACTTCACCTACGATCTGAGCCGCTGCATGTTCTGTGGTCTGTGTGAAGACGCCTGCCCCACCGACGCGCTCGAGTTGACCCAGGATTTCGAGCTCGCCAGCTACACGCGAGACGGTGCCATCTGGGATCGCGAGACACTGGAAAAAGGCCCACAACCCACTCAGTATCGCCGCTAACGGCGCAACTGTCCTGCGCCCTTCCCACTGCGCCACAGCAGTCAACCCATAGACAGCGTCCGGGTGCCAACTGCAATCAATTACCTGACTACGGCATCGACCGGATGGCAAATCGTCCGCGCGAAGTCCGAGACTTGGCGAAGAAGCGAATTGCAACTGAAGAGCACGATTGCACGCGCGCACTTCTAGGTGAGAGGTCTCGTGAAGATACGACTTGCAATGCTATTCATTTTGCTGTGTGGCGCTACTTGGGCAATTGCACAGGCCAGGGGCGCGAGTGCTCCGCCGCCTCCGGCGAAACCTGCCGGAACTCCAGGACAAGCCGCCACCCCAACGACTGCACCGACTCAGGGTGCAGCCAACCAGCCAGGTACGACAAACACCATGCCGGCGTCGATCATCGGTCCGCCGACGCCAATCACCACCCAGGCCGCTGGCCCTGGTTCAACACAGACGCCGGCTGCCCCGGCCTCGCCGCAGACACCGCCGGCCAGTCCATCCACGAATCCGACAACACCCGTGGTCCCTTGTGTAAATTCACCTGCAGCACCAACCCCGCAGAATGGGCCCTCCCACAGCCCGACTACGAGCACAACGGTTCCGCCCTACGCAACCAACCAGGGTGCCACGGGATCGCAGTCATCGAATCAGAGTTCGTCGAATCAGCCTGCCACTACCGAAGCAGGAAACAGTCAGGGAAGCACTACCGGGACTACTCCACAGCCCCCCCAGCCAACGTCCCCCTCCCGGCCGTGCCAGCCGCAGCCCGTACCAACGGGTGCCGGCGCGCCACCCCAGATGTGAGAAGCGAAATTCTCGGTTCGTGTGCGGGCCCTTCTGGGGCCCGCAGCTTTTTTTCGGGCTATTCGTGCTGCGGAGTCGCCAGCTTCTTTTCGGGTAGGAAGTACATGGCCGGGATCAATACGAAGATGAAGAAGGAGGCGTAGACCGACACGTACGCCAGCGGAACCGAAAGAAAATAGAGGGCGGCGGAGAACGCGTTCTTGCGTTGCATGGTGGCATGGTAGTCCACCAAGTTCGGATTCGTTTGATCCTGTCGCACCAGTTCCGTGCGCAGCAGATAAAAAGATGAGCCACACAAGGCCAGGTCAAGGCCATAAAGCACTACCGCTATCGGCTGGCGGTAATTTTTCCCGAGAAAGTCGGTGACGAAGGGTATCAGCGACATCCAGAAGAGCAGGTTCAGGTTCGACCACAGCAGTCGCGCCGTGACTTCGCGCACGGAGTGAATCAGGTGGTGATGGTTGACCCACATAATGGCCGCCACAAGAAAGCTCAGTCCGTAGCTCAGGAACACGGGCGCGACCTTCAACAGCGCAGGCCAGGTGGGCTGCGAGGGCGCACGCAGTTCGAGCACCATGATAGTGACGATAATCGCGATCACGCCGTCACTGAAAGCTTCCAGACGGTTAGTGGTCATCTCGCCGTGTGGCATGCGGAGAATCTACCACGGGGCCACGAGGATTTTAGATCGTAGATTTCAGATTTCAGATTTAGATTGCCGATGGCAATGCAAACTCCGCCGTCTGTTCAATCTGAAATCTGCAATCGGCAATCTGAAACCGCAAGCGTCCGAGCCGACTAACCCGACGCCGGCTGCTGTTGCGTCATGCAGTGCATCGCACCCAGCCCCCAGATGAAGTCTCCCGAGTAGATCGGAACGATCTCACGCGTCGGGAACAGTTGCGCCAGCGTGTTGAGCGCGATCCGGTCGTTCGGGCGGTTGAACACGGGCGCGAGCACCACTCCATTGGCAAGATAAAAGTTGGCATAGCTGGCAGGGAGCCGCCGGTTCTCAAAGATGACGGGCTGGGGCATAGGGATTTCCACAACGGTCAGCTGGCGGCCATCCTGATCGCGGGCAGCCTGCAGGCGGCGCAGGTTGGCTTGCAACGGCGCATGGTTCACATCCCTGGAATTGGGCTCGACCATGGTCACGACCGTGTCCTTCGCGACGAAGCGGGTGAGGTCGTCAACGTGGCCGTGCGTGTCGTCGCCGAAGATGCCGCGCCCGAGCCAGACAGTGAGCGGCGCGCCGAGGTAATCGGCAAAAGCTTTCTCGTAATGCACTCGCGTCATGTGCGGATTGCGCTCTTGCACCTTGCTGAGCAAACACTCTTCAGTAGTAAGAATCGTCCCGACGCCGTTGACGTCGATCGATCCGCCCTCGAGGACGATGCGGTTTCCAGCTGAGAGCGGCCGGATCTCCTGGGTGGGACTTGGGTGCCGCATCCTAGCCTCGTCTTTTGCGGCTACAGCCTGCCCTGAGCCTGCCGAAGGGGTGGGGATTTTGACCCTCGCCATCAGACTGCCAATCTTTTCGTCACGCCGCCAGTTGGAGTATTTGGCCCACGCGTTAAAGCGAAACTTGAGGGCCAGCAAGGCGCCCTCAGGGGCTGAAGCTCCGGTTTTCTTTTGCATTCTATCGGCATGAGTGAACTCGTGCCCTTCCCGGTTCTCATGTGGGGACAGCCGCCCTCGGCTGTCCGGGCGGGCGAAGCCCGGCTGGGGAGTGAGGAAAATACATCCCGAATCGCGCAACCACACGCGATTCGTCGGCCAGCGATGGAATCCGATGTTGTGCGAGAGAGCGTCGGCTCGTTCCAGCACCCTGCGCGCCTGTCTCGCCCCAGACGAGTCGTTAACGATCAGCTCGACACGCTCATGTCTCGCCAGATTCCGAATGATCTCCGCATAGACCCACGGAATCGGTTCGAACTTTCCCGGCCAGTCGCCGTGAAAGTGCGGCCAGGCCAGCCAAGTGGCGGCGTGCGGTTCCCACTCGGCGGGCATGCGGTACCCGAGCGCTGCCGGAGTTGCAGTTAAAGTATTACTTGAATGTCGGGGGAGGGGCTTGGCCACGTTCGATTCGTCCTAGTCCAGCAGTCGGTTGGCGATCGGTGCGTAAGCGTCGATGCGGCGGTCGCGCAGGAAGGGCCAATTCCGACGGATATCCTCGAGCGCTTTCAGGTCGACGTCTCCCACCAAAATCTCCTCGCGGTCATGCGAGCCCTCGGCCAGCACGCGTCCGAAGGGATCACAGAAGAACGATCCACCCCAGAATTCGAGCCCCTGTCCCGGGGCTGATTTTCCGCGGACATTTCCCGTCTCGAATCCGACCCGGTTCACCACTGCCACGTACACCCCATTGGCGATGGCGTGTGCTCGCTGAATGGTGCGCCAGGCATCGTGCTGGGCCGCACCGAACTCGGCTTTCTCCGCCGGATGCCAGCCGATAGCGGTCGGGTAGAAAAGTATGTGCGCGCCTTGCAATGCCGTCAGGCGCGCGCCTTCGGGATACCACTGATCCCAGCAGACCAGCGTCCCCAGCCGTCCGGCGCTGGTGTCGAGCGCTCGGAAACCGAGATCGCCGGGCGTGAAGTAGAACTTTTCGTAGTAGAGCGGATCGTCGGGGATATGCATCTTGCGATAGAGCCCGCGCAACGATCCATCGCTGTCAAAAATGGCGGCCGTGTTGTGATAGACGCCTGCCGCCCGCTTCTCGAACAGCGACGCGATGAGCACAACCCCGTTGCTGCGGGCAGCGGCGGCAATCTTCTCGGAGCTGGGGCCGGGAATCGGCTCGGCCAGATCGAAGAGGGAATGATCCTCGCGCTGGCAGAAATATTGGGTCTGGAAAAGCTCGGGCAGGCAGACGACCTTCGCCCCCCGGCCTGCCGCGTCGGCCACGCGCCCTAGCGCCTTCTCCAGATTCTTTTCCGGCTCCGGACCGCACGACATTTGCACCAAAGCTACGCGAAATTTCTCAGGCGGCACGCGCTCCGACCTCCGCGATCAATATAGCAGGATAGCTGTCAGCTCTCAGCCATCAGCTTTCAGCGACCCGCAAGGTTCCTGTAGAGTATCTTGTCGGGAAAAACTGGTTTTTGCTTGGAGGCTGGCGCTTGAAACAAGGCAATCATAGCAACTCGCATTCGGGACAGGGGCAGGCTGGCGGTGAAGGAAAAGACCGTCACCTGCATAATCCCATCGAAGACCGGCTGATCCCGCTGGAGCCGCTCGATCTTTCCAAAGTCAGTTCGATCGACAGCTTGGTACGGGCGATGGCCAAAACCGCCTTCACCGGCCGTCAACTGGGCGAGGCTGCCGACGTGCTCGAGGCAATGGCGCTCGACGAAGACGCTTTCATCGTGATGACTCTGGCGGGCGCGATGACCGTTGCCAAGCAAGGTCTGATCGTCACCGAGTTGATCGATCGCGGCATTGTGAATGCGATGGTTTCGACGGGCGCGCTCATGGCCCACGGACTTGTCGAGGCCACCGGCAGGGCGCACTTCCGCGCGAATCCCGAGGTCTCCGACGAAGAACTATACGAGCAAGGTTACAACCGCGTCTACGACACACTTGAGCCCGAGCAGAATCTGGACGACGTCGAAGAAGTCATGTCGGCAGTGCTCGAGGCCTGGGATCACAACGACATCATGTGCTCCTACAAACTGAATCATGCCATTGGCGCTTATTTGTCCAAGCATGCGCAAGGCCAGCGGGGAATTCTGAAGTCGGCCTACGAAAAGGGAGTTCCCGTGTTCGTGCCGGCGTTCAGCGATTCGGAACTGGGACTCGACACGGCGCTCAACAACCGCCTGCGCGAGTCCACCGGGAGACACAAAATCCGCTTCGACCCCTTCGAAGATCTGGAGCACTTCGCGGCTACTCTGCTGCGGCAGAAGAAGCTGGGAATCTTCACGATCGGCGGCGGCGTGCCGCGCAACTGGTCTCAACAATTCGGACCTTTCATCGAGCTGCGTCACCGCCGGCTGGGCGAAAACGTGCCCCTGAAGCGCTACCATTACGGACTACGCATTTGTCCCGAGCCAGTCTATTGGGGAGGATTATCGGGCAGTCCTTACAGTGAAGCCATCTCGTGGGGCAAGTTCGTGCCTCCCTCCGAGGGTGGCAAGTTCGGGGAAGTCTTCCTGGACGCGACCGTGGGCCTGCCGATCATCGTGGCTGCCGTCCTAGAGCGGCTCGATAAGGGAAAGAAGGGCAGCGGAGCACGCAAGGGCGCAAAAGTCGCCACCAGGCGGTAGAGGGGGGCTTTCTAAACCGGAAAGCGCGGGAGGGAAAGGAAGGCCCGACAAATCTGCGAAAATCGGAACCAGTTAGCGTTAGCCGAGCGTGTCGCAGGCGGGGAAATCCGGAACGGAGCGATCGGCGGCGACATCCATACCCTGGGAGTCTTGACGGTCCGTCCGAAGTCGCCGATATAGAGGCGCAAGGATGCTCTTCCCAAGTACTTCTGACTCAGCCTGAAACCAATCCTTCAGGTCCTGTCCTTCCTCTTGGCCCCGCGTCTCGTAGAGTTGCTTGGCGCGAGAACGTACCTTCCGCTCGACCAAGTGCACCATGAGCGCCCGCTGCTTCTTTCTGCGTGTTTCGATATCCAAGTGCTACTCCAATCTGTGTCTTTTCTTCCATTTCTATGATACCTGATCCCTGTTAACGGAGTATTACATCGGATAGGGCATCTGATTACTAAAGTTATAATCCCGCCGCTTCGCACTGAATGTCACGAAAGTATCTTATTTTTAAGTTAGTTAGAAGACAATCTGGACATTCCGACGGCAGACCCCCTGCAACTAACGACGCACTTGTATTAGGTACACGGGATTCCCAGCGTACGTGCCCTGCAGCGCGATTTCGGCATCATCCTCCAGCATCCGTTGAATCAGCCAGCCTGGACCGTTGCGTCGTTGGATCACATAGAACTGTGGGTGAGCCGTCAAGAAGGACGAGAGGTCAGGAATGGGAGTTTCGTCCATCGTCGAAGCGCCCGGGGCATCAGGAAATTCGTGTTCTGGTGAAGCAGACGGACGAAACTTGGGTCCGTGGGGAAGACGCACCGCTCGCGCACCGTTTCCGGACCGTGCGCCTCGAGGCGAAAGAAAAGATCGTTATCACCTGGCACTACTGGCAACTCCGGGTGGGCCGAGAGAGCGCTTGCGTCCGCAAAGGTCGAGGTGTCTCCACCCGAAGGCATTCCTGACACCTCGTAGTACCGGGAAAATGAAGCGTAGCCGCCGAGAATCAAAAGCGCCACGGCCATCCAGGCAGCACAAGGAATCCGAACCAATGGCTTCCCACCGCAAATTGCGATTCCCAGGAACAAACCAGCCAGGGCGAGGCTCTGCTTTTTCCGCTCCTCGACGAGGCTTGCCCAACAGACCAGCGCCATGGCGTCTGCGGCCAACACGAGCGAGTAGGGTCGTGCTTCGTACGCAAAAGAAAACGCCCCACACTGCAGGCAGAGAGCCACGAGGACCAATCCCGTGCAAACATCCGTATATTTCCGGACGAGGCGGTAGAGAAAAAAACTCATGACCGTATAAGCCAGCACGGACAGCAAGCGAGTAGAGAACTCCGACGGTCCGAAGAGGAGAAGGCAGTAGACGTTCAGGAAGTGATAAAGAGGTGGGTCGACGGCAAGCGGCGCCGTCCTGAGGATATGCCACACTGCAGCCGGAGAGCCGGAAAGTGCCGTCTGGCGCACCATGTACTCGTCCACCGAGAACGGTTGGCGCCAGGCAAAAAGCAACGAGAATCCCGTGAGGACCGCGAGCCCACAGACTAAAGCAAAGGTCTCGTACTGCCCGATACGCGACTGGACCCTCCACGTTTCCGCCTCCAGCCCACTCACACCGTCGTCCTTTCCTGGTCTTTTACCAGCGTCGCGGCGCAGATCCCGCAGGCGAGATAGAACAGCGCCACCCAACCCTCTTGCCAATTGGGCAGCACGACAAAGTGCAAGATCACATCGGCCAGCATCACGGCACAGAGCGCCCTCAGCTGTTTTTCAATCACTCCGACCAACCCCAGCAACAGGAACGGGATGAAAAAGCTGTTGGCAGCGAGCGTAATACCCGACCGGAAAGCGGAAAGATAATCGTGGGAAGAAAACTGAATTGTCATCTCCGCCGGAGCGAGCGGGACGCCGATGAAGTTTCGGTAGTAGAGCATCTTGATGCCGTAGTCGCCGGCAAAATGATTGATCACCAATACCGAACCCAAGGCAACCGACCCCAGAACACTCGCTTTCCAGAACTCGATTCGCCGCTCCAGCCAACAAAGCAGGAGCGTGGGCCCGGCCATCACAACGAGATCAGTGCGAAAGAAAAAGGAAGAAAAGAACCCAGTCGATCGTCGCAGACCGTTGCCTGTGGAGGAGAAGTCTACCACTGCACAGATCAGACTAGTCGAAGATCAAGACCGCCGAGGCGATGACCGTGGTCCACAGCCCGCGCTTGTCGCCGACTGCGGACTGCGTGACATTGGCGGTGCGCACGATTTTATTGGACAGGCGGTAGATCTGCTTCTTTTCGTCCCAGGAGCGGTCGGGATCGAATTCGACGTTGAGGGTCGTGGCCAGCATTTCGGCCGCGAGTTCTTCGGCGTATTCGCCGGCGGCGTCTTCGGTCTCGCCGAAGGAATGATGCTCACTGAGGTAGCCGTAGGTGTTGCGATCAGCCGGAATGGCCACCCCGATCGACGAAGCCAGCAGCCGGTGGGGTTCGCGGGTGGAGTTTTCGGCGACGACGGCAAAAACGACTTCTCCCGGATGCAGATATTTCACGCCTTCTTTGCGCGCCAGCAGCTTGCAGTTGGGCGGGAAGATGGAGGAAACCCGCACCAGATTCTGGGCCGCGATACCGGCATCGCGTAGCGCCAATTCGAAAGAAGTCAGCCGCTCACGGTGCTTCCCGACTCCTTTGGTGAAGAAAATCCTCTTCGGAACCATGTCTTTGCCCAATTCCGTGATCCTCCGGCACGCAAATATTCACATTGAGAAAGCACAATCTAACACAACGCTTTGTAAAGGAAATATGAATTTGAAGGGAAGCGCACAAAAATTGTGGCAGGCGCCTGAGCGCGCCTGCCAGCAACCGGAAGCTGCGAGATCAAACCTGAGAAGGAGACGCCGCCTACTGCGCCGCTTTCACCGAACTCACCGTGATGGTGTTGTCTTTCTCGGCCCCCATCACAGTGACCTTGGCCCCAGCCTGTTTGTCGAGCGTGGCCAGAGCGGTCTGGTCGCTGGTGTCAAGTGTGTAGACTTTGTCGCCTACGACCAAGGCATACTTGGAACCCTTGGAGACGCAGGCCCGAGTGCAACCGGCGTCGTCGCCTGCCATCGCGTGCTTTGCGCCGCACATCGCGTCGCTAACCGTTCCCGTGAAAGCTTTGCCGCCTGCAGCAAAAGCCGAGGCAGCCAGACCTGCAGCTAAAATCAGTGCGAATCCGAGTTTCTCCGCGCGCGATTTCATTCAGCAATTCTCCTTTTGAGTTAGCCGGGCTGTGACCTCGTCTGCTGCCCGCAGGAGGCACAATCCCCCCCGATCCATGATGCTTAACCCAACAGAAAGTTTCAACTCGCGTAAAAATGCGGGGAGGCGCTGGCGCGCATCCCCGCCTCATGCCCGGTGATATTTCAGGGGGAGGGCCCGGGCAAAACCTGTTTTGTCAGCCGCATAGACTAACGCGTTCAGCCCGTATCGGGAAGAAAAATTTGCAATTGTTTCAAAATCCGGAAAAGCGCCCGGCGCCACCTTCCACCTTCTACTTGGGAGCCTTCACGGAGTACACCAGGTCCACGTCTACCGTCTTGTCGCGGGCGTTGGCGGTCACGTGCGATGCGACCTCCCAATCCAGGCTGGCAGGCAGCAGCTTCTGGGCTTCGGGCAGGTATTGGTCCAGGTAAGACGCATCGTAGACATCGCCCGCGCGAAGCTTCCATGCATTACGTAGCTTGGCCGTCAGGCTATTGTCCAGCCCACGGAATTCGAGCTCGCCCATATGAAACTCGGAGCCCTCCTTCACCTCGAGACCGATGACGACCGTGCCAGCCGCGTCGTCATACCCGGCTGCCGCTTTCACCGTGGCTGTGACAAATCCGCGCGATCCGTACAGCTTTTGGACTTCCTTCAGCTCTTCGGCAAGACGCTCGGTGTTGGCCGGCTGTCCGGTTTCTATATGGACCATCTTTTCCAGCGTAGCCGTCGGGATCTCGTGATTGCCGGACCAGACGAGGCTTTTCAGCTTGTACTTCTGGCCGGTCGTGACCATGAACGTGACGTCGACGACGGTCTGATTGCGCGGGCCTTCTTCTAGGGGCTCTGAGCTGGGTTGCTGCACTGGTTTAGGTTCGGGATCGGCGAACGAGGCCTTGAGATAACCGCGCGCGTGGTAGATGGGAAGCAGATCGCGCTGGACGAGCAGGTTGAGCCGGCTGCGGGAGAATTCGCGATCCTGCAGCCTTTGGGCGGCCGCCTCGAGCGCCGGCTTTTCCTCCTCCCCTGCGCCATTGAACTCGATGTTACGAACCCGAATCAGCACCTCGGAAACCTTGAAGCTGATCCACTCCACCGGGCCGTCCGGCTTGCCCTCGCGCACATAGTCGACATGGCCCGGGATCGCTTTCTCGACCAACATGGCCTGCAGCACGTCGGAGACCTCGTCGGGCATGCGCCCCGAGAGTGGCAATTCTCCCTTGAATAGGGGAACGTGCTGCTTGATACGCCTCAGAATCTCGGCATCGGAAAACCAGACGAAGTCCTCAAAACGCGTAGGCACGAATTTGTCGGTGTCGGTGACCTTAAGCTCGAGCTTGGTCCCGGCGGAAGAGTACGTAAAGCTGTAGCCGATGTCGGTGAAGGCCCCGGTGTCACCTAGGTTGCGCGCAGCTTTTTTGAAGTCATCTTCGCCGACGGGTTGGCCCAACTGCAGGCCGGTCGATGCCGCGATCGCGTCTTCCGGAAAACGCTTGCTGCCCGTGACTCTGATGGCGATCAGTTGCCGTGCCGTGAGGGGCATCTGGGCCAGCGGCTTCTGCGAAGAGGAAGCTTGTCCCTCGCCGGGCAAAGCCAACGCGGGCAGGAGCAGAAGAAGCAGAAATCTGGAGCCGGCTTTCGTCATCTGCTGGGAGTCTGCACCAATTCCTGGGTAGATTTATGCTTCACCGCGATTTCAATGAAGGCCAACGCGGCACGGCTGAGCGCCTTGTCCTTGCGAAACACGAGCGCGAGGTCGCGGCGCACCTGGACATCGGCGATTGAGACCGCCGCCAGAGCTTTGGCCCGCACGTCTTCCTCAACATTGGAGCGGGAAATGAATCCGATCCCAACATCGGCGGCGACAAAGCGCTTCAGAAGTTCGCTCGAGTCCAGCTCCATGCTGAAATTCGGCTTCAGGCGGCGTTCATGAAACAACTGCTCGATGGCGTCGCGCGTGTGCCCCGCTTTCGGAACGATCAGCGGATACTTGGCAACCTCGGCGATCGGCGCCGACTTTACCTTGCCCAGGGGATGGTGCGGCGGTGCGATAATCGTCAACTCATCTCGATGGATGAGCACCACCGTCAGACGGTTGTCTGTGACGGGCAGGGAAACGACGCCAAAATCGACCGAGTTGTCGATCACCGACTCCAGAATCCTGGCGTAATCCGATCGCTTGATGTTCACCGAAACGTCGGGATACTGCTTCTTAAAGTCCGCAAAAACGTAGGGCAGGATGTGCAGGCAAGTGCCCTCGTTGGCCCCCACGATGATTTCGCCGCGCGGAACGCGCTCCATCTCGGCAATGGCCACCATCATCGCCTTGCGAGCGTCGAGTGTTTCCTCAACGTACTTCAGGAAGGCCTTGCCGGCGGCAGTCAGCGACACTTTGCCCCCGGAGCGGTCGAACAGCTTGGCCCCGACCTCCTCCTCGACCCCGCGAATCTGCGACGAAATGGCCGGCTGGGTGCGGAAACGCTTCTCCGCCGCCCGCGAAAATGAGGCGTGGCGCGCCACTTCGAGAAAGGTTTCGAGCTGGTCAAAGTCCATCGAGCATTGCCAGTTGCCGGTACTCAGTAGCCCGTCTTTGATCGGACTGGTTCCAGAAACCGCTCTGGGAAGGGCACGGCTTTAGCCATGCCACCAAAGGCGCTAAACGAACGGGCTTTAGCCCGTGAGGGTCGCCACTAGATCCATCAAAACCAAACCAAAGACCGCCGGCGGGTCAAGTATAAAGTCCAGTTATCGCCGCTATAAGAACAATCGAATTGCCACTGCCAAAGACAGGCCTTACACTCGTCGGTCCTGCACAACGCGACCGATTGTAGCAGCCTGCCGGGTGCCCCATCTTTGCCGTGTTCTGTGCGGCAAAGGTGGGTGTTTTTGCAGGACCTTCCGCAACCGCTCGCCCGATTTCTGCAAGGGAGATGCTCCCGGCAAGGAGTCCTCATGGCTGACGCCAAGGCCGTTGTTGAGTTCGCTAAACAGCACGACGCGAAGATCCTCGATCTGCGCTTTACCGATCTTCCCGGGCTGTGGCACCACGTTTCCTATCCCATCGACCAGTTAACCGAAGCCGCTTTTGAAGACGGCTTTGGCATCGACGGCTCGTCGATCCGGGGCTGGGCGGCCATCCAGGAAAGCGACATGCTGCTCAAGCCCGATCCCAACTCCCGTCTGCTCGATGCCTTCACCGAAGTGCCGACGCTGGTGCTGATCTGCGACATCGTCGATCCGGTGACCAAGCAATGCTACGACCGCGACCCGCGCTACATCGCCCGCAAAGCCGAGGAGCATCTTACGTCCACCGGCATTGCCGACACCGCGTATTTCGGCGCCGAGGCCGAGTTCTTCATCTTCGACAACGTGCGCTTCGATCAGCGCGAACAATACGGCTTTTACTACATTGACGCCGAGGAGGGCCGCTGGAATTCAGGCAGGGAAGAGAACAATCTGGGCTACCGCCCGCGCTATCGGGAAGGCTACTTTCCCGTCCCGCCCACCGACCACTACCAGGACCTGCGCTCCGAGATGGTGCTGACCATGCAGAGCTGCGGGCTAGAGGTCGAATGCCACCACCACGAAGTCGCCAGCGCTGGCCAGACCGAGATCGACCTTAAGTTCGATTCGCTGGTGCGCTCCGCCGACAAGATGCTGCTGTACAAGTACGTCGTGAAGAACGTGGCTAACCACTACGGCAAGACGGTCACCTTCATGCCCAAGCCCATCTTTGGCGATAACGGCAGCGGCATGCACACGCACCAGTCACTGTGGAAAGGCGGGGAACCTCTATTTGCCGGAGACGGCTATGCCGGTATGTCGCAGTTGGCGCTCTGGTATGTAGGCGGACTGCTCAAGCATGGCCCGGCTCTATCGGCGATCATTGCGCCGACCACGAATTCCTACAAGCGACTCGTGCCGGGATTTGAGGCGCCGGTCAACCTGGCCTATTCGCGGCGCAATCGCTCGGCGGCTTGCCGCATCCCCATGTATTCGATCTCTCCCAAAGGGAAGCGGGTGGAGTTCCGGCCACCGGACC
>Ga0307474_10000458_pt1 | contig 29341 bp, 22 predicted proteins | sample atmos_gasesECM1C_2_FD_203312 | JGI IMG/M metagenome (GOLD analysis project Ga0307474, IMG submission 203312) | Hardwood forest soil microbial communities from Morgan-Monroe State Forest, Indiana, United States - atmos_gasesECM1C_05 | ecosystem: Environmental > Terrestrial > Soil > Temperate... | reverse complement strand
GGTGAGATCACGCACGTCATAGGCGTTCACGAACACGGCTTCGTGCAACTCTTCGCTGGCACCCGCGAATTCGCTCAACACCAGGACGCCGTCATCATCGACGCGTGAAGCAACATATTCCTTGGCCACGAGATTCATGCCGTCGCGTAGCGGAGTCACCAGCATCACATTCGCCGCCCTATAGAGTGCGACCAAGCGTTCGGGGGTGATCGACTGGTGCAAGTAGTGAATCGGCACCGAGGTCACAGTGCCATAAGCTCCGTTGATGCGGCCGATTAAGCCCTCGATTTCGCGACGAAACTCTTGATAGCTCGGTACCTCATCCCGTGAAGGCACCGCCACTTGGATCAAACGAATGTGATCGCGGAGATCGGGATTTGCTTGTAGCAGCGCTTCCAGCGCGAGCATACGCCGGGGCAGACCCTTGGTGTAATCGAGTCGGTCAACACCCAGTAATAGCGTCCGATCGCCCGCGTCGATCTTGATGGCGCGGAGTTCCTCTTCCACGGCTGGCGAGTTCGCGAGCTGGCGAAATCTTTCAGCGTCGATCCCCATTGGGAACACCCCAAAACGCACTTCGCGATCATCCAGCCACACGCGACCATCCTCCGGTTCCAAGCCCGCAAGGTCGGCGAGGGCGGTAGCGAAATGCTGCATGTAGGAATAGGTGTGAAATCCGACGAGATCAGCGCCGAGCAGACTCTCCAGAATCTCGCGCCGCCACGGCATGATGCGAAAAACTTCGGCGGCAGGAAAGGGAATGTGCAGAAAGAAGCCAATGCGCGCCTCGGGTAATCGCTGCCGCAAAAGCCCCGGAACGAGCAGGAGTTGGTAATCGTGCACCCAGATCATGTCGCCGGGCTGATACTGGTCCACCACCATCTGCGCAAAGTGCTCATTGACCCGGCGGTAGCTCTCCCATGCGGAGGGGCCGAGGGGAACGCGGTCGACGAGGTAGTGAAAGATCGGCCACAGTACGCCATTCGAGAAGTCCTCGTAATATTCCTTAACTTCCTGGCGCGTGAGGTAAAGCGGCACGATCCCGCGCTCGCCGAGCTGACGATCCAGCATGGTGCGCTGTGCCTTTGAGACCCGTGAGGTTAGCCCGGGCCAGCCGATCCACACTCCGCCCGAACGTTCGTGGCAACCGCGGAGACCGGTAGCAACTCCACCGGACGCTTGCGAAAACGTGATTTGATCGCCATCAATCTTGGTGGTTATGGGCAATCGGTTTGAAACAATCACCAGGCGCCGCCGTTTCATTCCGTAAGTCTACCCCACAATCATCGCCCTTCAGGGACGGCGCACCGTCATTCGTACGGAGGGTAACTGTGCGTAAGATTGCGATCATCCGCTATTTTGGACGCAGTACGATCAGACAATGTGCTGCGACCCTCGGACTGGCGCGGGAAAAAGGTCGGCCTACGGAGAGCACGACCGGTGGTCCCTTCGGGCCCTGCCCTTTCGCTGTTGAACGGCTCTACACCGCCGCTTGGCAGGCCTTCGGGGGACCACCCCTGTCTGTGCCCCGTGGCTCAAATCGAGTCGTCGGACCCTTTTTTGCTATTTTGTTACTTCTGTGCCTCATACATCGGGGCCATTCCCCGACCAGTCGCACTCGTCGCACAATGTAGCGAGAGGAGACACATGAGGCACTTTCTGCGCAAGACTTGGTTGGATGAGGAAGGACAGGACATCGCTGAATACTCTGTGATGCTTGCAGTCATCCTGGTAATTGCGGTGGGCACGGTCCGACTGATCGGCTCGCACGCCAACATCGTGTTCTCGCAGGTTGGAAGTGCGATTCCGTAGACATTAGGTCACTCGAAACCTTCATGCTCAGAATGTTTTGTGGATCCGCATCTGGCACTTGGGGCCGCCCTGACCCGGTCGTCGTAGGAACATTTCTCCTGGGTGCGGTGAGGCAAGCTCGGTGCACGCTGCGCAGTGCTCACGTTGAGTTTCAGATCATCTGCGAGTCTGTGAACGGGCGGAAGCTGTTGGCAAAGCTATAGAACTGCAACCCGATGTGATTCTTTCGGAGATCGACCTTCCTGACCATGCAAGATGCGGTTGCGGTCGGAGCGAGCTTTTTCTCCAGAAGCCTGTGGACAGGCAAAAGCTAAGCGCCCTTTTCCGGTCGGTGAGTGGCGCAATGCTGGAGAATCGACGTAAATACATGCGCGTCCAATCCAGGTGGAGTCACCTGCGCTGTGGGCTCCCTGCATGGCGTAAGCGGTAACCGCCACAACCGGCAGCGAAGCGAAGCGCGAATTTCCCGAAGGGTGCGCACGACTGCAAAGCCGTCCAGTACTGGCATGCCAATATCCAGCAGTAGTGTGTCAGGGGGCGTTCTGTTCAACCATGGCCAGCGCCTCCTCACCAATGCACGCTGCCGCCACCGCATACCAACGGATCTCCAGCAATTCCCGGAGCAACTCACGGTTGGTAGATTGTCTTCTGCAATAAGAGCTGTCTTCATGACTGCCCCGCAGACTTTGCCAGCTTGCGACCCTCGATAACCCTGCCAACTTCGGCGATGAGCTGTTGCTGCCAGGAGCCGTTCTTCTGCAAAAGCGCCTGGGTTTCACGGCCAAGTAGAGCCGATTCCTCTGGGGTCAGGCTTTTACCCGTCATTACAAGAATGGGTAGTTCCCTCAACGTTGCTTCTTGCCTTACATGGCGAATAACTTCAAATCCGTCCATTCCAGGCATCAGTAAATCCAGGACTACGGCGCTTATCAGTTTGGACGAGAGGACTTCCAGCGCCCTCGCGCCGCTGCGCACGCTCTGCGTCTCGTACCCAGCCGTGCGCAGCGTCTCCTCGAGCAGCGCCAGAGTTTTGCAATCGTCATCGACCAGCAGGATCGCAGCATCGTCACCTTCCTGATAGGGCACGTGCTTGCGAATGGTCTCCAGGAACACCGTCTTGCGAATGGGCTTGATCAAATAGTCAGCCGCCCCCAAAGCAAAGCCCATCTGCTTCTGATCGACGATTGAAACAATGATGATGGGGATATTCGCCGTCTCGGGATTTGTTCTCAGCGCGAACATGGTTTCGAAACCGCTGCCGCCTAGCATCATAACGTCTAAAGTGATGGCATCGGGCCGCAGTTGTTGCGCTTTTTTCACCGCCTCCTCGCCCGATTCGGCCGAGACAGTGCGATATTCCGAATCCAGGTAGCTAGCCAGCAGTTCGCGCGCAGGAACCTCGTCGTCGACCACCAGAACAAGTGGCTTGCGCATTTCTCCCACAGGAGCTCGCCTCGGGGCTGTTGCACTGGCGGCATGAGTGCCTAATGTTTTTGTCTTTGCGCCGGCGGGAAGGGTGAAGGTAAACCGGCTACCCTTTCCGGGCTCGCTCGTCAACCAGATCTGGCCTCCTTGTTGTTCCACCAGGCGCTTGGTGATCGCAAGTCCCAGCCCCGTGCCCTCCTGGGTAGAATCCTTGCCGCCTTCTACCTGGCGGAACTCCTCGAAAATGATCCCTTGATCCGCGGCGCGGATTCCGATCCCCGTATCGGTCACCGATATCGTGACGAAATCTCCGTTCTCTACGCATTCAATGCGAATTTGGCCGTCCCTGGGTGTGAATTTCACGGCATTACTGAGCAGGTTGTACAGGATCTGTTTGAAGCGCACGCGATCGGCATATACGGGCAGATCGGCTTCCTGTGTGTGTTGGATTGCGATTTGCTTGGCCATAGCCAACGGGCGGATGGTGGAGAGGACCTCCGGCAGAGCTTCGCTGATTTGGAACCTTTCACTCCGCAGTTCAAGCTGTCCGGCTTCGATCTTTGAAAGGTCCAGGATGTCGTTGATCAACTGCAATAGATGAGCCGAGCCTTGCTTAATGTGATTGACGAAGCGCTTTTGCTTGTCATTGAGTGCCCCTGCGGTCTGGTCCGCCAACAGGTCTGAAAAGCCCACAATCGCGTTAAGCGGAGTCCGCAACTCGTGGCTCATGCTGGCCAGAAACTTACTCTTCAACCGGGTTGCGCGTTCGACTTCGCGGTTGCGGAGATCCAGTTCTTTGTTGGCGGCTGCGAGTTGGGTAGTGCGTTCCTGAACCCGATGCTCCAACTCGGCGTGAGCCCGCTGCAGGGCGGTATCCCGCTGCTGAATCTGCTCCAACATCTCATTGACTGATTCGATCAAAATCGACACTTCATCACGATTGTTGGTGATAGCCGCTCGAATCGAATAGTTCTTCTCGCGGGACACAACGCGCACGGTCTGCGCCAACTGCATGACCGGTTCGGAGATAACCCGCTGAGATATTCTTGAAATCAACAGGGCCACGATCAGCGAAATCAACAAAACGACAGCGGCGATTACTGCATAGGTCTTCAGGCGATCGTCAATGGCTTGCAGGTCGGACCGTATGTAGACAAAGCCGGTCGGTTTGCCTTGGAACGTGATCGACTGGACAAGCGCCATCTGCCTATCTACCAGCCAGTGAGCTTGGGTTTGGCCCGCCGGGATAGGCGGAAGCGGGAGAGCGCTTTTGTTATCATCCCGCGAGTATCCGGCGAAACTGTGTCCGTCCGGAGTGTAGATCGCAGCGTACAGGATGTGAGGCGAGGCCTTCAAAGCGGATAGTGTGTTCTCGGCGCTACTAGGATCGTTGAATACGAGCGCCGAAACACTATTAGTTCCCACGATCTGGGCTTCGGTGGACAGATTGCGCGCGATGCCGATCTGGTAGGTGTACAGATCGTAGGCAACAAAGGCGGTACAGGCCAACAGCAAGGCCGCACCACTCACCAGCATGTTCATCCAGGTGAGTTTCTTGGAGATCGAATAGTGTTGGAACTTGTGCATTCATCAATCTCCAGGCAAAGGTTTACTTCTCACGGCGGTCGCCACCTTGAGCAACTCAGAGCTGAGCTTCAGTCCGGCCCGCTGGGTTGCGGTCAAATTGACCTCGAAGCGAACTCTGCTCCCCTCCAACACAAACTGGATCATTCCGCCACGCTCGGCGAACTGCGGCATGTCGCTGACGGTTAGAATTGCCTGTTTATCCACCGTTTCGATAATTTTGTTGAGGCGACCGTCTTCCGCGAGACTCAAGAAGAGAATCTGGCAATTGCCCGACTCCTGCGGACCGGAAATTCTCTTGGCGACCACGCGCTTGCCATCTATCGTTTCCCCCGCCAGAGTGACATCGAGAGCCGGGCCAAAAGGATCTTTTCCGAGGACACATACGGTAAAAGCATCGCCCCTGGTTGGCGCAATCTTGGTGGGCCATTCGACAAACCGGCCAAAGTTATAGAGATAGGCAGCCTCCACCTGAAAGTCAGTGGGCTTTGAGCCCTGTGCGTACAAACCAGGAATGGTAAGGAGCGCCCACGCTATGGCGATAGCCTTGAGGCACGCACGACGATCCAAGACTCGCCAAGTGCCTTGATGTTGCAGCATGTGGCGGAGAAGACCTGTGCCCCGAATGTAGCTTATGAACATCAATCCGCAGCCCGTCTCCACGTTATCTGCGCGTACGCGCTCCTCTTTACAAGGACAGAACCGGACTCGGCATGGCGAGGCTGGAACAGGTTTTGTCCAGTGATGGACAAATCAAACCGCTTGGCAAAATGCCAGCCCAACCGGGCATCTGCTGTTTGATACGCGTTCACACTTAGCGCTGGCAACGCGCCCACATAACGGTAAGTAGGATCAAACTCGAATCCTCTCGGCAGATTGAATAGAAGCTGCGCCGTTACCTCATTATGCGGGCTCGATCCTTCATAGGATGAGACATAACTGGTTTTTGTGTGGGTCGGCTTGTCCTCAAGGTTCATGGTCACATAAGAGTACGTGGCCTTCACTTCCATCCAGCGGCTCGCTTTCCATTCGGGTGAAAATTCGCCGCCATTGGTCGATCCCATGATGCCATTAGCAAACGGCAGGGAGACCAGAATGGCCAGCGGCGGAGGGGTGGTCGTGAGCGAAATCGTTGCGTCTCCATAACTCGTAAGGTCGTTATATTTGTTGTGGAAGGCGGCAATATCCAGGTAAATTCGCGAGCTCACCAGCTTGCGATATCCAGCCTCGTAGCCGAGCAGCGTTTCCGAAACGAACTTCGCATTGTCACACACGCAAAGGAAGATTGGAGGCGGGGTACTTACAAACCCCGTCAGTTGCAGATCTTCGTCGATGCGCGAAGGCGTGCGCACCGCCCGCGTCACCGCCGCCCATAACGTCTGATGAGAAGTTGGCGTCCACAACACGCGACCGCTGGGTTCGTTCTCCCAACCCGTGAAGATGTTGTGTTCAAACTTCGACCCAAGAGTCAACCAGAGTTTGTTTTGTACGATCGCGATCTGATCCTGCACAAACGCGCTGTAAATATTGTCGTCTTGATGATGAGGCGAAAAGTTAACCGTCGGGACGGTCTGGATGATATCGCTGGGACTCCAGCGAGCGCCAAGCCCCCAGATAATTGCATTTCGGTTCCGGAGGACGAAATGGTGAAGGATATCGATGTCAAAGGTGTTCCGGGTTTCTCCCACCTGGGGCCCCAGACGGTAAGTGCGGTCGTAGTAGGCCTGAACCTGAAGGTCCGACGTATTGCCGAGTTCATGGCGCCACCTACCCAAGAGATTGGCGCCCGATATGTCTTCGGTTCCGTCCACGTTGAGTTGAGCGGGTGGCGAATAAGAGCCGATCCCTACCTGCTGCCCGACGTTACCCTTGTAAAGATCGCCCTGAACCGTCAGCGTGTCGCGATCCGTGAGCCTCGAATCCGTTCGGAACCCTGCTTGTCCCAGTTGCCAGGCATCATAGTTATCGCCATCAGAATGGAATTCTGGCATTCGGCCAAACCCCATAGCGTAGGCGCGATAGTCCAAGTTATTCCCGTGCGTGGCCCCGTAGCGCACTCCGCTTTCGCTCTGGGATAGATTTCCACTGCTCGTGGATGCGTAGGTTCCGCGAGTATCCTTCGCGTTCTTGGTGATGATGTTGATCACGCCATTGACGGCGTTCGATCCCCAAATCGTGCCGCCAGGGCCGCGAATTACTTCGATCCGCTCGACATCCTCCAACATTACGTTTTGCATCTCCCAATCGACACCGGCAAAAAGTGGAGTATAGACGCTCCTGCCATCGATCAACACCAGAACCGATTTGGAAAATGCGCTTCCAAAGCCGCGGATACCGACCGACCAGCTATTGGAACTAATGCGGGCCACCTCAACCCCAGGTACGAGCCGTAGCACTTCAGGGATGCTCGTGGCTCCGGAACGTCGAATGTCATCCTGAGTAAGAACATAGATAGCAGCTGAGGTCTTCCAGACTTGTTCCGGCTCTTTCGAGGTCGTCGTCACTTCCACATTGCCAAGTTCTGCCAGACTTAGTTGTCTGAGCGGTGTAGGATTCGCCTGTTCTTCCTGCGGATCAGCAAAACTCTGATTGACCAGTGCGGCGAGCACGAATAACGTGACAAGAACAAGACGCTGCGCAAATGTCAGCATGCGATACACGCCCGTTTCGGCCGACGCTCCAAAATGGTCCTTCCTGGCGTCAGTGAGGAAACGTGATTGCATATTCATAGTTGGGTTTAATCCTTCGAAGGGATGTTCTAAGTGTTCGAACCGGCCCCCGCACCACGGGATAGAAAATCAGCTGTGCCGCTTCTGACAAACTGCTCGAACAGGCTGAAGATATGTGGATCCCACCCTCCCTTGGCGACTTCCATTTGCATGATCTGCAAGGCGTCCGTGATGGAGAAGGCGGGCCTGTACGTCTCGATCGTAGTAAGCGCGTCGTACACATCAACGAGTTGCAACACTCTGGCAAGGATCGGTAGGGCCTCTTCGGCAAGTCCATCGGGATATCCGGAGCCGTCAAAGTTTTCGTGGTGGTGGCGAATGATGGGGACCGATTCGGCGCGCTCAAGCTCATCGGTCTGGAACTTAAGCGTGAGGAGCGAGCGTGCGCGGGCCAGCAATTCAGTGCGGTCCACCGGGCGCATCAGAAAGTCATCCGGTCCGACTTCAGTCCCTTCTATGCGGTCTTGTTTGTCAAACAGAGCTGTGATCAGAACTACTGGTATCAAGTGTGTATCGGGATTCGCCTTGATTTTCTCGCAGACTTCAAAGCCCGTGAGATTGGGCATCATCACGTCAAAAAGCACCCGATCGATCGGAAGGATGGACAGCTGCTCTAAGGCGGCTGCGCCAGTTGAGACACTCGACACCTTGAACCCCTCCACGGTAAGCAATTCCTCTAACCGTTGCCGATTGGCGGCTGGTCATCCGCGACTAAAATCGTGCCAGTAAGCGGCTGATTGGACTTACAGGACATATACACTCACTGCGATAGAGTTGCCGCAAGCGTGTCACAGGAAGTAACTAACTTCCACTTACCGAAGTCACATTTTTCCAGTCCTGTTCGGATTTCGTAACAAAACCTTTAGTGGTAACTAGAGGAACTCAGGTCTCGTAATAAACTCGCCGGTCATGGGGATGTATCTCGATGTCCCGATTTTACCGCCGAGTACATTGAATGATGACAGTGGTCGGGAGCGTTTCCAGATTCTTCGCCCTTTTCGGGACTCTGTCATTCCTCCGACACCCGTGATAATCCCGTTTCTCACGAGGGGTAAAACGCCGGAGCGGGAGCTTAGAAGACTGTCCCAGCTACGCGAGCATTTCCTTCTAACTTGGATTGCTTTTGCCGCTTATCGTCCGAGTAAGCGCTCCGTAATGCCAGTTCTGCAGAGTGCCGCTGCTGGAGCAATGCCCACGCTGTGTGCAGCGACCGCGCCTGATGCGAATCCACGCTGGTTTCTGTGGTCCATCGAACTTTTTTGGGGTGCGCAGTCGGGTTAGTTAGGGACGCGCTTGGCAGAGTTCGCCTATGACGAACCACCTGCGAACCAGCTCTTCGATCAAGTCTGGGATTCGTGATCCCTCTAGGAGCCACTGACCCCGAATAATGTAGAAAGGGTCTCATCGGCCACGAAGAATCCTCCTGGCCGGATTTTTTTGCGTCCCATCACACTCAAACGCACTCCCGGGGCGGAAGCCGACTGAGCTACGGGAACTTGTCGGGCCAGAAGTCCTCTTCGAGGAGATCTCCCCGAAGCCCGTTTCTGGCCCGCCTATCGGACTCGCTGCCCCCTGAGAGTGTGTGACCTGATTCGATTATGCACGGATCAGACAAGCTCTACCACTTGAATGCCGTCGCGCCTGATGAACTGACGCAAGGCCTTATCGTCTGCGATCTGGCCAAGAAGCTGAAACTGAAAGATATCGTCCATCACTCGGTCTTCCGCGTGACACACTTCAAAGATGTTCCACACTTCGGCTCAAAGCTCGCGATCGACGCGAGTTCGAAGTCCCCTTCACGATTATTCGCCCAAACTACTTCACTCGGAACGATGCACGTTCAAAGACCCCCTCATGAAGGCTGAAATCTACTCCGCGCCTCTCGGCAACTTAGGCATCTGCGTAGTCGACATCCGAGACATTGCGGAGGCAACGGCAATCGTTCTAACTTCAGAAGAACACAACAGCAAGACTTACAACCTTAACGGCCCGGAAGCTGTGAGTGGTGAAGGCGGCATCGATCTGGAGCAGATTGCTCGGCCAAGAGATTCGTTACTCGGGTCACGACATGGATGCGTTCGAGGAGCAGGTGGTTTCGTCGCCGAGACGGGAGATGTCGAGAAGTTGACGAAACTTCTCGGCCGCGCGCCTTGCCGTTACGAGGATTTTGCCGCGGAGGCCGTCGCCCTTTGGAAGCAGTGAATCGCGTCACACACTCAGGACAACACCTTGAGGAGAACAAAATGTCATCCGCTCTCGAAACCATTCCTTCGGACGATCCAACACGCAGCCTCACTCTTGCCCAACCCGAAAACCTCCCTCACATCGGCTTGGTCGGCGATACCTACACCATTACGGTGACCGGTGAGCAGACTGGCGGACGCTTCTGCGTCATCGACATGCACATCCCGCCCGGCGGCGGTCCGCCACCGCACCGGCATGACTTTGAGGAGACCTTTATCCTCCTCGAAGGCCAAATGGAAGCCACCTTCCGTGGCCAGAAGTCGACCGTCCGCGGCGGCGAAACCCTGAACATCCCTGCCAACGCTCCTCATCAGTTTCACAACGCTTCGCGTGAGGCCGTACGCATGCTCTGTATTTGCTCTCCTGCCGGGCAGGAGAAATTCTTTTTGGAGGTTGGAGTTCCGGTCGCCACTCGCACCACTCCTCCGCCGAAACTCTCCGAAAAGGAACAAGCGGCATTCATCGAGAAAGTAAAGGCGCTCGCCCCCAAGTACCGCACCGAACTTCTAAGAGAGGCGTAAGGTCGAAACGTTTCTTCGCATCTTGAACCGCTGGTCCATACCTGTCAAGAAAGGCGAACCGACCATGGTCACGAACACTCTCTCGATCCGCAAGATACCATCACCATGGCAAGGCTCCACCCGATGCTTGCGTCCACAAAAGGGAGCCTGACCGGACCTTCGGCGCGCGCGAGACGTTCGATGAATTGATGGAGCCGGGGCCACGGGCCGACGGCGTGACCTAGGAGAGAACGGAAGTCGGCGGTGTGCCCGGATGGTGGTGCCGGCCGAACAGCGCACCCGCCGATGCGGCCTTTATTTTCACGGGGGCGCATACGCCGTTGGTTCGGCGCGGCGCCTATCAGCATTTTTGTGGGGCAAGTTGCTGCCCGGACGGGAGTCTCCGCGTCCCTCCTGGAGTATGGTCTAGCCCCCGAGTATCCGTTTCCCGCGGCAGTTAACGATGCCCGCTCTTCTTTTGAGGGACTGTCTGAGCAAAGGCTTCGGAAAAATCGGGCTGGCGGGTGACTCCGCTGGAGGCGGCCTAAGGCTTTCACTTCTGTCCTTAGTGGTTGCCAACGCACGAGATGGATTCGGGCTGCGACCTGTTGCTGCGGCCGCAATGTCGGCTTCGCGGACATCTCCCCTAAGCCGATTTCTGGACCGCTTCCGTATTGCGGACGCTCGCCCAGTCTGGCGATGTTGCGCCTCGGAGCATTTCGCAGCCAGAGCCACGGAAAAGGGGTCAGAGCATATTCAATCCACCCGACGACACGTCAGCTACCAGCCTTGAACTTCGCAACGATCGCCGTGATGTCGTCGTGTTGTTCCTGAAAACTGAATCGCCGAACACCATCCACGATTGCGGTCAGCAAAGCCTGGCACGGCAGGTCCCGATGTTGCTGAAGCGATTCAACCAGGCACCGCTCGCCAAATTCCTCTCCTCGCTCGTTACTGGCTTCGGTGATCCCATCAGTGTAAAGCGCAAGCACGTCCCCGGGAAAAAGCTCCTGTTCCCGCATCGAGCAGTTCCACTCTCTGAACAGTCCGAGCAGCGTGCTGGTGGACTCGAGTCGATCCACCTTGCCGTTGCTTCTTACCAAGAGACCTGACAAATGGCCGCAATTGACGTAGCGCAGTCGCCCCGCCACCTCGTCGTAATCGGCAAACAAAAGCGAGGCATAGGCACTGTCCCCGGTATTGTCATAGAAAAGGCGATTCACAGACCGGAGCAACGCCTCGGGGTCATCGAAGGCCAGCGCCGACTGGCTCCGCAGGCTGGCCTGCAAATTCGCCATCAGCAGCGCTGCGGCAATCCCCTTGCCGGAAACATCGCCGATGATCAACCCCAGCCGCTGCGCCCCGAGATTCAGGAAATCGAAATAATCCCCTCCCACCTGGCGCGCCTGCACGCAGATTCCCGCGTACTCGACCGTTTTCAACTCCGGCTGAATCTGCGGAAACAACCGCGCCTGCACCTGCCGCGCTATTTCCAGTTCCTGGGCGATGCGGCGTTCCGATTCGAGTTTCTCGGCGTGCGCCTGCCGGCGCGACTCCAGGCTCTGCCTCACCTCATCGAAGCCTTCCAGGCCGAACGCATTCCCGTCCGGATCCTCAAAACGCGCATAGGTGCCGCCCCACCCCGGCGTCTCCGGAGGAGTTAAGAAACGAACACCGCGTTCGCTCCATTCTTTGTACTTGGCATGGACATCTTCGGTCATGAATAGGACCCAGCGGTAGCCGCCAATCAGTTTGTATTCCGGCTGGTCGGGCTTTGGTTCAACGAGCGCGAGATTCGCGCTACCGTCGGGAGGAGCCACCTCGATCCAGCGTTCGCCGGTGGGAAGGCGTTGTTCTGTGATGAGTTCGAAGCCCAATTGTTGCAGGTAGAACCGCTTACTCACTTCCAGATCGCGGACGAAAACGACGATGTCCTGGATCGACAGGTAGGGCTCGTCGCGGCCCGGGCGAAGCACGGTCCGGTTCGCCCACGAGAGAAAGGCGTCGCTGGCCATCGGCGTGATTATAACGGGCCCGATAAGTGTTGAAGCTCACACTCACCACCCGGACTGGCTACCTTTACAGCTAGAAGTCGGCTTGGAGGAGATCGCCCTCGATCTCCTCCAAGCCCGTTTCTGGACAGCTTCCGGTTGTCTTCAAGCTGGTGAGAGCCGGTTGCTTTCTCTCTTTTAGGATTGGCAGTTGTGTCAGATTTGATCCGAAAACCATGGCGAACGAGCTGCGCAAGATGTAACACTGTCTGAGAATGACGGCGTCGGTAGTCAACATACCGGTGTCTGTAGTAGCATTGCCGGGCATGAGTAGGAGATTATGAAAGAGCCGCGTCTTTCAAAAGCCGAAACTCGCATCCTGGAACAGTACTGGAAACTGGGGACTGCGTCGGTGCGCGAGATCCTGGAAAGCCTCCCTGAGGATGAACGCGTTGCCTACACCACCGTGCAAACGCTCGTCTATCGGCTTGAGGAGAAGGGAGGGTTGCGAAAGGTAAAAAAGATCGGCAACGCCCAGCTCTTTCAGCCAGCGCTCGATCAAAGCCAATACCGCGGCCGACTGGTACGGGATTTGCTCGAACTGTTCGGCGGCTCGCCTCGTCTGCTTGTTTCTAACCTGCTCGAGGATGGAGCCCTTACCTTACGAGACCTGAAGGCACTGCAGGGCGCGTCACGCACTGATAAGAACGGTCACGCTCGTCGAGGCAAACGTGCATGAGCATATCGCACGCGCGGTGTACTACTTCAGCGTTCACCTGCTGTTTGCCTCGATTGTCGCCTCGGCGGCTTGGGCGTTAACATCAATTCCGCGCGCGAGCGCCACCACAAAATATTGGATCTGGGTCGCCACCGCATTCAATTTCGTTCTGCCTTCGGGAGCACTCGTCGATAAGCTTTGGGCACTGCATTTGACGTGGGCCAGGCCACTCGGTGCTATTGGCGGTTCGGTGTGGGATATGACACAGGGCCGGACGGCCGTCATCCTTGCAGTTATATGGATGACTGGCGGCTTCGCCATGATTAGCCGATTAATTTCGCGTGTACGCAGAGAGCTTCGCGAGGCGCAAGCGCTGGCCTCTCTGAGCAATGTTGGCCTGACTTCTGAGTTTTTAGCGCACGGCATTCCAGTGAGCTTCGGCGACGGGCAATCGGGTCCCGCAGTTCGCGGAGTTCTCCATCCTCGTATCCTGCTTCCCGTCGGCATCGACCGGCTGCTCAATCCAGGTGAATTCCATGCTGTCCTGATTCACGAGCTGGCTCATGCAAGACGCCGCGATAACCTGATTCGTTTACTGTATGAAGCTTCATTGTGCGCCTTGTGGTTCCATCCGCTTATGTGGCTTGCTGGGGCGCGGATTGGCCTGTACCGCGAGCTCTCCTGCGATGAATCGGTCATCAGGCGTGCGCACGGGCAAGAATTAGTTTCGGCGCTCGCCAAACTTACAGTTCTAGAACAACCCGGGGTTCTGCAAGCAACAGCGTCGTCGCATCTGCGCCATCGCTTGGCGCGCCTCGCGGGGTCGGCACAGGCGACACACCGCGCAGCAAGCCTTCTGCTGGCGTCACTGTTCACGGCCATTATCGTGGGCGGTGTTTTTGGAACGGTCGCACACACCGCCTGCTGTTTCGTCAGAAAACACTGACCATCGCGCAATCCACGCTCACCCGAAAGAGCCTGCCGCGTCTAATTGCATATTATACGTAGTATGTAGTAGCGTAGACGTAACGTGTAGTAGCAATTCGGCTCGAAATGTTGGACCGGCAGGATCGCACCGGCTCGATTGAACCTGGGAAGTTTGCTGATCTCGTAGCTGTTACAGGGGACCCCATTGCAGATTACGTAGCTCGAGCGAGTGGGATTTGTAACGAAAGATGGGCGAGTCGTTCGCAACGATTTGTCGCGTCATTGGGACAAAGGCTGCATCCGAATTCACCGAATTGAGGGGAGGCATTTAATGAAGAAAGCACGAATATGGTTGTTCCTTGCTTCTGTGGCGGCTGGCCCTGTCATTACCAGCGCTGCTTTACGCTACGCCGCAATCAGCGCTCTCGCCAGCGCCTCTAGTTCGCAACCATCGCCGCAAGCTGCGCCCACCATTGCTTCCGTCGTGGACCGCGACATCAGCGCCGTCGAAAAACAAATCGTCGATGCCTCCGACGCGATGCCCGAAGATAAATTCAATTTCACTCCAGAAGCCCTCAACATCCCGGGCAGCAACTACAAAGGTGTTCGCTCTTTCGCTGTCCAGGTGAAGCACATCGCTGCTTCGAACTGGTTCATCTGGTCGCCCCTGACCGGCGACAAGCTTCCCGAGGGCCTGAAGGACGACGGAAACGGTCCCGCGAATCTCCAGACAAAAGCGGAGATCGTCAAATTCCTCAAAGACTCTTTCGTTCTCGGTCACAAAGCAGCTGCCACGCTGACCGCGGAAAACATCTTGCAATCACCCGCGAACAGCAAATCCACTCGCCTGCGTTTGGCTGAATTCGGCGTCGCTCACGCTTACGATCACTACGGACAGATGGTCGAATACCTGCGAATGAACGGAATCGTCCCGCCAGCCAGTCGCCCCAAATCCGAGTGATTGCGAATGGCTACCGTGGGATGCTATCCAATCGAGGAGACGCAAGAATGAAGCAGCCACGAAACTGGTTGATCCTTGCAGCATTCATCTTTGCCGTCTCGGCAAACGCAGTTCGCGCGCGACAATCACAGCCTCCGGCTCCGCGTACTGTTGACCTGAAGTCTACTGACGGTACGCTGTTGAAAGCTAGCTACTTTGCCGCTGCGAAGCCCGGCCCCGGCGTTTTGCTCTTCCATCAGAGCAACCGCACACGCACATCTTGGGACGATGTGGCCCGCCAACTGGCGAGCGCTGGAATCAACACGCTGACCGTCGATAGCCGCGGCCACGGCGAAAGCGGCGGCAAATTGGAGGGGCAGTCCTGGGCTGGCGATCTGGACTTGGCGTTTCAATACCTCATTTCGCAGCCAGGCGTCGCACGTGACCTCATTGGGATGGGCGGAGCGGGTTGGCTTGGCGTGCACAATTCCGTCGAGACCGCGCGCCGCCATTCCGCCGCAGTGAAATCGCTGGCATTGCTTTCCGGAGAGACCCTGATCCCTCAATTGCGTTTTCTGCGCCAGGCGTCGCAAATCCCCGGGCTCTTCGTCGTATCTGACGACGATGAATACCCTCCAACTCGCGAGGCCATGGAATGGCTCTACATTACCTCCTCCAGCCCCGCCAAGAAATTCATACATTACTCCGCAGCGCACGACGCACCGTGGCTGTGGTACGAAACCAGCGACATCAGCAAAGTCGCCGCCAACGGAGCCCATGGAACAGATTTGTTGAAAACTCACCCTGACCTGCCGGGCATCATTGTGAACTGGTTTGTGAGCACATTAAAGAAAACGCCGGGACACGCGCCTGTGGATGCTTTGTCATGCGCGGCCATCCTCAACGAAATCGAGATGCCCGGCGGTGTCGCCCGCGTCACCCAGGAACTGAACGAAGCCCGGGGCAAGGATCCCAACGTTCAGTTATGGCCCGAAGTCAACGTGGACATCATCGGCAGCGACCATTTGCGCGAGGCTGAATCTGAGAGGAAGGCGGGCCGTTTGCAGGCGGCCGATATGGAGATGAAAATGGGCGTTGAAATCTTTGAACTGAATGTCCTTGCTTATCCGGACTCCGCCGACGCGCACTACAATCTGGCCGATGCGTACTTGCGAGTGGGAGAGAAGGCGCTGTCACGCCAGTACGCCGAGAAGGCGCTGGCCATGATTGATTCTCACGCAGCGCCGTTGTCGTCGTGGTCCGACACCGAACCGCGTAGAGTTGAAATTCGTAGCGCTGTGGAGGATGTTCTCAAGAAGCTCGACGCGACCGCAGCTACCACTTTGGGGCGCGCCCGATGAGAATCGATCACGGTAACTCCCGCATGACGAGCAACTCTGACTGCTGTGCCCAGGGTGGACCCTCCACGATGCTGGCCGGAAGTCGGCTTCCGCTGCGAACGCCCAAACGCTTTGCTCCTTATGATTCGGCGGATTCCGGCGGACAGATCGGGCCTCAGAAGGCCAGTATCGGATGCTTCATGGCGAGCCGCCTCACGCCGGCTGAACGCACGTTGATGCGTAGCCGAGCAACACATCTACAATAGTGCGATCCGGCACACGGGAAGAACAGCGGAATCCGGTTTCTCGCGTCTGAGATTGGTTGGGGGAGATCCCGCTAGTCAGCCGGCTTGATGCCAACAGCGCTATAAAGATCGGCGCTCTTGTAGAGCACTCCGTTTTTCATCACCAGCCGGCAGCGGCGAATGTCGCTGATGTGTTCGGCTGGATTGCCGTCCACCAGAACGAGGTCAGCGCGCTTTCCCGGCGCAATCGAGCCCAGATCTTTGTCCTGCTTCAGAAGCCGGGCGGCATTGAACGTAGCAATCTGCAATGCTTTAGCCACCGGGATCCCCGCTTCCACCTCCAACTCCAATTCACGATGCAACACGATTCCGGCGGTCGCGTCCGTCCCCGCGAGAATCGGAATGCCCGCATCGTACATTCGCTTGGTCATCCGCAACATTGCTTGATAAGAGTCTTTGTAGAGTTGGTCGTTTTCTTCTGTCACCGGGAGGCCCCCGCTATAGGCTGCGCGTTGAACCTGTGCCGGCAGTCGATCCAGCACGGGGGCGAAATCCGGAGAAATTTTTCCCGGACGCCCCATGAACATGCCTTCAAAAGTAGCGAGGGTCACATCCACGGTGGTGTGATGCTGGAGAAGTAGTGCGATGAAATCGTTAACCTCTTTCGACTGCAGATCGAGCTTTGCCGCATTGGCGCCCACAGCCGTAAATCGTTCCGGTGTGCGAGTATCCTTTACCTTATCGGAGAGGAAGTTGAGGAAAATGAAATTAATGTGTTGTATCTCGTCGGCCCCATCTTCCACAAACTGACTTGCGATCATGCCGTTCGGAATGTGTCCGCTAACGCGCAATCCGCGAGCGTGAGCAGTCTTCACGATTCCAGGTACGAACTCGGGATTAAGTGAGCTATAAAGCTTGATCTGGACGTAACCCAAGTCGGCGTAGCGATTGACGGCAGCCTGTGCCTGGTCGGCGGTATCGGCGTATAGACCTGTTGGCGCCTGAAATGGGCCGTGACCGTCTATGAAGCCAGCCTTCCAGACTCTAGGGCCGATCGCGGTACCCTCTTCCCACTGGTCTTGCAGGTGCTTCAGTTCGTCTATGTCGTTGCCCATGTCGCGAACGGTAGTGACGCCGCTGGCGATGTTCATAATTCCGTCTCCAGCCTGGGCATGAGCATGCATGTCGAACAGTCCTGGCACGAGCGTTTTGCCGGCTCCGTCGACGATCTCGACATCCTTTGGAACATTGACGGCCGCAGATGGACCGACCATCGTGATGCGTTCACCGTGGATGACGACCGTCTGGTCTTCCCGAACAGTGGCCTGCTCGGAATCAAACAGGCGCACATGCTCCACGGCGACTGGATGATCTGGATGCCGAGCCAATTCATGGGCCAGGCGGGCGTAGCGTTCGTCCCGAGCTGTGCGGTCGAGAGCATAGAGTTGATCATTCGTATCCTCCCAGCCTTCTCTGAGGAATGCGAACCACTTGCCCGGAAACGCGAAAAAATGCTGATCATCATCGAGCCACATGGTTTGCGGTTCGAAGGAGAGTCCGGTGATCGCAAACTCGGTCAGGTGCAGTTTTTGCCCGTGGCTCTCGACGGTCACTTGCGTCATTTGTTCCAGTCTGGCCTCGCCCGCGGGGAACAGTTTGACGCGAGCATCCTTCGCTTTTAGCAGTGCGCCAACCAGCAGAGCCGACTCGGCTGCAGGTCCATTGCTGCTTACGTAAAACCCGGGCGCGGGAGCCTGTCCGTGCTCGGAGGTGCTCTTCCAATGGCCAACGCCGGCTTCGACAGAGAAGTGTTCGTCAACCGGAGCCTTCAGGTAGTCACTACCGGTTATGTCCGTGCGCAGAGGCGACCCATCGGAGGCAACTGTGTAGTGCGCCTCGATCTTGGGCCCGCGGCCGCGATCGTTGAATTCGAATCTGGACTCGATGTGGCCATCCGCACTGTAGGTGTCAACCTCGCTTCCTGCCGTCTTGCCGTTGCTCACGATCGTGTAACGAAGCGTTTGCAAGGCGACGGCATTGGTTGTCGACAACAGAGAGACTGCAAAAACGAAAACGGAGAGAGACGCGAGACGAAGCATGCAACGAGATTATGCCATTGATCGGGAGCGGATGCTAGGTTGCCAAACTGGAGCTGTGCTTGTTCTGGACCTTGGCAATCGCGTCTGTTCAACAACGACAACCCGGAAACTACTCTGGGCCAGAAGTTCTGTTGGGGGAAATCGCCATGATGTCTCCCAAGCCCGTTTCTGGACAGATTCCGGTTTGCCGGCTGACACGCCAATTCAACCGCTGCCACCTTCCACGTCGGCGAAGCAGCGGTAGCTGGGAAACTCGAGGATGCGGAACGGCGTGAACTGGAAGGACTTGTAAATGCGTTGATAGCAATCGAGCCCCGCGCGGGAGCTGGCCAGCATTGTCGTCGAGATCGCAGGTGGGCGCCGGATCGTAATACAACTCGAGCGAGCCATCTCCACCGGGACCGTGATAAAGCTCCTTGTGGGTCTGGTAGCCGGAGAGGTGGGCGAAAAAGTCAAGAATGTGGACCTACCGGTACGAAGGCAAATTCAGCGGGCAGGTCTTCACCACCAGGAAACCCTCCAGGCAGACAATTTGATATGTTCGCACTCCATTGAGCGTACAGCATTGCTTCAAGCGAGAGGGGATGCGGGGACTCCTTCGGCCAATGCATTGGCCAATGTCTTGGAAAGCGGCCGACCAAATAAATATCCCTGCGCTTGGTCGCAACCGGCCTTACTGAGAGCCTGCGCCTGAGTGGGCGTTTCCACTCCTTCCGCCGTAATGGTGAGATGAAGACTCTTGCCCATCGCCACGATTGAGTTCACGATTGCCATCGCTTTTGGATCCGTCTCCATCTCGGTCACAAACGAGCGATCGATTTTGACTCGGTCAAAGGGGAACTTCCAGAGATAGGAGAGGCTGGAATAACCTGTGCCAAAATCATCCAGCGCGATCGATATTCCCAACTTCCGGAGTCGTGCAAGTTGCTCGAGCACAGCATCCGTGTTCTTAAGCCAGAGACTCTCGGTTACTTCCAGTTCCAGACGCTCAGGATCAAGTCCGGATGCATTCAAAGCTGCTTCGACGACGGCGACGATGTCGCCTTGACGGAATTGAACCGGGGATAGATTGACCGCGACCTTCAGAGGGGCCGGCCAAGCGGCAGCCGTCCTGCATGCCGTTTCGAGCACCCAGGCGCCGATTGGAACGATCAGACCGGACTCCTCGGCAACCGGAATGAACGTGGCGGGTGACTCTGGCTCCCAATGTTCGGGCCAGCGCAATAGGGCCTCAAATCCAAGAAGGCTCTCATCGTGAAAACTGAAGAGAGGTTGGTACGCCAATTGAAACGCGTTTGTGTCCAGGGCACGCCGTAGATCCGCTTCCAACCGTCGGCGTCTGCGGATGGTCGCATCCATCCCAGCTTCAAAAAAGCAGACCGTATTGCGGCCCTCGGCTTTTGCCTTGTAGAGAGCGGTATCGGCGCAGGAAAGCAGCGTGTGCCATTCTCGAGCGTCTGTCGGTGCAACCGCTATGCCAATGCTTACTCCACACACCATTTGCGAGTCGCCAATTTCATACGGTTCTGAGAGGACCTTCATTAGGCGATCGGAGAGAGAGCACGCTCCGATGGGCTGAGCCATGCCCACCTGCAGAATCACGAACTCGTCCCCTCCAAGTCGTGCCGCCATATCCTCATCTCGAATGGCCGAATTGAGGCGGATCGCAAGCAACCGCAGAACTTCATCGCCCGCGGCGTGTCCCAAGGTGTCGTTAATTTCTTTGAATCGGTCCAGATCGATCAACATGGCGGCGACATAACTCTGGTTGCGGCGTGTCCACGCCAAGGCCGCTTTTGCCGCCTCTTCCAGACGTTTCCGGTTCGGCATACCTGTCAGGCTGTCGTGCTCGGCCAGAAACAAAGCTTCTGCCTCAGAGGCGCGGTGGGCCATCATTTTTCGATAGACCATGAAACCCGGAAACCCGCCTGCGAGCAGGACCGCAATGGCAATGATGCTTTCGGTGAGCAGAAAAGATCGCTCATAGAGAGCCTTGTCGGCAGTCTGGTCGAGATACACTTCGAAGACGCCAATGACCGACCCATTCCGTATGATCGGGACGTACGACTCGGCGAAATATGCGGGGTTCAGCGGTGGTTTGCCGACATGGCCTTCTGTAAATGAAGACCCGGAAAGAATAGAGCGCGTGATTCTCTGTCTGGGTTCTTCCGCACTGGTCGTCGGTTCCTGGGAGGAATCCATTCGTTCCGAGAGGAAGACCACGCGACCTGTCTTGTTCCAGACCTTGTATCGGTAGATGGCGCCCGCCTGGCTGGCATTATCGAGCAGGTGTTTCGCTTTGTCGGATGGGGGCGCGCCGTCGAGAATGGCCGGAATCTCGTCGATGGTGTTGGCTAGAGAGGCAGCCCACACGCTGGACGTAGATTGCCCATCGGCCCGCAACATATTCGCTGCGACGACGCGGCTGAGCTTTATCCCCCCCAGCGCGACGAGAAGGATCAGGGCCGCGAGCAATGCCACAATGGCGCTGTCATTGGAAAGGAATCGAGCGGGACGTTTCAACGAGTGCTCCAAACAACATCCATCGGTGCGACCGCAGGACTGGATACGACGTTTCGGCCTGCGGAGGATGATTGGATATATGGTGACCGTAGTCCGACGAATCTGTCATGTCAAGATTACCGATCGCCGTTTCGAGAACATGTGGTGCAACCCCGGGTGCTCTGGCCGAGCATCGTGCTTAGGCAGTTTCCACTGCATCAATAACTTGATCGATCTCCAGAAGGGCCACCGCGACTTACCAATCCAGCGCGAAACGGGGGAACTGCGAGAACGGCGACGGCAGCACCCGGAGGAAGCGGAGAAGTTCTACCGCGAACTGGCGGCCCAGGGAATGAAAGCGCGGATGGGAGTGGAAGCCAGTGGGCATGCGCTGGTTTGAACGGTTGCTGGGCCGTTGGAAGAAACTGGGAGTTAAAACCCGAATTTGGTCACAATTGACCATCCCCATGGAGAGGAAGTGAGCCATCATCATGGCCCCGACCTAAAGGGCTATCTCAGTCCGGTGTCCGACTGGATTCCCGGAGCGCGATGAACAAAGGGGCTTCAGAATGAGCACACGCTACCGGCTATCCATCTGTTTCGTTTTGATCCAGTTGTGGGCTGCTACTGCATTTCCGGCGGACCGTGCGAGTCGGATGGACGCCAAGGCGATGTTGAACAAGGCCATCGCTCAATACAAATTAGTGGGGCGCGAACAAGCTCTCAAGGACTTCACAGCGAAGAAGCCGCCATTTAGGGATCGCGAGCTTTATGTGATTTGCTTGGGGCCAGACGGAACCGTCGTAGCCGACGGCGGATTCCCCCACGATGTGGGTGTGCCCGGAAACGCGGTGGTCGATGTAGGCGGCAAAGGGATGGCCACCGTTGCACAGGAACGCACTGCGGCTGAAGGAGCAGGGGTGGCGCACTTTCGATGGGTCAATCCCGTTACCCGTAATGTGGAATCGAAAACCATGTTTTTCGCTAGAGTCGACGGCGACGTCTGCGGCGTAGGTGCCTACAGCACACATTGACCGCGGCCGGCTCGATGGTGCAAGCGAACACCGGACTTCGGCTGACCCGAACCCGCCTAGCGCGAATCGCGCGAATCGCTCGAGTCGTAGAATCTCGGCGCCAGCGCGCCTTCCCGCAAACCCCAAACAATTCGCGCAGCAACTCCCGCCTCCCCGACCATAGCACGATCACCGTCGCATCCTTCGCAGCTTGGGCGGCAATCTCCACCGAGAAACGGTGCCCGGCGTCCATTCTTAAGACGGCCCGCTAACTGGCAATCCCTTCGCGGATCTGTGTGAAGCTGACAGAATGGCCGCGAAATGAGGCTGGTACGGACTGAGCCATTCTAGAGATCTGCTGCGCGCCTTAGAATAGCTGGGACTGAGGGATCACCATGCTGTGCACAATCTTAGGCCCACGCGCCTGAGTCCATGACTACTAAAGCCTACCCGGACCCTAAGCCTTTTCGCGCGAAAGCGAGGCTCGTTATTCTGGATCTTGACTGCTTTCTCTACCCTTACAACCAGACATACCGAAACGCCGTCCTGCGGGCTTGGCGGGAGATCGAAAAGGAATACGGGCTTCCCATATTCCGGAGGAAAATAGCGCAAAAATTGATTGAAGAGGCTAAGGAAGCAGCGAACAAGAATCCAGATGACGCATTATGCCGGTATATCAGCAAGCTGGCGGGAAACCTAGAAAGCAAGGGCCTCCCCGGCGCCTCCGTGATCGGCATGCTGGAAGTCTATTATCGCAGCCGGGAGGCAGCACGCTCGGGCGAGGAGGAAGAAGACATTCGGCCTGAGCAGGCCCTTGACCCGCCTTACAAAGACATGATCGCCATGGCTCTTAATCTGAGGCTGCTTCAGAATCGTAAGAACGGAAAAAAAGCAAGACTCACGCGTGACGAACTGCAGGGAAAAATCGTAGAAGGAGACAAGGGGATCACACGGCTGTGGCATAAGCATCTGGGTACCGGGTTCATCCGCCCCGACGCCGGACTGGTAAGCCAGATACAGCGGCTAACCGACGTTGGGGTCGAGGTCGCGGTGCTCACCCATTCCTTCAAGCAGGGAGAGGGAGAGGCCATGGAAAAGCTGGAAAAGCTTGGCCTCAGAGAGGTGATTCCTGGGCATAATATTTTTGGGCTAGAAGAGATCTCGCCCTATAAAAAGGGCACGAACCCGGAGGTTTTTGAGAAAGTGCTTGCGGCCATTAACGACATGCGAGACCCGGCAGACCCGATTAAGCCGATCGAGACGATCATGGCAGAAGATACGATCGGCAACCTGAAGGGTGCTAAGAAAGCAGGCATGCAAACCGTGTGGGTGCCGCGCAGGGGCAAAGGCATCCCAAATCATCCCTCACGTAAGCTGCAGAAAAAGCTCGCTTCGGTCGATCATATCTACGCTACGCCGCATCAGTTTCTGAGCGCGCTGCATGCCGCGGGCATGCTTCCGGAGAAGCCCCTGTAAGGGCCTAGGTGCCGAGGGGCCGAGAGCAAGGTTTTCGGAATGTTCTCATTTCAGAAACCGCGCTCACGTATTGCGCGACTCGCCATCACGGGCGCGTCCCTCGCTCTGTTGCGAGCCCCCCAGGCCACCAGTTCCAATCGCCCGCAATACGAAGGAGCGCGGGACCGATCACAATACGAACGAGCGTGGCGTCAATCAACACGGAGACCGCCAACGTAAATCCGATCATCTTGACCACCAGGAAACTTCCGAAGGTAAATGCCACAAATACCACGATCATAATCGCGGCAGCGCTCGTAATCAGGCCTGCGGTTCTAGCCAGACCCTCCGGGATCGCATCCATTTCGCTTAGTCCGCTCCTTCTGGCTTCGAGAACGCGTGCAACCAGAAATACCTCGTAATCCATGCTTAATCCGAAAACGATTGCAAAGGCGACGATCGGAACAAGAGGAAACACGCTGCCGGTTCCCTCAGGAACTCCCAGGAAGCTGCTTCCGTGCCCGTTTTGGAAAACAAGAACCAATGCTCCGAAGGACGCGGCGACCGAGAACAGGTTGAGTGCGATGGCCTTCAGGGCGACGAAGATAGATCGGAATCCACAGAGTAGCGCAAGGAGCGTTCCCCCCACTATAAGCGCCATCACCGACGGAAAGCGTTCTCTGATAATCGTTTCATAATCGGCGTTCAGTGCCGGGATGCCCCCGACGAGAAGTGTTGCGTCAGGAACTCCGGTGAGAACTAGCGCACCGGTCTTCCGAAGCTCCCGCACCCAGTTGACCTGGTCGCGAAGGGAGACCGAACTCGCGGGTAACACCTCAAGCAGTGCCGCTTTCCCGTCACTACTCAGAAAGGTTCGCCGCGTCTCCCGCGAGAGGTCACGGAGGGAAGACCGGTTGCTCTCCGCAATCGTAGTGATAGAAATCACGCGGCCACAGCGAGGATCGCTCGCGAGGCGCTTGGTGACACGATCAAGCACATTCCACCCAGCGTCGGTTTGCGCGATGGAGTCCGTTGGAAGCTCGACAATGATGCGCAACGATTCAACAACGCCTTCCCGATCCATCTGTCTCAGAGTGTGGAGGGCACGGACCGATTCCGCCGCCTGCGGAAGCCAATCTCCCCGGGGGACACTGGTATCCAGTTGTCTTATCTGCCAGGCGAGCAGGAGCAACGGAGTGCCTGCCACAAAGAGGGCAAGCCAGGGATGCGCGACAATCACCTTTCCCCATTGCCGCCAGCGCTTTCCTGTTCTCGCCGCCCTTTGCGCATCCAACTTTGGAGTAAAGGGCAATCGGCCAAGATTAATCCGCGGACCGAGCAACGCCAGCAATGTCGGAACGAGAGTATTTGTAAGCAACACACTCATTCCCGCCACCAGGAATCCCGCGATACCGATGGAACGGATTTCGCTGATCGGAACCGTCAAGAGGGCTAGAAATCCGATGGCTACCGTTGAGGCTGAAATCAAGAGCGTGCGACCTGCCTGGCGCGCCGCGATGACCGAGGCCGTGGCTCCGTCGTTCCCGGCGGAAATCGCTTCCCGGAAGCGGCTGACCATGAGGAGCGCGTAGTCGATGCCCAAGCCCAGGCCAAGCATGGTGGCCAAATTCTGAACCAGAATGGACAAGTGCCAGCGCTGGGCCAGGATTCCTGTAATCGCCAGAGTGGTCGCGATGGCCAGCTGGCCAACCGCCAATGGAATCAGGGCGGCCATCAGGCTTCCAAAAGCCACCAGCAGAAGTGCGAGGGTCGCGGGGATCACCAGACTTTCGCCGCGTTGCACATCGTCGGCGCTCGCTTTCCGAATATCGAAATTCAGTGGAATCTCGCCCGTGAGTTCAAGCCTAACCGCCGGATAAGGGCCCCGCAGTTGATTTTCAAGCGAGCTCGCCAGCTGGTGAAGCTTCGGAACAAGCGACTCCACGGGACCGTCGGCCGACATGAGTCCTACGAGAACAAATGTTCCCCCTCCCCGGCCCAGAAAGATCGGATCGCGCGAGTCGAGATAGGACACCACTCCCGAAACGCCGGGTTGGTCTCTCAGTCCCGTCACGATGGTTTCTAACGCTTGCCCGCCCTGCTCCGAACCCGCAGGCGGCAGTCCCTGGATCACCAGAACAACGCGGTCTACGAACGGCGACCGAAAACGATTGGCCAGCTCCTGCCGGACAGTCTCAGCTTGGCTCCCTTCGACGCGGGTTGCGGTCTCCAGGTGGCGCTCTGCGTGAAAAGAGAATGGAAGAAGTGCGATGGCTGCTGCGAGGACGATCCCTGACACCCAAAAACGGCGCACATGCATCGCACTCATAATGTCATACAAGATCGTCGTCACTGAAACTCAGCGGTGGCACCGAAGAACTGCAGAGGCAAAAAGAGATGCTTCGTCCGCCGAACCCGTTCATATGTTCGCGCTTCGTCTCGCGAGTATACACTTGCGCAGGGCTCACATAGGTAGCTATGTGAATCTGATAAACTCTCTCCATCGGCTTGGGAGGACCAATTCGTATCTTACTGTTGTTCGGACTGCTTGCCGCCGTCCAAGCTGGAATGCCAGACCCTCGCCTTGGCGTCTGGTCGCTCATCTCAGCGCAGTCCAGCCTGGATCCTCCGAATCGGCTCTCCATTACACATCTGCATGACGGAGTGCATGTAGTCATGTCAGGCGAAAGACATTTCGATTTCACTGCGACTCGGAACGGACACGATTCGCCCGCACCCGGCAATCTCGGGTTCAATCAGATTGTTTTGCACAGGATCGATAAGAGGCATGCGGAGGTCAAGGAGAAAAAGGACGGAACTGTTGCGGCGACGGTTCGCGAACAACTTTCGAAGGATGGAGACGAGCTGATAATCACGACTGCGACCGCGGGCCACGCCGATCAGATCACCGTGTGGACGCGAAGCGGAGGTGCGAAGGTGGCTGGTGACCTGTTCGTAGGCGAGTGGACGCAAGATCTCAGCAAGACCCGTTTGCGGCAAGGTTTGGTGCTCAAGATCGAGGCGGACGGAAACAGTGGGGTCCGTTTTCTGGGTGACTTCAGCTATACCGCCCGTTTTGACGGAAAGCAATACGATCTAAAGAACTCGCGCAACGATACCGTGACACTTGAACTTGTCGATGCTCACACGGTGGCTGCGATTTACCGGCGGGACGAGCAAGTCGCTCAAACGGATAGGTGGCAGGTTTCCGCGGACGGGCAACAGATGACGCTATCTGCCACAGGCACGTTGGAAACGGGGCAGCGGATAACGGAGAAGCTCTTATTTAAGAAGTAGCGGAGAATGTATCGGTGCAGTCGAGAAGCCGATCGCTCCGGTAGCGCGTGGTATCGTTCGGCGGGATAGCCATATTGCCTCAGTTTAGAGGGCTCCCTGTTGTAGACAGGCCCCAGCGATCATTCACAGCTGCTACAAGCACAGCCACAGCTGCTACAAGCACAGCTGCTACGAGGCTTCGATCTTCGGAGTCTCCGCGATGCAATCAGGATCTCCGGCATCGGCCATGCATTGGAGGCAATGCGCACCGCAATCTATACCTCTTCGATGGGTCTCGATGTTCAGTTCGCGCTCGCAGATCGGTGACACCGCGTTGACGTCACGTGCTGCGACCGAAATGATCCCCTTGCGATACATAAATTTCAGGATGCCGTCGACTGTGTCTTCCAGAGAGGGGTCCGGTTTGCCCCACACGGAGGCATCCCGGGCCATTTGATAGGAAGAGCTGTCATACCGTTTGAACTCCATCGCGGAGATGTTGTCGACAGAGCCCACCAGAAAATCCAGCAGTGGAAAGAGAAGATCTTCCTTCCGGCATCTCCGGATCAGCTCGGGAACGAAATCGGGAAGGCTGAATCTTTCGAATTGCCGGCCAGTCGCTTTGGTAATAAGCCCGGTAATATCCATCATGTTCGAATAATCGTCCCGAGTGACATGGTACGTCTTATTCGCTGTACCGGGAGTGGTAGAGATCGCAACGATATTGTTCGCCACAATGTCGGCCGGAACAAAGCTGACCTGGTTGAGAGTATCGACGCCAATGCCGTGATTCACCATAAAAGCAACTAAGCGAACCGCGATATCGAAGTTGTTACCTCCGCCCGTGACGGAAGGACTCACGAGAGCGGGCCGGAAAATCCGCGCGGAAAGTCCCCGGTTGCGCGCGTCGACAACCACCTGTTCTGCTACCCATTTCGATTGGCTGTACCCAAAATCGAGAAGCTCCATATTCTCGTTCAGGTCGGTCTCATACAAGACTGATTTGACCGCCCAGCCAAATACGAAGGTAGTCGAGACATAATTGAACTCTTTGGGCCTTCCCTCGAACGCCAATCTTACGACCTCATTGGTTCCCAGCACGTTCGCGTCACGCATCAGGTCGTAGTTGAAGAGGTAGTTCACGGTTGCACCGTTATGGAACACCGTGTCGATTTCACTCGCGAGGAAATCCCACACGTCCTGCATCAGGCCAAGCTTTGGCAGCGCGAGATCGCCGGAGACGGGGATTACGCGGGCCTCGAACATCTCCATCAGTCCCGCTCCGCAGGGCCCCATTGACTCCATCGCGGCTCTCAGTCTCCGCCTGCCCTGCTTTTCGTCGGAAGACCTGACGAGAACATACATCTTCGCCCGTGTCTGTTCCAGCAAGCTTTTGATGAGGAATGGCCCTATGAAGCCTGTCCCGCCCGTGAGCAGAACATGATTCAGCATCGGTATCTCCGGCAGGGACGAAGGCACCGGAGGCTCGAAGATCAGCTTCCGGTCGTTGCTCATCATCTGTTTCTCAGCAGCGCACTGCTCTTCACGGAAAGCCACAAGGGAATGGCGCAGATGAATCAGGGCCTCTTCGGGAGCGCGCTCCAGTTGCTCGGCTAGCCCAAACAGCTCGGCTACACTGACACGCTGAATGACACCAATATCTACCTGCCTCGCAAGGAACTCGGCGCCTTTATCTTTCAGGAGTTCCTTGAGCTCATGCATGAATACAACAAGATCCAGGGAATCCAGGCCGGCTTCGACGAGGTTGTACGATTCCAGACCTGTCAGGTTGTACCTGGCTTTCAATTCGGCGAAAGAGGAATGTATGTCGGACTGGGACTTGCCGGCGTCCTTCTCCCGCGAAAAGTCGGAGAGAACGGTGAACTGACCTTGCAGCCACATCTGCTTGGTCTTATGGCGCATGATCTTCCCCGAACTCGTTCTCGGGATCGCACGAGGCGCAATGAAGGAAATCATCGCCACTTCCACGTTGAGATAATTCCGGACCGCAGCGGCAATCTTTCGAGCTTCGGGAAGTGCCCTTGGATTTTTGACTTCGGCGACGATTGCTAGCGCAGGTTCGCTGTCTTCCTGAACCTGGAACGCGGCCACGCAATTGTGCCGGATCAGACTCGATGACTTCTCCACGACGTTCTCAATGTCCTGCGGGTAATAGTTTTGCCCGCGGAGAATAATCATGTCCTTGATGCGGCCGCAGACGTAGAGTTCGCCGTTGTGGATAAATCCTGTGTCGCCTGTCCGAAGGTAGCCATCGTCATAGGGAGTATCGTCCACGAGCCGCGCACGAAACTGCTTCAGAGTCAATTCAGGATTATTCCAGTAACCCTGGCACTTGCCGCTTCCGGCAACCCAAATTTCGCCGATGCGCTCTGGCTTAAGAGGGAAATGTCCTTCCGGATCCACGATCTTAACCTCGAGACCCGGGAGCGGGGTTCCACAACTGACAATCTGCGTGGCGCCGCCGATTTCTGAGACCTCGGTAGTCATGCGGGCCTTCCCCAGCGCCAGGGCACGCTTGTT
>Ga0307474_10000456_pt1 | contig 29362 bp, 31 predicted proteins | sample atmos_gasesECM1C_2_FD_203312 | JGI IMG/M metagenome (GOLD analysis project Ga0307474, IMG submission 203312) | Hardwood forest soil microbial communities from Morgan-Monroe State Forest, Indiana, United States - atmos_gasesECM1C_05 | ecosystem: Environmental > Terrestrial > Soil > Temperate... | reverse complement strand
CGGTAGGAACAATTAACGGTTGCGCACCCCGTTTCGTCTTCCCCGACGCCGCCTTTCAGTGGCAGGGAAGCACCACTAATCCAAGCGATCTTAACAATCAGGATCTCCTCACGGTGGGAAGGCAGACGACGATACACGAAGACACCTGGCTGGTCCGGATTGACCACAAGATCAGCGACAAAACCCTACTTTACGGCCGGGCGCAGCGTGACATCAGCTTGTGGAACGCGCCGGCTGTTTTCGGGGGATCAGGGGGTGGGTCAGGGAGTGTTCCCGGGGACAATCAGGCGATCATCAATCATCCGGCAAATTACATGATCGCCTTGCAACACACGTTCACCCCAACCCTGCTCAATGAGGGAAAGTTCTACATCAATCGTTCGCCCTTCCACAACCCGGGAGGGAGCATATTGCCGTTCAATGTCACCAGTAACGATTTCGTCACACTGAACAACACGAGTACGGATGTCGAAGTGGGGTCGACCTTCGGGTTCGTTGACAATCTGACATGGACTCACGGGCGGCATGCGTTCAAAGCCGGCATGGAATATCGGCGCGTTCGGCTGAATCAGGGGCAGACCTCAAACAATGTTCTTACATTCGGGGACGACTATTCGATAGCGCAGGCCTCGCTGAGCAATATCAACTATATCGCCCCCTGGTGCTGCCACGGTCTGCGCCGCAACTTTCTTATGCCGTATTTCCAGGATGAATGGAAAGTTACCCCGACTTTCACTCTCACGGCTGGAGTGCGATATGACTATTACGGCCAAGCCCACGAGGCGAGCAACCGTACCACCGTCTTTGACCTTAATGTGTTTCACGGCGTGTGTCTGGGTACCGGTTCATTTAACGTAGCGCCAAGCCCGGGACCCATTAATACCCCGCCTTGCCCAGCCGATCCATCTTTGTACAATCCCAGCTATGTGAACTTTGACCCTCGGCTTGCATTGGCTTGGGCGCCCAGCGCACTGCATGGGAAAACGGTGCTTCGTACAGGTTTTGGCATCTATCATGGCGCAGCGCAGAATGATGATTTGAATGCCGGACTCGAAAGCGACACCTTCCGCATTCTGGTCAATAACTTCAACCCGCCACCATCTTGTCCGACTCCCTGTCCCAACTTGGAGTCTCAGTTCTTACAGCAGGACCCCACGTTTTCAGGATTGGGCACTGCTAGCAAGCAGGCCAACCACCCGCGGGCCCTGCAGCGCCAAGGACGCCGAGATCTGTATGTGGAAACCTGGGGTATGACCATAGAGCATCAGTTGCCAGCGAGTTTCACCGCTTCGGCCCAATATCTCGGCAGCCACGGTGTACACCTCTTCTCACGGGGTGCAGTAAACCTGTGCACTGAACCGATCACGTTTAATCCCGCTGACGGCGACTGCTTCCGGACCTTGGACCCATATTACCCAGCCGGAAACCCTTTCGGTTCCGTCGATTACAAGAGCGACATCGGGGCTAGCAACTACAATGGCTTGAACTTGTCACTCGAGCGCGTCTTTAAAGACGGTTTCTCTTTCCAGGCTCGGTACACCTGGTCGCACTCGATCAACGATGGCTCAGTCGGCGGAGGAGAATCGAATGGACCCGAGAATGTGAACTGCCTATCGTGTGATTATGGTCCCAGCATTTTCGACATTCGTCACAACGTCACTGCAAATGCTGTTTATGAACTACCTTTTGGTCCAGGCAAGACCTATCTGAACGATTCGGGTGCCTTGGGCAAAATCGTGGGAGGCTGGCAATTCAGCACCATCGGTATTTGGCATACCGGACATCCCTTGACCGTCCAGATGGACCTGAGCGGGTCGATCAGCGATCCGTCTTCACCATTCAACGGGCTCCCCTACACCTACCTTCTCCCCGACGGCAATGACCAGACCAACCAGCGGCCGGATGTTATTCCAGGAATTCCGCTCACCCTTCCGGGCGAGGGACACAATGGTGTGCCTCTCATTAACCCGGCCGCTTTTCAGGCCCCGCCAGTCGATGCCAATGGCAACTTCACCCGTTTTGGCGATGAATCCAACGGCATGATTCGGGCTCTCGATAGCTGGCAGATCGATATGGCACTGACCAAGGAAACAAAACTTACAGAGCGCCTGGCAATGGAGTTTGCCGTGCAAGCATTCAACATTTTGAACCACGTTCAATTGGGCGATCCCGGACAACTCACGCTCAGCTACTCTCCTGGATCAGGTCCAACGAATCTGACGGCTCCCGGCAACTTTGGAATTATCAGCAGCACGGTGAACTTCAATAACAACAATGACAACGCCGCGTCTCCGAACACCGGCACCGGTCTGCCGCGGCAACTGCAGTTCATGGTGCGCTTCAAATTCTGATTACGGTTTCAGGTAAATTTCAGGGACTTCTCTTAAGCCTTGCCGGAGGACAACTCATGCTCAATCGTGTGCTCTATCGCTCGACTCTTTTGATTCTAACCTGCACCTTTCTGGTAGCGGCCGCCTGCGCCGCCGAATACTCCGTCACCAGAAAGATCCCCATCGCCGGGCAGGGCAGTTGGGACTATCTTACGGTCGACGAGGCTAACCGCCGCCTCTACGTCTCACACGGGACTCAGGTCGAAGTGCTCGACGTGGACTCGGGCGCGATTGTGGGCAAAATCGAAAACACCCTGGGCGTGCACGGCATAGCCATCGCCGCAGACATCGGCCGTGGTTTTGTCAGCGATGGACAGTCCTCTACCGTAACGATCTTCGATCTGAAGACGCTAAAGACGATTGCAGAAGTGCCCGCCGGGAAAAAGCCGGATGCCATCATCTTCGATCCGGCGACCTCGAGGGTTTTCGCTTTTAACGGCGGCAGCAACAGCGCTACCGTGATTGAGGCGAAAGACGGAAAAGTGGCTGGCACGATTGATCTCGGAGGCGGCCCCGAATTCGCGGCTGCGGACGGCAACGGCTACGTTTACGATAACCTTGAAGACGAAAGTCTGGTGTTGAAGATCAATTCCCGAACCCTGAAGGTCGAGCAACGGTGGCCAACGGCGCCCTGTGTGTCGCCTTCCAGCATGGCGATCGACCGGGCCAATCGCAGACTATTTCTCGGCTGCCGTAGCAAAGTTATGGCGGTAATGAACGCGGACACTGGCCAGGTCATCACCACGCTTGCCATAGGCGATCACGTCGATGCCACCGCCTTCGATCCAGAGACCCGTCTAATTTTCAATTCTAATGGCGAAGGCACCGTCACCGTGATCCGCCAGGAAACTCCCGATAAATACTCCATCGCCGAAACCGTGAAAACTCTGCCTCGCGCCAAAACCTCAGCGCTCGATCCGAAGACGCACCAATTGTTTTTGTCCACCGCTGAGTCGGGGCAGTTCGAAGTGTTGGTCGTGGGAAAATAAATAGTAAATGAAGACTTGCCAGAGATTGTCGATTGTCCTCGTTTTTCTTGGCTGTGCCGCCTGCACGCGTTCCCACTCGCAGATGCAGGCGCCGCAAACCGAGCCGGTTGCCTTGCAATTGCAAGTAAGCACTCCGTTCCGTTTCGTCGCTTATGGGGATTCGCGCTTCCATGACCCTAAAGACACCGAACCGGCGAATCCCGCCGTACGCCAGGCATTGGTGCAAGCGATCGCGGAGGTCAACCCGGCATTCATCTCCTTCGGCGGAGACATCGTCTACAACGGCTACGACGTGAATGATTGGAAGGTTTGGGATACAGAGACCAGCGTTTGGCGCGAGAAAAAGATTCCTGTCTACCCAGCGCTCGGCAATCACGATCTGCACGGCGATGAGAACGTTGCCTTAGCAAACTATTTCCAGCGTTTTCCCGACCTGAAAAACAGCCGCTACTATTCCGTGCGCGCGGCCAATACCCTGATGCTGGTGCTCGACAGCTCACTCGACGAAGCCTCGGGTCCACAAGGGAAGTGGCTGGCCCAGATACTGGACACGCTGCCCGGAGATGTTGACTTCGTGTTCATCGTGCTCCACCATCCCCCCTACACAAGTTCTTCGGATGCCAAGAAGTTCGGAGGCGGACACTCATCGCGCTCACCTGAACAAGCGCTGGCGAGGAAGTTGGAAGTGCGGCAGCAGAATCTCCGTCCCCGGATTGTGGTTTTCTCTGGACACGTACACAATTACGAACGCCACGAGCATGGGGGCGTCACCTACTTTGTTTCGGGTGGAGCGGGAGCTCATGCTTATCCCATTGAACGCGCAGCTGACGATCCTTTCCAAAGCAAAGAGATTAACTACCACTACCTGCTTGTCGAAGTGGATCACCACCATCTAAAGGTCACCATGAACCGTCTCGACCTGGGCAGTGGGAAGGCCGTCTGGACCCAACCGGACTCTGTCGAGATCACCGCGCTTGCTGCTGCCTCAACCGGTGCCACTGGCGCCCATTAGTCTTGAGCGAGGTGCTGATCAGATAGTCGCGGTGGATCATTCTGCGAGGGCAAAAACACCGGCCAGGCTTTCCAAGCCTGGCCGGTGAGTCTTTCCACTCGTAGTATGTTAACCCCGGCTTGTTGCGGCCATGGCGTAAGCACTCTTCTGCCCCGGAATCTCGCGAATTGCTTGGAAGTAGAGTGCGAAAGAATGTTGCACCAGAAACATCAGCGGTAAGATCAGTAAAGGGATGTACCAGGCGAAAGCATGCGTGGCCAGTTTGGCCAGGCCTGCGACGCCCGCAGCCAGAACGAAATAAGGGAACGTAAGTTGCAAGATCCGTCTCCAAATTCCGAACAGATTGCCACTTTCGGTGAGGGTGATGATGGCCGCAACTGGGATGGTGTTAACCAGCAAGTAGGCCAGTGCGCCCAGGGTGAGACCAAGTCCTGAATTCGGCGCGCTTGCCTGCATCGTAAACCATGCAGCCTGGGCAGCCATTAAGGTGACGCCCACGTTAAACATGATTTTAATGGGCTTCTGCTGACTGTTGTCCGACCAGAGGCACTGCACCAAGGTCGACGCACCGGTGATCAAAAGCGCCTCGGCCAGACTGAGTTCGCTGAGAGCCAGAAGGATGAATGGCAGGTTCACCGACATCGATCCCGTGAGCCGTGGTAGCGAGACTTTCAGCCGCGCTGCGAAGAGGGCGACTAAGAAGGTCCCCGTGAAGCGTCCGTAGGCCGGGTGTCCCCAGGTTAGCGGCACTTGGAAGAGAATCCCGATGCCGAACAGAACCACCAGCCCGACAAGTAGTTTGGTGTTTGCCGAGAGTGTTGTCATGGCTAGTTCTCTCCGTCCTGGCCATCACTATAGGCCGCTGTCGCCGTCGAGCTACCCCAGACTAGGCTGTTGCCCCAGACCACGCTGAAGCCTTGGTCCACGGTATTGCCCCACACCACGGAGTTGCCCCAAACGATCGAGTTTGCATTCAACACCGAACTGCCCCAGATGATGGAGTTGCCCCAGACGACGGAGCTGCCCCAGATGACGGATGTTCCCCATGTCACTGAGCTGGTGTTGACAATAGTTACGCTATTGTTTGCGGAGTTGTAACTTGCGGTTGGAGATAGAGCCACGCCGTTGGCTACGTCCGTGCTTTCCAACGCCTCATCGATGTCGAGATATCCCGCCCCGTAGGTGAAGAGGTCGTACTGGTTGTCGTACTCGTTGTTGAGGACGTCAAAAGACTTGCAATAGACGCCAAATCCTTTCCACGCTGTCTTCATGATGCGAGCCTTCACTGTATCCGGCGTCAGGGTTGGATCCTTTTGCAGCATGAGAGCGACGGAGCCGCTGACCACCGGGGTCGCCATGCTGGTCCCGCTCAGTCGAAAGTACTGGGTAGCGCAGGTTCCAGTGCAGGTGCCGGTAGGAGCAATCTCGAGAGTCGGAAACTCTGTGTCGAGAGTACTGTTCTTAACCAGCAAGGACCCAACGCGGTTGCCCGGAGCAACGACATCCGGCTTAACGATGTGGTCTATCAGCGTTGGTCCCTTTGAACTGTAGCTGGCGATGGCATCGTCGACTCGGGTGGCAGTTCCCATCGTTCGGGTAGCGCCGACCGTGATCACCGCTGGATCATTGCCCGGGGCGCCGATGGTGGCGAAACCGTGGGTGTGCATCGAATTGTCTCGTCCGTCGTTTCCGGCGGCTACTACGACCACGATGCCGGCGGCCCAGGCTTGTTCGACGGCCTGATCGAGAGGATCGAGAGTGTAGCTTTCAAACACTGGCCGGCCGAGGGAAAGATTGATGACCCGGATGTTGTATTGAGTTTTCAGCGTAATGGCTCGCTGGATGGCAGCGATCACCCGGCTGTCGGTGCCGGCGCCATTTTGATCCAGTACCCGCAGGTTGATGATATTGACATTCGGAGCTATGCCCGCAATTTGTTGGGCGTAGCCAGTTCCGGCGCCAGATGCGGAGCCGCTTCCACCGATGATGCCGCTGACGTGAGTGCCGTGTCCGTAGGCATCTACGGCGGAGGTGTTTCCGCTCACAAAGCTTTCGCTGTGCACCACGCGGGTGCCGCTGGCGTTATGGAAGTCTTTGTGATCAGCAACGCCGCTATCAATGACCGCAACTCCGATCCCAGTGCCGTCGAGACCGTATTGCGAGGCGGCTACGTCGGCTTCCACCGCCGAAGCAAAGCTCTCGTAGTCATTCTTCAGGCTAACCGCGCGATCCGGTGTAACGTAGAGAACGTCAGGATCTTTCTCCAATGCGGTGAGAGCGGATACCGGAAGCGTGAAGGCGGCGGCGTTGATGCTGTGCAGTCTGGTCTTTACCGTGGCGCCACGAGCCGACATTCTTTGGTAGTGAATGGCGCGCGGAGTGACCTTGAACTGCACGATCACATCAATCCGATCGTTGGCTCTCCGACGATCGATGTCACGGGCAACCTTTCCGACATATTCTGCCTTTTGGTTGCGAAATTGTGGCGGCGACGCCGCAAAACTCGCCGTGGCGAAGAGGGCCGGAATTGCAAGCCGCAAAAGCGTCTTCCGGATGCCCTTCCATTTCTCAGTAGATCGTTTTCGTTGCTTCATTGATGGGTCGCTCCAATTAGTCCCATGGCCTGTCATGCTGTTAGCTGCCCCAAACTGCCGATGCTATGAAGGAAACAGCGTGGTTGAAAACCCTTGGGGGAACGACTTGGACGACTTCGTAGACCAGCGCCGTAAGTAGAGCCAGCGCTCCGATTTGATTCTTCATTGGCAATTGAACACTCCTCAAGATTTGAACTTCTTCGGTTGTCTTGATGCAGATCGAGTACCAAAGCGAAGCCTATTCAACCACCTTAGAATCAATTGCTTACATCAGTTTGAGAGTTAGCTTCGCGGGACAGATTGTCCCGTAGGCCTGGGGGCTTTCTATGTATGTATATGAAAATAAAAAAGATGGAGGGTTTGCCCGCGCAACGGGACAAGCTGTCCCCGGCGCAGTTGTCTGGCCTGAAACGCGGGCTACGCTACCGCGACTGAACTTCGCGCAGCCGGCGTTCGAGAAATCGGCGCTCGCTATCGTTGGTAACCAGCGACAGGGCTCGCTGGTAACTTTGCGCCGCTTCGACTGGCGAACCAAGGCGGCGTAGAAGGTCGGCACGTGCCGCATGCAGCAGGTGATAATTGCCAAGATTGTCGGCAGTTAGGGCGTCAATCAGCGCAAGTGCCGGACGGGGGCCGTCCACCATCGCCACAGCCACGGCGCGGTTCAGCGACACAATCGGAGAGGGCTGGACACGCAGGAGAAGATCGTAGAGCTGCACAATTTGGCGCCAGTCCGTATCTTCAGCGCGCTCTGCTTGACAATGCAGCGCGGCAATTCCCGCTTGCAGGGCAAATGCACCGGGTCCGCCGCGAAAAGACTCCTCGACCAGCGGCAGTGCTTCGGCAATCTGCGGTTGATCCCAGCGGCTGCGATCCTGTTCTTCGAGAACGACGAGATCGCCGGCTTCATCGACACGCGCATTGCGCCGCGCATCGTGAAGCAGCATAAGGGCAACGAGAGCCGTCGCTTCCGGCGGGGGCGGCGGCTTCATCAGCGATCTCACCAAACGCCCCAAGCGAATGGCTTCAGTGCAAAGATCGGTCCTCACCAGCGGTCCAACTCGAGTGGCCGCATAACCTTCATTGAAGACGAGATAGATTACGGTCAGTACCGCGTCGATCCGAGCAGCCAGGTCGTTCGTCTCCGGTACGCTATACGGGATGCCGGCGTCCCGTATCTTGCGCTTGGCGCGTACCAGGCGCTGCGCCATGGTCGTCTCAGGCACAAGAAACGCCCGCGCAATCTCATCCGTCTCCAGCCCACACAATGTGCGGAGCGTCAGCGCCACTTGCGCTTCCAGTGCGAGGGCGGGGTGGCAGCAGGTGAAGATCAGACGAAGACGATCGTCAGGAATTTCATTGGTATCGTAATCTGGCTCTTCGATGGTGCGGACCAGCCCGGAGGTAGCGTATGATTCAAGCTTTTCCTCGAACCGTGCATTGCGCCGGATACGGTCGATGGCCTTGTGCCGGGCTGTCTGAACGATCCAGGCGCGAGGAAACTCGGGGACACCCGCGACCCGCCATTGGTCTACGGCGGCGGCAAATGCTTCTTGCGCAGACTCTTCCGCAAGATCGAAGTCGCCGATAAGGCCAATCAGCGTGGCGACGATCCGGCCCCAGTCGGAGCGATAAACTGCTTCGACGGCCTCGGTTGCGTCGAGCGGCATGTCTGATTGTAAAATTTTTTCGAGTGGGGTGTCGATTTGCCCCAATACCGTTCGACTTACCAATGGAGGCGCACAAATGAAGTACATGTTATTGATTTATGCCGACGAGCAGGCCTGGACCAAGACCGAGCGTGAGCACTGTTACCAGGAGTCGACCCACCTTGCGCATACGCTGAAGGCGAACGGCCAATACTTGGCCGCGTCCCCGCTGCAGCCCGTCTCCACGGCGACTAGCGTCAGCGTACGCAATGGCAAACGGTTCGTGACCGACGGTCCGTTCGCGGAGACGCGCGAACAGCTTGGCGGATACTATATGGTCGAAGCCAAGAATCTCGATGAGGCGATCGACATTGCCGGACGGATTCCGGGCGCACGCAAAGGCACGGTGGAAATCCGGCCAGTGGTGGAGCTCCCGGGTCTGCCCACGGAAGACAGCGAAGCAGTCGATCTGGGTAAGGTCGCGAACCAAGCGAGGCGCTATGCAACTTAATTCTCATGCCACTTTCAATGGTCAATGCGAGGACGCGTTCAAATTCTATGAGGCGAGCCTGGGCGGCAAAATCGTAGGCATCTGGAGGCATGCGGGTACGCCAGCCGAAAGTCAGGTCCCCCCGGCCTGGCGCAACAAGGTTATCCATGCCACGCTGGACGTGGGTGGTGATCTATTGCAAGGGTGTGACACTCCGCCCGATCATTACCAGGCACCTCAAGGCTTCTCCGTAAAACTTGACCTCAAGGACCGGGCAGAAGCAGAACGAATATTTCAGGCCTTGGCAGAGAACGGAACGGTTCGAATGCCACTTCAGGAGACACTTTGGGCCCTCCGGTTTGGTATGCTCGTCGATCGATTCGGAATTCCCCGGATGATCAATTGCGCGCAAGCGGCTTGATTCTGCGCTGAAGCTGAAAAAGAGGAAGTCAACATAATCAATTCACAAAAACAATGGACACATAAGGAGACAAAGACCAATGGAATCAAAACCCACGCACGAACAAGCGCAACTTCACCTGCAGGTTTTTGAACAGCGCCGTGAGGCCCGGCTTCGGCAGGCCCGCGACTGGTTCTTCAAGAACTATTTCGCAGACACCTGGAACGACGCAATGCGAATCACCGCGCCCGGTACAGAAGGTGGCACCAACTTCATGATGGTGGTCAGCTATTGGGAACAGACCTGCGCTTTGCTGAATTATGGTCTGCTTCACGAGGACCTGTTCTTCGAGACCAGCGGTGAATTCTTCGGCGTCTGGGAGCGGATCAAGCCAACCATCGCCGAAGGAAGAGAACAATGGGCCAACAAGCAGTTCCTCGCGCATCTGGAAAAGGCCGCGCAGCGCTTTGAGGTTTGGATGGAGAAGCGCTCGCCCGGTCACATCGGTAAAATGCGCGACTTCATGAAGCAAATGCGTGGCCAGTTGCAAAAGGCCGCGTAGAGCTGATGAAGCAGCGAGGCTAAATGGCAATCGAGCCTGCGCCGATGCTTTGTACGGCGCGGGCTCGCATTTGGTTCAAGGATTGACCAATGGAAACTCTACAAACCTGGGAGTCACCAATGCAATCGCACAGAGATTTAAGGATGCTGATGGGATCGATCGTCTCAGTACTGGCACTTGCGCTCATGGCAAGCGCAGCAACCTTGAGTTCCCCAAAGACACCCGACCCTCGCGACAAGATCAATATTTGGGAAGGACGTTGGCAGATACAGTCTCAGCGCAAGGAGACTCCCTACAGTCACGCGGCCTTGGTGTCGTTCGACGCCGACTGCTCGTGGATGCCCAATCGGGGCTATATGGTCTGCGACTACTTGAGTCGGAGCATAGATCCGGCAGAGGGCGCGGCGGCCAATCACTTGACGATTTTCACCTACAACGACAAGGACAAAGCATACAAGCATCTCGGAATCAGTAAGGATTACAAGACCCTCGAAGAAGTGACAACCATCGAGGGGAACCTCTGGCACTACACGTACGAGCTCGCCGGTGACAAAGGCGAGAAACTTCAGTGCAGGGATGAGTATGAGTTCGTTTCGTCCGAGAAACAGACCTCACGCTTTGAGATCTCCTCGGATGGCGGTAAGCACTGGACGCTGGTGTCGGAAGCGGTGGGGACGAAGACTCACTAGCCCCCGTAGCCGAGAAACAAAACTTGGGAGTGATCAATGGCTAGAACGATGATCGACAGAATAATGCTGGGAGCCTTCGTGCTGGTAGTCGTGCTGACCACATCCTGGCAAGCGCGGGGAGCGGACGCTAAAGCGCCGTATCCCAGTATGGCCCCACTCGATCAATACCTGATAGCAGATCGAAACGCCGAGATAACCCTGGCGCGAAGCGCGGCCCCACCGTCCATATCCCGCGACGCCACAGTTATGGTCCTCGGAAGAAATGGCTATGAAACCGCGGTCGAAGGCAAGAACGGTTTTGTCTGCGTCGTAGAGCGCGCATGGATGGACCCGTTCGACAGTCCCGAGTTTTGGAACCCTAAGAAGCGAGGCTCGGTCTGCTTCAATCCGCCCGCCGCGCGCACGGTGTTGCCGATCACTTACATGAGGACAAAATTAGTATTGGCTGGAAAAGCAAAAGATGAAGTAAAGGAGAGTATCAAGGCCGCGTTTGAAAAAAAGGAACTGCCGGCTCTCGAGGTTGGCGCGATGAGCTACATGATGTCGAAGGGCGCCTATCTAACCGATGCTGGTGGGCACAACATGGCCCATCTTATGTTTTATACGCCGCTCATGGATGGTGCGGTATGGGGCGCAAATCTGGTGGACCCTTCAAATAACGTATCGGAACCGTTCCCGGGCTCGCCACTCTTGCTGAGTCCACAGTTCAGAGGCAATCCGGAGCCGATCAATGTGTTCTTTATGGGCACTGGCATGTGGTCGGATGGCACAGCTGCCCCAGTAATGTAAGGGCAACAGCGTGAAAACCGATGAACCGAACGAGATTCGCCGTGGTTGTTTCTCTGGTCTTCATCCTGGTCCTTGTAGGAACAAACATCAGCGAAGAAAAAGAATTGGATTGAAGTCAAACTAAACACGGAGAGTAACGATGAGCAAGGTACGCGTACTGGTTGGCACACGCAAAGGGGCCTTCGTTTTAACGTCCGATGGTAAGCGCGAAAAGTGGGACGTGAGCGGCCCCCATTTTGCGGGCTGGGAGATTTACCACATGAAGGGATCGCCGGTTGATCCCGACCGTGTGTATGCGTCGCAAACGAGCGGATGGTTCGGGCAGATCATGCAGCGCTCTGATGACGGCGGCAAAACCTGGCATCAGCCGGGGACCCCGCCCGGGGAAGCGGCTGCACCGGGTCCGCCTAAGACCGATAGCAACAAATTTGCCTATGACGCTTCTGCCGCGCCGCTCACTACCCATCAGTGGTATGACGGAACGCAGCATCCTTGGGAGTTCAAACGCGTCTGGCATTTGGAGCCGTCGCTCAAGGATCCCGACACGGTTTATGCCGGCGTGGAGGACGCTGCCCTGTTTCGCTCGACCGATGGCGGGCAAAACTGGAAGGAACTCCCCGGACTGCGCGGCCACGGCACCGGTCCCAAATGGCAGCCCGGCGCAGGCGGCATGTGTCTGCATACGGTCATCCTGGATCCGAGCAATCCTCAGCGAATGTTCATCGCCATCTCAGCGGCCGGCGCGTTTCGTACTGACGACGGCGGCAAGTCATGGAAGCCGATTAACCAGGGACTGCGTTCACAATACATTCCTGATCCTGCCGCTGAGATCGGCCACTGCGTTCACCACGTGGCCATGCATCCATTGCGTCCGGGTGTGCTGTTCATGCAAAAGCACTGGGACGTGATGCGCAGCGACAACGCCGGTGATTTGTGGCGGGAAGTCAGCGGAAATCTTCCGACCGACTTCGGGTTCGTCATCGACGTTCACGCACACGAGCCGGAAACGATTTACGTCGTCCCCATCAAGAGCGACTCCGAACACTACGTGCACGAGGGCAAACTGCGCGTCTACCGCAGTCGCACCGGCGGAAACGAGTGGGAGGCACTGACCAAAGGTCTCCCGCAAAGCAATTGCTACGTAAATGTTTTGCGCGACGCGATGGCTGTCGACTCGCTCGACAAGTGCGGGATTTATTTCGGCACAAGCGGCGGGCAGGTATACGCATCGGCCGACGCCGGAGATAGCTGGAATCCGATTGTGCGGGACCTGCCGGCGGTGCTGAGTGTGGAGGTGCAGACGATCGGGTGATCGCACTGACGGCCTGTCCCATGAGCCGTTTTGACGACCGGTCTGACATTATCTGATGAAACAATTGCTTGACTGACAGTAACCGCATAAAATAACGCCGCCAAACAAAATTTGCAGGAACGGTCAGGAGGGAGGTCAGTCATGCATTCCGAAGCTATCTCGGGTTCTGTCGGTGAAGGCCCGCTTGGGTTCTTATGGGTTGAGCTAACAGACCAGTGCAATCTTAGATGCGTCCACTGCTACGCGGATTCCGGACCGGAGCGACCCCGGTACGGAAAGCTGATGACGGCTGATTATCGACGCGTGATCATGGAGGCCTCTGAGGCTAAGTGCCAGTCGATCCAGTTCATTGGTGGCGAACCAACGCTGCATCAAGACCTCCCTAGTCTGATTCAGTTCGCCGCCGAGTGCGGCATGAAGCGTATCGAGGTATACACCAATCTGACGAGTATCTCAGACACACTTTTGCAGACTATTAAGAGATACCAGGTACACCTAGCAACTTCGGTCTATGCCGATAACGGAGAGACACATGACCGTGTCACTACCGTGCAAGGGAGTTTCGCGAGGACGGTGGGAAATATCAGGAAGATGGTCGCGAACGGGATTCCCGTTAGAGTTGGCATCGTTTCTCTGAGGGAGAATCACGGGCAGGCGGAAGCTGCTCTGAGTTTCGTGCTTTCCTTGGGTGTGGATGCGGCGTGTGTCAGTGTGTCGCGAGAATTTGGCCGCGCGAATCTCTCCTTGCCCGTGAACATGAGCAACCTTTGCGGTGCCTGTGCTGGCAATACACTTTGCGTCAGCCCGAACGGGGTAGTGTCTCCCTGTATCATGTCGAAAGCCTGGAACGTTGGTGACGTCAGCCAGACGTCGATAGGTGCTATTGCCGAGTCGGCACGCACTCGCAGCGTTAGAAGGCAAATCGGTAACGCTGTGCCGACAAGCCAAGAGCCTGTCAGAGCTATTTGCGATCCAAAAACCTGCTGCCCAGCGACGATGGGCTGCGCGCCATGCACGCCATATTGTGCACCTACCAAAGGAGGGTGCAATCCGTGCATTCCGAAGGGCTAGCTCGGGCGGTGGCCCAACCGCTAGCCGGCACCCAAAGAGACGACCGCGATATGATCCGAATCATCCTCCCCTTCCATCTTCGAACCCTGGCGCACGTCGGCAGCGAGGTAACGTGGGTTTTCTCAGTCCGCCAGTCAGCGGGAACGCCGTGCTACCATTCACTCGATGCCCTACACCGACACAAGCCTAACAGCGCAAGCTGTCCAGCTCGAAATCCTGCGAGCAATGTCGGGAGAGCAGCGGCTCCTGCTGGCGTTTGAGATGAGCTTGTTCGCCCGGGACCTCGCCAGGGAGGGGATCCGGCGCGAGCATCCCGAGTGGCCGGAAGCGGGCGTCGCCCGAGAACTGCTGCGATTGGCATTTTCTCCGGCGCCCCTTCCCTCCTGGATTCCATGAGCGCATTGGAGGTTCTGCGAAGAATCACGGCGGCATTGGATCGCGCCGGAATTGCTTACATGCTTACCGGGTCGTTTGCCAGCGCCCACCACGGCGCGCCACGGTCAACCTTGGATATCGATATCGTAATCGCCGCGAGTCCTGCGCAGTTGCGGACGTTCGTGCAGTCTTTACCGAGTGGCGAATACTATTCCGACTTGGACGCTGCCCTCGAAGCCCACAAACGGCAGTCCTTGTTCAACGTGATAGATCTGCCCACAGGTTGGAAGATCGACCTGATCATTCGCAAATCCCGCGCGTTCAGCCGAGAGGAGTTCGATCGTCGGCAATTAGTTAACGTGCAAGGCCTCCCGATTTTTGTGGCCAGCGCCGAAGACGTAGTCATCGCGAAGTTGGAATGGTCAAAGCTGGCGCAATCGCAGCGACAGATTGAGGATGTGGCGGCAATATTGAGGCTGCGATGGGAAGCGCTGGATCGGACCTATCTGGAAAAATGGATTTCCGAGTTAGACTTAAGAAAGGAATGGAGTCATGCTAAACGCATCCCAGGAATCTCTGAGGACACCTGAGCCGGGAGGAAACCGGCAACCATGACGATCCGAGTGATACTTCCCCAACATCTGCGAACCCTCGCGCACGTCGGCACCGAGGTGACCATCGAGGTCGAGGGTCCTATCACGCAGCGCTCGGTTCTCAACGCGCTCGAAGCCCGCTATCCCATGCTGCGCGGAACGATCCGCGACCACGGCACGCAACAGCGCCGGCCGTTCCTGAGGTTCTTCGCCTGCGAAGAGGATCTTTCCCACGAATCGCCGGATGCTCCGCTTCCTGAAGCAGTGGTGTCGGGGAAGGAACCGTTTCTCGTCATAGGAGCAATCGCCGGCGGCTGATGTGGCAGGCGATTGCTGCGCAGCGGGAAGCCGCCTACGGCAATCCTGCGGGAGCTTGGCAGCCAGCGGCAGAGGCTTTGAAGCCGGTTCCCAAGAGTCTCTGCCGTGGACCGATGATTCGCAACCGGAATCAGGAATCAGTGGAGGGCTGTCGCACCTTTAAGTGTTGACCACACAGTCTCCCCGGAGGATAATCGCCACCTCGGGCCGAGCGCATCGTTTTCCCTAGCGGTCGCCAACCCAGAGGGGACCTTCTCTTTTCCGTGCAATTGATCCACTACCGTGGGGTCCCACACTTTTTCTGGGAATCACCACCCAGAGCCGCGTTTGCGGACAGGAGGTATCATGGGCGAATGCAACTGCTGGAAGAGAGCCTACGTTTTGCTTCTCTTGGGCACAGCCACGGTGATTACGTCGCCTGCGCAAACTTTCACTACATTGCACAGCTTCGACTACACTGACGGCCAAGCACCCTACGGGCTGGTCCAGGGAACGAACGGGGACCTCTACGGGACCACGTACTCGGGCGGGGCCAAAGATGATGGCACGGTCTTCAAAATCACCCCAACCGGCATCCTGACGATGCTGTACAGCTTTTGCTCCGCTTACCCCTGCCAAGACGGTGCCGAACCCGGAACGGGCCTAGTCCAGGCCAACAATGGCGATTTCTACGGGACAACGCAGAACGGGGGGGCCGACGGCTACGGCACGGTCTTCAAAATCACCCCCAGCGGCACGCTGACAACGCTGCATAGCTTCGATGGAACCGACGGCGCCAACCCCTACGCGGGTCCGGTCCAGGCCAGCAACGGGGACTTTTTTGGGACAACGCAGAACGGAGGGACCAACAATAAAGGCACGGTGTTCAAAATCACTCCCAGCGGCACGCTGACGACGCTGCACAGCTTCGACGGCACGGACGGCGAACTGCCCTACGCGAAGCTGGTCCAGGTCACAGACGGGAACCTCTACGGGACCACGCAGGCCGGGGGCGCCAACGGCGTTGGCACCGTCTTCAAAATCACCCCGAGTGGCGCGCTGAAGACCCTTTACAGCTTCTGCTCGCAAAGCGATTGTACGGATGGCGAATTGCCCTCTGCAGGGTTGATCCAGGCCGCCAATGGGGACCTCTACGGGACCACGGCCTATGGCGGGTCCGGCTCCGATGGCACAGTCTTCAAAATCACTCTTGGCGGCGGGCTGACGACGCTGCACAGCTTCGATGGAACGGACGGCGCCAATCCCAATGGGGGCAGCCTGATCCACGCCACCGACGGGGGCCTCTACGGGACGACAGCATACGGCGGCACCGACACGACGGGCTGTGGCGGCATCGGCTGTGGGACGGTCTTCAAAATTACCCCGAGTGGAACGCTGACGATCCTTTATAGCTTCTGCTCACAAAACGGTTGTACGGACGGCGACTACCCTGTCGCAGGTCTGCTCCAGGACACCAATGGGCACTTCTATGGGACCACGGCGATGGGGGGGGCCAACGGTTATGGCACGGTCTTCGGGTTGTCTGTGGGCCTCGGCCCGTTCGTGCAAACGCAGCCCGTCTCCGGCAAGGCGGGAGCTGCCGTCAGGATTCTGGGAACCAAACTGACAGGGGCGACCAGCGTCAAGTTTAACGGCACGGCGGCTGTCTTTAAGGTGGTTTCGGGTTCCTTAATCACGACCACGGTTCCCGCGGGGGCTACCACCGGCGAGGTCAAGGTGAAGACACCCCGCGGCACGCTCAACAGCAACGTGGACTTCCGGGTGAAAAGGTGACACCTTGAATTGTTCGGAGGTAGAGAATAGAGGCTGCGGACGTACGGGCGGCTTTTCTTTGTCACGCAGACGGTTGTTTACTCGGTAGCCCTCATTGACTAAGAAGTGACCGTCGTCCTCCCGGCGCGGGTCTTCGCTGGCATCCCGCGTTCAATCCAAAGGGGTAGGAATTTTCCCGCCTGGTATAGCTATCCTCACGACAGAAAAAGGCGCGCGGCGAGGGAGTGGCTCACACTGACAACTGGCTCGGGGTTCCTAGGGCATGTTGACGACTTGCCGAAAGGTGCTTTTGCCTTCGGCGGTCGGGGGGTCTTCTCCGAGCAACTTGGCGGTAAGGCGCAGGGCTTCTATTTCTTGTTTGACTCTCAGGATTTCCTGCTCTTTAACTCGAAGCACTTCAAGGGGGTTCTTCATGGGGGAGGACTCCTTCATTCACTATCAAAATTAAACTGTCAATCAGCACCGACTGTAAACCGTAACTGAAACGCGAGGAACATCACGAAAGTACAGGCCAGATTTTCGTGAGTGGTCTCAGTGTTCCAGGTGGTATGGGTGCCCTTTCAAAATGGTGTAGGCGCGGTAGAGTTGTTCCAGCAATACCACTCGCGCTAACTCATGGGCAAGGGTCATTTTGCCGAGTGAGAGTAACAAGTTCGCTTCCTGGCGGGCTGCAGTGGTGAATCCATTGGCGGGGCCTACGGCGAAAAGTAGCGGTAACGGATTGCGATCCTGGTGGTTCCCCAGAAACTCGGCGAACTCTTCCGACGATAGCTGCTTTCCGCGAGTGTCGAGCAGCACCAGAGTGTGTCTAGGACGCGCGTCGCGCCCACAGAGCTTCAGCAGGGCTGCCTCATCTTTCAGGGCCGTTCCCTGCGCATCGGCATAACGTGACAGCCGTTTCAGGTACTCATCGGTCAAGGACTGGACGGCTGGTTCTTTGGTTTTGCCAATCCACGCAATGGTCAATTTCACATGTGGATTTAATCACAGGGGGCGTAAAGAGCGCCGCAAATCGGTTGGCTTATTCCGCCGGGAACTCCCTCTGTTACCAAAGGGCATGCCCTAGTTTTCACTTCCGTCATTTGTGCTCCCTGACTCAACCCTGTATCAACGGTGAGACATGTAGCGGAGAAATCGTCTCATGTCGAGACGGAGAATTTTGATGCGTTCTACCTTCTACTTTTCTGCTTGGACAGACAGTGGCTGTCTTCTGGGATGCGATCATGAGCATCAAACCGTAACTTCTGCCACGGCCTGCATTTCATGCGCTGGAGGCTATGTCATCGCCGTCGAAAAAGGGGTAGTACGTGAGTTGACCGATGCGGAGGAAACAGAATTCCAGAAGGCGATGTACGGGGTCGAAGTTGAGCCCGCACAGCTTGTCCCACCAGAAGGCGTGCTCACCATTCTACTTACAATTCGAATCAAGTTGGCAAATCAGGGACCTGGCTAAAAACCCCGTGGCTACGAAGGTCACGGCTTTGTCCCCGAAGCTAACACTACCATCGCCCCAAACTTTACTCCGCTGCTGTCCGCGTATTGCTCAATGTTCGCTAGGACCTCGCGGTCGATTTCCTCCCGTTTCACCGCCGGAATCCGTTGGAGCAGAGGAAGAAAGGGCGTTGCTACTGCCTGCATCTGCTCCCAAACTTCCTCTGCGGTCCCGGGCCACGTCCACGGCAGTGACTTGGCTTGGTCCTCAACGTCGTTGAATCCCGCCCTGCTCAACACCGACGACAAGCTCCCTGGCGGCGCAAACTTGAAAGGATCAGGTCCGCCCGGAACAAGGCTGGGCCCTCCCACGTGTTTGACCACGACGCCGATCGTGCTGGACCAATACGGTTGCTCAAATGACCCCCATGCCAGAAAACAGGCTCGCGCAGCCGGTCTTAGCACTCGATGCACTTCGCGAAGCGCCGTTTCACAATCCTGGAAGAACATCACGCCGAAACGGCTGGTGACGAGATCGAAGCTTTGATCGGGAAATGGTAATTGGTGTGCGTCCGCTTGCTGGGTCGCGAAATTCGCGAACCCGCGTTGCTGAGCGCGTTCCTTGGCGATTTGCAAAAGCTCACTGCTGAGATCGAGGGCGGTGACGTGGCCTTCGGAGCCGACGCGCGATGCCAGGCTGATTGCGGGTTCGCCCGTGCCGCTCGCGAGATCCAGAATCTTCATTCCGGCCTTTGGGTGTGCATATTCGACGATCGCTTCGGTGACGTCGCGGCCCATAGCGGCTGATTTTGCCTTCCATTTTTCAGAGGCAATCAGGCGGTAGGAACTGCCCCACTGCGGATTCGAATTCGAAGGGGAGTTCATACTAGAATTTACCGCCGCATCTGAGCCATTATCGCAGACGCTGCCGGGGACAAGTGATGAGAGTCGCAATCGTATCTGACATTCATGGCAATCGGCGCGCCTTCGAGGCTGTTCTCGCCGACCTGCGGCAGGTTGCGCCTGATCTGATTCTCCATGGAGGCGATTTGGCTGCGGGTGGAGCACACCCGGCGGAGATCGTCGATCAGATCCGCGCTCTCGGATGGCCCGGAGTGTGCGGCAATACAGATGAGATGCTCTGGGCGCCGGAGCGGCTGGCTGGATATGCGGCTGCGCAGCCCAGGCTCGCGCCAATTCTTGCCATGGTGCAAGAAACAATTCCTCCGACGCTCGCAAGCATGGGAGAAGAACGATTACGATGGCTGAAAGGGCTTCCTTACCTGAACTCTCAGGAAGGCTTCAGCCTGGTTCATGCCAGCCCGGGCGACTGCTGGCGGGCTCCCGCGGCGAACGCCACCGATGACGAGTTAAAGAAAACGTATTCGTCTCTGGGCACTCGCGTTGCGGTCTACGGCCACATTCATTGTCCGTACATACGGCGGCTTCAGGGCATGACCATTGCGAACTCGGGCAGCGTCAGCCAATCGTACGATGGAGATCGACGCGCGTCTTATCTGGTGATCGAGGGAGAGAACATCGGCATTCGCCGCGTCGACTACGATGTCGAGGCTGAAGCAAAGGAACTCCTCAATTCGGGATTACCGCATGCTGGCTGGATGGCCCGAATTCTGCTTGCAGGACGATATTGTCCCCCGAATTAGATTAATCTGTGGCTGGTTTTTCTTAGGCGCGCTTTTTCGCCATGCTTCGCGTGGCGGTTCGTTTCGTTTTGGCCAGCTCTGACGGTTCCAATCGTTTAGCCGACTTCCACAGGCGCTCCAGATCGTAGAACTTGCGCGCCTTCTCGGAAAATACATGCACGACGAAATCGACGTAGTCGAGCAGGACCCATTCCGCTTGCTTGTAACCTTCGATGTGAGTCGCGCGCTGTCCCGCTTTTTCCAGCCGTTCCTCGACCTCGTCGGAAATTGCCTGGATCTGCCGGGGGTTGGTGCCGCTGCATACCACGAAATAGTCGGTAAATGCGCCCGAGCCTTGTTCCAGTTCTAAAATCGTAATTTCTTCCGCTTGTTTTTCCTGGCAAGCGGTAATGGCTTCTGATACCTGTCGCTTCACATCATTTTTTTTCATGCAATATTCAGTCGTTGGTCGGTCGTCGTTGGTCGGTCGTCGTTGGTCCCTTCATTCTAACTGACGACCGTGGTTTACACCGTGGATCGCTATTCCTCACTTGGCGCGCGGTTGAGGAGGAGTTGCCAACGACCAACGACGAACGACCAACGACTACTTGTTCCGATACAGTTCCAATTTCTTGATGTATTCGGCTACCGCCGAATCTACAAACTTCGTGAGCGGCCGTTTGGCTGCGACCGCATCCCGGATTGCCGTGGCCGAAACGTTTTGATGGACGTTTTCCAGCAGATGCACCGTCGCCCCTGCCAGGACAAGATCGCCCTTGGCTGCTTGCTTGGCGAATGGTTTGGTAACCGCTGACTTCGGGCGCAGTCGCTCCGGCAACGCATTGGCTACATCCGCCAGAGAAAAGCCCGGACGGCTGGCCACGATGAATTCACATTCGCCCAAGAGCGCCTCGGCTTCATGCCAAATCGCGATGTCCTTAAAGGCATCGATCCCGATCAGAAAGAACAGCCGGTCGCTCCTCTTGAGCGTCTGTTTTAGGCGTCGAACCGTGTCGATGGTGTAATTCGCACCTGAATGGGCGTGCTCACCCTGACCCTTCTTACCGGTGCTTCCCGTTCCGGCCTCTGCTGGAGCTTCCAAAAGCGAGGGTACGAATGCCTTCTGGTTCATGGTCGCAAGAGCCACCATGGCGTAGCGATGGTAATAGGCAGTGATTGGGTGACGCTGCTTATGCGGTGGAATACTCGCCGGGGTGAAGTAGATGCACCCAAGTTGGAAGGTCTCCTGCGCTCCGCGAGCCAAGGCCATGTGCCCGCGGTGAATGGGATCAAAAGTTCCGCCGAAAAGTCCGATGTTCATGTGTGTCCAATCGACAGACGATCTGACTCGATTCGCCCCCGTGTATCTCTTGATTCACAAAATCCGGAATTTTGGAGCACAGGCGACATTCACAGGCCAAACTCGTTATACATTCAGTTAACCGTTGTGGCAGTGGTTGTACGCATGGTCAGCGCCCACCCATCAGCAACCACCTGAACTCCCGTAACTCGCGGAGTTCCCATTTTGAAACTAGAGTTGGATTGCATGCGATTGAAGCTCCCCCTTCTTCGCGCACGCTACATTCCCCCGGCTCGGGCTCCCATTCTCCGATACGGCGTCGCTGTCCTCAGCATTACCCTCGCATTGATCCCGGCATTAATGCTGGCGGACGTCGTCGAAAGCCGCTTGGTGGTGTTCGCTGTTGCGATCATGGTCAGCGCCTGGTACGGCGGCTGGAAGCCGGGCCTGGTCGCGACCTCGTTTGCGCTCACCGTCAGCGCCTATTTTTCTCTAGCCGGAGAACACTCTCCCGCCGAATATCGCCAAGCCATCATACATCTGACGCTATTTGTGTTTGTGGCGCTGTTGATTTGCTCATTCAACGCTGCCCTGCGTTCGGCTCAGGAGGGATTGCGGCGCTCGGAGATCAACTTTCGCTCGCTGGTGACCAATGCTCCTTACGGCATTTGTCGATGCGATTCGGACGGTATCCTGCTTAGCGCGAACCCGGCGCTCGTGGGCATGCTCGGGTACGCTTCGCCCTCCGAACTGGTGGAAGGCAACTTAGCCAATCTGTACGCGGACACGCAACAGTGGTTCGTGGTCGCCGATCATTTTCGCTCCTCGCATCGCTTCAACGGGTTGATTGCCGATTGGGTCCGCAAGGACGGCATTCCGATTACTGTGCGCCTCTCGGGGCGAACCATTCGTGATGAACACAATGCGACCTTTTTCGAACTGTTCGCCGAGGATGTGACCGAGCATCGAGCGCTGGAGCAGCAGCTTCGTCAAGCTCAGAAGATGGAAGCAGTCGGCCGATTGGCCGGCGGGATTGCGCATGACTTCAATAATCTGTTGATGGTGATCTCGGGATACTGCGAGTTTCTGCTTGAGCGGATTGGCCCCGATCCGGCGGTGCGTGGACCTGCCCAGGAAATTGCGAATGCCGCTAACCGGGCTACGGCGCTCACTCGCCAGCTCCTGGCCTTCAGCCGGAAGCAGATGCTGACCCCGAAGGTCCTGGATCTGAACGCGGTGGTCACCGAGAATTTCAAAATGTTGACGCGGCTTATTGGTGAAGATATCGAGTTGGTCATGGTACCGGGCAGCGATTTGGGTTCTGCCAAAGCTGATCCTGGCCAGATTGAGCAAGTCATCATGAATCTGGCGGTGAATGCCCGCGACGCCATGCCGCGCGGCGGCAAACTCACCATTGAAACCGCGAACGTCACCCTCGACGAAACTTATGCTCGCCTTCATCCTCCTGCCGAACCTGGCGAATACGTGATGCTCGCGATCAGCGACACCGGCGTCGGGATGGATGCCGAAACCCAGAGCCGCATTTTCGAACCCTTCTTCAGCACCAAGGGTCCGAAGGGGACTGGGCTCGGGCTGTCGATGGTCTACGGCATCATCAAGCAAAGCGGAGGCTACATCTGGGCTTACAGCGAACCAGGCAAGGGAACATCCTTCAAAGTGTATTTGCCTCGGGTAAGCGAAGCCGGAGAAGCCGCGGTGGTGAAACCTGCAGTAGCAGCTAAGGACGTTCAGCAAGGCCGCGAAACCGTTTTGCTGGTCGAGGATGAGGTCACCGTGTTACGTCTCGCCCGCGAGTACCTGGAACTGCAGGGATACACCGTGATCGATGCCAGCGATCCCGCGACCGCAGTCCTGATCTCGAACGCTCATGCCGGCCCCATCCATCTGCTGCTGACCGACGTAGTCATGCCGGGAATGACGGGGCGGGAACTGGCCAACCATCTTTGTCCGCGGCGGCCCGAAATGCGGGTGCTTTACATGTCGGGGTATACCGAAAACGCGATTGGCCAAAACGGCACGCTGGACGCGGGCATCACTCTGCTCCAGAAGCCCTTTACCCTCCTCACACTTAAGGCAAAGGTGCGCGAGGTGCTGGACACGCCACTCCCCAAGGAGGTCTCGATGTCTACTCGTTTAGCGATTCAAAGTGAAAATGGCCGGCCGGTCGGAAAGTTGTCTCCATTCCGCGCCCAGCGGTTCAAACTCCAATTGCCGTTGAAGTACCGGCCGATTGGAGAAAACGACTGGCGAGCGGGGACGACGGAAAACATCAGCCGCTCGGGCCTGCTGTTTCGCGCCGAAGAATTAATTCCAGCGAACGTTCAGCTTGAGATTAATTTAGTGTTGCCGGCGGAAATCGCAGGCCTATCAGCGGCGGAGGTCGTATGCCGCGGTGAAGTCGTCCGCACGATGGAGGCGGAAACGCCGTCGATGAACCCGGCTTTAGCGGCCAAGATTCTGCAATATCATTTCCAGCACGGATCGCATGTTCCGGAGGCGTAGGGCAGTCGCGCCCTACAGCGCCAGAAGGCGGTGTGTTCAGCGGGGCGCTGTCGGCGGTGGGGGCTGGTCAACCTAGACCTCGAATCTACTCTTCAGCGGTAAGGCTGGGCGAGCCAACGATAAGCGCCATGCCCAATTTTTCCATTGACTCTGCCGCGGAATGTCGGCTAACATAACTAACACCAACATTAGCTGTTTGATAACGGCAATGGCTGTTTCGGTTCTTTGACAATTTGGCTGGCCGCAGAAAAAATGCCCCTCTCGCGGCCGCAGGCCCAGAAGCGTCCAGGCGCTAAGCCCTTTAGAAGAGATATTTTACGAGTAGAAGAGATACCTTGAGATATCTCTTTCCTGTCGGTGCAGTAGTTTCATACACTTACAAGAGGAACCCGCAGTTTAAGGCGCGCAAAGAGGCGGATATTCCTTCCCCTAAGTCCTTTAGAAGGGATATTTTACGATGGTATCTCGTTTCCTGGCCCAATCAATTCATAGATTTGGGAGGAAAACGAAAATTTAAGGTATATACCCAGTGGGGCGCGTCCTAGAAACCAACTGCCGACGTGTCGACTTTTCGCCGCGCTTCTTCGACCTTATCCGCCATCGCGTACTTCAACTCCTCGATGCCCTCACCTGTCACGGCTGAGATCGGAAATAACTCCAATCCTTCTTTCTTGCAATAGCGCTTCAGCTTCGCCAGCTTGTCTTTGTTTGCGACATCGATCTTCGAAGCGACCATGATCATCGGTTTCTTTTCCAGCCCTGCGCCGAAGCTCTGGAGCTCTCCGTTGATGACTTCAACGTCCTTGACCGGGTCTGGACGACCGCTCGCATCCGATATGTCCACCATATGCACTAGCAATCGCGTACGTTCGATGTGGCGCAGGAACTGTGTGCCCAGGCCCGAACCTGTATGCGCGCCTTCAATCAGTCCGGGAATATCCGCCACCACGAAACTGCGTTCGTCTTTCGCCTCGCCCACTGCCACAACGCCGAGGTTGGGCTGCAAAGTGGTAAACGGATAGTCGGCAATCTTGGGCCGCGCCGCTGAGATGCGCGAGATCAGCGTGGACTTGCCGACATTGGGATAGCCGACCAGGCCCACATCGGCCAGTAGCTTAAGTTCCAGGCGGAAGACGCGCTCTTCGCCAGGGCGCCCTTCTTCATGCTCACGAGGCGCCTGGTGAGTGGAAGTGGCAAAGCGGGCGTTTCCTCGGCCACCCCGTCCGCCGCAGGCAATCACGACGCGTTCATCTGCATGTGAAAAATCGTGGACTTTCTCGCCGGTGTCGGCGTCATACACGATCGTCCCGACAGGCACTTTTAGTAAGATGTCTTCGCCTTCGCGTCCCTTACAGTTCGAGCCTTCACCGTGGCGTCCGCGCTGCGCCTTGTATTCGGGATTGAAGCGGAAGTGTACGAGCGTGTTGTGACGCTCGCTGGATTCCATGATGACATCGCCGCCATCGCCACCATCGCCGCCGGATGGCCCACCCCGGGGAACATATTTCTCCCGGCGGAAGGCCAGGCAACCGTTGCCGCCGTCCCCAGCTTTTACTCGAATTGTGGCTTCATCGATGAACATAAGTCGTTGGTCGTGCGTCGTTGGCCGTTGGCTGACAAATAAGAAAAGCCTCGGCCCAAAGGCGAGGCTGTGTGGCGCGGGCGCCCTCGCCCGCGTGACGATAGCAACAATCTACTCCGCCGCGATGGGCTCGACCATCACGTACTTGCCTGACTGACCGCGGTCCTTGAATACGATGCGGCCCGTGATTTTAGCAAATAGGGTGTCGTCTTTGCCGCGGCCCACATTCAATCCTGGCTTCACACGCGTGCCCCGCTGGCGCACGATAATCGTGCCGCCGGGGACCAGTTGTCCGCCGAATGCCTTGAAGCCTAACCGCTGCGCGTTGGAGTCGCGACCGTTTCGAGAAGTGCCCTGCCCTTTTTTATGTGCCATGAATTAGTTTCCAGTTCTAGTGTGAGCTTTCAGCTTCAGCTACTTCTTCTTTTTCGGGGAAGACTTTTTCGCCACGGACTTCTTAGCCGCAGCCTTTTTCTTCGCCGGCGCCTTATGCGCCTTCGCCTCGGTTTTAATTTCTTCCGTCTCTACCGGCTCCGTCTTCTTCGGCTTGGCCACCTTCTTGGGAAGTTCGGGAGCAGTGAATTTCTGCCCGTCAAATGCAATCTCCGAAATCCGCACTGCAGTATAGCCTTGACGATGTCCGCGCAGCTTCTTGTATTGCTTCTTGCGTTTGTAATGGAAGACCAGGATTTTCTTCTCGCGGCCTTGCTCGACCACATCGCCGGTCACAAGTGCTCCAGACTGGGGCTTGCCGATCTGGCCATCGCCCGCCGAAATTGCCAGCACGTCGCCGAACTCAATTTGACCGTTGGTGCCGGGAGCTTGAGTTTCCACACGAATGACGTCTCCGGGCGCCACCCGGTACTGCTTTCCACCGGCGCGGATGACCGCGTACATGCTTATATCTCCTACAGTTCCGGGTCAGCCGGTTTCAGCGCGATTGGACCGAACGTCCCTTCGCACACCGGCGCGACCTGCGGAGCCTGATGATTTTCTGCTTGCTGTTTTCCGCTTCGACGCTCTTGGCAACGATGGCGGACGGCCCCAGAACGGAACCGCAAGTACAGGCAAACTCAACTATTTTAACGTGCCCCGCCGAGAAGCGTCAAACGGGTCGACGTTAAATCGAGCAGAGCGTCCCCGGACGAGGCGTCCGGGGCTACGTGCAGGGTAGTCAAGCGGGCTCGTATTATGTGAAACTGTTTGTATGGGAAACAAAGACGCACCAAAACGTGAGAAACGAAAGCCTCCAAAGAACAAGTAGACGGAGCGCCGATACTGCTATGCCACCGCACATTGCCATCCCGCTTCCGCATTCAGGTGATCAGGAGTATGCGCAGCGGTCCCTCCCGCAATACGAACGCGCTGTCACAATGGCGGGAGGAGAACCAGTTCGCATTCCGCTAAATCAAGCGCCCGCAGAGGTGCTCCAACTGATCGAGGGCTGCGACGCCGTATTGCTGCCAGGAAGCAAAGCGGACGTTGATCCGGCCAAGTACGATGCGCCGCGTGATCCGCAAACGGCGCCCGCCGATTCCGGTCGCGACATGGTAGATGAGCTTTTGCTGCAAGACGCGTACAACATGCGCAAGCCGATCCTCGGCATCTGCTACGGATTGCAGATTCTCAACGTGTATCGCTTTGGTACGCTGATCCAGCACATCGAGTCTCCGGTAAAGCATGCGGCGGGACGACAGGTCGCGGTGGCGCACGCGATCGAAGTAGTTCCGGGGTCGAATCTGGCAGAGATCGTCACCCCAAGGGCTCGAACCCCGGCCGGAGAGCCATTGGTGGTTCCGGTGAATTCCAGTCATCACCAGGCGGCGGGTGTTGTTGGGGATGGGTTGCGGGTGGTCGCGCGGTCTCCGCAAGACGGGGTCATCGAAGCGGTGGAGGGAACGTCCGCCGATCACTTTGTGCTCGCGGTACAGTGGCATCCCGAGCGGTCCATCGATGAGGACGAGCCGTCGCGAGCGATTTTCCGGGCGCTGGTGGAGGCGGCGCGGGTGCGACACGAGAAACTGACAGGAGAATTCGAATCAATCGTTGAGTAGACCCACCATACGCCATCGTGTCCCAGCCCTTCGGTTTGGGGCGGCTTCGCGAATCGCCAATCCGGCATGTAGAATCGAATCAGCAGATGGCAGGTGCTTCCCAGTTCGTCCAGATTGAGCTCGGGCCACCAATCCGGCAGCCCAAGCCGGAGTGGCTCCGGGCCAAAGCCCCGGTGGGCGAGAACTTTCATAATCTCAAAAAACTCGCCCGCGGCCTGGGATTGCACACCGTTTGCGAATCGGCGCAGTGCCCCAACATCGGGGAATGCTGGAATCACCGCACAGCTACCTTTATGCTTTTGGGCGACATCTGCACCCGGCGCTGCGGTTTTTGTGCGGTTCCCAAGGGTAAACCGGGGGCGATCGATGGGGACGAGCCGCGGCGCGTTGCCGAAGCGGTGGCTACGCTCGGCTTAAAACACGCGGTTGTGACCAGTGTTAATCGGGATGACGACAATCTGGGCGGGGCACGAGTTTTCGCGGAGACGATTCGCCAGATTCGCGAGTTGTCTCCCGAGTGCCGGATCGAGGTTCTAATTCCCGATTTCCAGGGAATCGACGAGGCGTTGCGAATTGTTCTGGATGCCCAGCCTGACGTTCTGAATCACAATACAGAGACCGTGCCGCGGCTTTATCGGGTAGTGCGGTCCGGGGCGCGCTACGAGCGCACGCTGCGCCTGCTGGAGAATGCCAAGAAGTTTTCGCCGGGGATGGTGACCAAGTCCGGGGTCATGGTTGGTCTTGGAGAAACAATCTCTGAACTCGTCGAAGTGTTTCGCGACCTGGGATCGCGTGGCGTTGACACTTTGACTGTGGGCCAGTACCTGCGTCCGTCGCGTGACCATTTGCCCATTGCGCTCTTCTACACGCCGGATGAATTCCGATATTTGAAAGACGAGGCTTTGCGGTTCGGCTTCCGCCACGTGGAATCCGGGCCCATGGTGCGCTCCAGCTATCATGCTCACGAGCAGGCTGATTCCACGTCGTCCGCCAGGCATGGTCAGCCGGCAGTCGTGTAGACAAGTTTCACCGCTTGCTGGATCCCCTTACAAATTGTCATCCCGGAACGAGGTAAGGGATCTGGGTGTTTGCTTGCGGCGCCGATGCGACGTGCCGGGCAAAAACCTAGATCCCTCGCTTCGCTTTGATTGGATAACAACGACGGCTCCTTGCGGGCGCCGAGTAGACTTGAGTTTTTGCGAAGAACCAAGACTCGGCGAGTTTCCAACAGATTGCCATGGTCGATACCGAAACCGGAGAGCACACCGAAAAAAAGCTGACCCCGGCAGAAGCACTGCAGTTCTACAGTCAGTTGCAAGGGCCGGTGTTGGTGGGCATGGAAGCTTGCGGGAATACGCTGTGGTTCGAGCGTCTGCTGGCCCAGCTCGGGCACGAGCTGTGGTTGGGAGATGCAGGCAAGATCCGAGCCCTGGAAGTACGCAAGCAGAAGACCGACCGCAGAGATGCGGAGCTGCTGCTGCAGTTGTTGCTGGAGAAACGATTTCCGCGGATCTGGGTGCCGAGCCCGGAGCAGCGGGATCTGCGGCAGTTGCTGCTGCATCGCCACAAGCTGGTGGGGATGAGGCGGCAGGTGAAGAATCAGTTGCAGCATCTGGCTCTGAACCAGGGGGTGCAGCAAAAGCACAAGCTCTGGACGGCAGCGGGAAGGAAGCTGCTGGAAGAGCTGGCGCTGACGGGCTGGACGGCGCAGCGGCGGGAAGAGTTGCTCTCGATGCTGGACGATTTGGAGCCGCGGATCGGGAAGCTGGACCAGGCGGTGAAGGCAGCGGCGGGAAAAGATCGCGTGGCTCAGAGGCTGCAGA
>Ga0307474_10000455_pt1 | contig 29369 bp, 42 predicted proteins | sample atmos_gasesECM1C_2_FD_203312 | JGI IMG/M metagenome (GOLD analysis project Ga0307474, IMG submission 203312) | Hardwood forest soil microbial communities from Morgan-Monroe State Forest, Indiana, United States - atmos_gasesECM1C_05 | ecosystem: Environmental > Terrestrial > Soil > Temperate... | reverse complement strand
CATATCAACGTTTGGGATGTTGTCCCATTCCCAAATACGAGCAGTGACTTCGTAGAACCGTTCCACGTAAAACTCGGGTCTCCTACGCAGTTGGTGCCGTCCGTGGATTGAATGTCGTTAGCCGCGCCATTTGGACAGCCCGAGCCGCCTCCACCGCCGCCTTGATTATTCCACGCTGTTCCATTCCAGACGCGTGTCATTCCCGAAGTCACGTTGAAGTACTCCGCGCCTTTCGGGAGTGGCCCACCGATTTCTGAATCGGTGTATGCACTGATTGCTGGACCTGGAGGAATCGCCCATGAAATCAAAATCACTGGAGGGGTAACGTTGAGAGTTTGTGTTCCGCCCGTGATGGTTGTGCGCGGCGTAGAGAAACTTTGGGAAGTTGCGTCCGGTGTCACTTGTAGAATCCACGTCGAACCGGCTGGGGTAATCGCGGAGTTCGAGGGAATCGAAACGGAGTAGTGTCCGCTTCCGTCAAGCGTGCCGGTTATCACATTGTTCAGTGTTCCGCCCGTCCATGTGTACGGCCCAGTTGGAAATTGTGGGTTAGGCTGGAACGTAAACGTGTATTTGCCATTCGCCCACGCCTGTGAACCTGCATCTGTCACCGTGCCGGAAACAGTTGTGCTCTGCGCGAAAGAAGCAACCGCACAGAACAGCGTGAGCAGAAAAGTGACAATAAGTTTTTTCATTGCTTACCTCAGTTCGGGTTGCCTATCGCCATCCAGCTAAATGTGTCTGTCGCCCCCGTGCAAGCCGCTGTAAATCCCGTGTTTGATGATGCAGTCGGCCTAACCCCACCCGAAGTTGTGTAGTCGGTGAGGATCACAACTGGAGTCGAGTTGAAGGGGGGCGAGTAAGTGACCGTCTTGGTTCCGCCGCTACAGACCACGACTTGCGCGCTCGATAGAGCGTTGGTCTGATTGACTCGTCCTACGTTCACGCTGCTGGAGCAATACAAACCGTTCGGGACGCCCGTCAGAACCGGTATGCTCCCGTTCGTTACGGTCATGCAATTGATGCCGTTTGTGACGAAGACACTCGTAGCCGTCTCGCCGCTGCTGAAGATGCTGAGATTTCCGATGACAGTATTCGCCGTGAACCAGTAATCAGCGTTTCCGGTGTTGTTGTCGTCGCCGGCAAAGCCGCCTTGAAACATAAATGTGCCGGTCGTGCCGCACGCTACATAGTGCGTCGTCGCTCCGCCTAAGTTCTCGAAGTGATTGCCGACCATTGTCCAGTTTCCATTGCACGTGCCAGAGATTCCGGTCACGAGATTGCTGTCCCAGTGCACGTCATCGAATTCGACTTGCAGCCCGCCAGGGCCGGCAATCTGAGTCCATGCATTCTCGTTTTGGATGAACGTCCCAGTCGTGAAGCGCCAACCCTCCGACGCCTGCGAACTGTTGACACCGATTGTGTTCTGCTGGAAAGCGAACGCTTCGAAGTAGAGTGGGAAATTCAGTTGTGCCGTATTCGCGGCGAAAAACAGACCAGAACCCCAGCCGCGCCATTTCACGTTGCGGAACGTTGCTCCCATTGCTCCGCCGTTGACCGGGCCGATTGACAATCCGGCAGCGCTTGAGCCGCAGCCACCGTTCGTGGCGCACATATTGTTCCAGAAAGTAATGTTCTGGATTCCGCCGCCTGGGGTTGTGCCCGCTCCGAATGTATTCGTCCAGTCAATCGTCATCGCGACTTGGTTCGCGGTAGACGGCCAGTTGAAGCACATCCCCTGCTCGCTCGTCCCGCTTCCGACGTAAGAGGGAGGCGACAAGCCGACAAGATTCACGTACTTGCCGAGTACCGTAAACCCGATTTGCGTCGTCCACGGGTAGCACGCACCGTTCAGCGGCGGGAGAACGTTGATTGTTCCGCCCCACGCAGGAAGCGATGCGTAGGCAGCCATGATTTGCGCGCCGATGTCTCCGCCACCCCAAAACGGGGCAAGCGCGCCACCGACATACACCTGACCGTTGAAAAAAGGCGTTGGGTTTGTCGATTGCGAATCCCAGGTACATGGAGGGAATCCCGTTTGAATGCATACGTGAATGGTGTTGTCCGTCACGTTGAAGTACTGGATTCCCGGCTGCCCTCCAACTATTTCGGTGTCTGTGTACGCACGTGCGCCAAGCAAGGGAACGGATAGATTCACCACAACTGCGGGCGGAACGACTTGCGAACTGATGTTTTGTGTTGAGCCCGTGATCGTCAACAATTGTGTGAAGCAATTCGGAATCGTTGCAGCGGGGCAAACAGTCACAGCCCATTGACTCCCAGAGGGAGCGATAGCCGTGTTGCTGGGAATAGAGAGGCCGGAAAACGAGCCGGTGCTATCAAGCGAGAGTGGATTCTGCGGAAACGTCGAACTTGAACTGAACGGCGCACCGTTCCACATGTACTGCGCTGTGGGATTTGAAGCAGCGGGGCGAAAAGCGAATTGGATGGACCCGCTAAACCACGACTGTCCACCACTGTCGGTGATTGTTCCGCTAACAACGGTGGATTGACCGTGTGCGGGAAGTGCGCACAGTAGGACCAAAACTACCAGTAGCCATAGCCGACGCATGATGCGCGTCATGGTACTTTGGTTCCATCAGTTGTTCAATGGATTTCGTGGTAGCGTTGCCGTCAGGTTGGGCCGGGAGACCCCGGTGAACTCAATACCAGATAAAGCGCTCCCCTCTGCTCTGGCCGTTCACTTGCGAAAGGAAGGATACGCGGCCTTTCGAGTATCAAGTGAACGACGAGGGGGCTCAATCGTCCTCTTCGTCCATCTCGGGAATGTCGTCGTCTTCTGCGCTTTCGTCCACTTGCAAAATGTCTTCGTCGCGGAATTCGCTCTCGATTGGGAAGTCGGGCATCATGCCGGATTCAACCATCCACCTTCTCGGAGTTCTGCGTATCTTTTTGCTGTATTGCTGTGAACGTCTGTTCTGTACTGGCCGTTGGGTACGCGAACGTGCTTGAGCATTTCGTATGCTTCAGTAAAGGCGTGGCCGGGAGTCTCACCCACCGCCAAAGGCGACCCCACCCAACCACAGATGCCCGCTGTCTCAAGATCGTCCGCATCTTCCGCTCGTTTGCGAACATCATACACGTAGAAGCGGTCGAAGTTTTTCTCCGTCAGCCCCTCGATTGGGATTCCTGCTTTGTAGAATGTTTCCGGCAACGCCTCACACGGATATGGAGGCACACTCAACCGCACCGACGCACAGAACGAGTGGCGCGGAATAATTTCCGCTGGCCGCTGGTCAGTCGCGATTGCAAAAAGAAAATCTCCGAAGTTCCCGCCGATGAGCCGCGTGAGCAGCGCATCGGAGTCATATCCAAAGCGCGGACAAAATTCCAGGCCGAACACTCCCTGCTCGTTAACGATTGTATTTAGATCAATCGGCCCGACGTATCCCATTTCTTGAAGTGGGGCGATTGCTTTCTTCAAACCTTTTTCAAACAGAACGTTGTCGCGATTCGCGAGCCACACAAGAGAGCCAGAACAGCCTGTGTTCGGTCCAACGTCGCCGTTCATCAGCTTTTTTGTTTCGAGTGTGTGGTTCAGCGCGTAGTATCCAGACTCGTTCATGTAGCATTGTGTCGAGACTTCCGTCCCAGCGACAAACTCTTGCAAAACGAACTTCGATACTTTCGCAGAGCGAAAGAGCACATCGAAGTAGTGGAGCAAATCCTCGGCGGACTTTGAGACGTACGTGGTTGATTTGTCGTCTTGGTCGCCTATCGGCTTGAACACGTACCGCTTTTTTGTTTTTTTGATGTGTCGAATCGCGTCGGACGGGTCACTGAAAACTTCCCACGGCGAGACTTGAATCCCGCATTGCTGCATAAATTCGAGCGAGGCTTCGCGATTTTCTTCGAGGGTATCTGCTAACACGGAGTCGCCAACGGTGGGAGTTTGTTCGCGCGCTCTGTCTGCGTCTTTACCGGAGCCAGTCTCTCCGAAAACAACCAAATCATATTGGTCAGCACTGTACGCGACTTCTTTTGGCATGACCTTTACCATTCCGCCCAACACTTGTTCGTAACGGTCGTCACTGACTGCGAGCGAAACGTCGTGCCCCTGCGTCGAGAGAAGATGCGAGAACCATGCGGCTTCCGCAAAAATACTGGCGACACAAACCCTCACAAATGCCTCCAGTTCACACCGCGAACCGCGAAGGAAATAGCGGTCGGAGTGCACTCCAACAACTCAGCCACATGCCGTCCCGTAATGAGCACGAAGCTCATCGACCGTAAAATTCTTACTTGCTGCTCCGTTAGTTTAACGCGCCCGTTTAAAGTTCCGACCGATTTGCGGCGCTTCTTAACTGCGTCGTTGTCGTTTTCTTTTCGGGTTCCGGCCCACAGATGGTGGGGATTGCAACATGGAGGATTGTCGCAGGAGTGGCACGCCTCTTCGGTCGGCAATAATCTTCGCTTCATCTTCATCGCCAGAATCTCGCGCCCCACTCTTCCGAGCGTGAGACTGTGGCCTCTGGCGACGACACCGTAGCCACGTTTGTCGAGCGATCCGGCCCACGGCCAGCACTCATCAACTCTACCGATAATTACACGGCCCCAAATAGAACACGGCAGCGAGCAGAAAATTTGCACGCCGCCGCGCACTTCGAATAGATTGGGGCAGAGCTTGCACTTGCGCGTGCGATAGTGCTTCACGCGCGAGATTCTATCAGAGGCCCGACTTGTTTCCTACCCCTTCGCTGGGCCATTCGCGTCTTGGTCCACCAGTATTTCCCACTTGTTTTGTGCGGGTGCGCTCGTTCGTGAATTCCGATTTCCCGCTCATCGGCGCTGCGCCAGCTTCCATTCCGCCGCCGTCGCGCACCGGACTCGTCGTGCTGAGGTCGTCAATCTGCATGTCGCCAGCCATCGCGTCTTTCTTGGCCTGCTCTTTCGATCCAAAGTAGCTAATGGTAGTTCTCCCTTCACAAGCGAATAACGGCTTGAATCTACACCGAACTTGAACCAACTACAATACCTTGCTCAGTCTATGACCGCCAAGCGCCCCATGTTCCCATATGTCTTCGCGACTTTGGGAGCCTTTGGATCACTCGTGTGGTGGCAACCAGGATACACGGTGTCGCCGTACGTACCCGTATTTTGAAGCGGGGGCCGCGTACGCTGGCCCATCTCGCCTTGCGTGACGTTCTCTGTCAAATCCTTGGAATCGGTCGCTGTGAGCGTCGCTGGTGGGTTTTCTGGTTTCCGCCACTTTGCCATGATGCCTCCCAAAAATCAGGACTAAAGTACCATTCCCGCCAACGGGCGCAAAGCCGAAAATTCATTCATGGACAAACAACACATCGCCGCGCTGCTCATCTTGCTCCTGTCCCTTGGTATGGGTATTCACTTTATTGTTTATTGCTTTGGTGCACCGAAACCGAAACGAGGACAACACCAGTGAACACTGTCCCGCTAGACGCCGCGCAGCGAAGAGGGATAGCAGTATTGCTGCGCACTATTGCGGAACTCCAGCGTAAACTCAGCGCCGCTATCGCGCTGCTGGCTTTTTGCGAGCGGAACGAGAAGTACCCGAAGGATTTTCGAGCCGAGCTTGAGCGGGTAAAAACACACCCCGACTACGCCAGTATCGCGCAAGGCTACGATATAGTCGCTTCTCATCTTGAGCAATCCGCTGACGAAATCGACGTGAATGAAGTACTTTCAAGACTCCCGAAAGGGTCAGCGAACTGATTTTTTTAGCTGGACGTTTTTGCATTCGCATCTCCTGAAAAGAGAGGGTACCGTGAAAACCATTTTGACTCTGGTGTTTGGTTTTATCTTCATCGCTATCGCTGGAACTTGCATCGACTTTTTGTGCGTCGAGTTTTTCCATCACGAACCGACTCTACTTGACGCTCTCGCCGTAGCAGTCGTGTATTGGTTTTTTAAACCTACTCCCCGGAAGCAGCGTGGAGCATCTTCACTGCCTTCGCAGGAGCCAAGCCTAATTGTTCTGCCGTCTTAAACATGATGTACGATTCGACTTTGTGATTGTTCATCCACTTGAGAATATTCTTGATGCCTTCTTTAGTCAGTCCTGCCGCTCGGCCAGCCGCACTCGCTCCAACCTCCTCCACTTCTCGAACGATCGGATTACCCTGAGCGTCTAGCAGCTTGGAAACGACGGGGACCATTTTTACAGTTGGCTCGAATGCGGCTTTCTCAATCGCACCGGCAGCACCAGCACCCGGAACCACACCTCCCAGTCGAGACATCGTGTCGCCCGCCATTCCAGCAAACTGCGCTACATTCGCCGCCATCGTCGGCTGAGGCTTTAGTCCTTGACCCGCCTGCGCACTCGTGAGTCCGCGCTTGACTTCATCCCACACCCGACCAGCCGGACTGCGGGTATCAGGACTCAATCCGGTTGCTTGCGCTGCGCCTCTTTGCGGGTCGGGTCCAACTTTCGCGACTGCGGGTGTCGCCTGCTTAATCTGGCTCTTGTATTGCGGATATTTCGCTGTAATTTTTTCGACAAGTTGGTCGTCTGGGACATTCGCATAGACAGGGTACTTTGTCTTAATCTTCGCCGCAAACTCCTGCGGCGTTACCTGAACGGGCGCGGCTGTTTGCTCTTGAGGCATTTAGAAAATCCCGAGCGGGTCTTTTTCTTTTGCGCTTCCAGTGCCTGCGGGGAAATTAGGCTTGGCTTGCAAGCCTTGCTGATACTGATTGTAGCGCTGTTGCATCTTACTTCCAGCGAGGGCCTTATAAGCATCGAGCACGCCCTCGATTGTTTCGATATTTGCATCCAGCGGAAGAGTCGCCTCGGCGCTGCCAATCTCCGAGTCTGTCATGTGGCCGGAACTGAGCATCTTTGTAACTTCGCGCGAATAGGCATTCGCAATTGCGCGCGCGCTCGTTAGATTCGGGTCTCCAAAAGCGCTCTTGAATTCGTTCTTTTTCTCGTTAAGCCAGCGGGTGTCTCCGTTTTGCAACCTTATCGCCGCTTCTTTCAACAAATCGGCATGTTGCAAAGCGGTGTTGAAAGCGTTGATTTCCTCGCCGCCCTTGCCCGTCGTAGCCCACTCCAGAACTTTCTTTGGCACCGTGCCGCTAGCGGACTGCGCCGAACTCGATTTATCCCTCGCTGCCTGTCCGACTGGTTTGTAGATAAACTCGCCAGGGCGGTCTGGGTCTGTAACCTGGACATATCGCGACTCCGCCCCTGCTCGGGCGCGTGCGCCAGCCATGCGGTTGATAATACCCTCGGCCATTTCTCCCCATGCTTTGCGGGCCGTTATAAATGCAGGGTCGCTGCGACCGCCTCTGTAGTTTTCTGGATTGGGGCCGGGTCCGATTTCATCCACAACGACGGTCGGAACTTTGTTTTGCTGCTTTTCGTCCGATGCGTTGATCGCCGCGTCCATTTGCTCTTGATCTGCCTTTGTCCAATCCTTGCTCCTTGGAGTAACGAGTTTCCCGTCGCGTTGAATTGCGTATGGCACAGTTCCATTGCTGACAACTTTCGGTGCTGTCGAAGCCTTCACCGGCCCTTTTAACTCTTCGCCGGTTTTGTGATCTGTCAACTTAAACGCATCTGTTGGGTCGGTCGTGTTATACGCCCACGCCGTACCGTCAGGACCGACTTTGACATCGTATTTATTTCTCGCTGCCTTGCTTGCCTGCTCGATGTCGAGGATTCCTTTCGCAAACTTTAGCTGGTCGTCTGGACTCATACCCGCGGTTGCGGTCGGAGCCTTCGCTAGAATCTCCGCGCTCATCGCTTTCTGTTGTTCGGGGGTAAGTTGCGGCTGCTGATTTTTCTGCATCAGCTTTTGAAACAGACCTTTTAGCCCCGTCGCCGCTTTCTGCTGGTCTGCTTTCTGTTGCGCATCCTGTCCCGCTTTCGCCGTAACTTTCTTCAGCGCGTCGCCGTACACCGTAGTCTTCTCAGGATTGAGCCAGTCCTGATTGAGTGCTTTGGCCATCTCTTTCAGTTTTTTTGGGTCGCCCATTACGATGTCAACTTTTTGCTGTGCCGCCGCAACCGCCTTCGGATCGTTGCTGACCTTGGCTGCTTCGAGTTCGTTGATGGCGCTGCCCATGTACGTCCAGTCCGCTTCGGCTTTCAAAAGTTTTTGCTGCTTCTGTTTTGCGACGGCATTTTGAATATTCGTCGCGATGCCCGCCATGAGTCTTTGTTTTCCCCAAGCATTCGGATTCGCAGTATCCATTCCGATCTTGCGTGCTGCATTCGGGTCCTGCATCCCCGGAACTGCGGAAGGAACTGGAGTGCCCGCGAATTGCTTTCTCTGAGACGCTTGCGCGAGGCGAGCCATGATTTGCTTCGCCATGTTGTTGACTTGCATCGACGGGTCGGGAGTTGCAGCACTCTGCCCAAAAGAAGGCACGGGCGCACTTCCATCAAACCCCGGAGTCGCAATGGTAATCTGCCCACCAGGAACTACGACGTTTGCGTTTGCGTCGCCCATTTTTAGAACGCCCCTCCAACACTTGCGAGCGTGTCGAGCAGACTCGTATCCGCGTTTGGATTAATCGCGGAAGTGATGGCAGACGCACCGCCCGCCGCCGAACCGCCGAGATTCAATGCGCTGAGAATCGAGTCCGCCGTGCTTGGCGAATTCGCTTTCGTTTGCGCCGCTTGCGCGCTGGTGGGCATTAGCACCGAGAGGTAATTTTGAATCGCCTGCTCGTACATGTTCGATTCGATCTGCCCCTCGTTCAAATTCACTTGAGACAGAAAATCTCCGAGCCCGATTTGCGCTCCAGAACCAAAACGATTCCCAGTTGCAGAGAATTGATTCATCAAACTTTCTGTGCCGCGCTCGATTTGTGGTTGCATCGAGGCAAACAGGTTGTTGATGGCGTCCTGATTGAATCCCGCACCACTCGTCAGAAAGTCCATGAGCGCATGGGCGGTGCCGTCGCCATAACTTTTCTTCAGCGTGTCGAACATCCGCGACAAATCAGTAGGAGACATCGTACTCATTCCGCCGATAGGTGAAGCAGCCGCTTGTCCCACGTTCGTTGTTGGTCCTGCTCCCGGAGTTGTGAGGCTTACAGGCCCCGGCCCGTTCGCGCCAAACGTGGGAACAGAACTTGAAGTGAATCCAGCGGTAAGCGGATTCGTGCTACCGGGCGCAGAGGTCGATGTACCACTCGAAGGCAGAAGCGGATTTGCTCCCGATGAAGTGGGCGACGAGCCGGGGATGTTGACTTGATTCCCAGTCGCATTTGTCGGGACATATCCGCTAGACCCAGCGGAGGTAGGAAACAAACTCGCGAGTGCGGGATTTACGACTGAACCGATGACACACCTCCCACGTGCTTCCACGTCTTCGCATTCAGAGCATCCCACACCGTCATGATGTGCGCCCCAATCTCGCGCGCAATGACTCGATACGAGTGCCCCTCTGCTCGAAGCTCTCTCGCCCGTCGTATCTTACCCGGACTGAGGCGGATTGTGACGGTGAATCTACCCTTCCTAATCGCGTCGTGAGCATTGTCTTTGGGCGTGCCGAGGAATAAATGTCTCGGGTTCACGCAACTCCGATTGTCACATTTATGCAGAACGAATTGCTCTGTCGTTAGAGCCTGACCGAAATGGGACGTGTAGGAGTAGCGGGATGCGTGCATCTTCTTGTACTTCCCGCTTGGCAATCGCTCCGAAAACAAGCCGTATCCATCTTTGTCGCCAGCCATCTTCCAGTTCCAGCATTCGCGAGCCGACCGAACATCCACCGCACACCAGAACCGCGACGAGTTTGACACCCTCTTTTTAATCATCCCTTTGACGGCGACCATCTCAATACCTCTGCGCGACACAAGAGATTTGAATCGTACTATGCATCCGGTCCCGCTCGTCCTGCAACACTCGCGCAGAGATGAGACCGGGGCGTCCTAAAGTTCCATCTTTAAGCTGGCTATTTGGGTCTCCATACAGTAGCTGATGCAGGTAGCTCGCTTGGTCGTTCCAGCGCAGCATCACCGCGCCGCGCTCTGCCGCCGCAAACTGAATCACGTCATTCCACTCCTGCGGCATCAGAACGGGAGACGTGAGTAAGTCGGGGTTGAACGGGTGCCGCCGCTGATACGGCAAATAAACTTGGTAGTTAGTTCCCGGCTGAGTTCCAAACAGCATCATATTACCGTAACGGCAATACTTGAACGGAATTCCACCAGGCACAAATAACATGGGCTGGATCGCCTTCATGCTCAACCGATCCATGCCGTAACCCACGGTTTCGTTAATTGTGCCGACGAACTTCCCGACTTGCATCGCTTGCTGCGGCGTCAGGAAAATCACGGGGTCTTGCGTGAGCGTCACGTCGTCGCCGGGATTCAAAAACATGGACAAGGGGTACATGTAATTTGAACCCTGTGCACCAAGACCCGGACCAATCGTTGCGACCGGTCCCTGAACTTGCAACTCCGCGAATTCCCAATTTGCTGTGAGTTCACGCAGTGTGTCGCGAATCCATGCGGACGGACGCATTTCTGGATTGGTTTGTGTTTCGCTCACGTCGTCGCGATTTTGCAGGGCAGCTTTCACCCTGTTAACGAAGTCGTTGACCGTAAGCGTCGAAGCTGCTGGTTGTGCAAGTGTCATTGTGCGCTAACGACCGTAACCGGCACTATCGCTCCCAAACCAGTGAGAGTGAGCGCAGACCAACCCACTCCAGTTTCTGTCGGGTCCATCAAAACACAAACTCCGCCAGGTCCGAACGTTCCGACTTCCTGAGAAGTTCCGCCCGTGGGCGTCACGTTGATTTGCAAATTGTTTGTTGTCGAGCGATTGATGATGAGCAACAAAAATGCATCGACTCCGCCCCCGCCCCCACCGATGGGCACGTTGATAGGCGTACCGTTGGGTACTTGGAAAAATCCGTCGTAGTAAATCTTTAAGCCGGTAAGTGTTGGGTTCTGTAAATCTAGATTGACGATGTACGGAGCAGGCGACTGGGTATTGTCCGTCGCGGTGAGGATGCCCTGGAAAATCGCGATTATGTTCGACGCCACTCAGCACCTCAAATCACGATGATATTAAACGCAGCACTCGCAGTAGTACATCTAAAAGTTACGGTCGTTCTTGTCCAAGCAACACTTCCCCGATAAATCAGCCCCCCGTTGTCGGTATCTTGCGCGTTAATCGTTAACGGGATTCTTCCTAAAGTGTGCGGCAGAGTGAAATCCGTATTTGCTGCACCAGGACTTGTGCCTGTGAATTTCGCGCAGTTCATGTTCATGTCTGCGTCTTTGTTGCTCATCGTGGAGCCGTAGTTCACATTCCCATTTAAAACTTTCGCAAGCCTCTCCGAATGCCTGGTTAGGTTCTTCGGGTCACTGATATTTCCGAGACACGTTGGTTGTGCGCGTGCCATCAGGAGTACGGTGTCAATTCTACGCGACCTTCGAGCCGAACTTTAACAATCGAAACTGGACCCGCAGCCGGCTGCCGCGTGATGTTGTACTGCAAGTTCTGTGCGGTGAGGCTCAATCCACGGATAATAGTGAACAATCTTCCGGTAGCCCCGGGCGTCCCGATCTGAAATCCTTCGAACACATTGATAACCGTTGGTTCGTTGTCCGCCCCTACGGGAGACAGAGTTCCGGTGAGCGAACCAGCAATGGTCGCCACTCCCAAATCTCGATACGTAATGATTTGCCGTGTACAGGACGGGGTTCTCCCCGCCGAAATCTCTTCCACTTTGTAGTTGTAGAAACTTCCATTGCTCAAGTCGTTGTAGTTGGTTATGTCGAGATTAAAAAGCACTGGGGTTACGAACTGGGTAAATGGGAATAGCGTGAACCCGAGCGGAGAAGCAATTCCACCGTTCGATGGAGCCGTGACCGTGAAAGTCACGGAATTACTTGCCACTCCAGCGACAGTTACAATCACTGGGCCAGTCATCGCCATCGAGGGAACGACAGCAACAATGCTCGTCGGCCCCCAGCTTGTCACCATCGCCACAACGCCATTGAACGTTACGAAGCTGGAACCTTGCGACGCTCCGAAATTAGTTCCCGCAATCGTTACCGCAGTTCCAATTCCGCCGTGGTTTGGAGTGAGGGAAGTAATCGTTGGTGTCGCTGGTGCGGAGACGTTGAACGGCTTTCCGTTGCTGTCTCCATTCGGGAATTCGAGGAAAACATTGCCCGTCGTCGCGCCCGCTGGGACAGCGACGACAATCGACGTGTTCGTGTAGGAGAACACGGTCGAAGCAATTTGATTCGGTGCGAAGCGAACCACAGCGTGGACGCCCGCCTGCACGAAGTTCATCCCATTGATTTGAACGTGCGTACCCACCGTTCCCGAAGTAGGATTGAGACTCGTGATGTTCGCGGTTACGGGCATATCACACGGCGTTCGGCGCGCAAGTCAGCGTCGGAGTTGGAGCATTCGCGTACATATTCAAGTCCCACGGCGACCAGTTCTTATCCTCGAAGGAGTAGACCCACATACGGACGAAGCCCGCCATCGGAATCAAGAGCAGATACGAAATATAGACATACCCGTTCGGTGAACCCACTCCGTGCAAAAACGTTGGCACGATGGCTGCAAAAGGAGTTCCGGTAGCTGCTAAGATGTCAGAAAATATCGCGTCGCGCGCCGTGCCGCCAATCGCCGTGGCACTTGACACCGAGAGACTGTAGATATTGTCGCTGGCGATGAAGCAGGCTGATGGCCCGTACTGCGCAATGGAAAAAGGCAAGACGTTTCCAATGCCGTGGTCCGAAGCCCACATGTGATCGAAAGTGAATGGCGTCTGTGCGCTTCCTGTAGTAGCAAATTGCGTGATGCCGTTGGTGCGGAAGATGTATCCGGCGATTCCGAGAGTGACAAGTCCGGTGATTAAATCCGGCACATCGAGAAAGGGATTGAATCCTGCACTCGTATTGTGAACCGGGTCCCACTCGAACGGGAGTCCGTTTGCACTCCACCAAATCAAATTTGGAAACGAATAAATAACTCCGGTTCCCTGGTCGAGCACGGAAACGTTCGCGAGAATGAGTTGGTTGTTCAGCTCACCGATGTACAAACCACCGATGGCAAGAGGTCCGGTAACAATCGGCGCACCGGGTAAAGACCCTCCCACGGTCGGAGAATCTGTCAGAGCAATTCCAGCGACAGACTGCGTGACTGACGCATCGAATTGCACCTGCGTGAATTGCGGATTGGCGGTAAGTCCGTTCCACGTTCCGACGAACGGCGCGATGATCGGAGAATTATTTGCGCCGATAAGAGCAGCTTTGTTCGTGTACCAAATCGCATTCGCAAAGGCTCTATAATTTACCGGGTTGGTTTGCATGTCTCCCGGCGCCGCTGCACCGATGGACTGAAACGGAGAAGCAGGCAAGAGCGCGGGATTGTACTGGTACATCAGATTCCCGGCCCAGATTACGCAGTGGTACGTTCCGTTGGTGTCAACGAAGAGGGTGATACCCAACTGCGAGGAAGCCGCACCACTGCCAACACCACCAAAGAGATTCTGGAAGCTGGGCCTGGAGCGCAGCTCCGCGTTGCGGAGCATGAAGTTATTGAAGGAAGGCGAAGCGTTGTCGGGGATTAGTGTTTCTGGAGCAGCGACGTGGGTACCTGCGTATGGCCCAAAATATTCTTGGACCCATTGCCCATTTTGTCCGATCTTGACGGGCACACGCGCATCTCCCTAGACAATCGTAATCTGCAAAACGCCGCTAGGGATTGTGTTCAAAACCAATCCCTCGACAAAAAATGTTTTGCCGTACGTGTACGGGCCTTGGTTCGTCGCGAGCGCCTGCGGATTCCAAATGATATTCCCGACGATGTTCGTAATCAGCAGAGGTCCGGGGCCGACCGTATCCCACAGCATTTGCTCCGCGCGCATCAGGTCAAGATACTCCGCGCTCAGCACGTTCCCATTGGCTCCGTTGTTCGCGAGCGTAGACTTGCCATCGGGAATCGTGATGAGGAAAGTGGTCGTACTCGGCACAGCTTGAATCTTGTAGCCGCCGCGCCACCCCGTGATAGTCGTTCCCTGAATACTGATGGGGCTAAACGCACCGTCCACAAATCCATGCGGAGCGGCGGTCGTTACGAGCGCGGAGCCGGTGCCATTTCGAACGATACTGGTAATCGCGACCGTACTCGCTTGGTCGGCGTTCGTGAAGGTCCATGGGTTGGTCTGCCGATTTGACATTTATTTACCAGGTCCCTGCCGCAAGTGGAACATTTTCAAGCTGCGCAATCGGGTCAATCGGATTAACTATTTTCGGGTCTGGGACAAGTTCGTTTCTATCCCGACTTGCCTCTCGCGCAACTCGCAACTCGAAAGAACCGTTCACCGCGCGGTCGTAGCATAAATACATGTGACAAACGAGTAAGCCGTCACACCAGCTACAATCCGAGAGCGGCACCTTGCGATTGCATCTCTGGCAAGGCCAATAAACAAATTCGCAGTAGCCTCTCCAAATCACAGCACGGCCTCAGCTACTTGTTTTTCTTTCGGTTCTTTTTCCAGTTCTCGGGCTTAGACCAATCGGTTTCGTCCGTCGCCGGTTGAGAAGTGGAAACTGGCGGCGCTTCTGTTCCGAGACCCGCGTGAGAAGTCGGCATATTGCCGACACCTGGGACATGGGGGCTCGGCTTGCCTGGAACCACTTCGGGTTTGTCTGAGTCGTCCACGAGTTCGAACGTGTTTACCAAGCTGTTCGCTTTAACGTTCTGCCCATGCCCTCGCATGTACTGAAGCGCCTGCTCTTTTTCGGGAAACGTGCCAGCAGTTCCGCAAGAGCACTGCGCATGAAACGGAAGATTGGGAAGCCGCGAAGATTGCGTGACAGTTCCAACGTGATGCATAGTGACGCTCCTAGTCGAGAATGACCATCGTCCAATCGAGAACTACTTTTAACGTGCCGTTGCCGAGCGTGAGAGCGGGCGTAGTGCCCGTCAACTTCATCTCAAACCCGAGATTCAGGACGTTGGCCACTGGGATATTGCCAGCGTTTAGAGCTGCCACGCTAACGAACGTGCTCGCAGATTGATCCACAAGGCCGGTCGCACTCGCGGTTGCCAGAGCAGTTGTCTTCCCGACGTATTCGATCACGAAATTGGAAGTTCCGGCGATGGTATACGCTACGGAATTAAAAACATATTCGAGCGTCATACGCTCAAGGACAAGCCCGATGGTAACTTTTCCGCCCACGGCGAGAGTAGAGGGCGAAGGCTCGATAACTACAGCGGTCGTTTGCAATGCGAGAAGTTGCGCACTTGTGAGGACTACCGCGCTACCCATGATCGGACGCTTTTTCGAGTTGACTCCGAACGGGTAATTCGTCAGCGAATACGGCGGATTGTAAGGCTGGTCGGGATTGCCACTGAATGCCATACTCTTCCGCTCCTAGTGTCGAATCAGCGGCAGAGAAGAGGCTGGCACAATGCGCTGCCCCTTCGCCTGCTCTTTCGCGAAATCGTGGATGGCATTCTTTGCCATCTCCATCATGCCCATACAGATCATGGGATTGTGAATTGGCCCATTGACCTGCACCGCGCCCGTCGTCTGGTCTAGAGTGATCGTCAGGACCAGCATCGTGCTAGGCGTCTGTGCGTTGCCGTTATCCACTTGCCTTTTCTATCCTCTTCAACTCTTCGCTAACTTCGGTCTTCGAAAATCGCCCTCGCGCCCCGCGAGGCGTATTCACGTAAAATCTATTTCCCACAAGGTCTGGCCTAGGAACTCCCGCCTTGTATCGCGTCGCCTCGCCACCAATTCCTTTTCGAAAACCGATTCCGATTCCGAGCGTCGCTCGCTTCAGCGACTCAATCACTTGCTCCTTCGTAACTCCACTGCGATGAGGGCAAGCTCCGTAATGCCCGTCCGCAAAATTACAGTTGAAGCAAAGGCACTCGTACTTCGTTCGGTCCCAGCCATCTTTCTTCGCCATCCGATAAAGCTGATAGGTACTGGTCTGCTTCTTATCGCCTCGCGTCTTTCGATACTTAGACCCGAGGTAATAAGGAGCAATCCCTTGGATATGCTCCAAACTCAAAAACTGCGGATGATCCTCCCCGCAGCAGGCGCATTTCCAACCGAACGCTTCGAGCATCTCCAACTTTAATCTCGAATATTCGGCCCTTCCGCGACACGGCTTGCAGGTGTTGTCGATTCGAAGTTGACCAAGACGCCCGTAGCGAATTCTGAACTTACCAACCGGCTTTTCTTGGTCGCACTTTCTGCAAAGCCACGTCTTGATTTCTTGGGTCATGATTCGTAAATTATATCACAACCCAATAAACCGTAAACTACTGAAAACAAAGGACTAAGGCCCGTAAGAAAAAAATGTTCCTTGCCAGACAGTCGCGCCCGCACTGAACCGCTGCGTCGATTTGAACAGCAAGACTTCCGTCTTAAAATCGTCATCGGTGGCAGCCATGAGCGGTTCGCGCTCATAGAATTTCATTTGGTGGCCGGACTTCTCAGTGATGAGACCCCAGCCTGACGTTGAGGTCAGGTAGTTCAATTCGAGGCCCTGAAGATTTTCAGCTTGCAGCCAGTTCAGCTCGTTGTCCGCGCTGAACGGGACACCTGGCGAGCCGAGGAGTTCGCGCGTCAAGCGCCGAAGTTCGGGCGGGTGAATCAGGTGGCGCGGGTGAACGTGAACTGGAATTCCGCGACCGTCCGGCATGCGCGCGAAAATATTAATTGCTTGCTGCAACGCCGTGTCGCCAAGATCGGTGTCGGGGTTTGGCCGGTTGGGATAGGTGCCCGCCGCCGCAATGATGTTTGTGATTCCCGGCGCTGTCGCCGTCGCCGCTGTGCCACCGAGCAACGGATGAGCAGTATTGAACAGCGTTACCCCATCGTTGGTCGTGATGAGCGTTCCGCCAAGATTGAACAACGAGCAGCACACAGCCTCTCGACCAAAGAGGCCAGAACGAGCATGAGACTTGGGCATCTGTCGAACGATGCCGTACTTGTCGTCAGCAATTAGCTGGCGCGTAACTTCGGAAATCAATCCGTACTGCAAGTGCAGATACTTTTTCGTGCCGCCCTGAATCATGGAGTCTACAGTCGGCGCGGTACCTTCGGGCATGAGCGGCATCGGCCCAGTGCCCGAGAGTTGGTAGTCAATCTCGTAGGCATCTTCCGATGTCATTTCGTTCATGTAGTGCGGGTACTGCGGGGCGTGTTCTTTCAAATCGAAAAATTCAACGAATATGTGTCTTAACCCAGGCGCCAATAGCGGCGGGAAGGACTGGCGATTCATGATACCAAACGGCGCCATTTAAAGCCTCCTCAGTAACTACTACTCTATCGTAACTCTACTTGCGACTACTGGAAGATTTGTGCAACCGCATTCAGAATCACAAAGTACACATGTCCGCCCACCGTTCCAATTGCTTCGAGCGGGCTGAAGCCGACAATTCGAACAGCGTTAGACTTCGCCGTATCGACGTACCAGTAATTATTACCGGTGTCCTTCGTGAGGCCCAAGTTCGTGCCGCGCTGGTTCAATGCAGTTGCAACCGGAGTAACCGTTCCAGAGTTTCCAAGTTTTCCAATGAAAATCGTTGTCGGTGCGGCGGTGTAAAATCCAATCGTGCCATCCGAAAACGGAACCATCGGCGGAGTAATTAACGCAAGCGGCTGGTTCGCATTCGCCGCGTAATTACCAATCACAGAACCAGGACCAAGGACCGGAGAGAACGGCTGAGCTTGACCAGCACCGAGCGTGCCAAGGTTCGAAAAATTCATAGCCGCAAAGCCAGCGATGCCCGCCGCTACGGTCGTCCCATCCCACGCCTGAACGCCGCCGTCAGTCCCGTTGATTTGAACCGGCGTACCTTCGACGGCGGTTTGCGACGCCTCTTCTGCGCCGTACTGCATCGGGAACGAAATGGCCCCGCCAAGGTCGAGTACCGGCTCAATTGCATCTGCAAAATTTGCCATTTCGCTTGCTCCTTTTTCGCTGCTACTTTACGTGAGCCACGGAAGCATTGCCCGATGCTTTCCCACCAGCGGCAATCTCCTGAATATCCTGCGTCGCGTCACTTACGCGAGCGCCCGCACGGATCGCGGCATCGTCCGCGAACGAATACGGCATCCCCGGCGTCATATTGCCGAGACCCATCGCTCCCGAGTTCGGTCGGCGTGGATTGATTTGCTCCAACGCCGCAAGGTTTTGCGCCTTGCGAATCTCCGCCCAACGCTGCTTAGGCAGTTTCATCAAGCGCCGGTCGCCTGAACGAATTTCGTTTTCGTTCTTCACGTTGTCTTTGGAAAACATCTCCACATCTCTGGTCGTGGCGTATTGCCAACCAGCCGCGCGAAGCTGCTCGACGCGCTCGTGTCGCGCATTGCTTCCGCAGCGGTCGAACGCTAGAAAATAAACAAACTCGGTGTTGTGTATCGTCTTGATACGTCCCGACTCAGGTAGATGCAGGGGGCGCGCGGAGATTGAAGCATTCATCAGGTCGCGCAGTTCGTCGTTCATCGCGGACGGCGGAATGCCATCCGGCCCCATGAGTTGTTTGATGCTCAGTGCTACTCCGTCCTGCTCCGACATCAGACGACTCCGTTCTTTGCGGACTCTTCAAATTTTTTCGGGTCGATGCCCAGCTTCAAAAGCTGCTCGCGGGCCGACATCGTGCGCCCGTTGTTATTCCATGCGAGTTCGGGACTGTTGAGAATCGAGTCGGGCGTCGAACTTCCAGAGCCTTTGTCTTCGAGGAAAAATTCTTTCGTCTCCGAGTTTCGCCGCAGACCGTTCTTGCGCGCCTCTTTCGCAATCGCGAGGTCTACGCAATTCTCGCAGTACTCTGCGTAGTCGGCTTGCATCTTGCGCTGCACGGGAGTGTTCTTGAACATCTCGCGGATCGTCGGCTTCAAGTCCGCGTAATCGGCGGGCATAGCATCGAGCACATCGCGCTCGATGAATCGAGCAGCGTTCTGAACGTTCTGCGTTGCGAATGCGTTGTCGAGTGCGGCGCGCTTTTCTTCAGCGGTAAGTTCGCGTGGAGTGCCGTCTGCATTGCGGGGAGTGCGGTCTACTTCGGGTTGCTTGGTCGCTTCAGCTTTGATTGTTTCCCACTCGGTCTTGAGACCCGACACACTTTCGCTCACTGGCTTCAACCGCTCGTCAACGATTTGGCCGAACCGTTCAAACATCGCATCCATCTCGGCCTTACTCTGCTCGTCGGTTTTGCCGTCAGCGGGCTTGTGTCTGTCGAACAGTCCCATGCGTACTCGCCTCGTGGGACGTACCGTAACCAAGGTACTACGGACTTGTCAAGCCTCAAGTGAAAGATTTTGCTTTGCCCAGAATTTCCCCGATGCCCAATCCGCCAACGCTCTGTCCCCCTGGTCCACGTGCACATACGCTCCGGGGTGAGTTCTGCGGTGCTCAAGAGCGGACAGCGCCTCCAAGTGCTCAGGGTTCACGCAGACTTTTATTTCGCACTTGTGGTGGATGAGAACATCGTCGGGAAGATCGCCGTGAACGAGCAGATAACTGAATCGGTGAGCGCCAATCTGTCGGCGTCTGTGTAACTTTAAGTCGAAAAATTGGAAGTGCCCGTAGCCGCGACGCGTCAGCGCGCCCGTCCAGAGCCAGCACGCTTCTGTTTTCGTAACGTACTCCCAGAAATTATTTTTTAGGCAGTGCATCGGTGCGCTTCGGAGGGACGAGGTGCGGGAGTTGTAGGCAAGTCTTTTTCCGATAGCCTCTGAAGAAAGTGCTCCCAACTAGATTTCGTGACCATGAAGCAGTCAAACGGTTCGCCGTTCAGTACGAGGTTCAAAGTCACGCGCTCGGGATGTTTAACCATTCTCATCGGTGCTCCTTCTCCCACTCGTCCAATTCGCTTGCGACAGTTTCCACGCGCTCACACACGGCAATCTGCCCACGGCAAAAGTTTGTCAGTTCCATAGTTGGCGTGTTGTGTATCACGTCGTACTCAAGCGCCAGCCGGAGGAGTCTCAGGTCCGCCAGGAATGCCTGGAAGTGCGGGTGCTCCACCAGGGACCGCGCCGCCGCCAGGTTTGCGAAGAAGTTGGGCCACCGCTGCGAGTCCGTTGGGATTGGGTTGTTGGGGTCGTTGCGCTTGCGGGGCATTCGGTTGCTGTCCTTCTGCGGGGAAGTCGATGTTGGGAACAAACTCTTCTGGATTGTCCGCCAGTTGGAATTCGCGAATCATCTGCTGGAATAAATGCATTTTCCCGATGGCCGTTTCCTTCAGCCACTTTTTGTAGAAATCGGGAAGCTGCGAATTCTGCGTTGCTTGAATCGCCGTTGACATCGCTTTTACGTAGCCGTCGTACGCGGGATTCAAGAGCATTAAGTTCTGCTTTGTCACTTCGCGGTTTGCGCTTGCTGTCGCAGCACGCACAGGAATTCTCATGCGGCGTTCGAGAAAATCCGACAGAGCTTCATCGAGCAACTTGTCATCGAGTCCGAACAGCGAACCCTTTCCGCCGAGCCCCATCGCTCCGTACATGTCCGTCAAAAGCGAGAGAAGTTTTACGTGCGAGTGCCGGAAGTCCGACGTGCGGTGATTGTTTCTTGAGTTCCCATCTTGAAGCACGGCCATTGTGCCCATGCTTCCAAACTGGCCTTTCTTGTTTGCTGTGCCTGCGCCCATGCCCATCACTGGCGCGCCGACGCCGAATCTTTCTCGCGCTTGCTGAATCATGCTGCTCTCGTTCGACATCGAGAGCTGGCCCCAATCTACTGAACCCACGTTGTAGTGCTCAAACTCATTTGCACCGAACGGAAGAGTCGCGCCCGGATAAACTTTCATGTTCTTGTCGATGTTTCGATTTTGCGGCGACAAGCGATTCAGTCCGAGCATTCCCCACGTCGTTGCGTCGATGCGTTGGTTTTTCGTCGTGGAGATTTCATCTTGGAAATACTGGCCAATTTCCGCGAAGCCTCGCCCGTTCATTCCCGATTCACCGAGCGAGAGCCGGGTTCGAATCAGCGGAATCTGATTCTCGGGGATGAAATTAAAAACGCAGTTGAGCAGCGTCTTGGTTTCTTTGTGGTACCACGCGATGAGCCTGTATTTCTTCTTGCCAACGTACCAGTAGAAATAACATTCGAAAATATCCCACTCTGCAAGAATGGGGTCTTCGTCCGCAACGATGCCCTTGCGAGAGTTCTCTCGCTTGCGAATGTCAGTCGGCCCGTAGCGGTCAGGCTTGTTGAGAATCTTTTCGACTTCGGCTTTCTTGTACCAGCCTTTGAACACTCGCTCTTGGAGTTTGCGGCGGTTGACTGAGCAACGTCTCGCCATCAGGTCGGAATCTTCCGGCGTGTCTGCGTCGGGGTCGTAGAGCATATCCTCGTCGCGCAGATTCAAAACCTTTGGGCCTTCGTACAGTTCAGATTCGGCAAATCTGTTTCCGCGCTTGCTTAAATCTCCATCGCCCTCGCTGTACCCGATGTGAACCATTTCGAGTCGCTTCTCAGGAGCGACGCAGACCCATGCAGTTCCGATCACAGTCGAGTCGTGGAACCACAAATTTTCCACGCGGTATAAATCCAACTCACGCGAATCGTTCGAAACAAAATCCATGAACTGCTCAAGCAGTCGAGCTTTTTTTGTGTTGTGGATTAATTCGGCTTGGCTCTTTGTGGCTGCGAGGTAGCGATAGTAAATAATCGGGGCGATGGACCAGATGAGTTGCAGAACGCGAGAGGATAGTTCGTCGGTGGATTCTCCGATGATTGGGTGTACCAGATTTGCACAGTTCTCAAACGGCCAACTCTTGTTCTCGTCGCGCGGTCGGCCTGATGCCAGTCGTCGCCACTCAGGAACTTTGCTCGTGTGTCGATTGCGGAGTTGTTTCTGGCGAACGTCGATCTGTTCGTAAATCCACTTGTTGATTTGCTTCTCTACGTCGCCGCCGAACGCTACCGAGCGCATTTCGAAAGCGCGAGTCGAGCGGTAGGTTAGGCGCGGAGATTCTTTCTCCGGTTCGCTTTGAACGGGAGCGGGAGGGACAGCTTGCGGTAATTGCGGGACAGTGGCCATGCTCACCTTCGCCGACGCCGCTTAGAGGCCAAAGCCGACAACCGACCGCAAGCTTTGCAACCACGGGCAGGTCCAGAGATGCCTTCGTACGTTCGGAGATTCTCTCCGAACAGCGGGTGCCCTTTAACGCAGAACAATCTTTGAGCGTTGACTGCTGTCTTACCTTCGCCGCGAAGGGTGTTCGTACGTCGCGTAACCGCCTCCAGGTGCGCGGGATTTACGCAGCGGGTGTTTTTGCAGAGATGATCTACGACAAACCCATCGGGAATAGGACCCTTAGCGTACAGGTAAGCCGCTCGATGCGCGTACATCCGGTAGTTCGGGATATGCTCGCTCGCGATCTCCGCGTATCGCTTCGCACCAACGGTCCAGCATCCCGTCACGGAATCCGTGGAGACTCGCGCGAACAAATTGCGCACCGCGACTTTGAATCCCTGCTCCATGACGCGAGAGTGTAAATGCTAATACCCGCCGTGTCCAGCACCGCGTGAAGCGAACGCTTGCTGCTGCGCGAGAACCCATTCTGATAAATCTTTTCTGCGAATCCCTTCGAGCGTCGATGGAATCATGCCCACAGCGTTCAGCACTTCCACTGGCCCGCCTGGGTAAGCCTCGTATTCAGCAAAGAACTCTTTGAAACTTGGGTGGCACCAAAATTGTTTTCCCTTGAACAGCGATTGCAGGCTTTCGATTCGTAAACTCTGCGCTGATTCCGAATCGTCCGCTTCAAGCTCAAAGACATCCAGCGCGTTTTTTTTGTCGCGGCGATTCCTCTCGTCCACGTAAAACCTCAAAGCGTCTTTCGCTTCCTTCGACGCGTAGAACTCCGAAAGCCCTCGCTGCTGCGCGAGCTTGTAAATCACATCAAGCAATTCCCCGAACATGAACTTCCCGACTTCGAGCTTGAGCAGATAAATCCAATCTTGCTCCGGTTCGTACCCCGCAACGAGTACGACGTGATCGGGTCGGCGGCGCTTCGTGTCAGCAAGCACGACAATGAGCCTGTGATGCAGTACTCCCGCGTTCAAATCTGGAATTTGTGAATCAGGAATCCACTCGTCGTCTTGCTTCGTGAGGTGTCGCAGCAAAAGAAAATTCCTAAAATCGCTCGCTGGGAGATCGGGCCGCGCCTCCGCGCAAATATATTTCCTCTGCCACTCTGGTTTAAACAACGCGTCCTCGGGAAGCGACGTTTTGTTTCTGTAGAACGCGATGTAGTCGTAACCCTTTCCGTCGTGCTCTAAAGTTTCTTTTTGCTTTTTCAATCTCTCCATCGTCCATTCTTCGGGAAAAATGGGAATGCCGTGGACGGGATGCTCCGCACAACAGCCACCCTCGGCGTCGTGTGTTTCAAACTCAAACTCTGGATGGTTCGCGCGTATGCGGCTGTTCAAGTCCGCGTGCCCCCATCGGTTTCCGATGACGAGTTGTTTGCCAATACCGGAGCGCGTGAAGGCAATCGGATCGAAGCGTGTAGTGGTTTGCTTCCACCAGCGATACGTGTCGTCCATGATCGACCCGTCACCTTGGAGCATGTTCTCTTGCGCGGCGCGTCCTACCGAGTCATCGTTTATTATCCCGTCAACGTGAATTCCCTGTAATGCTTGGCCCACAGAACGGAATTCGTACGTTGCCGTCGTCAGGTCCATCCGCTTGCTGCGGTCGCGTTTGTGCATCTTCGAGTGGTTGTTCCACTGCGTATCGTTCGACGGAATCACATCGGAAAATACGAACCGGAAAATGTCGTTGTGGAGGTAGTGGTCATCAATCGCTTTCCCCATCGACACGACGCGCGCACTTGTCTCATGCGTCACAAGTGTCCGGGCATTTTGCTGGTGCAGCCGATGCATCAACGCAAGATTGTCGTCGCCGTAGCCGAGAGCGCCCATCAAGTCCTCGTCGCGATTCGTGAATGGCAATGCCCACCATATCGACAACGCTTCCGCTCCACACGTCGATTTAAAACTGCTCATTGGCATCTCGAGTACTAGATGTAAATCGTCACTCTCAAGCCTACTACAAATGTACCAGTGAAGCGCGGCGAGTCGAGCTTTTTTCAAAACGAAATTCGCAAAGAAAAACAGACTCGCCAAAGAATTCAAACGCACGGCATCTTTCCAACCTTGCGCGTCGTCATTTGGAATCGGCAGTAGTTCCCACTTCACGGCTTGGCCTTCATGGTGAGAAGTTTTCGTACCGTTGCCGGCGCAACGCCGAGGCGTTCAGCAATCATCTTGTGTTGAACGCCGTAGGATTTTAGTTTCACCGCTCGCTGTCGCAGTTCTTCGTTGCAACGCTTGTGATCCAGCCGCATTTTTAGAATCCTTTGCTCAGTGCGAACTTCCGCGCCTGCTCCAACTCTTCGCTAGAAATCCAGTGCGGGTCAATTCCCATGCGCACATACCTCACGATGTTCGCCATGCGACAGACATCGTGCAACTGCCCTGCGTCGCGCACTGGGTCTAAGTCTGCGAACTCACGCCCGATGAGACCCGGCGCAATGTCGCGACAAATCGGCAACAACAAAGTCCGCATCTGCGGAACTCCAAAAATATCCATCATCGAATTGCTTTCCCGAAACACTGCGACTTGGATTGATAACTTTTCTTCCGAAACTTCGTGGTCCATGTTCGGCACACACTGCATTCCCACACGTCACCGATACAAGTCTTGAACTTCACCCACTTGTGATTCATGGCGTGTACCTACTGCTCAGACGACGGAGTTCCCGGTCAGCCGCGCGGCGTTTTTCATCCAACGCAAGTTCTTCGGTTCGGCGTGCATTCCATCGGTGCGTTTTGAGTTCGTTGAGAATTTTACAGCAAGGACATCCAACCTCATCGAAGCAGACGGGACGCGCGTGTTTGAAACATACTTGCAACAGTTTCTCTTCGCGGATTGCTTCGGCTAAAAGTGCGCGACCGTCCATACACTCGTTCATAGCGGCCTCAGAGCGCGTGCTATAAATTGCAGTGCGGTTCTCAAATGCGCTGCGCTACCGTTTTCGTCGGGGTGCTCTGGCAGGTGTTCGAGCGGGACGTTGGAGCATTTCTCGACAATCTCCGCGATCAAGTGTGTCACACATCGGTCACAGTGACATCCGTTCACGACCGCTTTCTTCAGCGACGTGATGTGCTCGCTAAAAATCGGACCTTCCCACATTTTTACGTTCATGTATCCGCCCCCTCTGACAGCTTGTAAATCTCAGCCCAAAAACCTTTCGCATGAAGATGCTCCACAACTCTCTCAATCGTGCAGCCGACCATTGAGTCGATTTGTCCTTTTGTGAATGGCCGCTTGTGCCTGCCAGTTCGAATCACGATGAATCCCCGGCCCCATGCCATGGCGGAGTATTCCCGCTCGTTCTTGAGCAGTTCATCGTGGGTTGGTTTGTGTCCGTTTCCGTTCGCAGGTGGCAGGGGCTTTTGTCCCCCCTTTGGGGGGACTATAGGGGGGGTTGTAGTTAATACCGCAGTAGAAGAAGCAAATGCAAATGCAGAGTTCGTTTTGGTTCCAACGGAATCTGAACGCTGGTTGAACGGTGGTTCGTTAGATAACCTCTTTTGTCTCCTTGCTTTACCTGATGCTATGCCAGCCATGCGTTGTTTCTTGTTGAAGTTTTTTTGTTTTTTTCGTTCCAACTCTAAGCGCAGATGAATGAGTCTTGTTCCCCTTTTTTCGAACCGGCGTTCAACCACCGTTAGAATCTCATCGGAGGCGTTCTTGCAGAGGCGGGAAAGGAGGGTGTGATCGGCTGGGATACTGCCCTCGCGCCAGCAGTACGCGAGCATGCGGATGTAGCATCCCTCTTCTTCGAGGGTCATTAGCTGAACGTTTTCGTCAGCCAGGTATTCACCTGCATAAAATTGGAAGGCGGGGCTTTTCCCTATCGCCGTCACGCGGTGCCTCAGAATGCTGATTTACGGAGGCGGGGAAAGAGAAGAGGTCGGTTCTTACATCTTTCGGGACCGCCCCCGAATCAGCGACGCGGACGATAGCACACGTCTCTAGGGTCCGCTACAGCAAAATGTGTAGTGCGCTGTGAAAGGTACTAGGCTGCTGTGCCGACCGCTTGACTCTTCTTTAACCGGCGCAATTCTAGATGCCCTGTAACCTTTGCAAGTATGTCGCTCGATTGGATGATGCGGATGACGATCTGAACTTGCCGCGCCTTCGAGTCGTACGCATTCAATTCAAAAACGTGCCCGCTAAAGCTGGTATAGATTACTGCTTGTCCACGCTTATACGCGGTAACTTCTGGGCCGATGGACGCGATAGTTCCGGTCGTTGGGCGCCGCACGCTCGCATCGGGAACGACGAGCCCGCCCTCTTCGACTGTCTTTCCTTTGCACGAGGGGCAGATGACATGCTTGTTTCCTTGACACTGTGAGCACCTAGCATCCTTTGAAATGGTGCTCTTTCCGGTACCTTTACAGTTGTCACATTCCAACCAGCCTAAGCCGTCGCAAGTCCTGCATTCATAGCCACTTACAAACTCATCCTCGATTACAATGATACGGTCCTCAGAGGCTTCGAGCGTCATCTCCCCCAGGTTGATAATGTTCGTCTCAATCGCTGACTTGAAGTCCAACTCTTGCATGTTTCTTTCTCCTGTTTATTTCGTTGCGGATGGCTCTGCGGGCCGCTTGCCTCTCCGCTTTTTCTGTTTGAATTTGCGATTCGTCTCGGTCACGGCACGACGCAAAGCCCCACGCATCCAGTCGGAGAACGTGCGGCCTTCGCTCGCGGCCATCTCAGTTATCGCGTCTACCTCACCCTGCTCCATGTAAACGACGAGGCGGGCGCGCGTTTGAAATTGCTTGCGCATGTGGCACACCTTCTGTATCATGTGGCACACGTCGCACACAAGCGATGCATTTAAAGGTGAAGCATGAGCATGACAATTACCGAAGCACTTGCTGAGATCAAAACAATCGGCAAGCGGTTGGAAAAGAAAAAGCAATTTGTGCTGGCGAATCTTGGACGCGACTCTCGTTTGCTGGACCCGCTGGAGGGCGGTTCGACAGAATATATCAAGCGTGAGCGTCAGGCGATCACGGACCTTGAACAGCGAATCGTGACTATCCGTACGGCGATTCAGAAGTCTAACCTTGCCACGCAGACGAAGGTTGGCGAGATGGCGATGAGCGTCGCTGAGTGGTTGACGTTCCGGCGCGAGGTTGCGCAAGGTCGTCAGGCATTCCTCGCGTCCATTAATCAGGCGGTGCGCGGCGTACGCGAGAAAGTCCAGAAGGACGGAGGTCGAGTCAGTGTTGCAGGCGTCAGCGCAACGGCCATTGTTGAGTCCGAGAAGAAAGCATACGAAGTCATCATTTATCTCAACGAGCGCGAACTGCTCGAAGAACAGGAGATGCTGGAAAAAACTCTTGGCGATCTTGACGGCAAGCTGTCGCTGTTGAACGCCACGACCGTAATTGACGTTTAAGTTGTTGCCTTGCCTTCGGTAGCGAAGAGAGAAAATGCACGGGAACAAACTGTCGGATTAGCTCAGTCTGGTAGAGCAGATGGACCATACAGCCATCAGGTCCTTGGTTCGAATCCAAGACCCGACACCAAACGGAAAAACGCCCTTTAAAGGCGTTCCGGTTCAAACCCGGAGCTACGTTGAAGAAGCTAACAAGTTCAGAGTGCAAAGTTATTTAGCTCAAAGCGAAGAGGGAAAAGACTAAAGTTGCTCCAAACCGTTCGTATTTGTAGTGCTGTCAGAGATGGCGGCAATCGGCACCCTGTACAGCCGATTCTCCACAAGGACGCTGCAACTTGGAGGCAGGCAATGTATATTACCCAGCGAGGAAACCAATGAGGCTAATTTTGGCATTTCTGATTTGTGTGTCTCTCGCGAGTGCGCAGACAGCGAAAGACCCGGTACTCTCTGACGCTACACACGCAAAGATACGAGACCTCCAGTTACAACAAGAGAGTGTGAAGAGTCAGTATCTACAACTCCAAGCACAGCTCTCAAAATTGGAAGGGCAGTATAATTCTCTTGGTGTTCAAGTAACTAAAGCGATGGACGAAGCGTACAAAGAGAGCAATGTAAAGCCGGAGGAGTACTCGCTTCAACCTGATACGCTCAAGTTCGTGAAGATCGAGAAGCAAAGGCCGGATGAGGATGCGTGTCATGGACAATTCGGTTCAGGAACAGATGCCGACCCGTGCCGCGCTTTGCCAAACTGTCGAGAGCCAAAGAGTGATCGCGAAAAGAAAGCATGTACTCCCGCTCCAGCGAGCGCAAAGAAGCCATGAAGCGCAAGCCGATGGTCTGGGACTGTCTCTACTATTTGTTTGGGGATGAAGACGTACCGTTCTGGGACTGACACGCAATGGTTCGCACACCGATACAATGGCAAGAGCTTGCGGACAAAATGTCTGCCGACATCGTTTCGGACAATTCATTTCCGATTGAATGGTACGGGCGCACGGACTGGGAGCATGAGGACGCGACCGCGTGGCTCGCGGCGTGTTTGGTAAAGTATCTGCCGCGCTACTTCGAGGAGCAATCGAGTGCCACGCAAAGCCAAAACAAATAGAATCGGCCCACTCGAAGAGGCAGAGAACGCGAAGGCGCTCGACGCGGCTGCGGGAGTGACCGACGTTCGACTTCCTGGCCCTGCGTTGGCCGCTACGACCGCCGCATTCCACAGTCCTGGTCGCAAAGCCCCAATGTCTTTGGACGAGCCGGATGCAAAGGAATACGCTCCGGCTCCGTCGCTCACCTACGACACTCGCGAGAAGCTTTTGCTCAAATGCGCTGGCGAAGGACTCACTGACGAGTTCTTTTCAAAGTTTACGGACAGGAAAGAGTTGCTGGACCTGACGTGCATGTTGGGAATCCGTAAGCTCGCGGTCATCATTTGCTGTAGAGACTTAGAGATTGCAGACGTAAAAGATGTGATCGCGACGATGCGCGTTGTGTTAAACATGGTGTACGGTGAGAACGCTTCAATGTCTCCAGAGAAATTCATTCCGCCCCCGGCAATAGCGACAATCCCAACGGGCGGGACGGATGGTATCGACGCATCGGTGGAAAAATTTAAGAGGTTATCGGCAAAATGAGGGGCGTTTCGCTGTTTAACTCTTGGCTGGCGTGGCCCGATGCATGGGACGCAGACGTATTTGATGAAGATGCGAGAATGATCGCCCCCGCCAATCGACCAGACGGCAAGAGAGCGGTAAGTGCCGTGGGAAGGGCGGTAAGGCGTGGAGAGTTACCGGACTTGAGGGCTGAATTTGTAAAGTGTACTGATTGTGCAAGTAGAGCAACGGATTATGACCATAGATGTTACGACTTACCTCTTGAAGTAACACCCGTTTGTCATGGATGCAACCTGAGAAGAGGAAGCGTCTA
>Ga0307474_10000454_pt1 | contig 29389 bp, 26 predicted proteins | sample atmos_gasesECM1C_2_FD_203312 | JGI IMG/M metagenome (GOLD analysis project Ga0307474, IMG submission 203312) | Hardwood forest soil microbial communities from Morgan-Monroe State Forest, Indiana, United States - atmos_gasesECM1C_05 | ecosystem: Environmental > Terrestrial > Soil > Temperate... | reverse complement strand
ACAGTTTGACTTTCAGTCAGAGTTAATTCCTACAAAATACTGCATCGCCGAGAGAATGGGAGCCATCCAAAACAGATTAGAGGGGCCTGTTACCGATGAACTGAGTCTGGTACAGGCGGCCAAGCGCGGAGACGACTCAGCTTTCGAAGAGTTGGTCCGCCGCTATGACCGCAACGTCTTTCGGATCGCGCAACACATCACGCAAAACCGCGAGGATGCGGAAGATGTGGTGCAGGAAGCATTCCTGAAGGCGTACAGCAACCTGGCGAAGTTTCAGGAGCAGTCGAAGTTTTATACCTGGCTGGTGCGCATCGCGGTCAACGAAGCGTTGATGAAGTTGCGCAGAAAGAAGCCGGAGCGTACGGTTTCGCTCGACGAAGATATCAAAACGGAAGATGATTCTCTTCCGCGCGAGATCGCCGATTGGAGCCCGAACCCGGAGCAGCAATACAACCAGGCGCAGTTGCGTGAGATTTTGAGCAAGACGATCCAAGGCCTTCCCCCAGGCTTCAGGACCGTGTTCGTACTAAGAGACGTAGAGGGATTATCGACCGAGGAGACTGCGGCGGCGCTGGACTTGAGTGTTCCCGCGGTGAAGTCGCGACTGTTGCGGGCACGCCTGCAGCTTCGTGATCGCCTGGGCCGGTTTTTCCAGAAACGCGACGGTGGAGATGGCGACCAGTGAAATGTTCTGATTTTTTGACCGAGTTGACCAATTACTTGGACGGTGTACTCGACGAGCCTACGAAAGTGGAGTTGGAGAATCATCTTTCCTGGTGCCACAACTGTTATGTGGTGTGCGACACCACAAAGAAAACAATCGAGATTTACCGCGATTCACAACTCTACGAATTGCCCGACGACCTCCGCACCCGGCTCCGTTCAGCCATCATGACCAAGTGCCAGCAGCATAAGAAACGCGGCCCGGAAAGCGTTTAGACGCTGCTCCGCGAAAATTGGTAGCAACCCCGGCGGCCCCACCCTCCATCGCATATAATGATGGTCACGCCTTGGGGTTCTGTATGCCGCGATTGCGAGGTTGCACGCTTCTAGTTTCCCCTGTACTGCTTGCCTCTTTTCTCGCCTACTGTCAGACGGCCAATCCTATTTCGAAGAATCCACCTCCGAATAGCCCACCCTCGAATACCCCACCTCCCGTCGCGGCGGAGCCAATTCCCGCCAATGCTCCGCGCATGTCGAGAGAGACTCGCTTCCAAATGATTCGCGACTTCGAGACCCAACTGGTGTATGCGCGCACTACATTTCCTATGGGGACCAAAGGCCTCCAGTTAAAAGATGGTGTAATCACTCCGAATGGTGACCAGATGCGCACGGCCCTCGCAATCTGGGGACCCTCCATCAAGCCGGGTGACCCGGCCCATCTTTCCTACGTGCAGATAAAGGATGATCACATCCATTTCGAGATCAACGGCGGCCCCATCCACAAGAAAAAGTGGTACCAGCACGTGCAGGTTTCGGGTTCAGGCGGAACGATGCAAGCACCAACCGATAATCCGCAAGCCAACCCTCACGGCTCCTACGTCGACCTTTATTTCAGCAAGTATGTTCCCGAGATGACGCCGCAGCAGTTGCGCGATCTGCTGAATCCGGTGCTCGACTTCAACGCCCGCAACAAGGAACAGGCGTATCTCGATACGGTCCCTCCCAAGGTAAAGGAGGCGATTCAAGTGCATCACGTTTTGGTGGGAATGAACTCCGAGATGGTGTTACACGCTAAGGGTAAACCGCCGAAAAAGGTGCGGGAGCGCGACGGCGATACGGATTACGAAGAATGGATTTACGGCGATCCTCCGGCAGATGTCGACTTCGTGCGCATCGTCGCCGATGAAGTGGTGCAGGTGAAGACGATGAAGGTGGACGGCCAGAAAATCGTCCGCACCGAAAAAGAAGTAGTTCTGCCGCAGCCCGACCGGGAGGCAAAAAAAGAACCCCAAGAGCGCCCGTCAAATCCGCCCAGCCTGCGCCGTCCTGGCGAAGATCCGGACGACGTTCCAAAACCCGCGGACGGGTCGCCTCAACCGCAACGTCCACCGCCAGACACAACGGATCCTGGAAATGGCCCCGGCGAAATCATATCGTCGCTATGACTGCTCTCGTGCTACCTATCTGTTGAAATCCGATGGATCCGTGCTGGGTTAGAATGCCTGCGTGGCTGTCGCCATCCAATGTCGTGATCTCCGCAAAACCTACGACGGCAAAGTTGAAGCCGTGCGCGGGCTGAACCTTGAGATTCAAATCGGGGAATGCTTCGGTCTTCTTGGTCCGAACGGGGCAGGGAAGACCACGACCATCGAAATTCTCGAAGGCTTGCTCGACCCGACTTCGGGGGAAGTTTCGATCCTCGGTCATTCCTGGCGCGAAAATGCGCGCGAAATGCGCGAGTGGCTGGGAATTTCTTTGCAGGAAACGCGGCTTTCCGAGAAACTTTCTGTGCGCGAGACCGTCGAACTGTTTGCCAGCTTCTATCGCGAGCCGCGTTCGTGCGAGGAGGTGCTGGAGCAGCTTCAGCTCACCGAGAAAGCGGATTCGTGGGTAGGGAAACTTTCCGGTGGGCAACGACAGCGGCTAGCGGCGGCTACGGCGCTGGTGTGCAATCCGAAAATCCTTTTTCTGGACGAGCCGACGACTGGCCTCGATCCGCAGAGCCGTCGCCAGTTATGGGATATTATTCGCGAATTCCAGCGCAGTGGCGGCACAGTGTTGCTGACCACGCATTACATGGACGAAGCTGAGCGTTTGTGCGACCGGCTGGCGATTGTTGATCATGGCCAGATTATCGCCGAAGGTTCGCCGCCAGACCTGATCGAGCGCATGGGCGGACATCACGTCGTGGAGTTTGCGGTGGGAGCGAAACCTGGTGGCAACTCCGATGGCGCGGCACTTGCGGTTTGGCGTGATTTGCCCAGCGTCGAGTCGGTGCGCGAGGATGACGGCATGGTGGCGCTCAGCGTCAAGGAGCCGCATCTGACTATTCCGGCTTTGCTCGATGCTGTAGGCAAGCAAGGGTGCGCTCTCCAGCACTTGACCACCCGTCAGGCCAGTCTGGAAGATGTGTTCGTAAGGCTGACTGGCCGGCATTTGCGTGAAGATTGATCGAAGGCACAGGTGAAATATGAATCCGACAAGAAATCTTAGAGGCGGGATTTCTCTGCTGTTAACGCTGGTCGTGATGGTTTCCGGCCAATTTGTCCTTGCGCAAAACTCGGCGGCCGCCAATGTCTCGACCGGCTTTCCTCCACTCGATCAATGGAAGAGCGCGGTTCTCGCGGGCGACGCAGCCGCGCTGAAAGCGTTCTACAGCACCGACCCGGCGGCGGAGATCGAGACCAATCGCGTCACCAGCGGCGCCGATACAGACGTGAGTTTCTGGCTGGCGCTGAAGGCGCGCAGCATAAAGCTCGAGATTGTCCGGCTGAACCAGAGGCCGGAGAGGACAAGCGTCATCTTCAAAGCGGATGTCCAGACCGGGCTGCCGAACGGCCAGACCGTGAACGTGACCGACGCCCAAGGCTGGAAGAAGCAGGGCGATCAATGGCGGATTGTCGGCGCGGAGAGAACGGACTCTCCCAAACTGGCCCAGCCTTCGGACATGAAGAAGAATCTTTATCCGCCGGATGCGGACGCGCATGCCGAGATCAAAGAGGCCGAGGAGAAGGCTGCTGCCGAGCACAAGCGCGTGCTACTGGTCTTCGGCGCCAACTGGTGCTATGACTGCCACGTGTTGGATATTGCCTTTCACCGGCCCGATTTCGCGTCGGTAATGGCGGGATATGTGGTAGTGCATGTCGACCTCGGAGATGATGAAAAGAAGAACCTCGACGTCGTGAAGCAGTTCGACACCACATTAGACAAGGGGATTCCGACGCTTGCCGTCGCCGAGAGCGATGGCAAGGTAGTCGTGAGTCAGAAAAACGGCGAGTTCGAAGACGCCCGCGCCATGACCCCGGAGGTGCTGCTCGAGTTCCTGAATAAATGGAAGCCGGAGGCACGGTAGGTTCAAAGTTGCTGTGTAGCGTTGTGAGCTGTCAATGCCGAGAGCAGGGGACCTTGGTGTTTGCCCGTGGCGGCAATACCGGTGGTGACGGCAAGAACCAGGATCCCTCGCTGCTCTCGGGATGACAAGTTCGCAGTGGAATCGATTTATGACTGTTGCTGAGCAGACACCTGTTGTCGAGGGAACAATTCCACAGAATCGGCCGCCGCGGCGTAACGCCCGCTGGTCCGGATATCGTCATCTGCTGATGGCGCGTATGCTGGAACTCAAACGCGAACCAGAGGTCGTGTTCTGGGTTTTCGTCTTTCCGCTGTTACTTGCCACGGGACTGGGAATTGCTTTCCGCAACAAGCCTGGAGACGCGTCGTCTGTGGCAATCATAGCCGGAACCGGTGCGCCTGAAGCCGCCGAACTTCTGCGGCGTTCACCACAACACGACTTATTCAGGGTCGATGTGCAAGAGGGTGACGCTGCGCGAAGAGGATTTCGCCTGGGCAAGTACGACCTGGTGATCCAACCCAACGGTGCGGGTGGAGTTCAGTATCGCTACGATCCGGCGCGGCCAGAAAGTTTGCTAGCCCGCGCCCAAGTTAACGATGCCTTGCAAACCGCCGCCGGACGCAAAGACCTCATTGCGACAACGGAGGCAATCTCGTCCGAGCCTGGCTCTCGTTACATCGATTTTCTGATTCCCGGACTGCTGGGCATGAACCTGATGAACTCCGGCATGTGGGGCATTGGATTTGCGCTCGTGGATATGCGGCAGCGCAAGTTGCTTAAGCGCTTCGTGGGCACACCGATGCGGCGCGGAGATTTTCTGCTGGCGTTGCTGTCGAGCCGCCTGGTTCTGATGATTATCGAGATCGGGCTGTTGCTCACCCTGGGCGTGCTTGTGTTTCACATGAAGGTACTTGGATCCATCTTCTCCATTGTGCTGCTCGGTTCCCTGGGAGCAATGTGCTTTGGCGGAGTTGGGCTGCTGACCGCGAGCCGCGCGCAGAAAATCGAAAGCGTTAGCGGCCTCATGAATCTGGTCATGATGCCCATGTGGATTTTCTCGGGGGTTTTCTTTTCTTACGAACGCTTTCCTGTCGTGATTCAGCCGCTCATCAAGGCAATGCCATTGACGGCCTTAAACGACGCCCTTAGGGCGAGCATCCTTGAAGGCACTCCTTTATTTCATCAGTGGCCGCGATTGTTGGTAATGGCGGTTTGGGGGGGAATCTCTTTTGCTCTGGCGCTGAAGTGGTTTCGCTGGACTTAGCCGGAGGGTAGCTACTCTGTAATTTGATCTGGATCCGAAGCTTGGGCCTCGTCCGTGGTTTACTGGGAAAAATGTTTACGAACGAGGCCGGCTGCGGTACTTGCGAAAAATTCTGTTCGGTTACGCTTTCACCAGCTTCCCGGCAGCCTTTCGGACCTTCGCCCATCGCAGCTTTTGCGCTTCGGCGATACGTTTGCGGGCATCGGCACTCAATGTACGGCCAGTTCTCTTGAGCTTCTTCCCGCCAACGTGACCCAGCGCATCGAGCGCCTTTCCGACTTGGCTCATTTCTCTTTCAAGACGTGAGTACTCCTTCCGCAAAGAAGCAACCACTTTATTCATCATTCGTTACACCTCCTTGCATGTAAAGGTAACACGAGCGAACAGGAGTTCAAATTATTAAGAGGTCACTGTAACTATGACAAGTGCACACTGAGCTTATCCGGGAACCTAGATGCGAACTGGGAATGCGGCTTAGTAGTAAGTGGTTACTTACCCGCGCCAATAGTGGTTAAAAAGCGCGGCGCACGTCGTCCGTTCATCGTTTGTTCGAAAGCGAACACAAGGCGGATCAGGGTAGGTTCGCTCCAGGCTCGGCCAAAAAATGAAATTCCAACCGGCAGGCCGGAGATATATCCTGCGGTCACGTTTATATTCGGATAACCCGCAACCGCCGCTGAGTTTGAACTTCCCCCGGCAAAATGATCGCCGTTGACAAGATCGGTGAGCCACGGCGGCCCACCCGTGGGCGCGACAATCGCGTCAAGCTTAAATTTATTCATAGTGGCATCGATGCCTTCGCTGCGGGAGAGCTGGCGGTTCTTGTCGAGCGCATCAAGATAGGCTTTCTCGGTAAGTGGACCTTTGCCTTCGGCCTTAATAAACAAGTCCTGACCAAAGTAGGGCATTTCTTTCTCGCGATTGCGATCGTTGAACTCGATAATTTCCTTCAATGTGTGGACAGGAGCTGCGGGACCAAGCCGCGCAAGATATGCGTTCAGATCGGCTTTCAGTTCATACATGAAGACTAACAACTCGCTCTCGTCAAACTTACCCAACGTTTCAATGTCAGCAGGATCAATGAGAGTCGCGCCCTGTTTTTTCATGGCATCGAGCGCCTCCTCCATGAGCGCGTCGACCGGGTCGCTGAATCCGAAATACTTTCTGGCCACGCCGATGCGCGTGCCTTTCAGGCCATTCGGGTCGCAGAACTGTGTGTAGTCGGTATAAGACTTTCCCGAGCTCGCGGCCGTGGCCGAATCCGCAGGGTCGTCTCCCGTAAGCGCGCCCAGCAGGATGGCGGCGTCGCGAACGGTTCGGCACATTGGACCAGCACCATCCTGAGTGTGCGATATCGGAATGATGCCGCCGCGGCTGACCAGACCGACGGTGGGCTTGATGCCAACGAGACCATTCGACGACGAGGGGCAGACGATGGAACCGTCCGTTTCAGTGCCGATTCCGACCGCGCATAAGTTTGCCGATATGCCAGCCCCCGTGCCGGAACTGGAGCCACAGGGATTGCGATCGAGCGCGTAAGGGTTTTTCGTGAGGCCGCCGCGCCCGCTCCATCCGCTGGTGGAGTGGCTGGAACGAATATTGGCCCACTCACTCAGATTTGTCTTAGCCAGGATAATCGCGCCCGCACTCCGTAGCTTTTTCGCGACCATAGAATCCTGCGCTGGTTTTGAGCCGAGAAGCGCCAGCGAACCGGCAGTGGTCATCATCTTGTCCGCAGTATCGATATTGTCTTTAATCAGGACCGGAACACCGTGCAGCGGCCCTCGCGGTCCTTTGGCCTTCCGCTCCTGATCGAGTGCTTCCGCAATCGAGAGCGCATCAGGGTTCATTTCGATAATGCTGTGAATCGCCGGCCCGCTTTTATCGATCTCGTCGATCCGGTGGGAGTACTTTTCCACTAATGCGCGAGCGGTAAACTTGCCGGACTTCATCCCCTCCTGGAGGTCGGCAATCGTGATCTCATCCAGTTCGAAAGGCTTGATATCGGGAACGCTATCAGTGTTTGTGAGTTCCCGCGCTGCTCCGAGCGCAGGGTAGAGCGGAGCAAGAGTCGCGACCGTAGCTCCAATGGTTGCGGTCTTAAGAAATGCGCGGCGGTTGGCGCTGTGCTTCCCATTTTTTCGCGGCATGGTCGAGATTGTCCTTAGAATGTGTGCGATTCCCAGTAGACTGCAACCGAACATAGTACCCGATGTGTTGTGTTCCCGCGACGGCGTCATCCTGAGAGCAGCCGTTTTTCAGGCGGAGTGAAGAGCCTGCCTGAGCGCAGTCGAAGGGATCTCCTGCTTGACCGCTGTGGAGCGCCACCCAAATGCTAGCTAGTGGCTGAATCAGACCACCACTAAACTGCCTTTTGTGGGCACTATTTGACTTCTCGTGTATAATTGTTTTCAGCTAAGTTTGACTCACAAGCAATTGAAGGTCGGTATCGCCAACCAGCGTCACCCCCTCACTAGCAGCGAATCTTCTCAGCACAATCCAATACAAAAAGAATAGGAATACCAACAATGGCAGAACAAGGAACAGTGAAGTGGTTTAACGACGCCAAGGGCTATGGCTTTATCAGCCGTCAGAATGGCGAAGACGTTTTCGTGCATTTCTCCGCAATTCAGGCCGGCGGCTTCCGCAGCCTGCAGGAGGGCCAAACCGTGCAGTTTGACGTGACTAAGGGCCCCAAGGGCTGGCAAGCGGAGAACGTCCAGGCTGTCTAAGCGACCGCTTTCTGAAGTGAAACAAATGCCCGGTATCCGCGAGGATTCCGGGCATTCTTGCGTTCACTCCGGGTGTTTCCCGGGATGACGCAGACATGATGGCTCCTCCGTGAGCCCTCACAGGGTGTTCTAATCTCCGAACTAACCAGAGCGGCGATCGCCCTTCCGACGCGATCCGGCCGTTTCGTCACGAAGTCCTTCCTGAGCCTCAATTCACGAGCTGTCAGCAAGCCTCGCATTCTCGTTACCTCCGTCATCTGTGACCGCAGCTAAACCCAACATAAATTTGTAGTTCCGCCCAGTGTGCCCGGCGGCGGAGCTTCATGAGCGCTTCTGCGACACAAACTGCGCTAGTCAGGGATGAGTCCGGCCACCGCTCGTCCAGACCCGTGTCGCAGCCGCAGCGCGAATTCACACGGATTGCTCAGCTTGCCTTTTTCCTTGCCACGCGCCTGGTTTTTGCCGCTTTCTTACTACTGACATCGACGTATTGCCTGCTGGTCTACGTTCCTTTTACTTATTTCGGTTTCATTCACAATCCGCTGCTGGGCTGGCTGCCGGTTTTTGTGCGATGGCATGCCGCGATCTATGGCTCGCTACTGTGCAGCGTTGCCGCGACCCTGATTCCCGACCTTCGTCGCCCCAGCAGGCGCATCACTGTTGTAAGTTTCCTGGGGCTCAACTTTACCGCCTGCGCGTTTCTTGGTTTCTGGCCGGCACTCGAAACCCTGACACCGGGCGTCTCCAGTTATCTCTGTAGCCTCGGTTCACTCCTTCCTTTACTTTTCCTGGCGGCCATCGATTTGTCCGGATTGGCCGGAGAAAACCTCTGGAATCAGAAGGAACACGAGCCTCTTGGCCTGGCGAAGATCACTCTCGCCTCCGTAATCATTTCATCTTCTTTCGCGGCGGTGAACGCCGGGCACGCGGTTCTCCAGGCAAAGACCCTTACGCAAGCAACTGCTCTTCGCGGCTTTGCAGTGAGTTTGTGCTTTCATGTGGTGATCCTGGGCGCGCTCGGACTAGCTTTTCAATGCATTGGGATCGCGAGTCGCACAAGGCGAAATCCCCGGCGGGCATACCTCGTGGGCCTGTGCCTGTTGGCATGGCTGCTTTGCGCGCAAGCCTTGCGCACGATAGTTTTACCGGCGATTTCCTTCGAAGGACCGAGAGCCAACATCCTTGCTGCGGCCGTAGGATGCGCAATCTTATTGTGCGCCGCAACCGTTGGTTTGAAACTGCGCCGTCGGCAAGCGAATGAATCCTCAGCCTCCCCAAAAGCAACCTGGCTGTGGCTTTTGCTTCTTCTGGGACTTCCTTTCGCCGCCTATGCGATTCCGGCTTTCGTTGGCGTCACCGACTGGGATTTTGTCCTTCAGCGCATCGCCGTCCTCATAACCTGGATGTTGGCTATATTCCTTATCAGCCGCATCAATTTCCGCCTGGGTCGAAAGGCCCTAGCCGTGATCGCGGTTGTGGCCGTTTTCGCCATCGCAGGGTTTGCCCGCTGCGCACAACTTGCGCTCTACAATCCGGATGCGCAGCCAGCGTTCACCGGCTTGCTCGATACTTATGCGGGCGCGGATGTTTCATTCAAAACTGCCTATAGCATCCTCGCTCATTCGGTCGACAATAACGCCTACGTCCCGTTCTATGACTTTCTCAAGCAGCACACGCATCTGGCGCGCGCCGTCGGACCGGCCAATGTTCCTCTAGTCGCGAACCTGCAACCTGTTCCCGGCGCAAAGCCGAACATCTTCCTTTTTGTGATCGACAGCCTTCGTCGCGATTACGTGTCTTCTTACAATTCCGCCGTCGATTTCACGCCTGAAATCGGCCGCTTTGCGCAAGACCAAGGCACCGTCGTTCTCCAGAATGCCTTCACTCGCTATGGCGGCACGGCGCTCTCCGAACCTGCCATCTGGGTTGGAGCGATGCAATTGCACAAGCAATACATCGATCCGTTCTACTCCATGAACAACCTGCAAAAACTGGTCGACGTTGACGGCTATCACAGCTACATCAGCGTCGATCCGATTTTGCGGACCATTCTGAAGCCATCTCCCACCATCACCGAACTGGAAAACGACACCACGTCCTGGGGAGAATTGGATTTTGTTCCGACGCTCAAGAAACTCGAAGCAGAAATCGCCGCTCGCCGCGATCCGGATAAGCCGATCTTCGCCTATAGCCAGCCTCAGAATGTGCACACGCTTACACTGGAACGTTCGCGCATGAAGGGCGGCCGAAAGGAAATCAGTATTCACGAACTGCGCCGCATGGATACAGCTTTCGGCGAGTTCGTGCGCTTCTTGCAGGAACAAGGCTTGTATGACAACAGCATCATCGTTCTGACCTCCGACCACGGCGACTCGTATGGCGAATTCGGCCGCTACGGTCACTCCAACTTTCTCTTCCCAGAAGTTGTTCGCATTCCCTTGATTATTCATTTGCCGCCACAGATGCACGAACAGCTGCTCTGGGATGAGCAGCAGCTTGCCTTCACCACAGACATCACTCCCAGCCTCTACTACCTCCTCGGCCATGGCCCGACCGTAAACAATGAGCTTTTCGGACGCCCGCTCTTTACTCATACGCAGCAGGAACAGTCCGAGTACCTGCGCCCTAACTATCTCATTGCTTGCAGCTACGCACCGGTCTACGGCATGCTCGGCAACAACGGCAAGACACTGTTCATTGTCGACGCGGTCAACCGCAAGAATTACTTTCTGGATCTGGCAAAGGACCCGCTAGGTACGCGTAACTACCTGACTCCGCGCTTGCGAGATGACAATGAAGCTCTGATCCGTCACGATCTCGGATTGATCGACAACCTTTACGGGCTGAAACCCTGAGTCGACCTGTCAAGGGGGCCGTCCTTCATTTCGTCGAATCATTTTTCTCCTTTTTATTCCCCATTTATTCCCCTTAAACGATGAGTTTTCGCCGATGTGCCGATTGTTTCCACCGCAATCGAGTGCTAGACTTTGAAAGTCTTCACGGCAAGCGTTCCATTCACTCTGCTGTGAGCGGGAGTAGTTCAGCGGTAGAACGCCAGCTTCCCAAGCTGGATGTCGCCGGTTCGATCCCGGTCTCCCGCTCCATTTATTCAGTCGGTTAGCGATGGAGCTAAAAGCTGTGCGTGAGATTTTGCGCAGATGTGCCGGGGCGGGCCTAAACCCATGAAAAAAACTTTGCTTACAGCCACTGCCGGGTTCGCGTTGGCGTTATCGAACTTCGCTTCCGCACAATCCTCGGACCATAGAGCCATCGCGGCTGCCGGGGCAGCTCTCGATGCCGGCACGCCCTCTTCCGGTAGCGGAACGGCGCGGACGGTCGGGTGGGTTCAGGGCGCTGCGGACGCTGGCGCTCCAGCTCTGATTTCGAGCTTTATCGCAGTATCGCCGACGCAGACGGGCCTGCCATGTTTCAGCTGCGCTCCCGATCCGCCCTTGGGCGAGAGCATTGGCTTGTCGATTCCCCCCGGGGCTATCCCAGCCAGCGATACGCAACTTACTTACGCGTATATGTTCACGGATATCAGCGTCACCGGCAGCTGCACTGTGAGCTTTGCGCTCGTGCAAGGCACAACAGTGCTGGATCACGACAGCGTCGCCGCCAATCTAACACCGGGAAGCATCTGGTTGGTCAACTTCCCCAGGAACTTTCCCACGGGGCACAAGGGCGCCGCTAAGGCGGTGGGCATGGTCAAGTGCGGGGCGCAGAAGACTTCGGTTACGACATCAGTTTACCTTCAGTAAACGACGCACTCCCGTAGGTAAAGCTGGATGTCGCGGGTTCGATTCTAGTCTCCCGCTCCCAGGCATTCCGGCCAGTTCCAGGTTTGTGGCCATTCCGCCTCGCTCCCGGCGTTAGAATGCTTTTCTCCGGTGCCGAAGCCATGACCAAAACGGAAAAAGAACGCCTCTCCTCCGTCATTCGCGCGACGGAGTATCTGTTCCTCGAAAACATTGCTCTCAAACTGGTTCTCGACCATCGTAAGGTGCCGAACTGGCAGAAGCTGGTCGACCACCTTCTAGCGGACAAGGAAATGTTGGCGGGAGTCCGTTTGAAATTCAGAGACCTTTACCGCCACATTGAGAACTCCACCGACCCGTCAGCGGCGCTAAAAGAGCTCTTGGGAGAACTGCCAGCGCAGAAGAAGCCGCAGTAAGCTCTGGCCTCTATCCCCCCATCGTGCCATCGCTTCCGCCGCGCGTGCCATTCCCAAAGTACGCAAATGGCCTCAGATTGTTAAGTGCATCTGATTGTCGAGCACCGAGCGAAGGCCAGACTGGAAATGGAAAAGACGACTAAGCGCCGGTTGCTCCTCTCCTTCGTAGTCCTGCTGGTCACTCTCGTCGTCGTAGTAGTAAAAAATCGCGAGTTCTGGTTCGGTAGTGACGACACTGCAGTGGAAGAAGTCTCGCCGGCTTCGGCATCGGCTTCGAAGACCGTCGCGTCCACACCCGCACCCGCCACAAATACTCCGGCTCCTGCATCCAGCAACTCCGTCCCTGCCGCTCAGAAGAGCAGCAAAGCGACGACTAAGAATAGTGAAGTAGCTAGCAAGGCTGTCGAGCCCGTTGTCGCCGCGGCGTCCGTCATTCCCGGCACCCGCATGGAACTGCCACCCATGGAAGTCGAAGTCGTGGCAGGCGATTCTCACCGCAAGCTCCGCCCCGGCAGCAACTCCGTCCTGGTTGAGATTCCCACCAAGTCAGGCGCGCGATCCACCGATACCGTGGCCTTCAAGTGGAGCCCGGTCACGAATGCAGCCGAAAAGACCCAGATCGCTGCCAACGATGCCGAGGCGGTATCGCGAGTCGGAGAGCGCTCCTATCCTTCGTTAGACCGCCAGATGAAGGTGCAAGGATCGGTCCTGTTGCAGGCGCTGGTCGCCGCCGATGGCGGCATTCGCGATCTGCACGTGGTCAGCGGCAACCCGATTCTGACCTCGGCAGCCCTGGAAGCCGCGCGCCAATGGCGCTTCCGGCCTTATCTGCAGAATGGCCAACCGGTCGAAACCCAGGCCAAAATCATGGTGAATTTCACCATCAAGATCTTGTAATTGAAAATGTTTGAATCGAAACTGCGATCCGAATGATCGAAATTATGAGTTAACGGGGTTGATTAGTCGTTGACGGTTACAACGGTTCAGCTTAGTATTTATTGAGCTATGAGTAGCTTCAGCAATCCTCGCCAGTGCGGCATGTGTGCATGTTGTTGTTGTGCATGCGTGTGTCCTGGCGCAGGGAGGCTGCTGACTTAGAAGTTTCGTAGGATCATCAGCACTTATAACCCACCGCCAGAGCGTATCTGGCGGTGGGTTTTTCTTTTGGGGCAAATCGGTGTAGCGGGGTACCGGTTATGACAGAACCAATAAAAGAGACGAAAGCGCAGAAGTCAGAACGACTGAAGCGCGCCATGAATCCCTGGGATGGCCTGGCCGAGATTCGCCGTTTCGCGCGCGAAGGATTCGAATCCATTCCTCCAGAGTGGATTGGAACCTACTTCCGCTGGTGGGGAGTCTACACGCAGGGCGACGGCGCAGGCGTAGTCGCCGGCAAAGACGGCGTCGGACGCGCTCTGCCCTTCTTCATGGTGAGAATTCGAATTCCGAACGGCTTGTTGCGATCCGATCAGCTACGCGCCATCGCCGGCCTCACGCGCCGCTATGCGCGGAGCATCGCCGATCTTACTGTGCGGCAAAATATTCAGTTGCACTGGGTTTCGATCGAGGCGCTTCCTGAGGTTCTGGACGAACTCTGGCGCGTCGGCCTGAACACGACCGGCTCCTGCGGCGATGTCACCCGCAACGTCACGGGCTGCCCGGTTGCCGGCGTGGACGCGGATGAGGTCTGCGACGCTTCCTCTCTCGCGCTGGAAGTCGACCACATGCTGGCGGGGAATGCCGAATTCTACAACCTGCCCCGCAAGTTCAAAATTTCCATCACCGGATGCCGCGTCTGGTGCCCCTATCCCGAGATCAACGATGTCGGTCTCACGGCGCTCGAACGCGCCGCACAGGGGAAACGTGAAATCGGTTTCGCCTTGCGCGTCGGCGGCGGACTCTCCACCGACCCCTACCTGGGTGCGCCGCTGAATGCCTTCGTCCGCTGGAATCAAGTTCTTCGGGTGGTCAGGGGAATCGCGGAATTGTTTCGCGACTCCGAACCACTGCGCGAACACCGCGAGCGGGCGCGATTGAAATTCCTCTTCCTGCGGCATGGCTGGACGACCGAGGACTTCCAAAAGGAACTGGAGCGCAGGATCGGATTTCAGCTCGATCCCGCCGAGCCCGATCATCCGCCGTCAGACGTTTACCGCGATCACATCGGAATCCATCCGCAAAAGCAGCCCGGCTACTGCTACGTGGGAGCGACGGTTCTGCGCGGCCGGATCACGCCTGAACAAATGCATGCGGCTGCCGATTTGGCTGACCGATTCGCCAGCGGCGAACTGCGTACTACGAACATGCAGAACCTTCTGATCGTAAATGTTCCGCGCTTGCAAGCCGACGACCTGGCCAAAGAGTTGGGAGCGATCGGGCTTCCGGTGAGTGGATCTCCATTCTTCCGCGGCATCGTCGCCTGCAGCGGAACCGAATTCTGCAAACTAGCGATCACCGAAACGAAAAGCTTTTCCCGCTGGCTGGTGGAGGAACTGGAAGAGCGCCTGCCCGGCTTCGAACAGCACTTAAAGCTGCATGTGACAGGCTGCCCCAACAGTTGCGGACAACACTGGATCGCCGACGTTGGGATCGAAGGCAAGAAGATCAAAGTCGGCGGGCAGATGGTCGATGCCTACTACTTCTGTCTGGGCGGAGCGCTCGGCCTGCATCAGTCCATCGCCAGGCCCGTCGGATTTCGCTGCCCTGCGACCGAAGTTCCGGAAGCCATCGAACGTCTGTTGCGGAGATATTTAGCCGATGGTCACCCCGACGACAATCTGCGGCGCTTTTTTGCGCGCCACAGCGACGCGGAACTGCGTAGCTTTTTGGCCGGAGATTTTGTAGAAGCGGTTGCCCGCGATCTGCCCGAGGGACGTGTGCCGAGCGGATTAGAAAGCTAATAACTGAGGAGAAGTACTGAGAAACATTGAGAGACAAATGAGCAGCCTATTTCCAATGTTTATGAAGCTGGAAGGCAAACAATGCCTCGTGGTCGGCGCGGGCAAAGTCGGCGAACCCAAGATCGGCGGGCTTATCGATACCGGCGCGCGCATCCACGTGGTTGCCTTGCAAGCGACTGAGGCAGTCCACGGATGGGCGAACGCGGGCAAGATCGCTCTCGAATTACGCCCCTTCGCAGAAAGGGACCTCGACGGAACTTTCCTGGCAGTGATCGCTACTGCGTCGAACACGCTGAATGGGTCGATCTACCGCGAAGCGCAACGGCGCGGAGTTCTGTGCAACGTGGTCGACGTCCCGGAGTATTGCGACTTCTACTATCCCGCGGTCGTGCGCCGCGGTGACCTTCAGATTGCCATCTCGACCAATGGGCGAAGTCCTTCACTGTCTCAACGGCTGCGGCAGCAGTTGGAGCGGCAATTTAGTCCGGCCTATGCGCAATGGGTTGCGGAACTTGGGGAAACCCGCAAGCTCGTTCTGGCCAGCGATCTCGATCCACAGCGTAAGCGGGAACTGTTGCATTCTCTCGCCAGCCGTGAGGCTTTCGAAGCGGCGTTAGCGAATGATTCGATCAAGAACGAATGGAGGGTAACGGTATGAGCGGCAAAGTGTATCTGGTGGGCGCAGGTCCAGGCGATCCTGAATTGCTCACGTTGAAGGCTCTTCGACTGATCAAATCGGCCGGCGTCGTGCTTCACGACGATCTGGTCCCGCCCGAAATTCTGAAGCTGATTTCACCCTCCGCGGACGTCAGAAACGTGGGCAAGCGTTCCGGCAGCAAGAGCATTCGTCAGGAAGAGATCAATTTTCTGATGGTGACACTGGCGGCCGCCGGTCAGCAAGTAGTGCGGCTGAAGAGCGGCGACCCGCTGATCTTTGGCCGGGCCGGCGAAGAGATCGAAGCGCTGCGTCAGGCCAATGTCGAATACGAAATTGTTCCAGGCGTAACGTCGGCGCTGGGAGCCGCCGCCGCCGCGGGAATCCCGCTGACGCACCGGAGTACTTCCTCCGCTCTGGTGCTGTTGGCGGGCCACCGCGCCTTCGATAGCGATGACGAGGATTGGCACCGTTTTGCGGCGTCGGAATCTACGCTGGCCGTCTATATGCCCGGCTCTGCGTATGGCGAGATTTCGGTGAAGCTCAAGACTGCCGGTTTCGCCGGGGACACGCCGTGCGCAATTATTTCGCGCGCGACGACTCCTGATCAAAAGATCCACCGTACAACGATTTCAAATCTGCCCCGCTCGCCTCGCCTCGCCGCTCCGACGTTGCTGGTAGTCGGTGAGGTCGTTGGACTCGTCGATCACAGCATGGTCGAAGAAGCGGCCGCTTTCTTCGAAGTCGGAGACGCCAGCGTGGGGTTGCTGGTCGGTACGTCAAGGCAAGAATCGGAGCCAGCGTTATGAAAGGAGAAATTCCAGCCTTGCAGATTGCCGCCGAATCTTGGAAGCCAGAGAAAGTCCTGAGCTGGGCGTTCGAAACTTTTGGCGAGTCGGTGGCGATTTCTTCGGCGTTTGGAGCCGAGGGAGTGGTTCTGATCGACATTGCCTCGCGGCTTCAGAAAACCTTCCGCATTTTCACACTCGACACCGAATTCCTTTTTCCCGAAACCTACAATCTGATGGACCAGATTGAGCAGAAATATAGCGTCGCGATCGAAAGAGTTTACCCGCTGCAATCGCCAGAGGAACAGGACCGGATTCACGGTCCGGCGCTGTGGCAGCGTAATCCCGATCAGTGCTGCCAACAGCGCAAGGTCGAACCTCTGAAACGCAAGCTTAGCGAATTGCGGGCGTGGATCACCAGCATTCGCCGCGATCAAACCACGTCTCGCGCCGGAGCCGGCAAAATCGAGTGGGATACGAAATTCGGACTAGTCAAAGTTAATCCGATCGCCGATTGGAACTCCAGGCAAGTGTGGCAATACATCCGCGAACATCACGTGCCGTTCAATGCGCTGCACGAGCGTAATTACCCCAGCATCGGCTGCACTCACTGCACGCGGGCGGTGCGCCCCGGAGAAGATCCAAGGGCAGGGCGCTGGGCTGGATCGACAAAGACCGAGTGCGGACTCCACATCATCCAGCCGCAGATCAATCCGCCCGAGGCAGATGCCTAGGGTTTTCTATTTGTGTGGCTGAGCTTCCGTCTTCTTCAGATAGTCTGAGAGCTGTCGCACCACACTGACGAACGTCTTCGTGGCGACCGATAAGGTTCGGTCGCGCCGATACGCAATACCCAGTTCGCGCCAGAGTTCCGCGCCTTCCAATTCGATTAACTTCACCCGTCCCGCAGCGACTTCATCACGAGCGAACGAAGCGCTGATCAATGAAATCCCAAGGTCGGCGGCCACGAAGCTCTTGATCATCCCAATGCTGGGCAATTCCATTCTCACCTTGAGTTCGGTGTTGTATTCTCGAAAAAGTTTGTCCAGCAGCCGCCGGGTGTGCCCAGTCTTCGGCAGCAGAAGAGGGTATTTCACCATGTCGGCGGTCGTCGCCGACTTCAGCTTCGCCAGGGGATTCTTCGGGCTCACCATTAGCATCAGCCGGTCGCGGAAAATCGCCTGCACCTTCAGGCTGGGGGATTGTACCGGCAAACTCAAGATGCCAATATCGAGAGAGCCATTCTCAAGCTTCTCGACGATCTTGTAAGTGAAGTTACGGTAGATGCTGATCTGCACTTCAGGATAGCGGCGGCAATACTCTCCGAAGACATCGGGCAGAACATATAAACAGGTGGCCTCGTTCGCTCCTACCATTAATGTGCCGCGCGGGGTGTGGCCATGGTCGGCCACGGCAACAAGCGACTCATCGCGCAGCTTTCTCATGCGCAGCGCGTATTCGTGAAAAACCTGACCGGCGGGAGTCAGCTTGACGGTTTTGCCGGAGCGATCGAGAAGGCGGTCGCCGTACTCCTGTTCCAGTTGACGAATCTGCGCGCTCACCGCAGATTGCGATCGGAATACTTTTTCTCCGGCTCGAGAGAAGCTGCCTTGGCGCGCGACTTCAAGAAATGTAATCAGTTGATCAAAATCCATGGAGGATTATAGCAACTCATCGGTGCTACGCTGCGGATCGATTGACGCGAAAGAAAGCCGCCCATCAACTGGACGGCCCCGGTCGTCGTCGTTCTTATTTCAGAGTGACTTCTCGCGCCAGTGAATTTCTAACCAACGAAGAAGCTTCGGCACGCTTCTTGGCGGCGTCTACCGACGCTTGGTGGCTGCCATAATGCTTTTCCGCAATGGTGGTAGCTTTCTCTCCCATCTCATCGATGGTTGCCCAGTTCTTGTACTCCAGCGCTATTGCTACGCTCCAGTCATCGGGATGTTCCGCAACTGGATTGTTGTAGAACTTATAGTCGACAAGCCAGCCCTGCTTTTTGTACTCATCATAGATTGGTCTTAGATTTTGGCTGATGTCGTTCCAGAACTGGTCGCTCATGCCAGGCTTAACGTTCAGGTAGATGACCCGCCAAACCGGGCCGTTATTGTAGTGGGGATTTTGTGCGACCAGTGGAGTAGCTACCGCCAGAAGCATTGAGCTCAAGCACATCCATAAAAAACACTTTCTCATTCGACCGCTCCTTGTGCCTAAGATTAGGCCGCACACCGTATCGAAAGCAGGTTGCACAAGGTTGCAGGATCGTTGGGTCGCATTCCCCGAACAAACCACTAAGTTCGGTTTTCGGCGATGAAAGCTTCTGCTGCTTCGTCGGCGCGAATCTTACGCTGAAGAAGACGGCAAGTCAAAGGTGCGGATTGCTTGAGCTTGCACTTCAGGGTCACCGCTGAATTGAGATCGTGCGCGACGGCGAGCCGGGCGTTAGAATTAGCTGGCTCTGCCGGAGGGGAATAAAGTATCCACAAATGAAGACATCCAAGCTCGCCAAAGCCTACCGCATTGATGAGGGAAGGAATTTCCGCCTAAAAGACATTGATCCGGCAGATATCGGACATTGGGACTCGCAAGAGGAGGCGGCCGAAAGGCTGCAAAAAGATATTGCGCGCATGGGGGAGATGCAAAACACACTTTACGCGCAGGATCGTTGGGCGCTCTTGCTGATTTTTCAGGCGATGGATGCGGCAGGGAAGGATGGCACGATCAAGCACGTCATGTCGGGTCTGAATTCGCAGGGGTGTCAGGTCTACTCCTTCAAGACGCCGTCGGAGACCGAACTACAACATGATTTCTTGTGGCGTACGACGCAGCATCTGCCGGAGAGAGGGCACATCGGGATTTTCAACCGCTCTTACTATGAAGAGGTGCTGGTGGTGCGCGTGCATTCTGGAGTGCTCAAGAACGAAAAACTTCCGCCGTCTCTGGTGACGAAGGATATCTGGAAGGAACGTTTTGAAGACATTCGCGCCTTCGAGCGACATATGGCGCGCAGCGGCACGGTGATCCGCAAGTTTTTCCTCCACCTGTCGAAAAAAGAGCAGAAGAAGCGGTTCCTGGAGCGATTGGAGGAACCCGAGAAGAACTGGAAATTCTCAGAGGCGGACATTCATGAACGCGAATATTGGGATGACTACCAGAAGGCGTATGAGGAGATGATTCGCTATACCGCGACGAAGCGAGCACCGTGGTATGTCGCTCCGGCGGACAATAAATGGTTCGCTCATCTGGTGGTGGCGTCGGCTATCGTGGAAACGCTTGATGAGCTTGGACTTTCCTACCCGAAGGTTGGTGCAGCGAAACGCAAGGAGCTTCAGGCGGCCGCCAAGGAACTTCTAGAAAAGTAAGGTCACTCGAGGCAGGTCGCTCTCGATGCCCGCAACCTTAACATTCTGCTCGCCGTACTCGGATGTCTAACTCTATTACTTCGGTGCCACGGATATGGCACGATCGGGCCTTGTCCACTCGCTAGTCCACTGTTATTTTGCCGATAGTGATGCTGATCCTCCCCTGTGGTGATGACTGACTTGGAGCTTGGGGGTGCTATGAGGTTCATGCATCTTTGTTACGCAGCGTTAGGCTTTGCGGTGGCTCGTTGGGTATTCAAGCGGCAGCCGGTGATTGATCCAGTCTCGCGACTGCGCTCTTCGGGTCTTCTTTAGATTAGTTTTCAATTTTCTGGCCGGGTTTGGGCGCGCGCCCCGTTGCGCAACCATTTCGTCAGCGCGCGCCCTCAATTTTAGTCTGCGCGGAAGTTCCAGCCCTTTGGTTTGTCCGGTTCTCTCAGCTTCTCGGTTTGCTCCATCTACAATTTGAGCAGGGATCGCGCGGAGTCAGGCGACCTCCCAATTTCTTGTGCGACTACGCATTCCAGGCCGACTGAATTTGGCACTGCTTTTTTCGGCTATCTTCTTCCTAGCCTCGACTGTATCCGCCCGTGCTCAAGAGACTGGTGATGCTCCCCTCGGAGACGTTGCGCGTAGCTTTCGAAAGAAGCCTGCCTCTCCAGAGGCTGTAATCGACAACGACAATCTCACGAAGGTCGTGGACGATGCGGAAAGTCATCGGGCCGCGGGAACTCCTGTGTTCTCGCTCGAAGCGGGAGGGAAGAGTTTCCATGTTTCTTCGCCAGATGTGACCTGCAGTTTGTCATTCAGTGCCAAGACCACCTCGTTGCTTTCGGATCCGCTTTTGCTGGATGAGTTGCCGCGCGCCGAACTCGACAAGCTGGACGGGCCGGCGACCATCGACGGGGACTCATTTGAGGTGTCTTTGCGCAACGGCACGGCATGGGAATTGCGTGAAGTCACTATTGGTCTCACCATCGTGAGACGAGCTGAAGCCCGTGAGATCGCTTCGAGCATTGGCCAGGCGCGAATTGTTCCTGCAGCAGCTGGAAACCTCCCGGAGGGGCAAGAGCCCAGCCAGAAAAGGCCTGATGTAACGCTTCTGTTGCGAGTGAAGGGATCGGCTCCTCCGGGTGCCACGGCGATTTTTCGCACGTCTTTGAATTTTGTTCTTTTTCCTGACCAGGAATGGCACTGGGCGATCGTGAAGGCAAAGGGGATTTCTGCTAGTTCTTCCATGGCCGCGATCGCTCATCCGGAATCGCATCCGGGAGATCTCGCGTTCCCGATGACCCGCGCCAATGCTGTCGAGTTTTCATCACCAGCGACCGCTCTGGTTGCTCCTTCTCCATTGAATTCGGCTGCCGCATCCCACTGAAGGAATGATCGCGCACACGTCGAGCAGCCAAAGCACACGCTTGTTTGGCGCTGGAGGCGTGAGCGAGAGACGGTCCCTTCCAAAACGCCCTTCTTGCAATGCTTTAGTTATGGGGTCCTCCTTAGCCATGCTAAACTGACGTCGAAAACCCACATTGCCACATTGCAAGGACTAGCCATGAAATTTGGCGTCATCATCTTTCCCGGTTCAAACTGTGACCACGACGCATTTTGGACCATTCAACAGGTAGCCAAACAGCCGGTTGGCTTCCTCTGGCATGAATCGCACGATCTGCAGAATTGTGATGCCATTATCGTTCCCGGCGGTTTTGCGTTTGGGGACTACTTGCGGACTGGCGCGATTGCGAGGTTTTCTCCAGTCATGGAGTCGGTTCGGCGGTTTGCCGACGGCGGGGGCCTGGTTCTCGGAATCTGCAACGGATTTCAAATCCTCTGCGAGGCAGGACTTCTTCCCGGAGCCCTGATGCGGAACACCGGCCTGAAGTATGTGTGCAAGCCGGTGCAAGTGCGCGTGGAAAACGCCGATACTCCGTTCACCAACGCTTGTTCGCCAGGAGAAGTGTTGACCATTCCCATCGGTCATATGGAAGGGAACTACTTTTGCGACGAGGCAACATTGAATGAGTTGCGGCGTGAGAACAGAATTGTATTTCGCTACTCGACTTTGGCGGGAGATATTTCCGCCCCGGCGAACCCGAACGGTTCGCTGGATAATATTGCTGGCATCTGCAGCCCAGGTGGGAATGTGGTGGGCATGATGCCGCATCCAGAACGGTCGTCCGAACCTGAACTTGGCGGCATCGACGGGATAAAGATTTTTCATTCTATGGTCGAGGCACTGGCAGGCCACGCGACGTCTTCCGTTTAGTCTGCGTTTTCCGCGTTTTCCACCGTTAAAATCCGTTTGATAATTCAGCAGGTTGGTGCTAGTGTCTCCGCGAAGGCTGCTTCCCCTATTCGCCCCATAGAACTGAAAACGCTCTATTCACTTAGAGGGAGGAGTGTGCTCAATGACGGCGAAGCAGATTCTCGATAGCTTTTCTGAATCTTTGATGGAGGATGAACGAATCCTCAGTCCGCAAGATCGGGATTTGTTGATCAGCCTGCTACAGAACTCCAGGGCGGTCTCCAGCCACAATTCTGAGGTTCAATCGGCGGTGACCGCGGCGATTTCTCGATCGGTAGGCGAAACAGTGGCGCAGCGGGCATTTACCTTGTTGGGCGCCAACATTGTGGAGCAGATTCTGGCGCGGTCTGGCGTTCAGAATACCACTGAGACTGAAACCACCCCGAGACCGCAGTTCAGTGCGCCCCAGCCTCCGGCCAGACCTAAGCCTGGTGCTCCACAGCCTCCGGGTGCGCCACAACCTCCGGGCGCACCTCAACCGCCTTTCAATCAGCCAATGGCTCCGCAGCCTCCGGCCCCCCAACCGCCTGGTGGACCGCACGGCCGCCTGCCTCAAGGCGCGCCAGTGCTGCACGGTGTGGAACAAAGCCGAGCGAGCTCGGGCAATGGGATTGGCGTCCTTGAGGCTCCGGCAATTGTCCGGGCACAATCCGTGGTGTTGGACGAATTCCTGGCTCCGCAAGAGCTCGATGAACTGGTTCGCTTCACGCTCGAGCACGAGGCGGAGTTCCGAAACAGCGAGGTTATTTCTCCGAGTGGAGACCCAGAAGTGATTGACTACAACCACCGGCGCTCGCGGGTGCTAATGGAGTTAGGTAAGCAGCAGCAAATAATTCTGGAGCGGATTCGCGGCGTGCTGCCGCGAGTGCTAGAACAGCTTGGAATTGACGAGTTCCCCATCACTCACACGGAAGCGCAGATCACGGCCAGCAACGACGGGGATTTCTTCGGCGCACACAGCGACGACAGTCAGGAAATGATTGCGTCCCGCAGGGTCACATTTGTATATTTTTTCCATCGCGATCCGCGGCCCTTTGAGGGTGGAGAGTTGCACTTGCACGATTCGCGCGGAGATGTGCATCACTTAGGCGTGGGAAGCTACCAATCCATTTCGCCGCAGCAGAATCAGATTGTTTTTTTCCCGTGTTCGGTGTTGCACGAGATAACGCCTGTGAAATGTTCATCGCGAGCCTTTGCTGACAGCCGCTTCACTTTAAACGGATGGCTTCACAAGTAAAAGACGCTGCATGGCTGGAGTGGATCGCCGGTCTTGTGAGAGCAGAGTCGCGGCAAACGCAAACCACGATGCTGCATCCAGACCGGTTCCATTGCCTGTTGGACGAGTTGCCGCTGCATCTGATCCCGCAGCGGTCGCTCGGCCTGCAGTTGCCCGAATCGGTGGACGAATCGTTATTCCTCAATCCGCAATGCTCGATTTTCCCGCCAGGTCGAGCGCCTGCGGAGCTGGAGAGCCACAGTTTTCTTCTTGACGGGTTTGACCTGCAAAGCCCAATCGCGTGGGTGCGCGATGCAGGCGGCTCGCTGCATCCTTTTTGGCTCGGCACCCAGATGCGGAATGCCGTTTCTCGGCTTTTCCCTGGGGAACGAGTACCAGAGTCCGTTCCGCGTGGGGAGCGCCGTCTTCTGGCGAGCGCCGGAATATTCACGTCGCCACTTCAGAACGAGAAGCGAGTCAGGGAGTGGGCGGAAGTCGTCAAGCAAGGCGCCCGAGAATTTCAGGAGAAAAACTATGCTCCTCTCCGTGGCTTGATTCATCCTCTCCATGTTGCGGCTTTGCGCCGCTACTATCGGCAGTCGATTCGCAAAGGCAGGATTCGACTCGGCGATGAGCAGAGTCCGCAGCGATATGTTGCTCACAATGAGTGCGTGGCGCGCTTCTTCCACCATCAGATCGCGAATAAAGTCAGCGCCATTGTGGGCGAACGCGTTAAGCCATCCTATGTTTATTTCGCATCGTATCTGAGTGGGGCCGAACTGAAGAAACACACAGACCGCGCGCAATGCGAATTTAGCGTGACTTTGTGTCTGGATTTTTCTCCGGAACCGGAATGCGCCACATCATGGCCCATCCGGCTCGACACGCCGGAGGGCGCCGTTGCGATTTACCAGGCGCTGGGGGATGGATTGGTCTATCGGGGACCGAGCGTGCCCCACTACCGAGGGCCATTGGCTAACGGACATAGCTCGACTTCAATTTTCTTTCACTACGTGCCGGAAGACTTCACGGGCTCGCTGGAATAGGCCGCGCTGGAAAAAGGCGTTATTGCAGTCCAGAAATTAGATAGAGCACAGATAAAACCTGATAGTAGCTGTAGGCGACGCGCGAACCGTCACGTGTCACGACCACGGGTGCAATCGTGACAACCCCTGCTGTGGTGGTAGGCTGGAGTTCTTGGATCAGGCTCTTTACCCCGGTTTCCAAGTTCACCTTGTATACCTTGGTCGGAACTCTGCCTGGTTGGCCTGGCCGGTAGCCATACACTGATTTATTGTCTTCAGCCCATTGCAGCGGAACGAAGCCTTGTTCAAGGCCCGTAACGTGTCGAGGTGCGCCCCCAGCAACCGGGTACACGGCAAAGTGGGAAGAGCTGTTAGCCAGGATAAGTCTTCCGTCGGGCGAAACCAATCCTCCGGTGACCCCTTCCGGTGTCACTGGTACCGGTTTTCCACCGTTCAAATCGACCAGGTAGCAGCGCACGCCGTGGCCAGGCTCGTTGGCATTGAGGGTGATGTGTGTTCCAGTTGGGAGAAAGTGAGCGTTGCCGTTGTAAATCTTCTCAAGGCCCGGCGTCGGAATCGTGCGCGGCTGGCCTGCCCCGACGGCTACGAGAGACACTTCCCCCGGAGTTCCTGGGAGGATTGAGATCACCCACTTGCCATCCGGAGAAAGGCCGCCACCGCTTCCAAAGCCGAGTTGTATCGGTGCTGTGCCGTCGATTTTGCGGATCGCTACAGAATATTGAGAACCGGCAGCTTCACTGGAATCTTCGAACAGAACCCATTGACCATCGCGCGAAATGTCCTTGGCAAGACTCCAGTCGTGCCAGGAAATGTCCACTGATTTGCCGTCCCGGGCGGCCGTGTCCATGGCAACTCTCTCGTTATCCAAACTGACCAGGATCTGGCCGTTAGGCGCCACATCTTCAAGGGTCAAGCCCGCTGGTAAGTCTAGAATTTTCCGCAGCTGTCCCGTCGTACTCGCAGCGAACATTTTGCGGCCTAGGCCTTTGGCGGCGGCGGTGAACCAGACCTCTTTCCCGTCAGGACTCCAACCCAAGCCATCTTCCGATTCCCACTCCTTGGTAATTGCCTTGAGGTGTCCGGCAAGATCGATAAGGTATACTGAGCCGCGATCATCCCAGAGAGCGGGATGTTCCATGAATGCGATTTTGTCACCCTGTGGTGAAACGCGAAGGTGGCTGATCCAGCCAGTGCTTGAATACAGAGTATGGCCGATCGGGTATTCGATTCGGTCGTGGGTCCCGGTACGGTGCACCGCAGCCAACTCACCCTTGGGGTCCCAGTCTGCCCATGACACGTCTTCGAGAACCTCTCGAGGAGAGCCGCCGGCAAGCGGAGTACGGGCCAGAATGCCACCCTCGGTTTCCAGATGGGCGCGATGAGCGCCGCCGATGGATAACGCCAGTTCTCCGCTGCTTGAGACGGCAAGCAGGTTTGCGTCGTCGACATTCAATGGTTGACTCAACATTGAATTCGCCACCGTGGAGAAAAGCTGAATTGGTTTGCCGTTCCAGGCGGCTGCGTAAACTACGGATCGGTAGTCGGGAGCGAATCGCGCCGAATAAACCGTGCCTTCTTCGTAAGTGAGGCGCTGATAAGTCGGGGAGATAATTTGCTGACGCCATTGTCTCGCCAGGAGCAGCAGGGTTGCCATGAGAAGCACACCAGCGATTGCCCAGGGCACGTACCTCGTCGACGAGCGGCCGGCTGCGTAATAAGTTGGTCGTCGACCAGAAGCATTGGAAAGCGTGTCGAGAGCGAAGGCAAGGTCGCGCGCCGATTGGAAGCGATTCTCGGGGTCCTTCTCGAGACAGTGGCGGACGATTTGCTGAAACGACTCCGGAATCCCACTCTGTCCCGGATTAATGTCAGGCGGATCTTCGCGCAATACAGCTGTAATTGTGTCGACTTCGGTTTCACCGCGAAAGGCTCGCCGTCCCGCCAACATCTCATAAAGAATCGCACCGAGGCTGAAAATGTCGCTGCGATGATCCACGGCCTTGCCACGAAGCTGCTCGGGAGACATGTAAGCGACGGTGCCGATAACGGAACCACTCTTCGTGACGGTGGTCAACTCTTCGACCGATCGCCCAGATTCACTCGGCGAAGCTTGCAGTTTGGCTACTCCGAAGTCGAGTATCTTGACCCGGGCGTCGGAGGTCACGAAGAGATTCTCTGGCTTGAGGTCGCGATGAACGATGCGGCGATCGTGGGCCGCGATCAGTCCCTGCGCGATTTGAAGAGCGTAGTCCGCGGCCACGCGCACCGGGAGGGCTCCCGCCTCCAGCCGCTGACGCAGAGTCTCGCCTTCAAGCAATTCGCAAACAATGTAAGGAGAGCCATCGCTGACGCCAACATCATAAACCGCGACAATATTGGGATGATTCAGCGCCGCAGCGGCGCGGGCTTCGAATTCGAAACGGCGGAGGTGATCGGGATTATCGCTGGAGGCGGGACGAATCAATTTCAGCGCTACATCTCGCCCAAGCCTTTCATCTCGCGCACGGAAGACCTCGCCCATGGCTCCGGAGCCGATTTTTTCGACGACTCTATAGTGACCTATGACCTGGTCAGTCATTGCGCGAGAACGCCCCGCTGGCATGTTAGGGGGGCATGACTAACCTGTCAATGCGGATTGCTGTCTGTCTCTAATCCATTGTGAGATCTGCCGTTACGGATCTGATAGGTTTCTGGGATATCCGAACGGCGTCGTGCTATAATTCCAGTTCGCCTACGTGCTTTCGAGGCAACCTGTGTGGTTTCTAAAGGCGAATCCCGCGTCAAACGAGATTATTAAAGAGGTCTAGCCATGTCCGGCCATTCAAAGTGGGCCACAATCAAGCATAAAAAGGGCGCGCTCGACGCTAAGCGCGGCAAGATTTTTACCCGTCTCATTAAAGAAATCAGCATTGCCGCGAAGAACGGTGGTGGTGATCCTGATTCCAACCCGCGCCTGCGCGGTGCCATTGTGGCTGCGAAGGCGGAGAACATGCCCGCTGATAACATTAAACGCGCCATTCAACGCGGTACAGGGGAACTACCGGGCGCGACATACGAAGAGTTCTCCCTGGAAGGCTACGGCCCTGGTGGAGTTGCGGTTCTACTCGATATCAACACCGACAACCGCAATCGCACGGTAAGCGAGATACGCCACTGCTTCGGCAAGAACGGCGGCAATATGGCCGAAGCCGGCGCAGTCTCATGGATGTTCCACAAGAAAGGCGACATCGTTATTCCGAAGAGCGCCGCGAAGGAGGATGACTTAATGAATATTGTCCTCGAAGCTGGCGGTGAGGATCTGCACGATGACGGCGAAAACTGGGAGATACTTACCGAGCCCTCCGCATATGAGGCTGTACTCGAGGCGGTGAAGAAGGCTGGCATCGAGCCGGCATCCTCTAGCGTTGCCATGATTCCGCAGAACTACATCAAGCTGGAAGGTCAGGCTGCGAACACGATGATCCGGCTGATGGAAGCGCTGGAAGATCAGGATGATGTGCAGAACGTGCACTCGAACTTCGACATCGATCAAAAGTTGCTTGAAGAGGTTGCTGGTTAGCAAGAGATGGTCGTGAGGGAAGAGCCGCCTTTGGCGGCTTTTCTTTTTATCTCGCAGAAAAAGATTTCAACACAATCGTGGAAAATTCTGTGGAAAAGAAAGGAAGTATCTGCGTAAGTAATTCAGCGACAGACGGTTCAGCTCTTTGCACTGGACGAAGGGCTGGCACTTTCGTGGTGTGAGCGGCAAGTGAAGCTGATGACCGAGCTCTCCGTTTTGTGAGACAAGGTTCACGTGACGAGCTTGAAGATTAGACTGGATAAGCTCCTGGTAGACCGCGGTTTGGCTGGCTCGCGAGAGCGCGCTCAAGCGCTGATTCTCGCCGGAAAAGTGCTGGTCAACGAACAGAAGACTGATAAGTCTGGCGCACAAGTGATCGCGGATGCGACTGTTCGCCTGCTCGGCGAAGATTTAAAGTATGTCAGTCGCGGTGGACTTAAATTGGAGCGTGCACTCCAACACTGGCAGGTCGAGGTCGACGGTAAGGTCTGTCTTGACGTCGGAGCGTCGACCGGTGGCTTCACAGATTGTCTTCTTCAACGCGGAGCGGCCGGTGTGATCGCGGTCGACACCGGTTACGGGCAGATGGATTTCACATTGCGCCAAAATCAGCGTGTTCGCCTGCTGGAGAAAACCAACGCGCGCTACATCACAGCACGAGAGATCGGAAAAGAGGTTGATCTCATTGTCGTCGACGTCGCATTCATCTCTGCTACCCTGGTTCTTCCTTCAGTAGTGGCCGCCGCCTTCCCACATTCTGGCACGGATCGCAGCGGTCGCCAGGTTATCGTTCTGGTGAAACCACAATTTGAGGCGGGAAGGGAATTCGTAGGCAAAGGAGGAATTGTGCGCGACGAGTTTGCTCAATTGGCGGCCGTGGAGAAGGTGAGACAAAAATTGGAGGAGCTCGGTTGTGTTCGTAATGACGTTATCGAATCGCCGATCCTCGGTGCTGAAGGAAACAAAGAATTCCTGCTGCGAGCGGTCTTTTAGTCGGGCTCGGTGTCTAGATAAAGTTTCAGTAGCAAAGTTTTGGCCCGATTTCTGTACAATCTAACTTTTCCCTCTTTCCCTACACATGGCAGATTCGTCGTCTCGGCAAAAAGTTGCGGCAATCGTTTCTCGACCCGCCCGGCCAGAAGTCGCCCGCATTCTTCCCCAGTTGGTCAATTGGCTGTGCGACCACGGCTACGAAGTGATCTTCGATCCCGAGACGGCGAAATATTCCAAGGGGCAGGAAGAAGTCTTGCGCTCACAAATGGCGTCGCGACCCTTGAACCTTGTCGTAGTGTTGGGTGGTGACGGGACTCTGCTGTCTGCGGTTCGCGCCACGGCCGCTACGGATGCTCCCCTGCTGGGCGTGAATCTGGGCT
>Ga0307474_10000453_pt1 | contig 29419 bp, 27 predicted proteins | sample atmos_gasesECM1C_2_FD_203312 | JGI IMG/M metagenome (GOLD analysis project Ga0307474, IMG submission 203312) | Hardwood forest soil microbial communities from Morgan-Monroe State Forest, Indiana, United States - atmos_gasesECM1C_05 | ecosystem: Environmental > Terrestrial > Soil > Temperate... | reverse complement strand
AACAGCCGCGGAAAGGCCGAAACATCGACGCCGAAGCGGCGCGCATTGGCAAGCTGCGGCACCAGGCAGAGATCGGCCAGGGTCGGCGCGCTGCCAAAGCAGAACGGTCCCGCTTCGCCTGCGACCAGCTTCTCGCAAGCCGTGAGGCCCTCGCGGTTGGCCCAGGCCGCCCATTCCGTCACCTTCTCTTCGGGCAAGCCGAGCTGGCGCAGCCGCGCCAGCACCTTCAGATTCTGGACCGGGTGGGTGTCGCAGGCGAGCGCCATCGAGAACGCCCGCACCTTGGCGCGGCGCAGCGGATCCTTTGGCAGGAGCGGCGGAGTGGGATGCGTCTCCTCCAACCACTCGATGATGGCAAGCGACTGGGTCAAGATGTTGCCCGCGTCGCTCTCCAGAGTCGGCACGAAGCCTTGCGGGTTGAGCGCGAGATAGGCGGGGGCGCATTGCTCGCCCTTGCGAAGATGATGCGGCAAATGCTCGGCGAGCAAACCCTTCAGGTTCAGGGCTATCCGGACGCGATAGGAAGCGGAGCTACGGAAATAGCCATGCAGCTTCATCAAAACCTCCCCACTTGCGACGACTTTGGTTGCGATTGACGCTACCTATATTGTCAGTATGCTGTCAATTAATCCAGCAACAAGATCGGGAGGCTCCCCATGGAAGCCGTGGCCAAGACGCCGGAACGCGAGGCGTTCTATCGGAGGATCGACGGCGAAAATCTCTCCGCGCTGTGGAACGTGATGGGAGATCTGATCACGCCGGAGCCCAAGAGCGCTTGCCGACCGCATCTATGGAAGTTCGACGCCGTCCGTGCCTACATGATCGAAGCGGGCAAGCTGATCACGGCGAAAGAAGCCGAGCGGCGAGTGCTGATCCTGGAAAATCCGGGACTGCGCGGCCAGTCCAAGGTGACGACGTCGCTCTATGCCGGCATCCAGCTGGTGCTGCCGGGTGATGTCGCACCCGCGCATCGGCACAGCCAGTCGGCGCTGCGCTTCATCCTCGATGGCAAGGGCGCCTTCACCACCGTCGCCGGCGAGAAGACCCTGATGGCGCCCGGCGACTTCGTCATCACGCCGTCGATGGCCTGGCACGACCATGGCAACGAAACCAGCGAGCCGATGTTCTGGCTCGACGGGCTCGACATTCCCATGGTGCAGTTCTTCGACGCCTCGTTTGCGGAAGGCTCGAACGAAGACCGGCAGAAGATCACAAAACCCGCCGGCGACAGTTTTGCGCGCTACGGCCGCAATCTCCTGCCGATCGACGAGAAGCGCAGCTCCAAAACGTCGCCGATCTTCAACTATCCCTACAGCCATAGCCGCGAGGCGCTGGAGCAGGCCAGGGTGCGCGAGGAATGGGACGCCTGTCACGGGCTGAAGTTGAAATTCGCAAACCCCGAGACCGGCGATTTCGCCATGCCGACCATCGGCACCTTCATCCAGCTCCTGCCCAAGGGTTTCAAGACCGCGCGATATCGTTCGACCGATGCCACCGTCTTCACCGCGATCGAAGGCAAGGGCCGCACCCGGATCGGCGACAAGACTTTTGAATGGGGCCCGCGCGATCTCTTCGTGGTGCCGAGCTGGCATTGGGTGACGCATGAAGCCGACGAGGATGCCGTGCTGTTCAGCTTCTCCGACCGGGCAGTGCAGCAGAAGCTCGATCTGTTCCGGGAAGATCGGGGGAATGCGTAGAAATCTCCGGCCGTCATTCCGGGGCGGTGCGAAGCACCGAACTCTCGTGTGCTGTTGCACACCTGAGAATCTCGAGATTCCGGGTTCGCCTCTGCGAGGCGCCCCGGAATGACGGTCCCTCACCGCCAGTGCAGCAGCCGCGTCTCCAGCAGCCCGATCAGCTTCCCGATCGCAAGCCCGAACAGCGACAGGATCACCACGCCCGCAAGCAGCTGATCGGTCTGCATCAGATTTCCCGCCTGCAGCACGAAGGCGCCGATGCCGTATTCGGCGCCAATCATTTCCGCGCTCACCACCAAGAGCAGAGCGACCGACGCGGTGATGCGGAAGCCGGCGAGGATCGAGGGCAGCGCGCCCGGCCAGATCACGCGGCGAACGATGGTCGCAAACGGCACGTTGAAGCTCTGCGCCATGCGGATCAAATTGCGCGGCACGGCATCGACGCCGCTATAGACCGAGATGGCGGTGGAGAAGAACACCCCTAACGCAATGGTCGCGATCTTCGGCTCCTCGCCGATTCCGAGCCACAGGATCAAAAGCGGCAACAGCGCGATCTTCGGAATCGGAAACAGCGCCGAGATGAAGGTGATGCCGACGCTGCGCGCCAGCGTCGACAGCCCAATGGCAAAGCCGACCGCTACGCCAAACGCCGTGCCGAGCAGCCAGCCGATTCCGATCCGCATCAGCGAATAAGCAAGATGCTGCCACAGCACGCCCGAGATCGCGAGCTGGTAGATGGCGCGACAGATCGCAAGCGGCGTCGGCAGGAACAGCGGATTGACCAGGCCCGCGCCGCCTGCGAGTTGCCATAGCACGATGACCACAAGCAGCGCGATCCAGCCGCCAAAGCGGCTCGCGCCCGGAACAAAGCCGGCGCCGCGGAATTCGACCGGCCGGATCTCCGCAGCTGGATCGGGCTTAACTTGCTGCGGCGCGCGTTCAAGCATGCTGAACCTCGCGTTCGGCATCAATCGCCTCGTTGCGGATCAGCGACCACAACTCGTTCTGCAACGCGACCAACTTGCCGCGCTGCTCTGGACTGCCGCGCTCAGCTCGCGCCATCGGCACGGTGACGACCTCGCGCACACGTCCGGGGCGGCGCGACAGCACCACGATGCGGTCGGCGAGCCGCACCGCTTCCTCGAGATTATGGGTGACATAGACCGCGCCCATCGCGCCGTCCGCAAGCAGGCGGATGAAATCCTCCATCAGGAGCTCGCGGGTCTGCGAATCCAGGGCCGACAACGGCTCGTCCATCAAGAGGATCGCAGGACGAACAGCCAGCGCACGCGCGATGCCGACGCGCTGGCGCATGCCGCCCGACAGTTGCTTCGGATAGGTGGCGCGAAAATCGGAAAGACTGGTGCGGCGCAACGCGTCATCGACCAGCGCGCGGCGCTCTGTGGCCGAAAGCGCCGTATGCAGCAGCGGAAACTCGACATTGGCCTCCACCGTGCTCCATGGCAGCAGCGCAAAATCCTGGAACACGAAGGTCAGCGGATTGAGGCTGTCGGCCGGCGGCGCGCCACCCAGCTCGGCCTGTCCGGCGGACGATTGCAACAGGCCGCCGAGAATCGAAAGCAGCGTGCTCTTGCCGCAGCCCGAGGGCCCGACGATCGCCACGACCTCGCCCGTCCGGACCGCGAACGACACCTCGTGCAGCACCTCGAGCGCGCCGAAGCGGTGCGAGATATGGTCGGCGATCAGGTCCATCTAAGTGCTCCCCTCTCGATCCGTCGTGCCCGCGCAAACGGCATCGCCGTTTGTCGCCGGAGGTGCGAGCCTTGCGGTGCAAATGCGCCGCTGGGCGAGCCTCGAAGCACACGCGGCCCCAGTCGGGCCGCCCATCCTTCGAGACGGCTGCCGCGCAGCCTCCTCAGGATGACGGGCAGAGAGTAGGTGCGCTGTCAGATACATCTCAATCCGCCTTCACGAAATCCTTGGCGATGATGCTGTCGGCATCAAAACCCTTGTCGACGAAGCCCTGAGCCTGCAGCCATTTGATCTGGTTGTCGACGTTCTTCACATCCAGTTTGCCGTCGGGATCGATATAGGCGCAATTGCCGACCACCTGCTCCAGCGGCAGCTTGGTGTACTTTGCAATGATCTCGAGCAGAGGCTTGGTCTGCTCGTTGATCGGCGCCGTGCCATCCTTCATGGAAGCCAAAATCACATCGTGGTATTCGCGATCGGCGCGCTCGAGCGCAGCGAGCAGCTTTGTCACCATATCCTTGTTGGTCAGCGTCTTGGGCGAAGCGAAAACTGCGCCAAGCTGCCACGGCGTTTCATCGCCGACCCAGCCCAGGAGCTTGGCCCCGCCGTCGTCCATCAGCTTGCGCGCGGTCGAGACCGGCAGCAGCGCAGCATCGACGGTCTCGCCCTTCAGGGCCGCGGCTGCATTCGACAGCGATTGCAGCGGCACGATCTTCACGTCCTGCAGCTTGAAGCCATATTTGTCGGCGAGTAGCCCCAGCGAATAATGGAAGCTCGAGCCGACTTGCGTCACCGCGATCCGCTTGCCGGCGAGATCCTTCGGCGTCTTGAGCCCAGCCGCATAGGCGTTGTTGCTGGCGAAATAGCCGATCAGGGGATAGCCCGCTTTCTCGCGGCTCATGCCGCCGATCACTTTCAGCGTGCCCTTGCCGGCGAGGTTGTAGAGCCCGGCGGTGAAGGCAGTGATGCCGACATCGACATCGCCCGCGGTGGTGGCGACCGCAATCGGCTGCGCTGCATCGAAGAATTTCAGCTCTACATTCAACCCAGCGTCACTGAAATAGCCCTTGTCCTCGGCGATAAAGACCGGCGCCGATGAGGACAAGCGCAACACGCCGACCTTCACCTTGACAGCATCGTCGGCCCTCGCGATCGTGCCGCTCGCCAGCATCACAACACAGGCGAGCGCGGCCCGCGCAAATCCCCTCATCCAGCTTCCTCCGTCCGATTTCTTCACAACCCAACAGGCACAGCCTGATCGCGCCCGACAAAGGCGCCCCCCTCCTTCAGCGCCTGTTGCAGCCTCTCTACAGCAATCTCGCGCGGAAGCGTATTGCCCGAAAGCGCTATGGCAGCGGCTAGCCCAGCCGCCTCCCCCATGGCGAAGCAGGCGCCAGAGACGCGGGCAGCCGACTGGCCCTCCTGGGTCATGGAAGCGCAGCGCCCGGCTACCAGGAGATTGTCGATTCTTTCCGCCACCAGCATGCGGTAGGGCAGCTCGTTGTAGCCGCGCGCTTGCGGAATCGGCGGGAACTTGAAGATCACGTCGCCCGCGACATGGGCCTCGATCGGCCAGCCGTTGACGCCGATGGAATCGTCGAAAGAGGCGCAAGCGAGCACGTCCTCGCCAGATAGCTGGTAGCCGCCGACCACGCGGCGGGTCTCGCGGATGCCGAGCTGCGGCGGCAGATCGATGATGTAGGAGTTTTCAAAACCCGGCACCGTACGCAAAAATTTGAACGCCTCGACCGCCTGACGGCGGCCGTCGATCTCGCCGCGGGTGAGATCGTCAGGCTCGATGCCGTTGATGGCGCTGCCATCCTGACGCGCGAGTTGGGTGAAATTCACCCGCCATTCCTGCGCATGGCGCTGCGGCCGCACGATCGCGCCCTTGCGCGGGAATGTGTGCGTGCCCTGCCTTACCGCCTCGTCCATCAGCTGCGGAATGGTGCGCCAGGCCTCGCCCGCCTTCTTAGAATCGACACCGTTGATACGAAACATCATGGACGGATAGAGCGTGTGACCGCTCGCATCGCCGAGCTCGAACGGTGCGCCGGCCCATGCGGCGAGATCGCCGTCGCCGGAGCAGTCGATGAAGATTTCGGCGCGCACCGCTCGCCGGCCGCCCTTGGTCTCGACCATGAGCGCGCGGATGCGCCTCTCGCCATCCATCACCACGCCCGCGCCAAGCGCATGGAACAGCACGTCGACCTTGTAAGCTGCGAAGAGATCGTCGGCTGCAATCTTGTAGGCCGCGGTGTCGTAGGCTTGTGCGAGGATCTTGCCGAGCACGAGGTGCGGCGCGTTCAGTCCGCCGAGGCGGTCGATGCGCGCGAGCAGCTCCGAGGCGATGCCCTGCACGACGCGGCGCATCTCGCCATGAACATTGGCATGCAGCCCGCAGAAATTGGTGACGCCGGCGGCCGTACCCATGCCGCCGAGAAAGCCATAGCGCTCGACGAGCAGCGTACGGCGGCCGGCGCGGGCCGCGGCGACCGCCGCGGCAATGCCGGCAGGGCCGCCGCCGAGAACGGCGATTTCGTATTCGCCATAGAGGGGCACACGGCGAGCGGGTTCTTCGACGGATTTGTTCGGCAAGCTGGAGTTCCCGGGCTCAGTAGGCCTATGACAGCGGCAGCTATCTCACCAAAGCAAGCCTGAATGTAAAGGGCGGTCTCGCCGAAGGGGTCGAAGCTCTGTAAGAAGCTGGTTAAGCTTGAAAGCAGGACATCCGATGCGGATATGTATTTTCGGCGCGGGCGCCGTCGGCAGTCATTTCGCAGTGAAGCTGGCGCAGGCCGGCCATGAGGTCGCCTGCGTCATGCGCGGGGCGCATCTTCGAGCCGTGAAGGCAAACGGACTTACGCTGCGCATCGCCGATGCCGAGTTTCCTGTTCAGGTGAATGCATCGGACGACCCGGCGGCGCTGGGGCGACAGGACCTCGTGATCTCAACGCTGAAGGCAACAAGCGTCGGCAGCCTGGCCGAGGGCCTGCAGCCGCTGCTCGGTGCGGATACACCGGTCGTGCTGGCGCAGAACGGGATTCCCTGGTGGTACGACATTGGCATCGCCAAGGATCATCCTCCACCGCCCGATCTTTCCTTTCTCGATCCGGACGGGCGGCTGCGTGCCGTGATCGGCAAGGAGCGCATCATCGGCGGGGTGATCTTTTCGTCCAACGAGGTGATTGCGCCCGGCGTGGTCGCAGGCCTCTCGCCCGACCGAAATCGCCTCGTGATCGGCGAATGCGACGACCGCGCCAGCGACCGCATCGCGCGGCTTCGCGCGATGCTGGAGACGGCAAAGCTGGAATCGCCTGCGATTGCGCAGATCCGCGAGGCGATCTGGTCAAAGCTTCTCACCAACATGTCGCTGTCGGTGCTGTGCCTGCTCACTGGCCAGACGGCGCGGGGTGTGCGCGACGATGCCGTGCTGCAGGACGTGATCCCACACCTCTTGCAAGAGGCCAATATGATTGCGCAGCGCTACATCCCAGAGGTCAAGCGCGTCACCCGCAATGCGCCCGCGCCGAATCACAAACCCTCGATCCTGCAGGATTACGAGCTCGGGCGTCCCATGGAGATCGACGCGCTGGTTCGCGCACCGGCGGCGTTTGCGCGAGCCGCGGGATTGTCCACGCCGATGCTCGATTTGATTGCGGCGCTCGCAATTCAGAAGGCGCGCGACAAAGGATTGTATCAGTTGTGAGGATCGGGGCCTCATGGTTCGAGACGGCGCGGACGCGCCTCCTGCTTCAAACAATCGCCGCCGCGAGTTCCGTCATCGTGGGCACAAGAATATCCGGCTGGTGCGGAGTTTCGCCGAAGGGACGGCGGCGGCGGTCGATGAAGGCAGTGCGCATGCCGGCGGATTTGGCGCCGACGCAATCGAAGGCATGGTTGGCGACGAACAGGATCTGGTCCATGCGCAATCCCAAGAGCTCGGCCGCCTTGGTGTAGGTCACGACATGCGGCTTGAACGAGCCGGCCTCCGCGACCGAAATCACCCGATCGAAGGCGATGCCATGATAGCGCTTTGCCGTCTCCAGCATATCGGGATCACCATTGGAGAGCACCACGAGCTTGTATTTCGTGTGCAGCCTGTCCAGCGCGGCCGGTACTTCCGGGAACGGTTTCAGCTTCTCGATCTCGCTGACAAGGAAGAGCACCTCGTCAGGTGTGTAGCTGATGCCGGCGCGTTCCATGACGTGGGCGACCGCGCGATGTCCGATCTCGCGATAGGGCGTGTGCTCGCGATGCAGGAGCGCATCGATCATGGAATTTTCGAAATGAGTGCGCCGCCACCAGGTCACAAAGGAATTGGGATCGCCGTGCCAGCCCTTGGCTTTCAGGAACGGCGTGGCGATCGCGGTGAGCCCGCCCTGCATGTCGACCACCGTGCCATATTGGTCGAACATGCAGACTTTGACGTTGTCCCTGATGTCCTCATAGGCCACGACGATCGATCCTTTTACAGCGGCTCTAGCCCCAGCCTATCGAACAACATGCGATCCTTGTCCGCCTCCGGATTGCCTGCGGTGAGCAGGGTGTCGCCGACGAAGATCGAGTTGACGCCGGCAAATAAGCACAAGGCCTGCATCTCGTCGCTCATGGCGGTGCGGCCGGCCGCCAACCGGACATAGGAGGTCTGCATCATGATGCGCGCGAGTGCGATGATGCGGACGAACGCAAGCGGATCTACGGGTCCGGATTTCGCAAGCGGCGTGCCGGCGATCGGGATCAGCATGTTGATCGGCACGCTCTCCGGCGGCTCCGGCAGATTGGCGAGCGTGACCAGCATGTCGACGCGATCCCCCTCGCTCTCGCCCAGGCCCAGGATGCCCCCGCAGCAGACTTTCATGCCTGACTGGCGCACGTTCTCGAGCGTGTCCAGTCGGTCGGCATAGGTCCGAGTCGAAACGACGTTCGGGTAATAGCTCTCGGACGTATCGACATTGTGGTTGTAGTAATCGAGCCCGGCTTCGGCGAGGCGATCGGCCTGGGCACGGTCGAGCATGCCGAGCGTCATGCAGGTCTCCATGCCGAGCTCCTTCACCGCGCTGATGATCTCGACAATGGCATCCATGTCGCGCGGCTTCGGATTGCGCCACGCGGCGCCCATGCAATAGCGCGTCGCGCCGCCTGCCTTGGCCTTGCGGGCCTCGCCAAGGATCGCCTCGACATCCATCAGCTTCGAGGCGGCAAGGCCAGTCGCATGATGCGAGGACTGACTGCAATAGCCGCAATCCTCGGGACAACCGCCGGTCTTGATGTTGAGCAGCCGGCTCAGCTGCACGCGGTTGGGATCGAAATGCTGTCGATGCACGGACTGCGCCTTGAAAAGGAGATCGTTGAAGGGCATCCGATAGAGCTGCAGAGCCGCCTCTCGGGTCCATTTGTGCGGACCGATCGATGGCGCAGCCGCTGCAGCTTCGTGCAATCGTTCAAGCATTCCGTATCTCTCCGAGCAATCAGGATGCTGCCTTATGGCATCCTGGTGGCTCGCTTGCCAGCAAGGCGCGTCAATTTTTTTAAAGAATTGATCGCTGCTCAATCGCACGTCGTGATTTTGCCAAGCCACGCCACAAAGGCGTCCAGCACCTCACGCATGACGTCATCATCCTTGCGGCCGGAGCGGGCCGGCACATGGAAGGAATGATCGGCGCCCTCGACGAGATGCAGCGTGGCGCGCGTGCCCAACCCTTCGACGACAGGCTTGAGCAGGTCGAGCTCGGCAAGCTTGTCGCGTGTGCCCTGCAGAAACAGCATGGGGATTTTGATGTCAGCCAGATGCGCGCCGCGCTCGATGGACGGCTTGCCGGTCGGATGCAGCGGAAAGCCGAAAAAGGCGAGCCCGCGCACGTTCGCAAGCGGCTGCTTCGCCTGCGCCTGCGAGGTCATGCGGCCGCCGAAGGATTTGCCGCCGGCGATCAGCGGCACGCCGGGCATGGCGTGCGCCGCCGTCTCGACTGCAGCGCGCACGGTCGCCTGCGCCAGCGCCGGCGGATCGGGCCGCTTGCTTGCCTTTTCCATATAGGGAAATTGATAGCGCAGCACCGCCACATTGCGCATAGCCAGGCCCGCGGCCACCGCCTCCATATAGGAATGCGTCATGCCAGCGCCTGCACCATGGGCAAAGACGAAGCACGCGCTCGGCTGCGCGGGCTTGGTCAGAAGCGCGGAGACAACCGTGGTCTGGCCGACATCGATGGTGAGCTGTTCGAGCATTCAGCTCAATTTATCAGAACAACGGGGCCCCGTCGTCGTCCTCCACGGCGGCCTTGCTCGGCGCTTTCGCTACAATACCGAAGCCGCGCAGAAAATCACGGTGCACGTCGCGCTCGCGTTCCCGCGAGGCGTGCCGGCCACCGGCCGCGTCGACAGATTTTCCGCGTTTGCCGCGACAGCGCCTGAACCTTCCGATCCGCCGGCGCGTTGTTCCCGTTGGCGCGGCTTAGTCCGAATGCGGGCACATTCCCAAGACGGGAGCGCAATGCTATGCGTTGACGTCGGCCGGCCAACGGATGCGGGAGCGGAAGAAAGGAATGACAGATCAGATTCTTCTCGCCGATATCGGCGGCACCAATGCCCGTTTCGCGCTGATGGAGCACGGCGATATCGGACCGCCGGAACATCTGCGGGTTGCCGATTTTCCCCGCATCGAAGATGCCATGGCCGCCTTTCTGTCCCGCCAGGGCGGCACGAAGCCGGCCGTCGGCGTGCTCGGCGTCGCGGGACCGGTCGTGAACAACGTTTGCATTTTCACCAACAGCACCTGGGTGGTCGACGGCGACGCGCTCGCGAAGCAGTTTGGCATTGCGAGCGTCACCCTGCTCAATGATTTCGAGGCGCTCGGCTGGTCCTTGCCTGCGCTTAAGCCAGCCGACCTGTTTGCGCTTGGGGACCAGCGCTCGGCGCCGGAGGCGCCCATGCTCGTGCTCGGACCGGGGACCGGCTTTGGCACGGCAGCCTTCCTGCAGGCGCCGCGGCCGGCGGTCGTGGTGACCGAGGCAGGTCATGCGACCTTGCCGGCGACCTCGGACCGCGAAGCAGAGGTGATCGCCGAGCTGCGCCGGCGTTTCGGGCATGTCTACATCGAACGCGCGCTGTCCGGATCGGGACTTGAGAACCTTTATTCTGCGCTGGCGGCCGTCGACGGCGCGACGGCGCCTGCGCGCGACGCGGCTGCAATCACGGAAGCTGCTTTCGACGGCAGCTCTCCGCTCTGCCGGGCGACGATCGAGATGTTCTGCGCCTTTCTCGGCGGCGTCGCCGGCAATCTCGCGCTGACCTTCCTGGCCCGCGGCGGCGTGTTCGTTGGCGGCGGCATCGTGCCACGCTTCGCCGACCGGCTTGCAGAAACGCCGTTCCGGAAGCAATTCGAAAGCAAGGGCCGCTACGAAGACGTGCTACGTCAAATTCCGACCAGTGTCATCGTCACGCCGGACACCAGCTTCATCGGGCTGAGGACGTACTTCGAACGAAGGCTGCGGGCGACCGGCTGAAGGCAGTCGGTTCAACAGGTCAGCGGCGCTTGCCCCTGGCACTTCCCCCGTGAACGCCAGATTGCTCTTGTGCCCTTATAGCTTCCTCCGCCACACGGTCGAACAGCGTAGGGTCGCCCATGGCATGGGACATGAGCAATGCACCCTGTATGGCGCTTGAAAAGACCATCGCACGCTTTTCCGGCTCGCCTGCGTCCGATCCGGCGAAGGCCGAAATCAGCCAGTTTCGACAGGCGGCAAAATAGTCTTTGAGTGCCTGCCCAACGGGCTCCGGCAGGCCAGCGTGTTCGGCAGCCAATATGCCGCAAAGACACATCCCCGCCTTATGCGACGGCCTCCTTTTGTAGGCGTCACGTACCGCACCAAGCTTATCAGCCAATGTTCGATCATCCTCGGCGTCGCCAAAGGCAGCCAACATTTGCTCCTGATAATTCTTCATGAGGTTGACGCCGAGATCGGCCTTCGTTGGAAAATGATAGTGCACGCTGGCGCTTTTGATCCCGACGTCCGCGGCAAGGTCGCGAAAGCTGAAGCCGTGAAAGCCGGCCCGACGGATCCGCGCCTCGGCGGAGCTCAGAATTGCGTCCCGTATCGTATCCATCAATATCTATCTACCAATAGATATTGGTCTTGACGAAGATTTTCTTGTGCGATAAACATGTATCTATCGATAGGTAGATAGACGGGGTTGTCGCTATGGCGAAGTCCAACAAGGAAATCGTGCTCGAAGTCCTCAAGCGGGCCTTTATCGACCGAGATCCAACGGTCGTTGAGCAGTATTTTGGAGCCAACTACAAGCAGCACAACCCGCAGATCCCAAACGGTTCGTCAGCCGTCGCCACCATGATCCCGACCCTCACAAGCCTTACCTATGAACCTGGCATGGCCGTCGCGGATGGCGACCTCGTCATGGTACATGGGCGCTATACCGGCTGGGGACCGAAGCCGATGGTTGCCGTCGATATCTTCCGCCTTGCGGACGGAAAGGTCGTGGAACATTGGGATGTGATGCAGGAGGAGATTCCTGCCGCCAATACAGCCAGTGGCAACGCCATGTTCACAACAGCCTGAGAGGCTTGTGCCTGCTGCGGCAGATATGTTCTCGCCAAGTCGAGAAGCAGATGGGTCGTTTCGGCCACGAAAGACAGTGGCCATAGGTGCGTGAAGACAATCTCAATGGTCTCGCCGTCGCCTTGGGTTTACCCGCGTGCGTGCGTTACGGTGCGCCCGGCAACCCGCGCCCAGTGTGCAATAGAGTGGAAGAAACCGAGCCCGAACTGGCGAGGGCTTCGAGGTGGACAAGCGCTTTCATTATTGAATTTCTTGCATCGCGGTGGTTGGCGATCCCGGCATGACTCGAACATGCGACCTACGGTTTAGGAAACCGCCGCTCTATCCAGCTGAGCTACGGGACCGCGCGCGCCTCGGCGCCTCCACGCTGCATAGCAGAGCGCGCGACGAACCGGAAGCCTTTCGAAAGCGGGGCTTTTCGGCCCGTTCCGAGCGCCGGACACGCGACCGTCACGAAGCGTGTGAATCAGAGCTTTTCCACATAGCGCGCCGCCAATAGCGCTGTCGCAAGGCACGCCCCGCAGGTGGAGATACCAGCCATCGACAGCGCCCAGCTGACATAGAGGCGGTGGCCGATCAGGGCGCCACTGATCAGAGGCGCGACGATATTGGCGACCGACATCAGCGACTGGTTCAAACCCATGATCATGCCCTGTCGGTTGATCGCAGCACTTCGCGACAATTCGAAGGTCAGCGTCGCGCGGGTGAACATGAAGCCGACGATGATCAGGGTGAGAAAGACGGCGAGAAGGCCGATGCCGTCAACCAGCGCAAGGCCGCAGAAGCCGGTAGCCATGGCGGCGAAGGCCATCACGACCACGGCGCGGTCCGAGGCGACGAGATTGGCGCGGGTAATCAAGAGCCCCTGGACGATGATGTTGATAAAGCCGGCATAGGCAAACACCCAGCCGAGCTCGCGTGCGCCAAAGGCGTGGCCGTCCCAGGCAAAGCGCGCCGCGAGGTAAAGGCCGATCTGGGACAGGAACATCGAGTTGACGAAGAAGAACACGATCAGGAGCAGGAGCACGCCCCAGGCATAACGCATCCCGAGCATGGTGCGGGTGGCCTTCCGCTCCGGAATGCGCTGCAGATAAAGCGGCTCGGAGGCATCCGGCGGCAAGAGCGCAATGGTCGCGAGGATCGAGATCAACGACAGCACCGCCGCGGCCCACACCGGCGCCGTCGTGCCATAAGACACCAGGAATCCCGATAGCGCGGGCCCGGCGACGAGCCCGGTTCCGATGGCGCCTGAGGTCGCCCCGAGCGCCTGCTTGCGCGTCTCGGGCGTGGAATGCTCCGCCGCATAGGCATGTGCAACCGAAATATTGCCGGAGGTCAGGCCGTCGATGATTCGCGCAATAAAGACCAGCGTGAGATTGGGCGCGAGCGCGAGCAGCACGAAGCCCGCGAGCGTGCCGATCTGGCTGACGAGCAGGACTTTGCGCCGCCCATATCGATCCGACAGAATTCCGACAATCGGTCCGGCCACCAGCTGGCACACGGCATAGGCCGAGACCAGCGCGCCGAGGAGAAAGGGGGTAGCGCCCAGGCGCTGGGAATAGAACGGCAAGAGCGGCAGGATGATACCCATGCCGGTCGCATCTACCGCCACAACGATGAAGGTTGGAACCAGCGACAGGTCGGGCACACGACCACTGCCAGAAAGGTTCCCTTTGGCCGAGATCAGGGGTGTCGCGCTCATGTGCCTTGCTTTCCCGTCCTTTCGCGATCACAGATATGTCTCAGCCTATATAGTTGTAAGCTAATCGTTTGTATCCTATCTAATTTGCATGGCACCTTCGCTCAACACGATCCACTCGGAGATCGGCTACCTGATCTCACGGCTTGCGCGCCTCTGGCGCCGCGAGGTGGATCAGGCGCTCGCCGACCATGGGCTGTCGCAGGCGACCGCCCTGCCTCTGATGGTGCTGTCGCGCCGGGGCAAAAGCGTTCGCCAGGGCGTGCTGGCGGAAGAGGTGGGCATCGAAGGTCCCTCGCTGGTCCGCCTGATCGACCTCTTGCAGGCCGAGGGATTGGTGGAGCGCCGCGAGGATCCGACCGACCGTCGCGCCAAGACGTTGCATCTCACGCCCACCGGCGAGGCCAAGGCCGAGGAGATCAATCGCGTGCTGCGCCGGGTCCGCGCCGATCTGTTGAAGGACATCGATGCCGACGACCTCGTCGTGACGTTCGACGCCCTGCAGCGCATCGAGCAGCGCGCCAATCACATGAGCGAGCAGCGCTCCGTGGCTGCGGAACAGTAGCGATGCGGCGGTGCAATCTTTTCCTGATCCGCCACGCGGATCTCGCCTTGGCTTGCAAGACTGTCTTGGCCGCCGGGCGCCGGTCGGTGCGCCCTCGTTCCTTGTGCCTTGTGGAGAGGGCAGCTCCGCCCGCGGACACTAAAGCGGATTCGGTTCTGATTGAATCAGAACCGAAGCTCCAGATTCTTGTTTTGACGCGTTTTCTTCACGCGAACCGGAGTCCACTTTGCTCGAAAACGCTTTAACTCGCTTGGGTGTGGGCCTTTTGCTTCCGCGCATCGCATTGCACAAAACATGCGCTCCCGCGGAGACCCGCCCGCAGGACAATTGCGACGCGTTACGGCCTCTCCCACAAGGGGAGAGGCTCAACCTTTGATACGGCGTTCACCGAATCAAGTCTCATCGCGCTTGAGTCGATCGCGTGCAGTCCTTCTCACTTCTGGTCGACGACGTGACGCAAAACGAGGTCGGACAGCTGCGTCACCAGCGCCCGCAGCCGGGCGTTCTCCTCGAGTAATGAAATCACGTCGGTATCCAGATCAGAATCCGAATGATCTGCGTCGCATTGAATCCGCGATGTCTTGATTCGGTCTCCAGTCGACGGCGAAAAAGCGTTCCCCATGAACAGACTCCTCTGGCAACTGAACTCCGCCGAGTCAGGTCGGTTACGTTACGTAATGGCCATAAGAGTCGGCTGAGTCGGCGTCGAAATTTGGACCGTTCGAAGGTAAATTCGAGCTGCGTTGCAGCGAAGCTTGGGTGACGCTAACGTATTGCGCGCAGACGTCCGCGTCCGCCAGCAACACGAGTCGCCTCGCACCATCTCTGCCTCAAGAACAGGCAGCCCTTCTCTAATTCTTCGAGAAAGGAATGTATTGCTGATACTCTTTCGGCACCGAGCTGCGATAGCGCGATGGCACCGTGCCGCTTTCGATCGACTTCTCGATCTCCCGCCGCCGCGTCGTGCTGGCGGCCTTTTTCTTCCTGGTCTTGGGCGTGTTGTCAGTGGTGGTGGTCGTGTTGGCCGATGGCGCGCTGGCTGCAGGCGGACTGGCGGACTGGGCAGCGGGGGCCGGCGCGTTGGCGTTGGCAGGTGGCGTCTGCTCGACGGGGGCGGCCGGAGCAACTGGGGCGGCCGGAGCAGCGGGCGGCGCGGGAGCAGTCGTGGTGGCGGGGGCCGCAGGCGCACCCGAATCGGGCGCGTTCTGGGCAAGCGCGAAACCAGAGGGTGCGCAAAGGAGTATCGCTGTCGCAGCAAGGGAAGCAATTGTCCGCATCGAAAGCTCCTAATTTTTCACTGCTCAAAACTGAATTGTCAGATCACTCAACTCAAATTCCATAAGGACCGACCGGTTGGCGCGCGCGGCCCCTCGCTCGCAGCGCGTATTGGCCGTCAGACAAATCGTGGACCACCTGCTTCTGCATCGACGGGAGTGTGGTCAACGACACGTGTCCAAGCTCGGGAATGCTCTTGAGATCGACATTGCTGATCGTGCCGTGCGTGAGATCGAAAGTTCCAGCGAGAGACTGTTGCCGGCAATCCTATTGCAATCGATCTTCATGCGAAAGTCGTCCCGGCGCAGAGGTCTCCGAGGGCCGACCACAATATGACAGATTCACTCCACCTTCACCGCGGCCGCCGCCAGATCGGCATTCAATTCTGCCGCGCGCAGTCGGACGGCGCGGTGGAGGGCAGCAGCAGGATCGCCGGCTGGCGCATCTCGGCCAGACGTGCGCGGCAATATTCGCGGTAGATGATGTTGAGCAGGGCGGACATGACCGCCTCCTTTTCTTGTTGTTGCTGCGGCCTAGCCCCAGGCCGGCGCAGTATGGACTTGGTCTGTTTGTACGTAGGGCAGCTCGCCTTGCGAGGTTATGGCCAGCGTGCCAAGCGCAATGCCGATAACGACGAAGACGGCAATCCAGGTACTTACGATGCGGACACTCACGATCGTACCCTTTCTGGTAGGGGGCCACGACGTAAAGCGCGCCAGCAGCCCGCTTAAGAGCTATCTCTCAGGTAGGCACGACTGACGGAACGACCATGACGAAAAGGCAAAAAGACTGTTTCGCCTGGCCAAATAATCGCGATTGATCGCAGTGCCGTGATCAGCGATCGGCGCCACAGCCGGGCAGTTCGAACAAGGCAGCGAGCCCACAAGGGGAGGTCAGCATCCTGTCCCCGTCATGGCCCACGCCTGGCACGTCCCAGAGCCGGTGGTTCGGCGTGCCGCCGTCGCGCGCGGCCATCGCGGCCGCGTAGGAATGGCCGCGGGCGTAGCGGTAAGCCCCCTGCGCCTCAGCCATGCAGCTCTTGTCGAGCGCCGGATGGTTGGGATTGGTGTCGCGCGTGCCGAGCAGATAGATCACCTGGCGGGCGACATAGCGCTGCTCGAGCTCGGCCGCCCTTGGCGAGGCAAGATAGGGCGGGCGCGCCTCCATGCCGTATTTCCAGCTGTCGTAACCGGGACAGGACGCTGCGATTTGCGGCTCCGGCCGATCCGCACTGAAATAGGCATAAGAGGAGGGGTTGGCGACCACATAGCGGATCGCGACGTTCTCCGCCTTCAGCACCGCCTCGCCTTCGGTCGCGATGGCATAGCGTTGCACCACCTGGCCGCCACCGGAATGGCCGGCGACCACCACCCGCTTCAGGTCAGGAAACAGATGCCGGTCGGCCAGGCGGGCAAGGATCGCATCCAGCGCATCGAAGGAGCTCGCAGGCTGCGGCCCCTCGGCCGCATCGCCGCCCTCCCAGCCCTCCGGCGACCAGTGCAGCGTGTCGGCGGGCAGGTGATAGGCCTCGATATCAATGCCTGCAAGAAACTGCGGCACGATCATGATGGTCGATTTGCCCGCATCGCCCGCGGCGGCCTGCGCTGTCAGCGCCGAGCGGTAATAGACGTCGGCATTGCGCAAGCGGCCATGCAGCACCAGGATCGCACGGGTGATGCCGGGTAGCGGTTTCGACCAGTCGGCGGATACGTAGAGCGGCAACATGCCCTGGCTGCCGACCGCGATGCGCTTATCCGCGACCACCTTCACCGGCTTCTGATTCGGAGCGACCTCCTCCTCGGCGTATGCCTGGGTGATGATCAATGCGAGCGCGAGCGCGGCAAGGATTTTCCAGGACTTCATGCTGTCACCACGCTCATTCCACGACACCGTCCAGCGTTCGGCCACCGGCCCGAACAGAGGCTGCAGCGCGAACGGGCCCAATTGCGCGACCCGATGGCCGGCCGCCCTGATAGCTGCCGCGGCCCAGCCGGTTCCGCCGATCAGCAAAGCGCCCAAAAGACGGCGGCCCGAACGATCACGGCCTTCCCCGCCACGATCATGCCCCCTTTGCGCGCGTTTGCAGATGAACGATTTTTTAGCGGAGCGGACGGCGATAGTCTATTAAACCGGACCTCACGCGCCACGCCCGCTTGACCGGACGGTAGCGCAATGTCATCGCAGACGGGACTTGAGCCGCTTTATTTCTCATCCGCCCGCGCTAAAAGCCCGAGCGCATCCTCCAATTCTAAGGACTATCGATGATCAAGAGGTCATTCGTTTTCGGCGCGCTCTTAAGCGCTGTCCTGCCGGTCGCAGCGGTCCAGGCAGAGGATAGCCGCAACCTGCTGGAGTCCAAGGAATCGCTCTACAATAACATTTATGTGTACCAGCAGCCGCCCTACATCAGCATGACGTTCGGCCACAACCGGCGCATCTACACCGAGAGCATGTACAACACCCATGACGACCGGGATCTACCGGTCGACTACACGCACTACATGACCGCGAGCCTGATGTACGCCAAGGACGTGCATTCGATCCTGGAGATCGGCTTCGGCGGCGGGCGCACCTCATGGTATCTGCATCGCTTCCTGCCCAACGTACAGGTCACCTCGGTGGAGCTCGATCCGGCTGTGCTGGAGCTCGCAAAGAAGTATTTCGGCATCCGCGACGAGCCGAACTTCCAGGTCGTGAACCGCGACGGACGGCTGTTCCTGTCGGAATCCAAGGACAAATACGACATCATCCTGATCGACGCCTATCGCGGCCCGTTCGTGCCGTTCCATTTGCTGACCAAGGAATTTTATCAGATCGTCAAGGACCATCTCGCCGATGGCGGCGTGGTCGCGCAGAATGTCGAGCCGTCGACCATGCTGTTCGATTCCGCTGTGAAGACCATCAATGCGGTGTTCCCGCAGCTCGACTTCTTTCGCGCCGACGGCAATATCGTCACCATCGCCTATGACGGCCCGGAGCGGAAGCCGGAGGACCTGGCAGGCGTCGCGCACGACCGCGACAAGGCCTATGGCCTGCGCTACAGCCTCGTAGAGATGCTCAACGAGCGGCGACGCATCGATGTCGCCGGCGGCAATGTGATCGACGCCAATGCCAAGGTGCTGACCGACGATTTCGCGCCGGTGGAGACGCTGAAGAGCATCGAGAAGCACAACAGGAAGATGCCGTGACGGCGCCCTCTCGCGTCCTGTCCCTCTCCATCTATGCCTGCGCCTTCGTTGTCGGCGGCGTCTTGATGGGATTCGAGATGCTGGGCAGCCGCTATCTGTTCCCCTTTTTCGGCGGCAGCATCGGCACCTGGGCGAGCCTGATCTCGACCGTGCTGTGCGCGCTTGCCATCGGCTACTTCGCCGGCAGCGCGATCGTGTCGCGGCATCCTTCGCAGCGCGTGATTGCGGTCGCGATCCTGATCGCGGCGGCATATCTCGCGCTCGTGCCGGCGACGGCCGATCCGATCATGGAAACGATCTTGAACTCGCTCGGCGATGGGCCCTATGCCACGCTGACCGCTTCCACGGCGCTTTTGCTGGTGCCGCTGACGCTGCTCGGCACTTTCTCGCCGGTCGCGGTCAGCCTTTTGACCCGTTCGGCGGGCGAGGCGGGACGCGTGGCCGGTCTGGTCTATGGGGTCTCTACCATCGGCAACGTTGTCGGGACTTTGCTCACGACCTTTACGTTGATCCCGACCATCGGCTCGCGCGCCATCACCTATTATTTCGCCCTTGTGCTCGCGCTCTGCGCCGGCGTGCTCTTCCTCAATCCCGTCAAGCGGGCCTCGTGAGATTTTCGTGGCTTTCAGGATGCGACAGAAACTCCTTGCAACGCTCGCCGCTACCATGACGCTCGCGCTGTATCCGCTCGCCGCGCGCGCGGAAGTGCCACTGGACATATGGGACGGCCAGCGCGCGATGACCCGGATCGCCGATCTCCTGCGCTTCACGCCGCGCTCGATCGATGCTCCCGGGCACGAGCAGGCGATCGATTATATCAAGGCCGAGATGGCCAAGACCAATGCCGATGTCGTCACCACCCAGCGCTTTACCTTCAAGGACGCCGAAGGCAAGCCGCATGCGATGACCAACATCATCGCGCGCTTCCAGCCCGCCAATCCCCATCGCATCATTGTTGCGACCCATTACGACAGCATCGTACGCGCCTATCGCGATGCCAGGAATCCCGACGGGCCGATGCCCGGCGCCAACAATTCCGCCTCCGGGGTCGCCGTGCTGCTCGAGACCGCGCGTGTGCTGTCGCTATTGCCAAAGCCTGCGGTGGGCATTGACATGATCTTCTTCGACGGCGAGGAAGGACCGAAGGCACTCGGCGCCGGGGATCCCAACTGGATGGCGATCGGCTCGCCCTATTTCGCCGCGCATCTCCACGATTATTATCCGGACCATAAGCCGGACAAGGCCGTGGTGTTCGACATGGTCTGCGACAAGGATCTCGATCTGAAGCCGGAGCCTTCGTCGCTCGCCGACGCTTTGCCCGAGGTCAAGAAATTCTGGACCGCCGGCATCGCCGTTGCGCCAAAGGCGTTCTCGACCAAATCGACCAGCTATCCCATCAGCGACGACCACACCGCCCTCAACGGCGCCGGCATTCCAAGCTTCCTGGTGATCGATTTCGAATACGAGCCCTATTTCAACACCACAGAGGATACGATCGACAAATGCTCGGTCGATAGTCTCCAGGCGGTGGGGCGCACGCTGCTGCAGTATTTGTATTTGCCGTGAGCTCTCCCTCTCCCCGCTCTTCGCAAGGAGAGGGCACGGAGGGCGCGCTTTTTCCCCTCTCACACAAGGGGAGAAGGAAAGATCTCGCGGCTCAGATCGCTAAGCCTCGCGCCAGGAACCGCGTAATCGCTTCGCCCAGCCGCGCGTTCTCCTGCGGCAGCTCCAGCGAGGCCTTCGCTGCCGCCACCACATCACCCGGCGCCTTACCCTCGCGCAGCTCACAGCAGACTTGCCAATGCTGCGACGGAGTTTGGATTCTCCGCAGCACGTGCACGCGCATTATCCAACAAGATGGCTGGATACATGAGATCGATCGCTCGTCTGAACCGTGACAGATCCGCCGCTTAGATGCGTCGCCGGTGGTGCACGTGTCGACGGTGCGAGGCCGATCGAAGGCAGCGGAACCGTACCGGGCGACGCCAAGACGAGTGAAATCTCTGTCGGCCGAACTGGTCGATCGGCCGGCCCGGTTTGTGCGGTCGCTGGGACATTCAGGAGCTTTTCACGGCAATCGGCCGACACCAGTTGGACCGGCCGACCTTTCGCGCCCGGGCGTCCCTACGGACAGGGCCGCAAAACAGGCCGCGTTACGTCGGCCGCAAGCGGCCGAAAGCGAAAACTTGGGCGGTGGAAGAGAGAAAATTAGATGTTACTTGATGCATCATACGCTATAATGCCTTTGCTTTTTGTGATCCCATCAAAACCGAAGGTAGACATGCCAGGGCTGAGCGCGTTGGAGCACGACAACCTCAGCAGTACGGTGTATGCGACGCTTTGCGATGCTTTGATCAAAGGGCGATTTCAACCGGGCGATCGCTTGAAGATACGGGACATCGCGGATCAGCTCGGCACAAGCGTGACGCCGGTTCGCGACGCGATATTACGGTTGGCTCATGACGAGGCTATCGTCTTTCGCTCACCGCGCGACATTCGCATCCCGCGAATCAGCAAAGATCGCTACCTCGAAATTCGTTCGATTCGACTTCGGCTGGAATCGCTTGCCGCCGAAACGGCAGCGCAGCTTGCTTCGAAGGAAGATATCGAAGGGCTCGAACGCCTCCTTGTCGGGAATGAGAAGGCGCTCGCGGAAGGGGATCGCTTGCAGGGCACGGCCTTCAACCAAGCGTTTCACTTCGAACTTCCCGCGATCGCCAAATTGCCGGTTCTCCACGGTATTCTACGTCGAATTTGGCTGCAGATGGGACCCGTAATCGCGGATTCCTATACCGCCGGGGGCCGTTCGATGATCGACTACCATTACCCGGTCATCGAGGCGCTGAGGCGTCGCGACGGCCAAGCCGCCGCTGCAGCCATCATGAACGATATCACGCTCGGCGGCCAAGCCATTCTCGAGCACGTACAAGCCGCAGCGTAGGCGAGACTCCGGCGGAAGCACGCACGAGGCGCCGGCCGGCACCACGGAGGTAGTCTCGGCAGGCCATCGATCCCGGACGGCTTCTCTCGACGGAGCATCTACCCTGAAGCTCGCACTCACCTCGCAAGGCATCCGAAGGTGCAGGCCGCCGCGTGTCGACTTACGGATCTCGGTCTTCGAGGGAAACTTTTTCGGCGTTTCGGCGAAACCTCAGCAATCGGCTGAAAAGGGGCTGTCCTCCAACCTTGATGAGTTTTGCCTTGACGAGTCCCTCCATTCAAATCATGATGCATCACACATCAAATTGACGGGTCTCATGATCGCCCGGCGGGCTGAATGGAAATCAACATGTCAGTGAAATCCCCAAATTCCGCCGAGGCGAGGGACGTGGCATATCATCTACACGCCTACACCAACGCAAAGAAGCATCTGGAAATCGGGCCGCTCGTGATCGACCGCGGCGAAGGCGTGCATGTCTTCGATACCGCCGGCAACCGCTACATCGAGGCGATGGCCGGACTGTGGAGCGTCGCCGTCGGCTTCGGAGAGGCACGGCTCGTGCAAGCCGCGACGCGGCAGATGGAGAAGCTGCCCTTCTATCACAATTTTTCTCACAAATCGCACGGTCCGCTCATCGATCTCGCCGAGAAGCTCGTGACCATGTCGCCGGCCCCGATGAGCAAGGCGTTCTTCACGAATTCGGGTTCCGAGGCCAACGACACCGTTCTCAAGTTGATCTGGTACCGTTCGAACGCGCTCGGTCTGTCGGCGCGGAAGAAGGTGATCGCCAGGGAGCGCGCCTATCATGGCGTGACGATCGCGTCCGCAAGCCTTACGGGGTTGCCCAACAACCACCGCTCCTTCGACCTGCCGATCCCCGGGATCCTCCGTGCCGGCAGTCCCCATCACTGGCGCGACGCCCAGCCCGGCGAGAGCGAAGAAGCGTTCGCGACACGCAGGGCGGAAGAACTTGAGCAACTCATACTCGCCGAAGGACCAGAAACGATCGCCGCGTTCTTCGGCGAGCCGGTGATGGGGGCGGGCGGCGTGATCGTTCCGCCGCGGACATATTGGGCGAAGATACAGGCCGTCTTGCGCAAATACGACATCTTGCTCGTCGCCGACGAGGTGATCTGCGGTTTCGGACGGACAGGGAAGATGTTCGGATGTCAGACCTACGACATTCAGCCCGACATTCTGGTGCTCTCCAAGGCACTCTCATCGTCGTACCTTCCCATCTCTGCCTTTCTCGCGAACGACAAGGTGCTCGATCCCGTTATCGCGGAAAGCGATCGCATCGGGACTTTCGGCCACGGCTTCACGGGCGGGGGACACCCCGTGGCAGCGGCCGTTGCCTTGGAATCGGTTCGACTGATCGAGGAACGCAATCTCGTTCAGAACGCTTCGGCCTCGGGCGAGCGACTCCGGGCCGGACTGAATCAACTGAAGGACCATCCTCTGGTCGGCGAAGTCCGTGGTGTTGGATTGATTGCGGCCGTCGAACTCGTCGTCGATAAGACGACCAAGGCGGCTCTGGAGCCGGTCGGCCGACTTGGCGGTCTGGTCAGCGCCGAAATGCAGAGTCAGGGCGTGATCAGCCGAAACATGGGCGACGCCATCGCGTTTTGCCCGCCTTTGATCATCACTGCCTCCGAGGTCGACGATCTGCTCGACCGCTTCCGCCGCGCGCTCGACAGGGTCGCGATCGATCTGAAAAGCTCGGCGAAAAACTAGGATGGTCGCGACCGAAGAAGCGCCGACCAAACCTCGCGTTTCGATGCCGGGCCATCGCACCGTTCAATCAGCGGCGTTAAGAAGCGCCTCGTTCTCCGCATGCGGAGATTGGCCTCGAACCGTCAGGCAGCCGGCACGGCTACGGACTTTCAGCATGCCTGCGGATCGAGCCGAAGTCGCGGAAGCCAGTGAAAGTTGAAGCTCGGCCCTTCAAGTTATCAGTCCGCCGTTCGCCGGGCCGCAATAGGTAAGCCGACGTCGGCGTCCTGGTCGAAAGCCTTCTCCTTGGCTGCATCGATATCACCGGTTTTGAGGGAAACCGACTTATAGCGGTCCGCATCGGGGAGCTTGATCCGGCAGTACCAATTGCGGTGCTTCACGTCGGCGCGGCGGAAGATGATGAGGCCCGGCTTGAGCTCCTGCACGTCGATAAGGAAGGCCATGGGAAACTGCGCTTTCTGTGCAGGATTTGTGCATCTTCTGCGCCTAAGTGCTTGATTCAGCTAATCTGGGTATGGGAAAACGAGCCGCTTCGCGGAGCGACCTCGTTACGTGCCCAAAAACAAAAGCCCGGTCTTGCGACCGGGCTTTTGCATTCGAAACCTGAAACGATGCGCTTACGCGGCCTCGTCCGCGGTGACGGCGTCGTCGCCGTCGGTGTCATCGATATCGTCGATATCGCCTTCGGCATCCGCCTCGCCTTCGCCCTCGGCTTCGGCCTTGGCGGCGCCGCGGCGCGGGCTCTTGGCGAGCTGGCTCTCGATTTCCTTGACCGCTTCGGTCTCGGTCGAGTGCTGCACGACAGCGATTTCGCGCGACAGGCGGTCGAGCGCCGCTTCATAGAGCTGGCGTTCGCTGTAGGACTGCTCGGGCTGCGATTCGGAGCGATAGAGATCGCGCACGACCTCGGCGATCGCGACGATGTCGCCCGAATTGATCTTGGCTTCATATTCCTGGGCACGACGCGACCACATAGTGCGCTTGACGCGGGCCCGGCCCTTCAACGTCTCCAGCGCCTTCTTGACGAGGGCCGGATCGGACAGCTTGCGCATGCCGACATTGGCGACCTTGGCGGTCGGAACCCGCAGCGTCATCTTGTCCTTGATGAAGTTGATGACGAACAGTTCCAGCTTGGCGCCTGCGATCTCCTGCTCCTCGATGGCCAGGATCTGGCCGACGCCGTGAGCGGGATAGACCACGAATTCATTGGCCTTGAAGCCCTGACGCTGGGTCACGACCTTCTTTTCTTCGGGCCTGGGGGGAGCGGCGGGCTTGGCAGCCACAGCGGGCTTGGCCGGCGCAGCGGCCGGCTTGGCCACAGACTTCGGGGCAGCAGCTGTCTTGGGAGCAGTTTTCGCAGCAGAGGCCTTGGCGGCGGGTGCTTTCGCCGCTGGTTTCGCAGTCTTGTGTTGCATTTCGCTTCTTTTCTTGGAGGACTTGGTAGCCGATACCGCCTTACGGGCGGCCCTGGTATCCCTTGCGGGCGCCCGGACACGGCTCTTGGATGCGCTGCGGTTTGACGCCGCAGCTTTCTTTGTCAGTTTGGAAGCACTCGTTTTACGCGTTTTCTGTGACACAGCCTGCGCGCGGAACTGCCACGCCCCTGTTCATTGGTTTTTCATGGGAACCCAGAGGGGCCTGAGCGGGCTGACGGGGTTCGCTAGAATGTGCCCAATATAGCACATTTCCCGCGAAAATCAATGATTTAGAGCTTTTGGGGGGCCTTTTTCGAGTTCTGCGCCGCTATTAGGGTTAAATTAGGGCCGCTGTGTCTCAGTCGCCGGTCAGTCTCCAGAACCTGCGTTCGGAGAAAAATATTTCTCAAACTTGCTTTCAACCCCCTCGAATTCCTTCGCGTCCGACGGCGAATCCTTCTTCTGGGTGATATTCGGCCAAGCCTTGGCATATTCGGTGTTGAGCGCCAGCCACTTTTCCAGACCGGGCTCAGTATCGGGCTTGATGGCGTCCGCCGGGCATTCCGGCTCGCACACGCCGCAATCGATGCATTCGTCGGGATGAATCACCAGCATGTTCTCGCCCTCGTAGAAGCAGTCTACCGGGCAGACCTCGACGCAATCGGTATATTTGCACTTGATGCAGGCTTCAGTGACGACGTAAGTCATCCAAGGCTCCGGAACGGTTCGATTTTCTCGGCTTGTTTGCTGGCCAGTTGCTTGGCGCGTCCTGCTGGCTTGCCTAGCGCAGGAACCTCACCGCCGCAAGGGAAGCCGCAAGCTGCAGGCCCGCGTTTTTGCGCAAGTCGTTGCTTGCCCAAATAGTCATTTTGGCCCGGCTTGCAAATCCTCAAACAGCACCCTTGCTGCCGCTGCATCGCCTCGCCGCTCGGAAAAGCCGATCACCTTGAGCAGGCGCACCGAGCGGTCGAGCCCGATGGTCAGCACATCGCCGCACTTTACGCTGTGGCCGGGCGCGGTCTCGCGCACGCCATTGATGCGAACGTGGCCGGCCTCGACGAGTGCGGCGGCGCTGCTGCGGGCTTTGACGACCCGCGCATGCCACAGCCATTTATCGAGGCGCTGACGTTCCGTGAGTTTAGTCCTTCCGGTTCGCCGCGAGCTGCTCCTTCAGCGCCGCAAGTTTTGCAAACGGCGAATTGGGATCGATGGCGCGTTCGCGCTCGCGCGGCGCGCTGGAGGCAAACGGCCTATGCGAGGGACCGAACTCGCGCTTGTCGCGGCCGCCCTTGTCGCGATCGCGTCCACCCCGCTCACGGTCACGATCGCGGCCGCCATGCTCACGATCACCGAACTTGCCCTTCTGCCTGTCGTCGCGCTTGTTGTCGCGATCGCGCTCCTTGCCAAAGCGTTCGCGCGGACGATCGCGCTCCTCGCGATGCTCGCGCCCTTCGCGCGCGGACGCGCCCTCGCCGCCCGCGGCTGCCTGCGCAGGCGCCTGTTCGTCTCTCTTGTGGACATCGCGTCGTCCGTGATGGCGATGCCGCTCGCGCTTGTCGCCTTCGCCGGCCTCGCCGGGCGCTGAAGCAGCCTGCTCGCCGCTCTTGCGGTCGTGCGGACGATGATGATGACGATGGCGCGGCTTGCGATCGTCCATGCGGCCACCGGGACGCCAGACCTCGACCAGCTGCGGCTCGGGCTCGGCCGCGGCGGCTTCAGTGGCAGGAGCGGTTTCATCGGCTGGCGCTTCGGTTGCGGCGCCCACTTCCATTGCGGCTTCGACGGCCGCAGCCTCGCTGCTTGCGGCTTGATCGGCCGGCGCTTCCGAAGCTGCGGCCTCATCGTGCGTTACTTCGGCAGCGGTCTCGACAGGAGCGGGCTCTTCCGCCGCGGGCTCTTCCGGCGCAGCCGCATCTGCCTCGGGCTCGGCTGCAGCAGGTTCCTCGCTCGCTGCCGGCATGAACGACACCACCGGCAACAGGCCCGCCGATGGTGCGGGATCGCCGGACATCGTGTGCTCGGTGATTGCCTCAGACGCCGCAACAGGCGCTTCAGCCTCGCCTTGCGCAAGGACCGTCTCGGCCGCAGCCGGCTCGCTCACCACCACAGGCTTGGGCGGCAACGGCGGACGGCGCTCCATGCGATAGCCGAGCGCGCGCAGGATAGAGGCAAAATCCTCGCCGGCAGATCCCGTGAGCGACGTCATCGCCTGCGTCACCACAAAGCCGCGGCCGTCGAAGGCACCTCCCGGCTTCTCGCCGGACGAGGTCTCGCGCCAGGCCAGCGCCGGGCGGATCAGATCGGCAAGCCGCTCCAGAATGTCGACGCGCACGGCACGCTCGCCGCATTGGCGATAGCCAAGCACGCGATAGGCATCGCGCGGCAGGGACTTGTCGACCGGAAAAGACGTGCGGCCTGAGGAAGCCATGTGCTGCGCACCGGAGACCGCCTGCAGGTCGACATTGTCGTGCTTGAGCGCCCAGAGCAGCGAAGCGAGCGAGCGCGCGGCGGGCTTCAAGAGCGCCGGGAAATAGATGTGGTAGGCGCCGAAGCGCACGCCGTATTTGCGCAGAGCGGCGCGCGAGGGCTGATCGAGATCCTTCATCTCGGCGGCGATCTTGGCTCGTTCCAGCACGCCCAGTGCCTCGACCAGCTGGAACGCGATGCCGCGTCCGATGCCGGTGATGTCCTCGGCTTTGGAGAGCTCGAACAGAGGCCCGAGCAGCTTCTCGACATGGGTCTTGAGCCAGAGTTCGAGCCGCGCCTGCACCTTTTCGCGCGAGGCGCCGGTGAGCCGCTCATCCGCAATGATGCGCAGCCGCGGATGCAGTGCGTCCTCGGCCGCGACGAGCTTTGCAACGGCATCGCCGGTCCAGCGAATGGTGGCGTCGGAGGTGAGCACGAATTGATCGTCGGGCGCAGAGCCGAGCTTTTCGGCCCGCGCATCGATCTCGCGCGCCAGCACCTGCTGGGCAGCCGCCTGCAGCGCCTTGGCGTCGGAGCCGGCCTCGGCTGCGTCTGGCGCAAAGGTGAACCCGTCGAGCCGGCCGATCGCATGGCCCTCAACGATGACTTCGCCGGTCTTTCCGATTTCCGTATTCAAAACCACGTTCTCCCGCAGGCGGCGCATCAATACACTGGTACGACGATCAACGAAACGCTCAGTAAGCCGTTCGTGCAGCGCGTCCGACAATTTATTTTCGACCTCTCGGGTAACCCCCTGCCAATGCTCGGGCTCGGCAAGCCAATCCGGGCGGTTGGCGGCAAAGGTCCAGGTGCGAATCTGGGCAATTCGGCCTGAAAGTGTGTCGATATCGCCATCGACCCGGTCGGACTGGTCGACCTGGGCGGCGAACCAGCCGTCCGGGATGCGTCCTTGTTTCATCAGGAATGTATACAAAGTCGTCACCAATTCGGCATGCGCCGCCGGCGACAGCTTTCGGTAATCAGGTATCTGGCAGGCGTCCCAGAGCCGCTCGACAGCCTGTTTGCCATGCGCCATGTTGCGGACATCGGCGTCACGCGCGGCGTGATCGAGCACGCGCAAATCCTCGGCAATCGGGGCGCGGGTCAGCGCCTCATGGCCTGGCGACAACGCCAGCGACACCTGCAGCGCACCGAGCGAGGAGAAATCCAGCTTGGAATTGCGCCACTGCAAAACTTTCACACTGTCGAAGGTGTGGTTCTGCAATGCATTCACCAGTTCCGGCTCGAACGGCGCGCAGCGCCCCGTGGTGCCGAACGTCCCGTCACGGGTGGCACGCCCGGCGCGGCCGGCGATCTGCGCGAACTCGGACGGATTGAGCCTGCGGAACTGGTAGCCGTCGTATTTGCGGTCGGAGGCAAAGGCGACGTGATCGACGTCGAGATTGAGGCCCATGCCCACCGCATCGGTCGCGACGAGATAGTCGACATCGCCGTTCTGGAACATCGCGACTTGTGCGTTTCTTGTGCGCGGCGATAGCGAGCCCAACACCACGGCAGCACCGCCATGCTGGCGGCGGATCAATTCGGCGATCGCATACACTTCGTCTGCCGAGAAGGCGACGATCGCGGTGCGGCGCGGCTGGCGCGTGATCTTGCGATCACCGGCAAATGTCAGCTGCGACAGGCGGGGACGCGTGACGATGGAGGCGCCAGGCAACAGGCGCTCGACGATCGGGCGCATGGTGGCCGCGCCGAGCAGCAGCGTTTCGTCGCGGCCGCGGCGGTTGAGAATGCGGTCGGTGAAGACATGGCCGCGTTCGAGATCGGCGGCGATCTGGATTTCGTCGACCGCCAGGAACGAGACATCGAGATCGCGCGGCATGGCCTCAACGGTGGAGACCCAGTAGCGCGGATTCTTCGGCTTGATTTTCTCTTCGCCTGTTATCAGCGCGACAGCCTCCAGCCCGGCCCTGTCGGCAATCTTGTTGTAGACCTCGCGCGCGAGCAGGCGCAGCGGCAGGCCGATCATGCCTGACGAATGCCCAAGCAACCGCTCGATAGCGAGATGCGTCTTGCCGGTATTGGTGGGACCGAGCACGGCGGTCACGCCGGAGCCTGCAACGCGCTCCTGATGCAACGAGGACGAAGGAGAGAAGGCCATAATTCCTGAGGTCTTTTAGAGAGCGAGC
>Ga0307474_10000452_pt1 | contig 29419 bp, 26 predicted proteins | sample atmos_gasesECM1C_2_FD_203312 | JGI IMG/M metagenome (GOLD analysis project Ga0307474, IMG submission 203312) | Hardwood forest soil microbial communities from Morgan-Monroe State Forest, Indiana, United States - atmos_gasesECM1C_05 | ecosystem: Environmental > Terrestrial > Soil > Temperate... | reverse complement strand
TTCCGCGCTCACCATCTTCTTTATTGGCGATGGTTTACAGAGGCCGATTTTGCGCTGGAACCCATTTCGTAACAGCTTCATAACAACTGGTTCGCCGCCTCGTTTCAAAGGCGCCCGGAATACATCGGATTCCACGCGATCATAGGCCCGGAGTATGATTGAAACATCCGAGTGCCCGAACAGTTCCGAAACTACCTTTACGCCGTGCCCAGCACGCAAAATCGAAGTTGCGACCGTATGCCTGAAGTCGCGCCAGCCGCCTAAGTCGATCTTCAGTTCCTTCGCGACCGGACGGATGTACCGCTTCAGGGCATTCCCGGGATTCAACGGAACGCCTCGGCGTGCATGGAAGATCCACTCGCCTGTAGTTCCCAGAGCGTTCAGACTATCAAGGAGTGCAGACGGAATCGGAATTCGACGTTTCGAATCCCAGCAAACCTTCTCCCCGGTTACAAATCTGATCATCATTCGTCCAAAGACTACATGACATTAGGTCTCCCCGTTTTCTTGCTGCTAGCCAACCTCGGTTTGACACAGACCTCTTCTCCTCCAAACCCGCAGAGCCAAGCCATCCACTCATTGGAGCAGCAAGTGGCATCCGGCCAAACAGCGGCCGTCGACGAATTCTGGTCCCGGATCGCCAACCAGCATTCTCCAATAGTTGAGGTCGATCCCATGGACCCCAGCTATTCGTTCGTCACGTTCGTGTGGCGTGGAAGCAGCGACACAAGAAACGTGGTTGTGATATCTCCTATGGCTCTGGTCAACTTCGATGACGCAGTTATGAAGAGGGTGGGGGAAACCAACGTTTGGTTCAAAACTTACCGAATGCGCAATGACGCTCGCATGAGCTATCGCTTTGCCGTGAACGATTCACTCGTGCCGTTTGAAAAAGAGAAGAAGTTCTTCGAGCGAATGAAATCCTGGAAGACGGATCCGGAAAACCCGGACACGTTCGACGTAGGTCAGGGCATTATGGCTTCCGTGCTGGAATTGCAAGGAGCCCCCAATAGCAAATGGACCCGCGATTCGGATCCTTCCACCAAAGGCAAGCTCACCAAGAGTGAGTTCCAGAGCCGACTTCTGCACAACGAGAGACCGGTCTGGATTTATACGCCAACGAACTACGCAAATCGCGAGACTTATCCGTTGCTTGTGATTATGGACGGGGAGTCTTACACCACCCTCGTTCCCATGCCTATGACCCTCGATAATCTGATCGCCGCACGGGCTGTCCCACCAGTGACAGCGGTTTTGATTGGGAACGGTCCCGACGATGCCCGCGATCGTGAAATGAGTTGCAGTAAAGCGTGGGGTGAAGCATTGGTCGGCGAAGTCCTTCCTTGGCTCAGGCTTCAGCAAAGTCTCAGATTCCAGGTCGCGAAAACTGTCATTGTTGGAGACAGCCTCACCGGCTTGGCAGCCGCCTGTGCCGCCCATGACCATCCAGACGCATTTCCCAAAGTCATATCGCAATCCGGATCGTACTTCCGTGCTCCCGTGGGAGAGGAGCCTGAGTGGCTCGCAAGGCACCTGGCGAGGGAATCGACTATCCCGGTTCAATTCTATTTAGAAATTGGGTTGCTTGAAACCGCTTCGATACCGAGCCGCGACCCGAGCATGCTGACAGCAAACCGGCATCTCCGTGATGTCTTGCTAGCCAAAGGCAATAGAGTGCATTATGTAGAGCACTTCAGTGGGCACGAGCAGGTCAGTTGGAGAGCGACGATAGCAGACGCGCTGATCGATATGCTCAATCCTAAGTGAGAAATCTCCTCCGACCCCCACCCACATTTATGAGACCGGTTCTAGTGAACTTACTAAATAAGCAGTCACTTGCGACATAAATATCGCAAGTGAAGATCATCCCTTCGGCTCACGATCTCTGCTAACGGACAACGGCCGACGTTGAGATATCCCCGAAAGAGATCCTCAGGTTCAGGCAAACCGGGATCGGTCGTGCGATAATTTGCCCGCTCCGAGTTCGAAGCCTGATCCTCGACGACTGAAAAATGCGCGAAACACACCTCACATTTCTTCATAACCAAACCTGTTGTGCTGTTTGGACATGTGGGTCCCTTCAGTTTTCGCGCTGGGCCGGTCCACACCACCAGGGCGCAGAAAGCAAGCACTCATGTCGCGCGCATATTCCCCTTCGTTGCTCTCCAGCGTTTTGACAGAACCAGCAATCCCGCTTATGAAGTGCCCCATGAGTTCCGAAGAAATCCAGCCGAACGCCGCAACGCCCTGTCTAGGGTAGCCGTTCTTTCGTGAGGAATGCACCATGACTGAATTTCCCCTACATCGCCCGAGGTCCATTAGCAAAGCCATTCGCGGAGCAGCGGTGATGATCACCTCAGAGTGGCTTACCGCGTCCGAAACGGCGGAACTGCTGCGCGTGAAGCATCGCACAGTTCTGAAGTGGGCCAAGACCGGCCAGATTCCGGCGCACCGGCTCTCCGGTTCGAAGCGAGTCACATGGCGATTCCTCAAGTCCGAGCTGGATGCTATGCTTTCGGTGCCATCTGCTGCCGAACTTGGGAGGGTTCAATGCGCAGCAGAATAAAGACTGGAAGTGTAGTAAGGGACAAGCGGGACAAGGTTTGGCGGTTTTACTTCTGGGAGAATGGCAAGCGGAAATCAAGACTGCTTGGCCGGCTACCTACCAAAGCCGCTGCGTGGGAGGCATCCAAGCCCCTACGCGACCGCCTACAATCGAAACCGCAAAACACACCGATCATGTCCACCGTGAGCACGTTGGTGGAGGAATACAAAGCCGAGAAAATGCCCGACCGTAAAGACACCCACCGAACATATAAATCGTGGATTCACGTCCACATCTTGCCTAAGTGGGGCCAAAGTCTAATCACGGATCTGCAGGCGCGGCCTGTAGAGAAGTGGTTGAAATCTCTTCCTCTCGCACCCAAAAGCCGAGTTCACATCCGCGGAATTCTCAGTGCGCTGTGGAATTTCGCAATGTGGACGCAAGCCATTCCGATGCAGGTCAATCCAATCAGTTTGGTCAAGGTCAAGGGCGCGTCCAAGCGGGTGAAACAACCGCGGAGTCTCACGGTCGAGCAGTTCCAGAAGTTATGCGCAGAGTTGCACGAGCCACACCGGACGATTGCCTTGGTCTGTGTGTGTTTCGGACTGCGCATTTCCGAGTGCCTTGCACTGCGTTGGTCGGACGTGGATTGGCTCAGCGGCCGGCTTCGCGTAGAGCGGGGCATTGTAGAGCGCAACGTGGACGATGTGAAAACCGATGAGTCCAGAAAATCTCTAGCGATCGCGGAAGAGTTGCTTGACCGGCTTAAGGTCTGGAAGCAATCGACAGAGTTTTCGGCGGAGAGCGATTGGATTTTTGCCAGTCCTGTAAAAATCGGCAGACTGCCATATTCCTATACCGGCGTATGGCGGGAACTGGGCCGGGCAAGCAAAGCGGCCGGCTTGGGTCACATGGGCACGCACACATTTCGGCACTCTTACCGGATGTGGATCGACGCGTTAGGAACGCCGATTGGAGTACAGCAAAAACTGATGAGGCATTCCGACATCCGCACCACGATGAACATTTACGGGGACGCGGCAACAGAGGACATGCGCGAAGCACACGGCAAAATCGTGCGCCTAGCGCTCCAAACGGTGTGAACGGCACGGAAACGGCACGGGAGAGCTTCTAACCTATTGAAAGAATGGCTCCTCAGGTAGGACTCGAACCTACAACCCTCCGGTTAACAGCCGGATGCTCTGCCATTGAGCTACTGAGGAGTGTTGGGGCTCGCCCGAAGGGCGGGGCCCTTTGTCGTCGAGATCCATAATATCATCGGCGGGGGCTGTGAGGCTTCTAAAGTTGGGGGCGCGACGGCATCTTTAAAGTATTTTTATATTTGTACTTTGTTACGCTAGGACTTGGGCGGGGGCTCGGCTTATGCTCTCGCTGGTTGCTCATTGAGAGGCGGTCATGACGGGAGGTCGCGGTTTGGCTTGGATTCTTTTTTTCCTTTGCTTCTTTTTGCTCGCGGGTGCGGTTTGGGCCGAGGACAGTTCTTCCGCGGCCGTGGCTGCGCCTGCGGCGCCGCCGAAGGCTAAAGTGGAGGTGGTCGAAGAGAATTTTGCGGGACATAAGATCGCCGATTCTTATCGCTGGTTGGAGGATGTGGATCGTCCGGCGACGCAGGAATATGTTCGCCAAGAACTGGCTTATACCCGTAGCGTTCTTGATCCCCTGCCGGGGCGCAGCCGGATTCATCAGCAGCTCACCGAATTGCTTTCGATTGGAAACATCGGCACGCCGCAAGTTGGCGGGAAGTATTACTTTTATATTCGACGCGAGGGGACGCAGAATCAACCTGTACTTTTAGTGCGAGAAGGCGTTCAAGGAAAAGACCGGACGCTGGTGGATGTAAATCAAATGTCCGCGGACGGCACCGTAGCGCTGGACTGGTGGGTGCCTTCGGATGATGGCAAGTATGTCGCGTACGGCACCTCGCCTAGCGGTTCGGAGGAGAGCACGCTGCGCATCGTTGAGACTGCGACCGGGAAGCTCTTGCCCGACACCATCGACCGGACGCGGCACGCCAACGTTGCCTGGAAGAAAGATGACTCCGGTTTTTACTACGGGCGAACTCCGAAGAAAGGGGACGTGCCTGCCGGTGAAGAAGTCTACCATGTAAAGATTTTCTATCACGCACTGGGCAGCGATCCGGAGAAAGATTCCCTGATCTTTGGTGACCATCTCGGCGCGCAGGATGTGCCGGTGGCGCAGCTAGCCGATGATGAAGACCGCTGGTTGCTCATTACCGTTTTCGAAGGCTACACCAAGACGGAAATGTACCTGCAGGATCTGAAAGCGGGGACGCCACCGGTCGAGGTCACCAGCGGCAAGGATTTCAGCTACGCCGGCGAAATTTTGCGCGGTCAGCTCTACATTTTCACGAACGAGGACGCTCCCAATTATCGTGTCTTTCGTGTTGATGCCCAGAAGCCGGGGCGCCCGGCCTGGCGCGAAATTATTCCAGAATCGGACGCGGTCTTAAAAAATGTTCAGTTCGTTCACGGAAACCTCTTCGGGTTATATGAGAAAAACGCTACGTCCCTGCTGAAGATCTTCAGCGAGGAGGGACACTTTCTCTCCGATGTAAAGCTGCCCGGGCTGGGTTCGATCACAGCCATCGGGGGCCAGTGGAATAGCGCTGAAGCCTTCTTCGGATTCCAGTCGTTCACGATTCCGCCGAGCATTTACGCCATCGACTTCAAGCAAGGCAATGCTTCACAGCTCTGGGCCCAAGTGGAAGCGCTTTCGATCGACCCTTCGGCTTACGAGGTCAGTCAGGTTTGGTTCGCGTCAAAGGATGGGACAAAGGTTCCGATGTTCGTCTTCCACAAAAAAGGGCTGACGCTAAACGGCAAGAATCCCACCGTACTGACTGGCTACGGCGGATTCAATATCAGCCTGACTCCGAGCTTTGTGGGCGATCGCTATCTTTGGCTCGAGCACGGTGGCGTTTTCGCCGTAGCCAACCTGCGCGGCGGGGCTGAGTTTGGAGAAGACTGGCATCGGGCCGGCATGCTGGACAAAAAGCAAAATGTGTTTGACGACTTTATCGCAGCGGCCGAGTATTTGATTGCACAGAAGTATACCGACAAAGAACATCTCGCGATTCGTGGTGGATCGAATGGGGGATTGCTGGTGGGAGTGGCGCTCACGCAGCGTCCTGACCTATTTCGCGCCGTCGTCTGCGCCGTGCCGCTGCTCGATATGTTGCGCTACCAGCATTTTCAAATTGCCAAGCTTTGGATTCCCGAGTACGGTTCGGCGGATGATCCCAAGCAGTTCGACTGGCTCTACGCTTACTCGCCCTATCACCACGTGAAGCCAGGGACGGAATATCCGGCCATCCTTTTTATGACGGCGGAGAGCGATACCCGCGTCGATCCCATGCACGCCAAGAAAATGGCGGCGCTGATGCAGGCTGAGGCGGCGAATGGGCAGAGCCGAGAGCGTCCGATATTGTTGCGGATCGAGCCTAAGGCTGGGCATGGGGTGGGGAAGCCGATTACCAAGCAGATCGAGGAATTGACGGATGTTTATTCGTTTTTGTTTTGGCAGTTGGGGGTGAAGGAGTAGGAGTGCGGGTCGTGGCCGTTCCCCCCTTTCGCAAAGAACGCGAAAGAATGGGGCACCCTCGTTCTGTATGTGATTCAAACTGCACTGGGAATGGTGGGCCGGGGCTCAGAAGCCCCGAAACAACTAGCGATGGTTCCTGGGATTCTTGAGTTTTAGGCTGATCGCAACCTTTAGTACAGCGCCATCCGCAGGATCAACCTCGAAGACTGCCTTGCTAGTGTAGTGGGGGCTATCGAGTCGATATTTGAAAACGCTGTACCACTGAGAGATGCTGGTGTCATACGGGGCGCCGTACTTAGCCTGTACCTGCGCGGCAGTGTAGCTGCGGTTGGCAAGCGCAAGCATGAAGTACGCGTCTGGGTGCTTTTCGCTTCTGACCGCCGCAACTTCGGAGAAAGGGTAAGGCTGGCGTGTCAGTTGGTAGTCCACGGTTGCCGTCTTGTGCTTATGCAAAGTTCCTTCCTCAACGATCTCGCCGATCCTCTTGCTCACTTCCGCCTGCAGCGTGTTGTCACCCTTTGCGGTGGACGGGTTCTTGTCCGGCCTGGACTCCGCCCGAACCTCGTTCTCGACATAGGCGCGAAGCACCTTGGAGTTTTCCAGCACTGCCTGGATGCCTTGCTCTCCGGGCAGGGCGGCAGCCGTAACAAGATAAGGAACCATCTCACGCCAGTCGAAGTCGTCGGCAGAGAACTCAGCCTGAGCATCGGTACCGGGGGGCTGGTTGCCGCCCGATGCGCTCGACAACGACGGAGCTAGAACGAGGAGCAACAACGACAGCATGACCAAGAGAGTTGCCGATTTTATGTCTGGGGGCAAGATTTGAGATCATAGCGGATGCGCACAAAAACAGCTAACCCCTCGCCAGGGCCCCACAGTTCTGAACACATCTAGTCAAAAGTTTTGCTTCACCTTGACTTGAGGGCCCAATTATTGCTCGCGTCTGCATTGTTATTGCTCGCGTTTGTAGTGAATATTTTGGGGATTAAGTGTTTGCATGTGTTATTATAACTATTGGTGAACATATTTTGTGCTTTAAATAGCTCATGGACAGGGGAGTCGGGTGTTGGCGCGAATCTATGGGGACTGAATCGATTGTTTTGGCGGAGTTGACTGGAGTGGTTGAGAATTTGGCTGGGGTGGGGCGGCGGAGGAATCCGAAGCGGATCGGGGAGTTGTCGGAGGCAGCGCTGCTTTGGAAGGCGCAGAGCCTGGGGTTTGGCGTGTCCAAGCCTTGGGGAGACAGCGAACGCTATGACTTTGTTGTGAATGCGGGCGGGCGGTTGTGGCGGGTGCAACTGAAGTCGACGGCGGTGGTGCATGCGCGGGGTTATGAAGTGCAGCCGATCTACAGTGTTTACAGCGACGTTTACGGGCGAAGCAAGGCGGGGTATTCGGCGGAGGAGATTGATGTGCTGGTGGTGCATATCCGGCCGCGGGAGGTTTGGTATGTACTTCCGGTGGAGGCGCTCGTGGGCTGCAGGAATCTGCGGTTTTATCCGGACATTGTGTGCAAGCGTGCGCGGTGGGAGAGTTATCGCGAGGCTTGGTGGGTGATGGGGTAGGGCGTCGCAAAACGGCCGAGGTTGGGTCTCTCACCGTTTGCAAAGAACGCAAAGGATGGGGCACCCTTGCAAGACTCGATTGCGGTTTCGTTCCCTGCGAGGCGTGAGTCGTGACCATGGCCTTATCGCAGCGCTGGAAGCGCTGCGCCACCCAAAATCTTGTTCCGCCAATTTAGCTTAACCCAGGTTAGCGTCCACAGAACGGACGCGAACCTGGGGCACCAGCCGATATTCATCCGTCCCTACGTGATCACGATCACGGAGTTGGTCTCACGGATCGGGTTGTGGTCACTATTGGCCGACTACGAACAAGTGGCCGTCGTTCTGGCTGTAGACTTTGCCGTCTTCGCCGATGGAGAGCGGGGTATAGGCGGCGCCCAGAGCCTCCTTCAGGAAAATGTTCTGGTGCGGTTTGGTGAAAACTCCTTTGTGTCCCTGTGGAAGCGAGTAGACATGCCCATCCTCGCTGGTGACATAAATCAATCCCTTGGAGTCGATGACGGGGGCGTTCACACACCACTCGTATCCGTTGGGGTGATTCTTGTCGATGGTCGTACTCTTGAAGGACCATTCGACATTGAGGTTGGCGTCGAGTTGCGAGACGTAATAGGGGCCCGGCGGGACGGGTGTGCAAACAGGATTGCTGAAACCGCAATACGCGGCTGCGGGGTAATGGTTGTCTTTGATGACGATGGAGAAGGTGTTGTCGTGGGCGTAGACTCCGGCGGTGGAATCCCAGCCAAAAGTATAGGCATTGACGTAATTGCCGCTGCTGTCGAAGTGGAGAAGATGGCCGCGGCCGTAATCATAGTTGTCGGTTACGCCGTAGAGCACGGAGCCGTCGGGAAGCACGGTGGGCGTGGCCGAGGATTGGTCCGAGAGGTCGGGGGAACCGTTCGCATTGGTGGTGGGGTCGACGCCGGGAGTGGTGCCATAGCGGCAGGAATTGGGCTCGTTGTCGACGCCCTGTCCAGCGATGGGCAAAAGGGTGCCACACCCGTCGGTCAACCGCTGTTGCATGGTGGAATCCCACTTGAGCGTGAGATCGGGATTCACTGCAATCATGTAAGTGACCATCATGTCGAAGTGGGCTATGCTTATGGTGTAGATGGTTCCGTCGGGTGCGACGGCTGGCGCCACATTCACTGGCGGACGCTGTGCGCCGCACAGTTCCGTCGGAGGTTGGGAGGTCGGAGTGGGCGGCCAGGGTAGAGACGCGCCTCCATCGCCGAGATTGAAGAACGTCCCCGGACAATTCGTAGAATTCGGGGGCGGCGCATCGGGCACGAGCGTCTTGTAGCTGACTCTGGCGGGCTTGTCGTCAGGCGTAACTTTCACCAGCCAGGCGTCGGCCACGTCGTTCTCATTCCATGGGTTGCCGTCGAGCGTATCCAGTTTGATCACGTTGTAATAGATGCGTCCCTGGTTGTCGGCAGTCAGCGGGCTGGAGACGAAGGTGTTGGTGGCGCCTTCGAATTTGCCAAACGGTTTTACGTGCGCTATTGCTTTGCCGGTAGTTTTGTCGACCTTCCAGATTGTGCCGGCAGCGCCGGGAACGTAGAGATATCCGTTGGCGAGAGCGGGATGAAAGACCGGTTCCCAGCCGGCCAATCCGATGAGGCCGTAGCGAAGGTCGGTGACATTGGGCTCAGGTTTCCAATCGGTCCAGAATTTCCAAGCGGGGACAGCCTTGCCGTTCTTCCAGTCGTAGCGAACGACATTCCATTGCAGTTTCTCCCACGCGTTGGGTCCACAGTGATGACCGAAAACCCAATAGCCAAGGGGATGGCACGAAGGGTATTTAGCGCCGTCTTTTTTCACCATGTAGAAACTGTCGCCGTCGACCAGAGCGGCCTGGTAGTGCACACTCAGAACAGCTGCGCCGAAGAGAAGTTTGTTTTCGGCCTTTTCCTGATTGACGAAGTCGTCATACACGATGTCGGCGAGTTTTGTATCCAGCGGCTGAGCGGGAACGTTGACCATCCCCGTGTGTTGCGAGTTGCGGCCCCATTGGGACCAGAAAGCTTGCTCCTGGTTGAAGCCGGTCAGGAGCACGAGGGAAACCGCCAGGAGTGTGAGGGTAGCGGCCAGGTGGAAACGCGTCATACCAACCTCCGATAGTTATGGCTAAGAGGGGCCGAGCCATTCTAACTCGGTTTTCGGATGCCATTACATCGAATGTTTGGGGGAATGGTCCTATCGTATGTGGTTACTATAACGATTGATTAACATACTGTTTTGTAATCATAACTTTTGATTCGCGACCGGAGCGCAAGAGGGGCACTGCCATAGATCACGGGGCAGGAGTGCTTGCGGCAATGGGGGCCGGAGCCACCGAATTTAGTTGGTTGAGCGAGGTCTGGACGCTCCGCCAGCGGGCCGGGGCTTTTTTCGTCTCGATGGAAGCGGAGAGGTCGGAATAAAAATTCAGGATGTTGGCGCGCAATGCTGCGGGCGTCGAATCGAATTTCTTGTCTGACAACTGGGAGAGCAACTTTGCGTAGGTTTCATCGGCCAGCGAGTATTCCGCTGCCTGGGTCAACTGGCCGCTATCGAGGTCACAATTGGGCAGCACGAGTGCGGAGGTGCGCACCTGTTCGAGAAAACGACGGTACTGATCGACACTGGTGTTGATGCTCTTGAAGTACAGATCTTCGGTTTGGGGAGTCGGGTTGTTGAAGGCCAGCGCTTTGAAGGGGCCGATCTTCGGCATGTAGCGAAAAAGGGCTGCCAGGACGCGGGTGCCGAAGCCGGGTTTCGCGTAGTCCTTTCCCCAATCTTTTTCGTACTCCGAGCGCGAGAGGCGGTAGAGAAATTTTCGTTTTGCGAAGTCGGGATGCTCGCGCATCATGTCTTTTTTATGGGTCTGTAGAGCGACCTGGGTCATCTCCGGGATCAGCCGGCTGATTGAGTACCGATAGGAGCCGATGGCAAGATCCTCGTGGGTCAATACTTCCTTCAACTCCACTCCGTAGACGACCGGGAAAGCGCGCTCCAGCAGCGGTTTGGACACTTGAAATCCGATGAAGTCATGATACTGCTGCGAGGCGTAACGATTCTTCGCGACCTGCACCATGTCGAAGCCGAACTCGGTTTTCAAATGCGCCGTCTTATCCTGCGCATACTTGACCGACTTGCCAAACTTCGCTCGCAACTTTGGATACTCGATCGCGACCGCCTGGTTGATAGCGGGATGGCCGGCAATGTCGGAGGCGTAGTGGGCCAGCGCGCCCAGAGCGAAGGCGTACTCTTTCACATCCTGACTCTCGAGCAGGAGTTCTTGAACGAAGTCTCCGCTGCGGACGTAATGCACCAGGTTGCTGTATTCGCGGCTGCCGAACGGGTAGTAGCCAAGATCCTGGATAACCGCGCCTCCATAGGCATAGGCGTGTGCTTCTTTGATCTGATCGTCCGTCAATTCTGGAAATCGCTGGAGCAGCAGCGGACGAATTTCGTCGGACCATACCAGGTCGACGATTTCCTCGTGGGTGAGAACGGAGTATGCCGACGAGCCGCCGGTGCACATCATTACCAAAAGAAGAGATGCCACGATGCGGATAGAAAGCAGGCGCCAGCTTTTAGGAATGGCGCCCGCCGATATTGACAACTGCTCCATGGTTCAAATGCGACCAAGAACAAGGAGAATGACCACGATGAAAAGGATCAGCCCCACGCCGCCGGTCGGGGCATAACCCCACTCCCGGCTGTGCGGCCACCGTGGCAAAGCGCCAAAGAGGGCTAAGACCAATATCACGATTAATACAGTTCCCAGCATGACTTGCTCCTTAAATTTCCTGCGATTCAATCGGCGCGAGCCTTAATGAGCGGGCCCGCGCCGACAACGCTTAAAGCTCGCTCCGCGGCGCTAGAGTGTGACGATGAGTTCAACATTGACGCCGGGATATATCGGGTTGCAAAGGTAATACACGCCGCCGATGTCGACTACGAAAACGTCCTGCGTGTAGAGCCAATTGTTCGGCCAGGGGGCGGCAAACCCGAACCAGTAGCCGCCGTATTGAAAGCGGTGATTATTGAAATCGCCTTGGTTGACCCGAAACGTGTGTGCGCGTCCAAAGTTGGCTTTGTAGCGGTCGTCAGGAATGCGTCCGTGGTTGCCCTCGGCGCGCTGTGCCTGCTGCTCGTGTTGCGCGGCAGGCTTTTCCTGCTGCGGTTTCTGCTCTTGCTGTGCGTGCTTCTCCTCTTGCTGCGCAGGCTTTTCCTTCTGCGCCTTTTTCTCCTCTGGCTGTCCGCGTTTCTCCTCTTGCCGCGCGGGCTTTTCCTGCTGCACTTTTTTGTCTTCCTGCTGTGCGTGTTCGTCCTGCTGTCCCCGTTCCTCTTGCTGCGCGTAAACGGGAACTGCGGCTCCCAGGGTCAAAGAGAGAACTGCTGTACCGATAATTCCTACTAGTTTCATGGGTGCTACCTCCATTACCGATCATCGAAAGTTTCTGGCTTACTGCAAGTTTCCTGTGGTGACGTTGGCCGAATTGCCGATGGCGTCGCCAGACACGAGAAGCTCAACTCTCCGGTTCTGCTGACGGCCGGAGGAGCTATCGTTCGAAGCTACCGGCAGAGTGTTGCCGAAACCTCTGGCGCTGACTGAATTCGTGGTTACCCCTTGTTGCACCAGATAGTCACGCACCGAGGTGGCACGATTCTCCGACAGCTTCTGATTCATTTCATCGCCGCCGACATTGTCCGTGTAGCCGCCGACTTGAATGTTGAGTCCGGGGTAGGCCAGCAGAATTCCGGCGACTTTCGCCAGCTTCTCGCGCGCTCCCGGCTTCAAGGAATACTGTCCGCTATCAAACAATACGTCGGACATACTGACGATGAGGCCGCGCGCGGTATCGCGAGTTTGCAGAATGGAATTCAGCTGCTCGGACAGACGTGCGCGCATGGCCGCTTTGTCGGTTTCGGCTTGCTGTGCATTCTGCTGCGCCTGCTGCGCAGCTAAACGAGATTGGTCGGCATCGGCCTGAGCTGCAGTGACTGCTGCTGCTGACGCCGCCTGACTTGCGGCCGCGTCAGATTGCGCCTTTGCGGCATCCGACTGAGCTTGCTGCTTCTGTCGATTGGCGTCATCAGCTTGGGCTTGCGACTGGGCCTGCGCGTCGCTCGAGGCCTGGCGTTCGTTGGCTAAGCGGACGTCCGACATCTTCTTGACTGCGATCTCGCGAGCGTCTTCGGCAGTCTGGACCGTCTCTCGGGCGACGGCGATCAGAGGCTTCTTGGGCACATTCTTTCTGGTGGCATATGCGTCGGTGTTATTCATCAACTGGACTGCGTGCTGATAGCTGTCGCTGGCGTACTGCTCGGCTCCTTCGGATTCGGCGATACGCACCGCATTGCGCGCCTCAAAAAATTCCAGCGGCAACCTCGCATTCAAAACCACCGGATCAAATTTATAGCCCGTGGGAATATAGCCGCCGCGCTCCATCAATTCGTACTTCGCGTTGACCGACTCCACGCTTCCCTTGGTGTCCTTGCGAATGACATTCTCGAGGACCACGACATTGCTGGGTTGCCGGACCGCATAATAAGGTTCGGCGGTAACGATCAGGGCGAAAGCCTGAAGGTCGGTGGTTACATGCAGTTTGCTGCGGCTGTTGCCGCCCACTAACACTTCACCTAAATTTACCGCGCGACCTTCCGGAGAAATTGCCCATAAGATGTAAGTCAAGTATTCGTTGCCGAACGTCGTGGGCTTCTGCAGGTCGCCGAATTCCGCTTCGATCTCAATCGCTCCCCGCTTGCTATTTACGTCTGCCTCGCCATTGGCTGAAGGCATGAGATCCGTGCCCGCGAAATCCACCTTGGTAGAGCCGCTGCGATGCTTGTAGTTGACCGCTGGCGTGGTGCGGCTGGTTACGACGACCCGGAAGGTGGGGGTGTGAGCCATGGGCTCGACGGCGGTTGTGTTTTGAGCGAATGCGGACAAGCTCAGTGCGATACCAGATGCTAACAACAGTTTCATCTTCATTTGTTTCTCCTTGGCAGATGTCTGCCTGGTTATGTTGTCTCGATGTTGTCTTGGGTGAAACTTATCCCAGCGAACTTTTATCAATTCGTTATCCTTTTCCGATGCGGATCGCGGAAAGCGAGTGAAACAGCCCAAATACATTGAGCAGCCAGAGCACCACGGCAATGACCACTACTCCATTCAGGATCGACTTGATGGATGCCTGCATGGGAATGAAGCGATTGACCAGCCACAACAGCACACCCACCACGATCAGAACTTCCAGGAGTTGAATTAACGGCATAACTTTTGACCTTTCTTATCGTGCGGGCTAACGCCTCTCGTCCTCTGAGGCGTTAACTGAATTTTCATGCTGAAAAACTTTAGGGTCGAATCGTGTCTGTGGAGTCCCGGCATGCACACGATGACAAACGCCAATCGGCTGGATGTGGTCGCGTGGATGATCCTGATAGGACCTTCACCGCGACCTAAGAATTTAAGAGCTACGAATTGGCGGTCGTCGCGCTCTTCGACACATTCAGGAGAATAAAGAATGACAGGTTCAGGCGTTCGCGTCTGAGCAAGATTGCTCACATCCAAAGATCGTCGATTGTCGTGAAGGGTGCTACCGCGGCGACTTTATTTGTCCGAACGTCGCAACCGAACTCCAAGGAAGACGCAATAAGATTCCTGTTCTGAGTGAACTGATCACAATTGACCAGATTATTGGCGAAGCATGCTCCAGTATGGCACGATGACCGCCAGACAGAAACGGCCCCTCGCTGTTCGATGCCCTACCTGTGGCGCCAAGCCGGGAGAGCAGTGTGAGCTGGGGACCGGCCAACCCCGCACCGAGCCGCACGCAGATCGGCGGCGCCTGGCAGGCGAGAGTAACTCATCCCCAATCAGAATTGACCTGGTCAGGTGCGCCGGCCACCAAGTTCGTCCAATCACGATGGCCACGCATTCAAGTGCTCATCCAGGATTTTGATGCACTCGTGAATCGAGTTTTGGGTTCGGCGATGGGCTCAATCCGGCGACGCCGTGGTGCTGGAATGGAACGTCCGCAAGGCCTCGGCGCCATCCAGATAGCAACTGGCTTGGACATGACGCGAGTGGGCCGAAACCACCGTATAGGGCACGCCCAGAAATCGTTTGGCGGCAATTCCAGTTACCTGGAGGCAATTGAAGTTCAGCGGTTTCACTTTTTCCAATATTCGCCGCAGCGCGTTCTGCATGCTCTTCGACTTGATCGCACCGAAAAACATTACCTTTACTTCCGCAGCCATGAAGAAAAAGTTCCAGCCGGCAGCGTGGATCCTGCGATCAAGCGAGGCGACATCGAGCGCCTGCACCAGCCCCCAATTCGAAGAGTAAGGCTCACATTGCAACCCAATCGCCTGGCCCATAACGGGACGCTGCTCGATCAGAATAGTTCCAACTTGAATTTCTTGTGACATGGGCGACTCCAGTTGAGACCGAACCTTCAATGCTCATTCATCTCATGGCGGAATACTGTGCAGAAATGCTCACTTTGGAAATTAAGACCAAAACGAGATTGGCCTTTCGCCGTGGTCACGATTTGTGCCAACGAGCGCATTTATTGGACTAAAATCGGTGTACATGAACTTTCCTGCAGCAGCACGTCGTAATCATAAGAAGCGGGAGTTCGATCCCAACACCTTCCTCGCGACCATCGGCGAGGGCAGGAAGAACGTGGCTGTCGGCAAAAAGGAAGGGATCTTTGCCCAGGGAGACGATGCCAACGCGGTCTTCTATATCCAATCGGGGAAAGTGAAGCTCACGGTTGTATCCAAGACCGGCAGAGAAGCAACCATAGGCATGTTGAGTCGGGGGAACTTCTTTGGCGAAGGCGCGCTGGCAGGCCAGGCTCAGCGCATGGGATCCGCGGCTGCAATGACCGATTGCGAGTTGCTGCGCATCGACAAGAAGGCGATGATGGAGGCGCTGCATCGCGAACATGCGTTTTCGGATATGTTCGTGGCTTATTTGCTGGCGCGGAATATCCGTTATGAAGAGGACCTGGTTGACCAGTTGTTTAATTCCAGTGAAAAGCGGCTGGCCCGCGTCCTTTTATTGCTGGCACATTTTGGCAAGGAGGGTGTGCCCGAGATCGTGGTTCCCAAGATAAGTCAGGAAACCCTGGCCGATATGGTTGGAACCACCCGTTCGCGGGTGAGTTTTTTCATGAACCGCTTCCGGAAACTGGGATTCATTCACTATGCCGGCGGTATCGAAGGCGGGTTGCAGGTCCACAGTTCGCTGCTCAACGTGGTTCTGCATGACTAGGTTTCGTTATTTTTTCTGCTTCTTGACGGCTGCATCTGCGCGTGCGGCAGCCCTGACTCTGGCAACGTGGACTATTTCGAGTTCCCCGCCGGAACTGGTTTTGCACTCGTGCCCTGGTCTGGCACCGCATAGTGGGCAAACCAAGTTCATGGGGCTAATGGGCAAAATCGGGATACGGCTCAAGGGATCACTCTTTGTCATGTAAAAAGCATGACATACGTCGAGTTAGATCGCTGCCGTCCTGGAACAGACAGAATCAGACATTTATGTTATAATAAATGCCATAATTATAGCTAGGTGAGAAGCACGGGGGCCATTACGCTAAGCGATTCTGCCGGAGTGAGAGTGCCACGATCGTCAGCAATTGCGGTAGGTCTTGGGCTTGCTGTGGAGCGCGTTGGTGCCTCAGAGGATTGACCGGCTGGAAGAAAAAAGCCCCGATGCCAGTCGGAGATTCTTTGGTTTTGCCCGCCGTAGCCTGCTAGCTGTTTGCTCCCGCGTCCTCCGACGAATCGTCGTGCCAAACGTAAAGATACTTCTCGTCGCTCGAGGTGACCACGGGGATATTCCTCTCTCGCGTGACCCGGTTCAAAGCTGATCTGAGATTCTGCATCTTCTCGCCGTTCAGACTGCTGAGCGGAACTTTGATGGCTTGCTGGGGTTTCAGTTTTCCCAAGTCGGCCAGAATGTCCGCTACTGCCTTACGATGTTTTCCTTTGCGGCCCCGCGGAACCTCAGCCTGATTTAGGGACTCATAGTGCGTGCCGTTTCCGTTGCGTGCCATTACAGTACCGCTCCTTTCCTTAGAAATCGTATCCGTATGCGCGAAATCGTAGCGCAAAAATTTCTAACCTGCAACTAAAAATCTATGCGAAACGCAAATTGATGTTGCGGGGAAGGGGCGTATCGATGCGATAAGTTTCGTATTGCCATTTAGATACACAGCTTGGGTTGCACTGAAACGTACTAAGAGTTCACCCGTATGGTTGGGGCCTCTGTAGTATTTCGCGCTATGGGTGCCGAGACGCTCAGGAGTATGTGACGTTGCGCAATCGCCCGGCGCTCTCATGAGGGGGGCACCCAATTTTGACTCCGACGGCAACAAAAAAAGGACGTGACTTCGATCCCCACACTTTTCTCGCCACCATTGGCGACGGCAGGAAGTTCCTGGCGGTTCAGAAAAAAAACATGGTGTTCAATCAAGGAGATGACGCCGACGCGGTCTTCTACATCCAAAGCGGCAAAGTGAAACTCACGGTCGTATCCAAGACGGGCAAGGAAGCGACCATCGGCATCTTGAAGGAAGGAGATTTCTTTGGCGAAGGCGCGCTGGCCGGTCAGATAATTCGCATGGGATCCGCGGGTGCGATGACGGATTGCGAACTGTTGCGGGTCGACAAGCGAGCAATGATGGATGCCCTCCACCGCGAACACGCGTTTTCCGATATGTTCGTAGCCTATTTGCTGGCGCGGAATATCCGTTACCAGGAGGATCTGGTGGATCACCTGTTCAACTCCAGCGAAAAGAGACTGGCCCGCGTTCTTCTGCTGCTTGCTCATTTTGGCAAAGAGGGCGTGCCCGAAACCGTGATTCCAAACATCAGTCAAGAAACCCTGGCCGAGATGATTGGTACCACGCGCTCGCGCGTAAGCTTTTTCATGAACCGGTTCCGGAAATTGGGATTCATCCATTACAACGGTGGTCTGCAGGTGCACAGCTCGCTGCTCAACATAGTTCTGCACGATTAGGATTTCCACCCATTCTCCTGTAATGCAAGCGACTTCCAAGTAGGCTGCGTCCCAAATTCCCGCTTTGGACACGATTCGTGACTGATGAGCAATTGTGATCAGACACCTCGTGTGGTGCTTGATAAGTTGTTTCTAATAGTGGGGAGGTTCTATGAATAGGTTTAACATTTTAGTGGCTGACGAACATCCGATATTCCGTTTCGGTTTGTGCGCGCTTCTTCGGGCTCACGAAGGTTGGGAGGTCTGCGGAGAGTCCGCCGACGGACGGGATACGGTTGCGAAGTGCAAGCAGTTGAAACCGGATCTTCTTATCCTGGACATCTGCATGCCGAAACTGAACGGATTGGACGTGGCCCGGCAGATTCTGAAACACAATCCGGATCAGGTAATCCTGATCCTTACCGCCGTGGACGCCGAGCAAGTGGTTCGGGACTGTTTGGAAGCGGGGATTCGCGGGTGGGTTTTCAAGTCCGATGGAACCGAGGACCTGATGGCGGCAGTGGAGGCAATGCAGCGGGGGAAGACAATTTTCAGCCCGCGCGTGTCCGATCTGATTATGGACGGGTACAAGCGGCATCGCGCGGTGCCAATCGCGTCCAGCGTCGCCAGGTTGTCGCCGCGGGAGCGCGAGGTGGTGCAGCTCGTGTGCGAGGGCAAAGCCTCCAAGGAAATCGCCGCCACTCTGAGCATGTCGTTGGCAACCGCGGAAACGCATCGCAGCAATATCTTGCGCAAGCTCGGCCTGCATTCCATCGCCGAACTCGTGTTGTATGCGGTGAGGAACGAGATCGTGCACGTGCACTTTGCACCCGCATCGGGCGTCGCCAACGTGTTCGCGGAACGTAACCGTCCACCTGCACCTCCTAACTATGCTGCGTTTCCCAAACCCGGAAATGGCCCAGCGAGCGTAGAGACCCAGGGTGTCAACTGAGAGTTGTCGGGGGGCAGAACGAAGGCCGGACGCAGATTGAGTCCGGCCTTGCAAGGTGCGCGTTTGATTACAGAAAGCAGAGCAGTCGTGAGGGTCGGAACGTCGACACTAACTCATGAACTGCCCGGTCAAACATGCCGAATCATACGTGCCCAAAAAGGGGACGGCTGGTCAAAATTGAACACTTTTGAAGACAAGACAGGTTAAACTGTCATTGTTCGTGTCAGGAAGGTGGTGCTGTATGGTTCCTACCGAACCCAAGGGTATGCACCGAGTGTTGCTGGTCGATGACGACGCTGCTGTTCGCTCGATGATGACGCAGGGGTTGGAACGAAAAGGATTTGAGGTAGTCGGCGCCGATTGCGTGACCGAAGCTCTGCGACAAATCGCCACTGACAGTTTTGACGTGCTCATCTCCGACCTTCATATGCCCGATCCGGGGGACGGTTTTACCGTAGTCTCAGCCATGCGCCATTCCCAACCGAATGCGCTGACCATGCTGGTCAGCGGCTACCCTGACGTGCAAAGTGCCATGGCCGCGATCCTTCTGGAGGCAGACGAGATTGTCGTGAAGCCATTCGAGATTGGACAGTTCACCGACCTTGTCCGAGAACGAGTAATCAATCGCAACCCTATTAAACGGGTGCAAAAGGAGAGCGTGGGCGCGATTCTGCGGCGGTGCACTCCCGCGATTGTCGATGGCTGGTTGGTGCGGTCCAAGCAGAGCAGCGAACTCAACCTCGTTTCGCTTGGCGATGAGGAGCGCACCGGACATCTTCCCAAGCTGGTGGAAGACCTGGCTCTCCGCTTGAGCAAGCCCAGGGCAACAAACAAGGACAGCGATGCCGTCTTTTCCGCCGCGGCCGTGGCCCACGGAAAGCTGCGCTATCTGCAAGGCTACACTCCGGCCATGCTGGTGCATGAATCGCGAATATTGCAGGTGACCATCTTCGGAATGTTGCAGAGCAATCTGAACGCTCTGGATTTCAGTTTGGTGTTGCTGGACGTCATGACGATCGCGGACGAGGTCGATGCGCAGTTGACGCAGTCCATGGACAGCTACATGAAAGATATGCGAAAGGCAGCGGCGGCATAGCTGCCAGTGGGTCGGACGCCAACCAGCGTCACGCGAGAACGGCTGGAGAAAGTTGCTGTCACGTGAAAAAAGCCGGCCGAATCCCATCGGGGACGCGGCCAGCCGGAAATCAACATTCCCGCAAACTCTCAAACCACTTATTTCTTGTCTTCTCGAGCTTCGGCGATCCGCGCCTGGTGGCCGGCCTCGGAGACTGCATGAATGAAGGCCTCCGCGCTTCTCGGAGTTGCCGTCTTCCCGTCAAGGATGCTGCGGAACGGCTTGTCCTTGCCGTAAATTGCATGGGTTGAATCGTTGTCCTCTTCGACGACTGCGCCTTCCAGGGTCAAGCCGGCAAATACGCCCTTGGAACGCGAGTAGGTCAGCATTTCCGTGTTCATCTTCCAATCGGTTCCTGCGGAGGCGTGACGGCCTACGGGACCGGCGGCGACCGATCCTTCCCCGGTCAGTTCAAACTTGCTGGACAACAGATGCTGGAAACCCTGGTCGTTCATCACCAGCATGACCAGATCCACTCCTTCAACTCCGATCTGCAGTCCCCAACTGCCCCCGCCAACGGATACGAACGCGGGTGCGCTCCACCCCTCGGAAGTACGGCAGGATGCCACTCCGCGGCCATGTTTGCCGCCAAAAATGAATCCACCTTTGATCAGGTCCGGCACTACCAGGATGCACTTCGCGTTGCTCAACACTTCTTCCGGAATACCCTTGTCAGGGGTCGACATAATCGCGTGCAGAACGTCCACTGACTTATCCAGCCGCGCGACTGTGTCTTCGCGACCCGAGCCTGCAAACGCGTACGTTCCAACCACACACAGGAAGCTCGCTAACCACACCGAAATTGTCTTTTTCATGAATTATTCCTTTCGAGGCTATCCACTAAGAGGAGAGAACTTCAGATGGCTGACTTAGCTCAGAGAACCTGAAAAGAGAGAAGACACGCATCTCTAACTTCATGATCGCGTATGCGCGCCGGGATAGATGGTCTTAATTGCTCACTTTGCGTGTTTTAACTGTTCCTGACCTGTTTTATGTTCGGGCAAAGCTGGGTGACGCGCAGGTCCCACTTGCTTCGTGTGGCGCGGGCGACTCGCCCGCGAGATTTGCAAGGGCATGGCTTCAGCCATGCCACCCGAACTCTCATTTCATTTCACGCCCTGCAAGACTCGACTGCATAAGCACCACCATGGGTCCACTGCGACGTTGGTGGGACCCGGTTACTAAAGTCCCAAAATGGCACAGAAAAAATCGCTCTGGGGTTTGACGCTGCTCTCCTTCTGTCTTTACACTCATGACTGTAGGCCGGTGGCTTTATGGTGGTCCGGATTGGGCTTGGGCCCTTGGAACTGCCGGTTGTCCGCGAAAGGTACACGTGAGCCCCACTGAAACCAGTAGCACCACTAAGCGGGAGATTGAGGTCGAGATCCCGGCCGAAGATGTTGCGCGCGAAACTGAGACTCTAATCCAAAAATACCAGAAGCTTGCCCGCATCCCTGGCTTTCGTACCGGGCATGCTCCCGCCTCCATTATTAAGCAGCGCTTTGCCGAGGGCATCAAGAGCGATGTCGTCGAGGCGCTGGTGCCGCGATATTTTCGCAAGGAGACGGACAAACTGGGCCTGTCGCCAGTGTCGCAGCCGCGGGTGTCTGATCTGCATGTTCACGACGGCGAGCCCTTACGCTTCAAGGCCAGCTTTGAGGTGATGCCTACGATTCGGGTCGAAGACTATAAGGAGCTGCGGGCAGACAAGCCGGATATTTCCGTCACTGACGAGGAAGTTGAACAAGCGCTGAAGAACTTGCAGGAGCAGCGGGCTGCGTTTACCGCGATTGAAGGGAGTCCGCTGGGGGATGGGGACTTTGCGCAGGTTTCGCTGGATGGGAAACCGAAAGACACCGAAGGCGCGGCCACGAGTCCGGCGACACCGGGTCCTGCCGGATCGAATCCCGTACACATGGATGACATTCTTGTCGAAATCGGCGGCAAGGGCACGATGCCGGAGTTCACCGACAATTTGCGGGGCGCGTCCGCGGGCGATGAGCGTACGTTCGATGTGCATTATCCCCAGGACTTCTCCGATCAGCGACTGGCGGGCAAGACCTTTATTTATATGGTGAAGGTGAAGGGCATCAAGCAGAAAAATTTGCCGGAGTTGAACGACGCGTTCGCGAAGGAATTGGGAGAATTTGCGGATCTTGCAGACGTGCGGAAACGAATCCGCGAGGGCATGGAGGCGGAGAAAAAACATACCGCCGAACGCGAGGCCAAAGACAAACTGGTGGCGGAGTTGGTCAAGCGCAATGATTTTGAAGTGCCCGAGGCGCTGGTTGATCACCAGATCGATATTCGTCTCGACCGCGGATTGCGGGCGCTCGCCGCGCAGGGCATGAAGACCGAAGATATGAAGAAGATGGATCTGCATCGCGTACGGGAGATGCAGCGGGAGCAGGCGGTACAGGAAGTGAAGGCGGCGCTGTTGCTGGAGAAAATCGCCGAGGAGGAAAAGATCGAGGTCAGTGATGCGGAAATCGATCGCGAGGTCGTGGCCTTGGCCGAGCAATCGAAGCAGACGCCGGAGGCTATCCGGTCGCGTTTGACACGCGATGGGGCGCTGGATAGAATCCGGAATAGAATCCGCCACGAGAAAACCCTCGACTTTCTCTATCATCAGTCCGCGTAAGTCGCTTCCGGTCCCCCTTAGAAGCCCAAGCAGCAGGATCAGGAGTGTGAAAGGCAAAGGTGAACAGTGCTTGTTCCGATGGTAATTGAGCAAACCGGGCGGGGTGAGCGGGCTTATGACATCTACTCGCGGCTCTTGCGGGACAATATCATTTTTATTGGGACGCCGATTGACGACAACATCGCCAACCTGGTGATCGCGCAGATGCTGTTCCTGGCGCAGGAGGATCCGGAGAAAGACATTCAGTTGTACGTGAACTCGCCGGGCGGATCCATCACCGCGGGCATGGCGATTTACGACACCATGCAATATGTGAAGAACGACGTGACTACCATTTGCATCGGGCAGGCGGCTTCGATGGCTGCGCTTCTGCTGGCGGCGGGAGAAAATAAGAAAAGGCTGGCTTTGCCCAATTCGCGCATTTTGATCCATCAGCCATCGATGGGGGGCCTTTCGGGTCAGGCTACGGATATTGATATTCACGCCCGCGAAATTCTGCGCATGAGGGAGATTACAAACCAGTTACTGGCAAAACACACGGGTCAAAAGCTGGAAAAAGTGGAGAAGGACGTGGAGCGCGACTTCATCATGAACGCGCAGCAGGCTAAGGAATATGGAATCATAGACGATATCATCTATAAGACCAGATGAAGGGTATGATCGGCATTCGCCGATCACATTTCAGGAGGTCTCGGCGCAAAGAGATTTCTCCCCCAGTTGCCCTAGGGCAATATCGCTGGAGTGCCGGGAGGTTAAAGTAACAATAAGGAGTTGAGCCGAGTGAAAAACAGAACAGGCACTGAGGAAATCCTACGTTGTTCGTTCTGCCATAAGTCGCAGGACGCGGTAGCCAAACTGATTTCGTCCCCAAGCGACTATCCCAGGGCCTACATTTGCGATGAGTGTGTGGCGGTCTGCAATTCGATCCTGGAAGATGACCGCGCCGCAACTCCTGCCGCTGCAACGCCCAACACGCTTCCCAAGCCGCAAGAAGTCAAAACCTTCCTCGATGAGTACGTAATCGGCCAGGAACAGACGAAAAAAAAGCTGGCGGTGGCCGTCTACAACCACTACAAGCGCATCTATATGAACCGCCAACGTACAAGTGATGGGATCGAGCTGACTAAGTCGAACATCATGCTGATCGGCACCACAGGGACAGGTAAGACCCTGATGGCCCAGACTCTGGCCCGCATGCTGGATGTGCCCTTCGCGATTGTGGACGCCACTACCTTGACCGAGGCCGGTTACGTCGGCGAGGACGTAGAAAACATTATCCTTAAGCTGCTGCAGGCGGCCGACGGAGACGTGGGACGGGCGCAGACCGGCATCATTTATATCGACGAAGTGGATAAGATTGGGCGTAAAGACGAGAATCCATCCATCACCCGCGACGTTTCCGGAGAAGGCGTGCAGCAGGCGCTGCTGAAAATTCTCGAAGGCACGATCGCCAATGTTCCGCCCCAAGGTGGACGCAAGCATCCGCATCAGGAATTTACGCCCGTGGATACGACGAACATTCTGTTCATTTGCGGGGGCGCGTTTGTCGGCTTGGAAAAGATTATTGGGCGGCGGGCGGGCAAAAAGTCGCTGGGCTTCAAGATGGGAGAAGAGGGTGAAGTCGAAGAGCCCGCGGCGGCGCGCAAGCGAAATTTCGAGTTGCTCAGTGACGTGCAGCCTGAGGACTTAATAAAGTTTGGGCTGATTCCGGAGTTCGTCGGACGCTTGCCCGTGGTCGGGGTGCTGGAGGATCTGGACGAGTTTGCCCTGATTGAAATCCTTACCCGGCCCAAGAACGCCATCGTCAAGCAATATCAGCGGTTGTTCGAGTTCGAAAACGTCCGCCTGAAATTCAGCGAGGACGCCCTGCGAGCGGTAGCCCGTCAAGCCATGGCTCGCAAAGTAGGCGCACGTGGCCTGCGCATGATTTTGGAAGAATTGATGCTCGATTTGATGTACCATCTGCCCAGCCAGAAGAAGGTGAAAGAATTCGAAGTAACCCAGCAAATGGTGGAGAAGCACACGGCGTCGTTCGCCATGATGGAAAAGGCGGGATAAAGCTTCTAGCTGCTAGCTTCTGGCTTAGCTAACAGCGAGAGGCGGTGAATTAAGCTCTGGAGTGTTTAGCAAAAAGCTAGGAGCCAGCAGCTAGAAGCGATTTTGGGAGAATCAGTGACCACATCCAAGGAAAAATTCGAAACCAAGAAGTTGCCCATGATGCCCATCCGGGATGTAGTCATCTTCCCCTACATGATGACGCCGTTCGTCGTTGGGCGGGAGTCCAGTGTGCATGCGCTCGAGGAAGCGCTGGCCTCCGACAAGAAGATCTTTCTGGCCACCCAGCACGACGCCAGCATGGACGAGCCCAAACCCAACGAGATTTACCAGGTGGGCACGGTCGTCAATATCGTTCAGTCTCTCAAGCTGCCCGACGGCAACATAAAAGTTCTGGTCGAAGGCATTGAGCGCGGCAAAATTCTGCAGGTTACGGAGACCGAAGGCTTCATGCAGGCCACGGTTCGTCTCGCCCGCTATGCCACCGAAACCAACCCGCAGATCGAAGCCGGCATGCAGCGGGTCACGGGCCTGTTCGAGCAGTACGTGAAGCTTTGCCAGTCGCTGAATTACGAGACCATGATCGCGGCCGTGCGCATGGAAGATCCCGCCAAGCTCACCGATACCATCGCCGCCAACCTGCAGCTTTCCATCGAAGAAAAGCAGGAACTGCTGGAGATCTTCGATCCCGCCGAGCGCCTGAGCCGGATCGGTGATGTGCTCGATATCGAAATCGAAAAGCTGAATATGGATCGCACCATTCAGTCGCGAGTAAAGCGGCAAATGGAGCGGGCGCAGAAAGAGTACTACCTCAACGAGAAGATCAAAGCCATCCAGAAGGAACTGGGCCGCGGCGAAAAAAGCGAATTCGACGAACTGAAAAAGAAGATCGACGCCGCCGGTATGCCCAAAGACGTTCGCGACAAGGCTGTTCAGGAACTGAAAAAGCTCGAAGCCATGCCGCCTATGTCGGCCGAGTCCACCGTCTCGCGAAATTATTTGGATTGGCTGCTGGCTGTGCCGTGGAAAAAGCGCTCGAAGGAAATCCGCAATATCAGCCGCGCCGAGAAAGTCCTCAACGAAGATCATTATGGCCTGGAGAAGATCAAGGAGCGCATCCTTGAATTCCTCGCTGTCCGTCAATTAGTAAAGAATCCCAAAGGCTCGATTCTTTGTTTCGTCGGGCCGCCCGGAGTCGGCAAGACCTCGCTAGGCATGTCAATCGCGAAGGCCACCGGCCGCAAGTTCGTGCGCATGTCGCTGGGCGGAGTTCGCGACGAAGCCGAAATCCGCGGCCATCGCCGCACGTATATCGGCGCTCTGCCCGGACAAATCATCCAGATGATGAAAAAGGCGGGCACAAAAAATCCCGTCTTCATGCTCGACGAAGTCGACAAAATGTCCATGGATTTTCGCGGCGACCCATCTGCCGCGCTGCTCGAAGTCCTCGATCCCGAGCAGAATTTCATGTTCGTCGATCACTACTTAGACGTCGAGTACGACCTTTCCCAGGTATTTTTCATCGCGACCGCCAACGTCATCCACACCATTCCTCCGGCGCTGCAGGACCGCATGGAAGTGCTGCGTCTGCATGGCTACACCGAGCAGGAAAAGGTTGAGATCGCGAAGCAGTTCCTGGTGAAGAAGCAGATGGTGCAAGCCGGACTCACCGACAAGAACGTCAAATTCTCCGACGAAGCCATATCCGGGCTGATCCGCTCCTACACCCGCGAGGCGGGCGTGCGCAACCTCGAACGCGAAATTGGCAACATCTGCCGCAAGATCGCCCGCAAGGTGGTCAAAGAAGGCACCGATTACAACATCGCCATCGCACAGAACAACGTCAACGATTACCTCGGCGTGATCAAGTTCCGCGATACTCTCGCGCACGAACGCAGCGAAGTGGGATTGGTTACAGGCCTCGCCTGGACGGAAGTCGGGGGTTCGATCCTGAGCACAGAAGCCACGGTCGTCGATGGCAAGGGCAAGCTTACTTTAACCGGCAAACTGGGCGACGTGATGCAAGAGTCAGCCCAGGCCGCGATGTCTTACGTGCGCTCACGCGCGCAGCGATTGGGACTAGCCCGCGACTTCTACCGCAATATCGACATTCACGTCCACGTCCCCGAAGGCGCAATTCCTAAGGATGGGCCATCCGCCGGCATCACCATCGCGACGGCAATTTCCAGCGCACTCAGCAAAATTCCAGTCCGCCGCGACCTGGCCATGACGGGCGAGATCACGCTTCGCGGGAAAGTGTTGCCGATTGGCGGGCTGAAGGAAAAGCTTCTGGCTGCCCATCGTGCCGGGCTGTTCGAGGTAATTCTGCCTCAGGATAACGAGAAGGATCTCGCCGAAGTGCCGGAAAATCTGCGCACCGCGATGAAGATGCACTTCGTCGATACCATGGATCAGGTGCTGGCTGTGGCCTTGGAGCGTCCGCTGCCCGAGCCCGTTCCCGAGGTAGGAGAAGGTCGACAAACGATTACGCCTCCGCTGGCGCCTCCCGCCGAAGGACCCACGGCCCATCAGTAGGGCGGAAGCTTGGAGCTTGACGGATTAGCGTTCCCGAGAGTGCCTCCCTCCGATAACCTGAAGAATTACTTTTCGATTGCGCTCGATGACCACGATGCGTGCCGCACCCCACTCCATCACCCCCGAGGGGGCGTTTCTGGGCACCATCGAGCTACGGTATAATCCGCACATTATGCGAAGCGAAATCGTCGGCTCTCCCTCGTCGCTATGATGCTCACTACCAGCCTGGCCCAGCAAAACGCAAGCGACGACTCCTGGGTACGAAACAAAATCATTGGTACCTGGAAGCTAGTCCTGGCGGAAGATACTTTGCGCGACGGCAGCACGCGTGCCATATACGGTCTGAAGGGGCAAGGCTTTCTAATGTACTCGGCGGATGGATTCATGTGCGCGGTGCTCATGGATCCGGATCGTCCCAAGTGGGCCAATCCGAAGAAGCCCACGCAAGCGGACAAGGCTTCCGCTTTCGATGGCTCCTTTGGCTACTCCGGCCGCTACGAAATCGACGCGAAGCACAATGCGCTGGTGCATCTACCGGAGGTATCCACCGGACCGGACCTCATTGCCACCCGACAAGTAAGGCCCTATCAGTTCGAGGGAAACCGGATGACTTTCAGCGATACCGTGCAAGACGAATCGGAGGTCGCGTCCTGGAAAATTGTATGGGAGAAGGTGAACTAGCTGCCCTAGCGATTGGCTGTGTCTCCAGCTTGAAACCGTCCCGCAGCCTATGAAGTCGTGCCCTTCCCGAGCTCGGTTGCGGAGCGCGACGGAAGTCACGCCCTCCCGACTTCCGATCTCAACTTACGCCGATCATGAATCCGGAATAGAATGAATCGTGCAGCGCCCCCTTCTGGAAATTGCGGAACACGAGGAGTCTTGAACCATGTCCAGTTCCGACTTAAGGAACGGAGAAGTCGGGTTGTTTCCCGAGTTGCCAACTGCGAGTGAGGAGCGCACTACCGGCATACTTCCCTCGCAGGCCATCCGGGAATTGATTGCTAGCGGACGAGTCTCTGCCGCCCCGGCGATACAGGAACAACATATTCAGCCCGCTAGCCTCGACCTGCGGTTGGGGGACATTGCCCACCGTGTTCAGGCAAGTTTTCTGCCGGGTCCACGCACAGTGGAGTCGAAAATCCAAGAACTAAGGATGACGCGCGTCGACCTGACTAAAGCAACCGTTTTCGAAAAGGGCTGCGTCTATATTGTCCCCTTGCTAGAAGAACTAAATCTCCCGAAGGATATTTCCGCAATTGCCAACCCAAAAAGCACCACGGGTCGGCTCGACATCTTTACTCGTCTAATTACGGACCGAGGTGTCGCATTCGAATACGTGCCGCCGGGATACACAGGCAAGCTTTACGCGGAAATCGCATCTCGTACGTTTACGGTCGCAGTCCGGGCGGGAATGAGGCTGAATCAGATACGGTTCGTCCGCGGAAAACCTCGACCGGCGGATACCACAATATCTCGATTGGACGAGGAAGAGTATCTAGTTTATATGGATGAAGAAAGGACCGCGCGAGCAAGAATTGATCGCGGACTGAGGGTTACCGTAAACCTGGAGGGCTTGCAGCCATCCGAAGTGGTTGCCTACAAAGCGAGGAGACATGCGCCCGCGATCGAATTGGATCGAATCGATCATTACTCGCCAGAGGAGTTTTGGGAAGCTCGTACTCAGCCGGCCAGCAAGAGTCTGATTCTTGAGCCAGGTGACTTCTATATCCTTGCGTCTAGAGAAAGGGTCCGTGTCCCGCCCGAATACGCGGCGGAGATGGTCCCGTTCGATCCTTCCGCCGGTGAGTTTCGGATTCACTATGCCGGCTTCTTTGATCCCGGTTTTGGCTATGGTTCGAGCGACATAAAGGGGACGCGCGCTGTCCTCGAGGTTCGCGCCCACGAGGTTCCGTTCGTGGTCGAACACGGGCAGGTTGTCGGGCGGCTAACCTATATGCCCTTGTTATCCAAGCCGGACAAAATATATGGAACGAACATCGGTTCCTCCTATCAATACCAGGCGCTCACGCTGAGCAAGCAGTTTCGCCGGTAAGCTCTGTGGGGACGTTGCTTGCAACGTCCCCACTGCTGGCGCGGTCCCCAAGTTGTCATCCCGTCTATAACAACGACGGCGATGTCAAGGGTATACGAGAGCGTCGACGCTTTGGGTGTGAAAGAAGCGCCATTTCGCTCTCGTTGGGGTTTTGACTTTTTCACGATGACCAAGACTCGCGCATTTAACGTTGAATCACAGGTGGCAGCTTGTGCTCCACCAACCATCTATGCGGTCCCTACGTCCGACCATGATTGCTCGTTCAAACTCCCCGACCAATTCAGGGAGGCAGGGCGCCCACTCAAACGGACGGCTTTAAAACCTCAGCCACAGGATGACTCGGGCTGCCCCGCATG